>Ga0308164_10001797_pt1 | contig 23306 bp, 17 predicted proteins | sample PhyTR2_FD_201031 | JGI IMG/M metagenome (GOLD analysis project Ga0308164, IMG submission 201031) | Phyllosphere microbial communities from UC Gill Tract Community Farm, Albany, California, United States - DLSLT.R2 | ecosystem: Host-associated > Plants > Phyllosphere > Unclassified | place: USA... | reverse complement strand
AATATTCTGCAACTGTTAATCCTGATAATGCTACACGAGCACGTGCACCAGGAGGCTCGTTCATTTGACCGAAAACCAATGTTGCTTTAGATTCTTTTAATTTTTCAGTATCAACAGCTTTCAAATCCCATCCACCTTTTTCCATTGAGTGTAAGAATTCGTCGCCATAGTTGATTACACCTGATTCGATAAACTCACGAAGTAAATCGTTACCCTCACGAGTTCGCTCTCCAACACCTGCGAATACGGATAAACCGGCATAAGCTTTTGCGATGTTGTTAACCAACTCCATAATTAGAACCGTTTTACCTACACCAGCACCACCGAATAAACCAATTTTACCACCTTTTGCGTAAGGCTCTAATAAATCGATTACTTTAATACCTGTAAAAAGTACTTCAGTTTCAGTTGATAAATCTTCGAACTTAGGAGGGGTAGCGTGGATAGGGCGACCATCTGTTTTATCAACGGCAGTAATACCGTCAATTGCTTCACCAACCACATTAAATAAACGACCTTTAATTTGGTCGCCTACGGGCATTTTAATTGCTGAACCGGTATCAAGAACCTTCATTCCACGAACCAAACCGTCAGTAGAGTCCATCGAGATTGCACGAACGCGATCTTCACCTAAGTGTTGTTGAACTTCTAAAACAATTTTTTGTCCGTTTTCTTTCGTTATTTCTAACGCATCAAAAATTTTAGGTAGATGGGCATCATCAGCAAAGCTAACGTCAACCACGGGGCCGATAATTTGTGCTATTTTTCCTAAGTTAGGCATATCTGTTGTGGGTAAATTTATTACAATCAATGAATTAAAGCTGTTTACAAGGGGCTCCAATTCGGTTGGCAAAGTTAAGTTATTCTAAGTTAATTTTAAATATATATTACAAGTTTTTTTAACAAGGTTTTTATAGATAATTTAGAGGCATAAAATCAGCTGATGAAAACCATTTTAACAACAGGCAGCAACGGCCTCTTAGGTCAGAAAATTACTGAAAAAGTTCTTGCAGAGGGCAGGGTTAAGTTAATAGCTACATCAAAAGGCGTTAATCGTTATCCTGTTAACGAAGGATATGAGTACACGGAGATGGATATCCTTAATCCAAACCAGGTGAAAGAAGTTGTTGAGAAATACAAACCTGATTCGATTATCCATACAGCTGCAATGACGAATGTAGATACGGCTGAAGCAAATAAGGAACTTTGCCATCAGTTAAATGTAAATGCCGTTCAAGCTTTAGTATCGCTTTGCGAAGAAAGTAATATTCAGCTTATACATTTAAGTACCGATTTCGTTTTCGACGGCGCTGCAGGGCCTTATAAAGAAGATGATGCTGTTAATCCCTTGAGTTATTATGGCGAAACTAAAGTGATGGCGGAAGAATTACTGAAAAGCTCAAAAGCAGATTGGGCAATTTTAAGAACGATTTTAGTTTACGGTATCACAAATGATATGAGTAGAAGTAATATTGTGCTTTGGGCTAAAGGTGCTTTAGAAAAAGGCGAACCTATCAATGTCGTAAATGACCAGTGGCGGATGCCTACCTTGGCAGAAGATTTGGCTGAGGCTTGTTTATTAGCCATTGAGAAAAATGCTCAAGGTATTTACCATGTATCTGGGAAAGATTACATGAGTATTGCAGATTTAGTTAGAAAAGTTGCCGATTATTGGGTGCTCGATAAATCGATTATTTGGGAAATAAGCTCAAAAAGTTTGAATCAAGCGGCGAGGCGGCCGATTAGAACCGGTTTTATACTGGATAAAACGATGAAGGATTTAGATTACAACCCTCATAGCTTTGAAGAAGGACTGAAAATAGTTGATGCGCAGATTAAAAATAGAGTATTAAGTATATAGTATCAAGTATATAGTATCAAGTATCAAGACTGGATGTAAATTACCAGTTAATCATTAAATAATACCGCAATTTTCACAATTTAGCAATTAAACAATTAAGCATATGTCATTACAAGTTGGCGACCAAGCCCCGGATTTCAAATTATACAGCTCAGATTTAGCTGAGGTTTCTTTATCAGCATTTAAAGGAAAAAAAGTTATTATACATTTCTTTCCTATGGCCTTTACAGGCGTTTGTACAGAGCAATTATGTGCCATGCGTGATAATTTTAGCTTTTATGAAGGCATTAACGCTCAGGTTTTGGGCATCTCTGTAGATTCGCCATTTTCTTTAGCTAAATTTAAAGAGGTTCAAAACTATCAATTCCCGTTATTGTCTGATTTCAATAAGGAAGTTTCCGCTGCTTATGGTGCTTTTTACGATGAATTTGCGTTTGGATTGAAAGGTGTTTCTAAAAGAGCGGCCTTTGTTGTAGATGAAGAAGGAAAAATTGCTTATGCGGAGGTTTTAGAGAATGCAGGTGATTTGCCTGATTTCAAAGCAATTAACGATTCGTTAGAAGCGTAAACAGATTAACTGCGAAACAAGAAGCGATTTTTTTTCAAATATAATTGCGAAATTAAATCTCAAATCTTACTTTTGCAGTCCGTTAACAAACGGAATTGCATTTGTAGCTCAATTGGATAGAGCATCTCACTACGGATGAGAAGGTTTGGGGTTCGAATCCCTACAAGTGCACAATTTGGATGAAGCCTTGTCGCCCCATGGCGATGAGGCTTTTTTGTTTTTAAAGATAACCTAAACCACGTTAATGCTTAATTTAGTTCTCTTTGGCCCTCCGGGGGCGGGTAAAGGCACCCAATCCGAAAAACTGATCACAAAATATCAGTTAATACATATTTCAACCGGCGATCTGTTTAGAGCGCATGTAAAGGGAGAAACCAAATTAGGGAAAAAAGTGAGTCAATTGTTGGCAGATGGCGAATTGGTGCCTGATGCAATTACCATTGCAATGCTTGAAGAAGAGGTAGATAAAAATCCTGATGCAAAGGGTTTTGTGTTCGATGGCTTTCCACGTACCGTACCCCAAGCAAAAGACCTTGATTTATTTTTGGAGCGTAAAGGCAGTAAAATAGCCGGTGTAATTGCATTGGATGTAGACCAGGAGGAATTAACAAAACGCATTGCCGAGCGCCATAAAATTAGTGGCAGACCGGATGATGACGCTGAAAAATTGAAAAAACGTATTTCAGAATACTTCGATAAAACAATCCACGTATTGCCTTATTATGAGGAGCAGGGAAAATTAAAGAAGGTGAACGGAATAGGGGAAATAGAAACTGTATATAATGATCTTTGCGCTGTAATCGATCAATTCTAAATAATTAAATTTTTAAAATATAGCATCCGCAAAAAAAGCAATAGTTGTTTTTTTGCGGATGTTTGTTTTTTAGCGATTTTTGTAATCGAAAGTCGTCAATCTAAAATCTAAAATCAATATGTCACAAGGTTCAAATTTCGTAGATTATGTAAAAATTTGTTGCCGTTCGGGTAAAGGCGGCGCAGGTTCTGCACATTTGCATCGTGATATTTTAACCTCAATGGGTGGGCCTGATGGTGGCGATGGCGGCCGTGGCGGCCATATTATTGTGGTTGGTAGTAGTAACATTTGGACATTATTACATCTTAAGTATCGTAAACATATCATTGCCGAAGATGGTTTAGCAGGAGGAAGTTCTCATAAATTCGGCAGACAAGGTAAAGATGAAATTTTAGAAGTACCCCTTGGCACAATTGCTAAAGATGCTGAAACCGGAGAAATACTGTTCGAAATTACTAAAGATGGCGAGACTAAAATTTTAACACCTGGCGGCCGCGGCGGTTTGGGTAATGCCCATTTTAAAAATTCAGTTCAGCAAACGCCAAGGTTCGCACAACCCGGAGAGCAAGGAAAAGAAGTTTGGAATATTCTTGAATTAAAGGTTCTTGCCGATGTTGGTTTGGTAGGGTTTCCGAACGCCGGTAAATCAACTTTATTGTCGGTTGTTTCTGCTGCAAAGCCCGAAATTGCCGATTACCCCTTTACAACCATTGTTCCAAACTTAGGTATTGTAAGTTACCGGGGCGGAAAATCTTTCGTAATGGCCGATATTCCAGGTATTATAGAAGGCGCTTCGAAGGGAAAAGGTTTAGGTTATCGGTTTCTACGTCATATCGAACGTAATTCTGTGTTGCTTTTCATGGTTCCAGCCGATACCAGCAGAAGCATTAAAGAAGAATACGAAATTTTAAAACGTGAGCTGGAATCTTACAATCCTGAATTGATGCAAAAACCGCATGTTCTAGCCATTACAAAATCTGATATGTTGGATCAGGAACTAATGGATGAAATGAAACAGGATTTACCAAGCATTCCATCGATATTTATTTCTTCAGTTGCAGAAAAAAATATTCTGGAGCTTAAAGATATGCTTTGGAAAGCAATTGAGAGCTAAGAGTTGAAGGTTGAAGGTTGAAGGTTGAAGGTTGAAGGTTGAAGGAATTTAGGGCATACAAGTTACATTGTCTAGTTCTGACCTTGTACATTTAATTGATTTTTTTTGAGCTCTTGAATGGTTAAGACGTGATAAATTATATAACTATCGACACTAACTTCTGAGCCGATCTACTAAGCATCCAACCCATTCTTTCAAAATAAATTGCCAGTAGCTTAGCGCATCTGCATTGGGCATGTAATAGTCTGATATATCATATTTTTCCTTACCGATGTAGTCTGTTGGGTAATAAGCCAATTGCTTATCAAAAGCTTTGTCAAAAATCATTTTCGAACGCGGAATGTGCCATGCACTGGTAATTACTAAAACGGTTGCTTCAGGTTTATTTTTGTTGATCAGTTCTACACTGAATTTTGCATTCTCAATCGTATTCTTGCTCCTATTCTCAATTAAGATGGACGAGTCTGGTATCCCAATTTGTTTGAGATATTTCGCTACATAATCGGCTTCAATAGATTCTTTGCCAATCAGTTTCCCGGAACCACCGCTAATCAGAATTTTTTTGATCACACCGGTTTTAAGCAGATAGATGGTTTGAATAAGCCTATCTCCACGCTCATTTGCGGCAAGTTCGCCACGTTGGGTAGATTTAGAAAAACCACCAAGCAAGATTCCTACATCATATTTCTGATATTTAGGATAAGCGGGTTCATAAACATTGTATATTTTTCCAATTAAAAAACTGTTTGAAAAAACAAAAAGCAGTGAGCCTGCCAATACAAAAAGGGTTTTCCTCCGTCGCTCCTTTTTCGTAAAAATTGCAAGTAATAACACTGCGAACACCCAAATAATGGGTTGCAAAAGAAAAAGTAGTAATTTTGAAAGGACAAAAATCATAGAGGCAAAATAACCTTTTAAATTAAGATTATTTTGCTAATTGTATGTTATCCTTGGCCATCCTGTACTTGCCCATTATCGTGAGCATGCTCTAAAATCTCTTTGATGTCTGATTTGGGCTTTTTGGTTACGGTATGTTTATAATGTGGCACTTCTTGCTCAACAATATCTTCCTCAATGGCTTCTACGCCAAATACTTTTTCTTTAAGGATGTTGTATTTGTCTTGAAACCCGTAACGAAGATTTTTAGCACCGTCAGAGATTTTACCACGGGTGCCGGCACCACTATCTGGTGCAAAAAGAACGCTAACTATTGCGCCCACTGCCAAGCCCGCGACAAGTGCAATGGCAACCTGAGCATTATTATTATCTGATTTATGCGCTAAATATTTTCCGATTAACTTTCTGTATTTCATAACGTAGCATTTTTAAAAAGAACAAATGCTATGTTATAATGTTTCACAAAATCTTAAAAAGTATAAATATTTGGTAAGTTTAATTTTTTAAAAAATCTAGAGCAAAATGGTAAAAGCAACAATCAATAGAGAGCATTACGCGTGTTCTGTAACAAACGGTTCGCACGATATAGTGGTTGATGAGCCGCTGGAATTAGGTGGTACGCATAAGGGTTTTGCGCCCAAAGGCTTGTTAATGGCTTCCCTGGCTTCGTGTGTGGCAATCACTTTAAGGATGTATATCGACAGAAAGGGTTGGGAAGTAGATAAAATTGAAGTTGAAGTGAACATTAGTGTAGAAAACGCGGAAACTATATTTGTTGAAGAAATAATTTGTACAGGAAACCTAAGCGAAGAGCAAAAACTAAGATTGGAAGACATAGCCACTAAGTGCCCGGTTAGCAAAATATTGGCCTCAGGCCATGAAATTCGCTCAAAAGTGCTTTAAATCGACGGTGCAAAACTCGTTTAGGCAATCCTGAAAAGCTTTAATATCTTTGTATTACCTCATTTTTGTTTGAGGTTGATAATTATCTATGGCTACTGAAATTAAATGCCCAAACTGTGCCCATGTTTTTCCGATGGAAGAAGCCATGGCCGAAGATTATAAGAAGGAATTACGTGAGAAGGCAGCTGCTTATGCCAGACAAAAAGACGAAGAATATCAACGCAAAGTTTTGATTTTCGAAACTGAGAAGCAACAGCAACAGAAAGCCTTTGATGCTAAACTGCTGGAGGAGAAAAATAAAGTTAAAGTCGATTTAGAAGAAAATTTGCGCAAAAGCATTGCTTCCGATTATGAAACCAAGCTGCAAATGCTGGAAGGTTCTGCTAAAGATAATGCCGAAAAATTAAGACTGGCCCGCGAAAAGGAACTTCAATTTTTGAAACGAGAAGAGGCTTTGCTTTTAAAAGAGCAGGAAATGGAACTTTCAATGCAACGAAAAATGCAGGAGCAGCGCAATGAGCTGGTCGAGCAGATTCGCAAGCAGGAAGCCGAAAAAAATAGCATTAAAGATACCGAACATCAGCTCCGCTTAAAAGAGCTGGAGAAACAACTCGATGATCAGAAAAAGCTGGCAGAAGAAATGAAACGTAAGGCAGAGCAGGGCAGCATGCAGTTGCAAGGCGAAGTTCAGGAATTGATTTTAGAGGAACTTTTACGCAGCAATTTTCCTTTTGATTTAATTGAGGAAGTAGGAAAAGGCGTTCGCGGTGCCGATTGTGTGCAAGTGGTGCGCAATCAATTCGGGCAGGAATGCGGCAAAATCATATATGAAAGCAAACGCACTAAAGATTTTGGTGGCGATTGGATTGAGAAGCTAAAAAAGGATATGCGCAGTCAGGGTGTTGATGTTGCTGTAATTGTGAGCCAATGTTACCCGAAAGGCATGGATTGCTTTGGCCAAAAAGACGGCGTTTGGATTTGTTCTTTCGAAGAGGTAAATGCTGTAGCGTATGTTTTACGTGATGGTATTTTGCGTTTGTCAAGCGCTATGAAATCGCAGGAAAACAGAGGTGATAAGATGCATATGCTTTATGATTACCTTATGGGTGCAGAATTTTCAGAACAATGGAAAGCCATTCGCGAAGGTTTTATGAGCATGAAATTATCCATCCAACGCGAACGTGATGCAATGGAACGCTTATGGAAAGCACGTGAAAAACAGTTGGAAAAGGTATTGCTAAATGCCACGCATATCCGTGGCTCTATTGAGGGAATTGCCGGCAGCGATAGTATCCAGCTAAGCTTAACCGATGATGACGACACATTGCTTTTGGATTAAATAAGATTAGAGAGCGATGTCGATCAATCGCCGCTTTGGATTTATTTCACATCTTTAAAAAAGTGAAACGGCGAGAAAGTTGCTGAAACAAAATCCAATCAGGCGGGATGGCTAAGCAAAGTACTCTGGCGCTGTCGTAACTTAATCCTGACTGGAACGCAGCGAAATGGCGAGAACTTTAAAAGATTTCTCCACAAGGTAGCAATGACGAAAACAAATAAAAGAATTACAAAAATTAAAATATATAAAGTGAATAAAAACCTCGACAACACATCCCTTAACCTCTCAAAAGTTTTAGCGTTTATTTGCATTTTATTTTTTTTCGGGAACGTTTCCGGACAGGAATTAAAATCGCCTGATGCAAATCTGGTCGCGAATTTCTCTTTGGCCGATGGGGGTGTTCCCACCTACACATTAAAGTACAAAGGAAAAGATGTTATAAAAACCAGTAAGCTTGGTTTGGAACTTAAGGAAGGCAAATCGTTAATGAATGGTTTTGCCATTACCGATACAAAAACAACTACTTTCAACGAAACCTGGAAACCTGTGTGGGGCGAAGTAAAGGAAATTGCAAATCACTATAATGAGCTTGCAGTAACTTTGACACAAAAGGAAACCAATCGCTTTATTATAGTTCGCTTGCGTTTATTTAATGATGGGCTGGGTTTCAGATATGAGTTTCCGGAGCAGAAAAATCTTGATTATTTCGTAATCAAAGAAGAAAAAACTCAATTTGCATTAGCAGGCGACCATAAGGCGTTTTGGTTGCCGGGCGATTACGACACGCAGGAATACAGTACCGTAACTTCAAACTTATCAGAAGTTCGTGGAAAAATGAAAGCCGCGGTAACACCAAACGCATCGCAAACTACATTCTCACCTACAGGCTTACAGACGCCACTGATGATGAAAAGTAAAGATGGCTTATACATTAACATTCATGAAGCAGCTTTGATAAACTACTCATTGATGTCGCTGAATCTTGATGATAAAAACATGGTTTTAGAATCTTGGTTAACGCCAGATGCGGTAGGGGATAAGGGCTATATGCAAGCTCCTTGCCTTTCACCTTGGAGAACAATTATTGTGAGCGATAAAGCGGGCGATATTTTGACTTCAAAATTAACTTACAACCTTAATGAACCAACTAAATTTAAAGATGTATCATGGATCAAGCCAACTAAATATGTCGGCGTTTGGTGGGAGATGATTACGGGCAAAAGTACTTGGGCCTATAATGATTTAACGAGCGTTCAGTTAGGTGTGACGGATTATTCTAAAACAAAACCAAACGGAAAACACGCAGCAAATACTGCTCATGTAAAAGAATACATAGATTTCGCGGCTAAAAACGGCTTGGATGCTGTTTTGGTTGAAGGCTGGAATGAAGGTTGGGAAGATTGGTTCGGTAAAACAAAAGATTATGTTTTTGATTTCGTAACACCTTATCCTGATTTTGATGTGAAGGAATTACATCGCTATGCGGCAAGCAAAGGCATCAAAATGATTATGCACCATGAAACTTCTTCATCGGTACGTAATTATGAAAGGCATTTGGATACTGCTTACAAGTTTATGAAAGCCAATGGTTATGACGCTGTTAAAAGCGGCTATGTTGGTAATATGATTCCTCGCGGCGAACACCATTACGGCCAGTGGTTAAACAATCATTACCTGTATGCTATTCAAAAAGCTGCTGACAATAAAATTATGGTTAATGCGCATGAAGCGGTTCGTCCGACAGGTTTAGCCCGGACTTATCCGAATTTAATCGGAAACGAATCTGCCCGGGGAACAGAGTACGAGGCATTTGGCGGGAATAATGCAGACCATACTACAATACTTCCTTTCACCCGTCTTATTGGCGGTCCGATGGATTACACACCAGGCATTTTCGAAACAAAAGTGAGTGCTTATAACCCAGAAAATAATTCGTTTGTACACACAACTTTGGCTCGCCAATTGGCACTTTATGTAACCATGTACAGCCCGCTGCAAATGGCTGCAGATTTACCTGAAACGTATAATAAATACATGGATGCTTTCCAGTTTATTAAAGATGTGGCGGTTGATTGGGATGATACCAGAGTTTTAGAAGCCGAACCTGGCGATTACATTACTTTCGCCCGTAAGGCCAAAGGCAAAAATAATTGGTTTGTTGGTCGTACCAATGATGAAATTGCCCGTACATCAAAAATTGATTTCAGCTTTTTAGATGCAGGTAAAAAATACAACGCAACCATTTATGCAGATGCAAAAGATGCAAATTATGAAACTAATCCAAAGGCCTATACCATTCGCAAAATGGAAGTGACCAATAAAACAAAATTAACGTTGAATTGTGCGCCCGGTGGTGGTTATGCGATTAGCATTATGGCAAAATAAGCTTAAACAGCGAAGACTGTTGAGCTTTTCAGGGGTTTAATTTCAATCAAGTCGTTCCAAGTGGAACGACTTTTTTACTGGCATTCTTTCAAAAATACGCCCGTAAATTATACTGATACGCAGATTTATGATTTCCTCTGTGATTTATAATCGCTTTTCGTAATTGCGAGGCACGAAGCAATTTTAAAGCGAAAATTTTATAGCTACCGTGTCAGGATTGCTTCGTGCCTCGCAATGACGACCGTTCGTAACTTCATTTTATCTTGAAGATCATGAAATGAATTAATCCTCACAACGAATGCACAGAAGCAATATGGTCAAGTTTTCATCTAAAAAATCTAAATTTCTTTCTTTGCGTTTTCACTTTGTGTACTTTGCGGTTGATAAAAAATCTAATCAGCATGGCCAAGACAAGAAACCATATCGAACTGCAATTTCTAAGCGAACCATCTGATGTAAATTACGGTGGGAAGGTTCATGGGGGTATGATGATGAAATGGATTGATCAGGCTGCATTTGCCTGTGCCTTGCAGTGGAGCGAATCTTACTGTGTAACCGTTTACGTTGGTGGAATAAGGTTTTTTCACCCTGTGCACATCGGTCACCTGGTAAAGATGGAAGCGAGAATAATTTATACCGGCAAAACCAGTATGCATATAGCCGTTGATGCCTATTCCAAACCCGTTGGTAAGACCGATTTCGTGAAAAACACACACTGTATAATCGTATTTGTAGCAGTTGATGATGACGGGCAGCCAAAACCAATACCTGCCTTCAAACCAAAAACAGAAAAGGAAATTGCCATGCATGGTTATGCAGTTAAGCTGATGGAATTAAGGAAAAGTATTGATAAAGAAATGGAGCCTTACATTGTTTAACCAGCGAAACGAAAGCTAATTTAAAGGAATGTTAAAGTAGAATGTGGATCCTTTTTCAGGTTCGCTTTCTACCCAAATTTTCCCGTTATGCCTGCGTACTATTTCGGCAGAAAGATATAAGCCGATGCCAAATCCGGAAATTGTGTGGTTGCTTTCCACTCGATAGTATCTATCAAATAATTTTTCAATGTCTTCTGCTTTAATGCCAATACCTTTATCTTTTATACTGCAGGTAACATCCCTATCCGACGAAGCGCATTTTACATCGATATCACCTCCGCCGGGCGAGTATTTTACGGCATTATTGATAAGGTTTGATATTACATTCCCGATTTTATCTCTATCGGCATTAAGCTGTACCGCTTTGTCTATATCGAGGTTTATTTTATGCGAACTCTGTAATATGCCCGCATCTTCGACAATCTCATTGAACAGATCCCCTAAATCGAACATTTTCTTTTCTATTTGAAGTTTACCGGATTCTAATCTGGATACATTTAAAAATCCGTTAATCATAACGGTCATTTTTTTTATTTGATTATAAGCTTTATTCAGGGCGGTTACAGAAAAGTTATCATCAGATTTAGCGGCCTTCATTTGAAGCACTTGAATAAATCCGTTTAATGCAGTTAGTGGCGTTTTAAGTTCATGGCTTACCATGCCAATAAAATCATTTTTTCTCAGCTCATCAATTTTTCGCTCTGTAATATCCATAAACAGGCCCGAATATTCACTGGCTTTGCCGTTTTTATTCGTGAAAACTTTACCGGTTGCTTTAACCCATTTCACTTTTCCGGTTTGAAGATTTCTTATCGGATACTCCGTATCGCTTGACTCATGATTTTTCATAGCCTTCTCGAAAACCGACGTCAGCATTTGATGGTAGTCTGGGTCTACAGCCTTCATAATCTTCTCCATTGTCGGTTCTTCATCCAATGGAATACCCAAAATATTTTTAACAAAATCAGACATGGTTATCTTAAACGTTTCCGGATCGATACTCCATGTGCCCATACTTGCGGTATCTATTGCTTGCAAAAGCCTTTCTTCAGTGTCGGAAAGATCGCGTACACGATCCTCAACACGGCTTTCCAGCTCACGATTTAAAGCACTTAAATTCTCTCTCGCTACATGTAGTTCTTCGTTTGTGTTAAGAAGTTCCTCGTTTGATGCTGCTAATTCTTCATTTATGGTGGCCAACTCTTCATTTAATGCCTGTTCTCTTACAAGTGCAATTTCTTTCTCAGCAGCAATCTGCATGTGTTGCCTTCCCATAACCCGCTCGGTAACATCAATTGCGGTGTGTAATGTGCATATTGTTTTCCCCTCGGCATTTTTGATCGGCCGGTATTCGAAATCAAAATAAAACCTTTTAAGTGCACCGTCTATTACCAAATCTGCCGGAGTATCTTTTCCTGAAAAGGTAATGCCTTCATTCCAAACCCGCTTAAACATGTCTATAAATGGCTGCCCTTTCAACTCGGGTAGCGCATCTTCCAGAGATTTTCCAATTACTTCTCTTCCTTTGCCCCAAATATTTAACATAGCATCATTAGCCATTTGTATAATAGCCGTTTCCCCGATATGCACTGCAGTTGCAGTAGGCGTTACGTTAAAAATTTCTAAAAATTGTTCTGAACTTAAAAACCGGGGATCTGAAGTCATAAAGCCTTGACTTAATTAGTATCAAAAATCTAAATATCTGATTATAACAAGGTCTTTAAAAATATGTTTCAATTTGTGGCATTTTTGAGTTTAAAATAAATGAAATTCGGACCGATACTTACAGATGAGTAAAAGGTAAATTTAAGCTACGACAGGGAGTATAAAGCAAAACTTACTCCCTTCGCCAATGGCACTTTCTACCCAGATTTTTCCGTCTTCAGCCTCAATAAAATCTTTGGAAATTGCCAGGCCTAAACCCGACCCCGATTTATTTTGTCCGTCTGTTGGCACTTGAAAGTAGCGATCAAATAGGCGTTTCTGGTATTTTTCATCAATACCTTTTCCATAATCCTGCACAGAAAAGAGGATAAAATTATCCCTCTGAAAAATATCAATCACAACTTTCGATTTTTCTGAACTATATCGCAAAGCATTTGATAAAAAGTTAACTAACACCCAAGCCGTTTTTTGGATATCGGCATTTACTTTCGGTAAGTTAGGGTCGCAGTTTAATTCGAGTGTAATTGATTTTTGTTCTGCCTGAAACTTAACCGCATCTATGGCATATTGTACAATTTCTTCAGGCTGTGCCAATGCGAAGGTAAGTTTCAAATTTCCCGTTTCCACTTGAGATAAATCCAACAGTTCGCTTGTAATCTTTAGAAGCCTGTCACTATCTTCTTTGATATGTGTTAAAAGCTGGCTTTGCTCTTCGTTCATTTCACCAACCCGACTATCATTCAGTAATTTTAAACTCATTTTGATCGAAGAAAGCGGCGTTTTTAGTTCATGCGAAACGGTAGCTATAAAGTTTGTTTTAGCCTCATCCAATTCTTTAAATTGAGTTACGTTTTTTAAAATATAAACGCTTCCTGCCGATTTTGAAGATTCGATTAAAGTTCTTTCATCCTGCACATCGTAATTGGGAATTACAATCTCCCGATTTTCTAAAAGAAAGTAAGATTCCTTTTCGTCGGCATAAATTTTCAAGGTCTTTTCATCAGTTTCAGGTTTGATGATTCGCTTTAATAATTCATTCTTTTTAATCACATCAGCAACATTCTGACCAATGATTTTCTCTTCATCCAAATTCATCAACTTTGCAGCAAGATGGTTTAAGAAAAGCACTTCGCCCTTTTCATTCAACCCAATAATGGCATCCTGCATTTGGGCTATTATGGCCTCAATCCGCGATTTTTCTGATTTGATTTTCGATAAATTACTGTTCTCCCATTCGTTCAGTTTCACCACCATCCCGTTAAAGGCATCTGCCAATTCGGTAAACTCATCATCATTCTCGAAATTTAAACGTTGCTTATAGTTTTTGCGACTGATCCCACGGATTGCAGCACTGAATTCGGCGAGTGGGTTGGCTACGAAGCCGGGGAAATTTACAATGAAAGTGAAGAGAATTATAAAGCTCAACGTTGCGGCAATCATAATGTACAAATTTGCCCTTCCCGATGCCTGCGTAGCGAGCTCATTTTTATCGTAAATGGCTTTCATGTTTACCTCCTCTATTTTTTGGAGTGCTGAACGTAAACTTTGTACCATCGCTTCCCTATTTGTTAATGATGATTTTTGAAGTGAGCGATAACTGTTTTCCAATTGCTGCAAGGCTACCTTTTCGCCTGGCTCCGTAATATTCCTGGCTTCCAGTTTTAAGTTATCGTCAAAAGTCTTTGCTTTTTGCATAGGCAATGGAAAGGTACTTTCATCAACTATTTTTCGCATTGCGGCAATATATTTTAGTGATTTGTAGTTATCCTTTAAAATCACTTTTGATTTATCCGAAAGCTCGTTTAAAAAGAATAAAGCAATCAATCCAAATGATAAAACGATTATAAAGAGAAACCCGAATCCGAGGCGAAGCTTGGTTTTAATTTTCATGATGGTTTAATTTGTTAACCGCAAAGTTCGCCAAGTTTTTCGCAAAGAAGCGCAACGTTAATTGTCGTGGTCTTTGTGTTCTTTGCGCCTTTTCTTTGTGTGCTTTGCGGTTAGATTTTTAAGAGAGTATAACCAAATCAATTTCTTTGGCGGCTAAATTACGCAACAACTGATTAAAAATTGCCGTTCGCATGATTACCTGAAAAATATTTAAATGTGGTTTTCCGATGCAGATGGTTGTAATGTCTTTCTCTGTTGCCATGTTTATAATGGTTTGGGTTATTTGATTGCTTTTTGTTTTCACCACTTCGGCGCCTAGTTCTGTAGCGAGTTTAAAATGATTAATGAGATGGCGTTGTTTATAGAGCTTAATTTTATCGAAACTTTCTGCGTCACTCTGTACGTAGAGCACCACCCAGGGAGAGTGGTAGTAGGAGGCGAGCCTTGCAGTTTTTCGAATAACCACACCAGCGGTTTCCGAATTAGAAGAAATGCAGGCCAAAAACTTTTCCGACCTCAATTTAACTGATTTTGGTATTTCGGTTTTAATTTTCCGCTCCACCTGATGAACTACTTCCTTTAAGGCCAGCTCTCTCAACTGCAAAATTTTATCTGATTGAAAAAAATTCGACAAAGCCTGTTCGATTTTACTTTTGTCGTAAATTTTGCCTTCTTTTAAACGTGTCACCAATTCATCAGCAGTTAAATCAATGTTCACGATTTCATCGGCCAGCTCTAATATTTTATCAGGAATTCGCTCGGTAACGTTGATGCCGGTAATGTGTTCAATTTCTTCGTTAATGCTTTCCAAGTGCTGAATATTAACAGCAGATATTACACTTATCCCGGCCTCCAGAAGGTCGAAAACATCTTGCCAGCGTTTACCGTTTTTACTGCCTTCTACGTTCGAATGCGCCAATTCATCAACAACAACAATTTGAGGATGTCTGTTTAAAATGCCCTGCAAATCCATTTCCTTAATTTCCTTGCCGCGGTAGAAAATATTTTTCATGGCAATTAATGGTAATCCTGCTACCAAAGCCTCCGTTTCGGCTCTTTTATGGGTTTCTACATAGCCGATGCAAACATCAATTCCGTTGCGTAAAAGTGCATGCGCCTCCTGAAGCATTCGGTAGGTTTTGCCAACCCCGGCGCTCATCCCTATGTAAATTTTAAGTTTACCACGCCTCGATTTTTGAATGAGTTCGAGGAAGTGTTTAACCGAATCGTCTTTTTCTTGCATTGATATTTTACTTTTTTTCATTCTGAGGAACGAAGAATCTGCAACTAATGAGCACTATTCACTTTTCCCATGGTCTGTGTCCCCACTGACTATTACTTGTTTGTTAGCGTTTCGGTCTGTGAGGACACAGACCGAGGCGTTAAATTGGCATCAAAAATATTCTGTGATTTTCGTGCTTGCGTGGTAACATTTTTAAAATGCGACAGCAATACTTGCTGTTAATGTTGTATTGGCGGTCACGGCATTATTTTCTCGGGTGAAGATTTTATCCTTGCTGTCATAGGTTTTACCCTCTAAGCGAATTACTGCATTCGGAATGGGAGCGTAATCTACGTTTAGTGAATAACCTTTCGTTTTAAATCCATTTGGTGTTCCTGTTGATATAAAAATACCATTTTTGTCTTCGTAATATTCAAATCGGCCGGCTACTGCCCACTTTTTTGCAAATTTATATTGCGCAATCGCAACCGGCGAGATAATTTCATTTTTGTCGGCGCTTCCCTTTGCTGTTTGTTGTGTGCCGTAATCAAAACCCATCGTTAAATCGAACTGATCTGTTAGTTGGAAGATCCCATAAATGTTGTGATAAAAACGGGTCACACGTACAGAATCTGTACCTTCGGTTCCTAAGTAATTGCTATAGTTTACCGTGATTTTTGATGTTGGTTTCCAGGTTAATTGTAAACCGCCTGCAGGCTTGTTGTTCCCGTTTTGGCGGGTAATTCTTTGCCATCCATTAAGGTAGAGCAACGTCGCCGTTAATTTCCCGTCTTGAGTACCATAGGAGATTTTCGCCCCTGATTCATAATAAGGTGTATTTTCTGAAGAAATGTTTCTGGTTAAAACCATGCAATCTTTAGAAACGGCACTCTCGAAACCAATGTGCGAGGAGAAAACCCCTGCGTCAACCCACAAATTTTCTGATTTCGAAAGTTTAACACCTGCATTGGCTTCGAAAACGTTTTTTAGTACACCGGGTTCTGCTGTTAAATTGGCGTTTGAATAGGTTCCTGCCATTACCGCAAGGTTCGCTCTGATTGAGCCGCTATCATAGGCTGCCTTGATGAAACCTAAATTCAAATTAACCTCATTGGCTCTATTCTGCGAGTAAATAAAACCAGGTCGGTTATGGTCGGCAGGTTTATTGAAATCGTAGCCATAGTAAGTTTCCAAATAACCTGAGAATTTTACCTTAGGCTCGTCTTGTGCGAAAGCAGTTATGGATGCTGTTAATGTTGTTATAATGATGATTAATTTTTTCATTTTGATTAAGTGATTGCTAATCCCTTTGGGATGATTACAAGGATTTAAGTAGTACACAGATTTTTTTTAGACGATCGTCATTGCGAGGCACGAAGCAATCCTACAACTAAAGTTATAAAGCAGCGAGTGTATTATTTTGCTTTCCCGAAATTTGGAACAGGCTCTGCTTCACAACGACGCGTTTCTATTTACAAGTTATCTAAGGCTAAATTCAGTTTCAAAACATTTACTGATGATGGACCGAATAAACCCATTAATGGTTTTAGTGTATTCATTGTCACTAAGTCCTTAACTTTTTGCTCACTGATTTTTCTCATTTTAGCAACTCTGGCTATTTGAATTGCTGCACCTTGCTCAGAAATATTGGGATCCAGACCACTGCCCGAGGCCGTAACCACATCTGCAGGGATATCTGATTTTTTTATGCCTGGATTGTATTTCAGAAGCGTATCAATTCTCGATTGAACTTCTTTCAAATAATCAGGATTTGATGGCCCCTTGTTTGAGCCCGCCGAACCTGCCGCATTGTAACCAACTGCTGATGGCCTGCCCCAAAAGTATTCGGGTTTGGTAAAAGATTGACCCAATAATTCGTAGCCTATCGTTTTTCCATTTTTAACGACTTTTTCACCACCGCCTTTTCCATTGGATAGTTTTCCTGCCAATGCAATGCTGATTGGGTAAATGAGGCATAACAATACGATTAAAACTAAGGTTAAACGTATCGATTGTATGATGTATTTTTTCATGATGATATTTATGTGATTACACAGATTTTAAATGATTATAAAGATTTGGGCTTTTCATTCTGAGCTTGTCGAAGACTTTTATAAGCGTTTCGACAGGCTCAACATGACAGCTCGGTTAAACAAATAGTCCGACTAGTAAATCAATTAATTTGATGCCGATAAACGGAGCGACAACTCCTCCGATTCCATAAATAAACAGGTTTCTACGAAGCAATGCAGTTGCACCGATTGGTTTATAAGCCACGCCTTTAAGCGCGAGTGGAATTAATATCGGAATGATAATCGCATTGAAAATCACAGCAGACATAATCGCACTTTCTGGTGTGTGCAAACCCATAATATTAAGACTTTGCAATGCAGGGATCGATGCAATAAACAATGCAGGCACAATGGCAAAGTATTTGGCCACATCGTTCGCAATTGAGAATGTGGTCAGCGTTCCACGGGTAATTAATAGCTGTTTACCGATTTCTACAATCTCAATTAACTTTGTTGGGTCGTTATCCAAATCAACCATGTTACCGGCTTCCTTTGCAGCTTGGGTTCCGCTATTCATGGCCACACCAACATCGGCCTGCGCAAGTGCGGGTGCATCATTTGTACCATCGCCCATCATCGCAACAAGTTTTCCTAATGCTTGTTCATCTTTAATGTAATTCATTTTATCCTCAGGTTTTGCTTCCGCGATAAAATCGTCTACGCCTGCTTTTTCGGCAATGTATTTGGCCGTTAGCGGGTTATCGCCTGTAACCATTACCGTTTTAACGCCCATTTTGCGCAAGCGCTCAAAACGTTCGCTAATGCCCGGCTTTATAATATCCTGCAATTCAATTACACCCACAGCTTTCTCATTTTCTGAAACAACTAAAGGTGTTCCACCGTTGGTAGCGATATTTTTAACATGGCCTTCAATATCTGATGGGAAGATATTACCTGCCTTTTCGACGATGTTGCGGATAGAGTCAAAGGCACCTTTTCTAATTCTTCTTCCATCGGCAGTATCCAACCCGCTGGAGCGGGTTTCGGCTGTAAACTTAATAAAGGTTGAGCCTGATGGTGTTCCTGAATTTTTAAATCCCTGTTCATTTGCCAACTCGATAATTGATTTTCCCTCCGGTGTTTCATCAGCTAAAGAGCTCAAAACGCAAGCGTCTCTGAAATCCTTAATCAAAACGCCTGCTGTGGGGTAGAAGTTGGTTGCTTTACGGTTTCCTATGGTAATTGTCCCGGTTTTATCCAGCAGTAACACATCAATATCGCCTGCAGTTTCTACCGCCTTGCCAGATTTGGTAATCACGTTTGCTCTGAGCGCTCTATCCATTCCGGCGATGCCGATTGCAGATAGTAAACCACCAATGGTTGTAGGAATCAAACAAACAAAAAGGGAAATTAAAGCAGCAATTGTAATCGGTGTATTTGCATAATCGGCAAAAGGTTTTAATGTTACACACACAATGATGAATACCAGCGTGAAACTGGCCAGCAAAATGGTTAGCGCAATCTCATTTGGAGTTTTCTGGCGGGACGCACCTTCCACCAAAGCAATCATTTTATCTAAAAAACTTTCTCCGGGTGCAGTGCTAACGCGAACTTTTATTTCATCAGATAACACTTTTGTACCGCCTGTTACTGAAGATTTATCGCCACCCGATTCTCGAATTACCGGCGCAGATTCTCCGGTAATGGCCGATTCATCAATGGTTGCGATACCTTCGATAATTTCGCCGTCGGTTGGAATTGTATCGCCTGTTTCACAAACAAAAACGTCGCCTTTTTCTAATTGATTTGAAGAACGAATTTCAACCGTTCCATTATCTAAGAGTACTTTTGCAGGTGTTTCTTCGCGGGTTTTACGTAAGCTGTCTGCTTGTGCTTTACCTCTGGCTTCGGCGATTGCTTCGGCGAAATTGGCGAACAAAACAGTTAATAAAAGCACAAGGAAGATGAAAAAGTTGTACAAAGGTGAACCTTGGCCGCTATGGCTGAATGAGTAAACCGTAACATAAGCCATTACAAGTGTTCCAACTTCGACGGTGAACATAACCGGGTTGCGAACCATTACCCGGGGATCTAGTTTGATGAAAGATTGTTTTAATGCAGTTTGCACCAAAGCAGGTTCGAACAATTTATTATTGGGTTTCATTTTGATTTTTAAATTAATTGATTTCACAGATTAAAATGATTTCACAGATTCTTATCATGTAATTTGTCATGCTGAGCTTGTCGAAGCACCGAATCATTTCGACAGGCTAAATGTGACAACTATATCTATTTGAGCATGGTAAAATATTCTGCCAACGGGCCTAGCGCCAACGCAGGGAAATAAGACAATGCATTGAGTACCAAAATCACGGCAAAAGTCATTAAGGCGAACGTTTTTGTGTCGGTTTTTAAAGTGCCTGCAGATTCGGGAATGAACTTTTTAGCACCTAATAAACCTGCAATTGCAACCGGACCAATAATTGGCAAGAAACGGCCAAGAAATATGATGACGCCTGTAAGTAAGTTCCAAAAAACATTATTATCGCCCAAACCCTCAAAGCCCGAACCGTTGTTCGCATTTGAAGAGGTTACCTCGTAAAGCATTTCGGAGAAGCCGTGGAAACCCGGATTGTTTAACCATGCTTTAGGCTGAACGGCCCAGGCTGCATCGCCGTGATTGGTAAATACGTAACTCGAAATTGCTGTTCCTGCCAGGATCAAAAACGGACTTAATAATGTGATGATCGCCGCAATTTTAATTTCTCTGGCCTCAACCTTGTGACCTAAAAATTCTGGCGTTCTACCTACCATCAAACCTGAAATAAATACAGCGATAATTAGGTAGATGAAATAATTTAACACGCCTACGCCGCAACCACCGTAAAAACCGTTAATCATCATGGCTAATAATTGCCATAAGCCGGTAAGTGGCATTGTGCTATCATGCATGCCATTAACTGAACCTGTTGAAATTACGGTAGTTAAGGTACTCCAATAAGCAGTTGCTGCTGGTCCGAAGCGAACCTCTTTGCCCTCCATTGCGCCTGTAGTTTGCGAGATACCCATTTTCGCTAAGGCAGGATTCCCGCCCAGCTCTGAGCTTAAGGTTGGAATCATCAACATAAATAAGCCGATGGTCATTACACCGAAAATTGTCCAGGCCAGTTTTTTCCTGCGGATGAAATAGCCGAAAGCAATTACCATGGCAATCGGAATAATTACCTGGGCAATCATTTCTACCATATTGGTTAAATAACTTGGGTTTTCGAATGGGTGGGCAGAATTTGCACCGAAATACCCACCACCATTCGTTCCCAAATGTTTTATGGCAATCATTTGCGCTGCCGGTCCACGAGATACGTTTACGGTATCGCCCTGAACTGATATAAATTGGTCTTTCCCTTCGTAACTGGCAGGCGTGCCGTTAAAGGTTAAGATTAAAGCGATCACCATTGATAAAGGCAATAACAAACGAGTAATTGACCTTACAAAAAACTCCCAAAAATTACCTAACTGTGTAGTGGTTTTATCTCTAAATGCTTTAAATAGCACCACTGCTGCGGCAATGCCAGTAGCTGCACTTACAAACTGAAGAAACATCAAAACAAACTGTTGAGTGAGATAGCTGACGCCGCTCTCGCCCGAGTAATGTTGGAGGTTACAGTTGGCTACGAAGCTAATAATGGTATTGAAAGCCAAATCTGGCGTCATTCCCGGATTCCCATCAGGATTTAAAGGAAGTTTATCCTGAAAAATCAACACGAAAAAGCCATATACCAACCACAATAGGTTAATTGTTAGTAAAGCCTTTAACTGCTGTTTCCAGTTCATTTGTTCTTTAACATTGATGCCCGAAATTTTGTAGATGCCATTTTCGAGCGGTTTTAAAAAGTCTGTCCAAACTTTTTCTCCTGCGAAAACCTTGGCCAAATACTTACCCAACGGGAATGCAATTATTAAGGTGAGGAGGAATGTGGCAATGATGCCAATTAATTCAGTGTTCATTTTTTTGTTTTTTTAATTTCCCTTTAAGGTTAGGGGTTAAAATTTTTCCGGTTTAATCAACACGTAAATCATATAGATAAATACGGCGATTGCGATGATGAATAGTGCTAACATGTTTTTAGATTTTTTCGAACCAATCAATTGATTTGTAAGTTGCCCAGCAGAGCAGGAGGATGATTAGAAATAGGATAATTGTCATAACTTATTGATTTATGAAATGCCTGTTGCCAACTCTTGTGCCGAGGAATATGAATTTGACTTAAGTTATTGTAAATCAGATTTTTGTGTTTTTTTTGTCACCATTAGACAAAAAAAAACCCTTCCAAAATGGAAAGGTTTTTATCGTTTTGGGTAGCCGATGGTTAATATTAAATGGCAAAATAACAATAGTCATATCGTCTATTTCGCCGATGGTTTTTAAAATTTCGTTCAGATAGGGGTTAATGAACTGCATCTTTGATGATGATGTGTATTTTCAGTTCTCTCATACTGCTGGCTTAGATGATTATTCTTTAATTGCTTAAACAAAAAACGCCTGGCAAAGGGCCAAGCGTTCAAATTCGAAAAACAAAAGTGCATATCTAAAACTTTCCTTGTTGATTTAATAAAGCGAAATATTTATCAAGGTTAACACCTAACGATTTCTCCATCGAAGCCTTGAAATCTGCAGGTGTGGGGTGTTTGTTTTTCCACTCGCTAAAATACGCCTGAAAGGCCTTGTCGAATCTCTCCTGACCTATTTCGGCCTGCAAAATGTAAAGCCAAAGCGCTGTTTTAGCATAAGAAATTAAACCATATTCTTCTGAAGTTTTAAAATCTGCTGCAGGCGTTTCAATTGCCGATTGCATAGGTACATTTGATAGCGCACCATAAACACTTGCGAGGAATTTATCAGTTGGCAATTCTTTAATTTTCGCAGGAATCGCCTCACCGAAAATTGAATTTGATTTGTATTTTTCTGCTTCGTATCTGAACTGGAAATAAGTATTGAAACCCTCATCTTGCCAGGTGTGCATTCGCTCGTTACTGCCAAGCATACTCATAAACCAGTTATGGCCAACCTCATGGGTAATTACGCCATCTAAGGTTTCTTTCTTCGCATCAGGACTAGTAATCAACGTAATCGTTGGATATTCCATTCCGCCGCTGGCATTATTTTTCGGTCCCTCTATGGCTTGTACAACAGGGTACTCATACTCGCCAATCCATTTACTGTACTTTTTAGTCGCATCCTTAATATAATCGATACTGTTTACCCAAAGCGTATTTTTCTTATTATGGTAATAGCTAAACGCATCAACAATTTTTCCTGAAGCCAATTTTAAAGTATCATATTGAACTACCAGGTCCTTGTCTGCAAACCAAGCAAAATCGGGCACGTTGTTAATTAAATAGGTTAGGGTTTTGGTAGCTGATTTGGTAACAGGCATATAAATGGTCGGCTTATTTCTATCTGCTGTATTCTTTGCTCCTATGGTTTTATAGGCAGCCAGCTCATCTGCATTTTGCAAAACACCCGTGGCGCCAACTACGTAGCTTGACGGTAAGGTTATATTTACTTTATAATTAGCATATTCGCTGTAAAACTCTCCCATGTCTAAATAAGGAAATTCATGCCAGCCATCTTTATCAAAGACCGCAGGCTTCGGATACCATTGCGTAACCATAAATTCCGTATCAGCATATCCCGAACGCGAAAAATAACTCGGAAGTTTTACGTTGAAATCAGTTGTGATTTTCGCAGAATCTC
>Ga0308164_10001795_pt1 | contig 23320 bp, 17 predicted proteins | sample PhyTR2_FD_201031 | JGI IMG/M metagenome (GOLD analysis project Ga0308164, IMG submission 201031) | Phyllosphere microbial communities from UC Gill Tract Community Farm, Albany, California, United States - DLSLT.R2 | ecosystem: Host-associated > Plants > Phyllosphere > Unclassified | place: USA... | reverse complement strand
GTACAAGGAGACCAACTCCATATCCAGCGGCGTACCGTTTTGATACGGAATCAGCACGTTATCCATCAACGGCATCGTCATATACGGTGGTACCAGTGTCGCCGCAGTCGAGGCCAGGGTCAGGATAAAACCCAGCAGTAATTGTCCGCGATACGGCTTGGCAAAGCGCCACAGACGAAACAGCGATGCGGTGGATGGCGACTGTTCTTCGACGTTGCTGATGAAATCCGCTTCTTCCTCATCCTTTTCGTCTTGCTCTTCCGCTTCCGTCGTCGTGCCGGCGAGCGCCGCCTGCCGTTTTTCAAACTGCCTGATCAGAAACAGGGCTTCCGGATTGTTGCCCAGCGTGTACCGCCAGCCGGCCAGTTTGGCCGATGCATCGTGCAATTCGAGCGTGCCAACACCGGCATGATCGTGATGACGTAGCGATAAACCGGGCTGCAAAGGCCATTGTTGCCATAAAGCATCGCCGCCTGTTCGGCCAAGCAGGCGCTGGCTGGTCAATACAACTTCACCGCGGATAAATCGCAGATTACCGTCGAGATCCAGCGTCAGACGCGCAAGCACCGCTTCATCGGGAGCGAGCTCAAAAGCGTGGGCAGACAGCAGCGGCGCGGAGGCAGTATTCATGGAAAGGGGATTTCCTTGGGGCAAACATGCCCGTTCTAACAAAAATGGCGGCCAGTATAGCCCCAGGTTTTCCTCTTGTTGCAGCCATTTCGCCACACTCAAAAATATTCCGTAAACATGTAAACCAATCCTCCGTCTGTGCGTTATTGCACCCCTGAGAAGCCGTTTTTTCTGCAGTCTCACTTTTAAACGTTAAAAAATGAATAATAAAACCATCGACATCCTCGATGTCCTGCATCTGCGGGGACCCAATATCTGGACGTATCGTCCAGCTCTGGAGGCATGGGTAGACATCAACGATCTGGAAGATTCGCCTTCCAACACCATTCCCGGCTTTTACGAACGCCTGACCGCATTCCTGCCGACACTGATCGAGCATCATTGCGGCGTCGGTGAACGTGGCGGCTTTTTGATGCGCCTGCGTGAAGGTACCTGGCCCGGTCACATCATGGAACACGTGATGATCGAGCTGCAAAACCTGGCCGGCATGCAAAGCGGCTTCGGCAAGGCCCGTGAAACCTGCAAACGCGGTGTTTACAAGGTTGTGGTTCGCGCCCGTCACGAAGAAGTCAGCCGCGTCGCACTGGTTGCCGCGCGCGACCTCGTGATGGCGGCAATCGAAGGCAAACCATTCGATGTGCAAGGCACGGTCGACCATCTGCGCGAGATTCTCGAATCCGTCGCGCTCGGTCCCAGCACCGCCGCCATCGTCGAAGCCGCTGCCGACCGCAAGATTCCGTCGATCCGCCTGTCCTCGGGCAATCTGGTACAGCTTGGTTATGGCGCACGTCAGCGTCGCATCTGGACTGCAGAAACCGATGAAACCAGCGCCATCGCCGAAACCATCTCGCGCGACAAGGAACTGACCAAAACCCTGCTGCAATCCTGTGGCGTGCCGGTGCCGGAAGGCAGCATCGTCGATTCCGCAGACGCAGCCTGGGATGCCGCACAGGACATCGGCCTGCCGGTCGTGGTCAAACCACTGGACGGCAATCATGGTCGTGGTGTTTCGATCAACCTGAACACCGAAGCCGACGTACGTGCCGCGTTTGAACTGGCCGAGCAGGAAAGCAGCGACGTGATCGTCGAACGCTTCGTGCGCGGCGACGAACACCGCCTGCTGATCGTCGGTGGCAAACTGGTCGCAGCCGCCCGTGGTGAAGAAGCCTGGATCACCGGCGATGGCAAGTCCACCGTCATGCAACTGATCGAAAGCCAGCTCAACAGCGATCCGCGTCGCGGCAGCAGCGAAGCACATCCGCTCAACCTGATCCTGACCGATCCGGACGACGATCCTCGTCCGGTCCTGCTCCAGCTCGAACGCCAGGGCTTTAGCACCGAATCCGTACCGAAAGACGGCGAACGCGTACTGGTCCAGCGCAACGGCAATGTCTCATGCGACGTGACCGAATTGGTGCACCCAAGCGTGGCCAAAGCAGCCGCACTCGCCGCCCAGATCGTCGGCCTCGATATCGCTGGCGTTGATCTGGTCATCGAAGATATTTCCCGCCCACTGTCCGAACAGAGCGGCGCGATCGTTGAAGTCAACGCCGGTCCCGGCCTCAACATGCATCTGAAACCAGCCGATGGCGAAGCACGTCCGGTCGGCAAGGCGATCGTCGATCACCTGTTCAAGGAAGATGAAAACGGTCGCATCCCGATCGTTGGCGTTACCGGTTCCAACAACACGACGCTGACCGCACGTCTGGTCGCCTGGCTGCTGCACCTGCAAGGCAGTTATGTTGGACTGGCCTGCCGTGACGGCTTGTTCTTCCGTCAGCGTCAAGTCCACAATCGCCCTTCCGACAACTGGGAGCGCAAGCGCCAGGTACTGCTGAACCGCATGGTGGAAGCCGCCGTGTTTGAAAACGGTGCCAAGACCATCCTGTCCGAAGGTCTGGCCTACGACTGGTGCGATGTCGGCATCGTCACCGATATCGCCGAAGACGACGTCCTGCCTTCGTTCTACGTCAACGATGCAGACCAGATGAGCCGCGTGATTCGTACCCAGGTCGATGTGGTCCTGCCAAGCGGCACCGCTGTGTTGAATGCCGATGACGCACGCGTCGCCGATCTGGCACCTTTGTGCGATGGCAATGTGTTGTTCTTCGCCACCTCCGCGCAGTCGCCAGTGCTGTCTGCCTATCGCGCCGAAGGCGGCCATGTCGTCTATCTGGATGGCGATGAAGTTGTGCTGGCTGGCGATGAAGAAACCCGCATCCTGCTGCCCGACACAAGTCGTCTGCAAGCCGATCCTGTCGCGCTGCTGGCTGCCATTGCCGCGGCCTGGGCACTTGGCGTCAACAATGACCTGATCCGCGCCGGACTCGATACCTTCATGCAACCGGCCGAGCATCTGGCCGCCTGATCGGTTTCATTCAACGCCAACAAAGAACAAGAGACAACGAGCATCGCTCACTAGAGGAACAAGAACATGGAAATCTCTCGCGTCCGCGCCTTGCGCGGTCCCAATCTCTGGAGTCGTCACACCTCCATCGAAGCCATCGTGACCTGCACGCCGCAAGAACAAAATATTGCGCTGCTGTCCGGCTTCGAGGAAAGACTGCGTGCGCGCTTCCCCGAGATCAAGCTGCTCGATACCGCGCGTCCGGGTCCGATTTTTTCGATAGCCGATGCACTGGAATCTGCAGCGCTGTGTTTGCAAGCGCAGGCAGGTTGCCCGGTCACCTTCAGCCGTACCGTACAAACAATCGAAGCGGGCACGTATCAAGTCATCGTCGCCTACAGCGAAGAAGCGGTTGGTCGTCGCGCTCTCGATATGGCGTTCGACCTGTGCCAGGCTGCGCTGAACGACACCTTGTTCAATCTGGCGACAGCACTCGCTTCGCTGCGCGAACTCGATGAAGACGTCCGTCTCGGCCCTTCGACCGGTTCGATCGTCGATGCCGCCATCGCGCGCGGAATTCCATTCCGTCGCCTGACCGAAGGCAGCATGGTGCAGTTTGGCTGGGGCAGCAAACAGTTGCGCATTCAGGCGGCAGAAACCGGCTTCACCAGCGCTATCTCGGAAGCGATCGCGCAAGACAAGGAAATGACGAAAACACTGCTAGCCGCTGCCGGCGTGCCAGTGCCCGATGGCCGCTCGGTGTCGACCGCGGACGATGCCTGGGCTGCAGCGCAGGAAATCGGTGCACCGGTCGTGATCAAGCCACGCGACGGCAATCAGGGCAAAGGTGTCGCGGTCAACATGAAGACCGAAGAAGAAATCCGCATCGCCTTCGCCGAAGCATTCGAGATTTGCGAAGACGTCGTGATTGAACGCTTTTTGGCCGGTCAAGACTATCGTTTATTGGTAGTTGGCAAACAACTGGTTGCCGCAGCACGTCGCACACCGCCGGAAGTCATTGGCGATGGTGAAAACACGATTGCGCAACTGGTCGCCATCGTCAATCAGGACCCATTGCGCGGCGACGGGCATGCCACGCCACTGACCAAGATTCGCCTCGACAGCATCGGTATCGCTACGCTGGAAAAACAGGGTTACACCGTTGACAGCATTCCTGCCAAGGGCACACCCGTTCTTCTGCGCAATAACGCCAACCTCTCCACCGGCGGCACCGCCACTGACGTGACAGACGACGTGCATCCGGAAATGGCAGCACGTGCAGTCGAAGCCGCACAGATGATCGGCCTCGATATCTGCGGCGTCGATATCGTTTGCGAATCCGTGCTCAAGACCATGGAAGAACAAGGCGGCGGCGTGGTCGAAGTCAATGCCGCACCCGGCTTGCGCATGCACATCAAACCATCGTTCGGCAAAGGTCGTCAGGTCGGTGAAGCGATCATCTCGACCATGTTCAAGGATGGCGACAATGGTCGCATCCCGACTGTGGCCGTTACCGGCACCAATGGCAAAACCACGACTGCGCGTCTGGTCGGTCACATCCTGACCGCCAACAAATATCGCGTCGGCATGACCAGCACCGATGGCGTCTACGTTGAAAATCAACGTATCGACACCGGCGACTGCAGCGGCCCACGCAGCGCACGCAATATCCTCATGCACCCGCAGGTCGATGCCGCCGTGTTTGAAACGGCACGTGGCGGCATCCTGCGTGAAGGCCTGGGTTTTGATCGCTGCGACGTCGCGATCGTCACCAACCTCGGCGTGGGCGACCACCTTGGACTGAACTTCATCACGACGGTTGACGATCTGGCAGTCGTCAAACGCGTGATCGTGCAGAACGTGGCGCCAACCGGCATGGCCGTGCTGAATGCCGCCGATCCGATCGTCGCCAACATGGCTGCCAGCAGCCCGGGCCGCGTGACTTTCTTCGCGCAGGACGTCAATCAGGCGGTACTGGCCACGCATCGTGCGCAAGGCAACCGCGTGCTGTTCATCGAGAACGGTCACATCGTTGCGGCCGAAGGCAGCTTCGAACATCGCATCCGCCTGGCCGACATCCCCATCACGCTCAATGGTCTGGTCGGCTTCCAGATCGAAAATGCCATGGCGGCGATCGGCGCCGTCTGGGCGCTGGGTATCGAGTGGGACATCGTGGTCGAAGGTTTGCGTACCTTCAACAATGGCGCAGATACCACGCCGGGCCGCTTCAATGTCTTCACGCACATGGGCGCCACGGTCATCGCCGATTATGGCCACAACCCGGATGCGATCGAAGCACTGACACGTGCCGTTGAATCGCTGCCGTCCAAGCGCCGTTCGGTCGTCATCAGCGGTGCAGGTGATCGTCGCGACGACGACATTCGCCGCCAGACCGAAATCCTTGGCGAGGCATTCGACGACGTGATTCTGTACGAAGATCAATGCCAGCGCGGTCGTGCCGACGGTGAAGTGGTCAAACTGTTGCGTGAAGGTCTCGCCAAGGCCTCACGTACCCAGTCGATCAATGAAATCCGCGGCGAGATGCTGGCAATCGATACTGCCTTATCGAACCTGAAGTCGGGTGATCTATGCCTGATTCTGGTCGATCAGGTAGAAGAAGCACTGGCCCACATCGCCTCGCGCGTCGCAGCGTAAGCGCTGGTTTCAGATCGGCGCGTCTTGCCCAACGGCAGACGCGCCGATTTTCATTTGCGGGCTGTTGTTTGCATAAATTCGCCAGATTCAGACAGATTTTCAAGGTTTAACAGCTTTTAACCATTGGCAATATGTTTCCCCAGTGGCATTCTGTAAAATCCTTACAGGCAAGCAATAACGCATCGCATCCTGCAGCATTCAGCCGTTATTGTCCGCTAAACAACAACGTTTCTTTCTCTGCCCACATATCCATCATGACAAATCAAAAGAAGCTTCCTCACGTACGCACGCTGGTGTTGTCTGCATGGATTGCACTGGGCGTATTCAGCACACTCGGCATTGCTGCCCACGCCCAAACAGGCAAGCCATTACAACCGGCACTGCCACCGGTCGTCTGGGGCGTCACCGTCACGAATGAACTGATCCAGTTTGATGCCGCTGCGCCGCGCAAGATCGTGCAGCGTAAAGCCATCACGGGCCTGGCAGCAGGCGATGCATTTGTCGGCGCCGATTTCCGCGTCTCGCGCGGTGTCCTGTTTGGCCTGACGCGACAAGGCCGCCTTTACACGATCAACACGGCCACTGGCGAAACCAAACAGGTCGGCAGTGCCGCACTGGCTGGTTTGCAAGGTCAGGTCATGGGCTTCGATTTCAATCCGGTTGCCGATCGCATCCGCGTTGTCTCGGCAAGCGGACAGAATCTGCGCCTGCATCCGGAGACCGGCGCGCAGGTCGACTTCGATCCGAAGGTGGATGGCGTCCAACCCGATCCGTCGCTTGCCTTTGCAGCCGACGACCGCAACGCAGGCAAGCAGCCGGATGTGGTGGCCGCGGGCTATACCTACAACAAGCTGAACGAAAAACTGACGACCAATTATGCGATCGACCGCTCGCTCGGCGCCTTGCTGATGCAGGGATCGCATGAAGATGCGCAACCGGTGGTTTCGCCGAATCTCGGACAGTTGCATACGGTTGGCGATCTTGGCCTGGGCACGCTGGAAGATGCGTCTTTTGATATTGCCGATATCGGCAACGTGCCCTTGGCCGCTTTGCGCACCACGGCCATTCCGCAAACCCGCCTGGTCAAGATCGATCTAAAAACCGGTCACGCAACTGTGCTGGGCCTGATCGGTACCGGTGAACCACTGGCAGGACTTGCCATCGAGCCATGATTGCCATCACACGCCGTCTGGCGTGGATTCTGGCCGGCGCGCTTTTGGCCGGCAATGCAAGCGCCGCCACACTCCAGATCAGTGTGGTGGATGAAGCTGGCAAACCGCTTGCCGACACCGCTGTTTTTCTCGACTCGCCGCAAGCCAAGCGTGCCATCAAACCCTTGCCCGGGGCGAGCGTCGGACAGAAGGATCGCACCTTTATTCCTTCACTACTGATTATTCCGACCGGCACCAGTGTTCACTTCCCCAACATGGATACGGTGCGTCACCATGTGTATTCGTTTTCTCCGGCCAAGCGCTTTGAACTGAAACTCTACGTCGGCACACCAGCGGAACCGGTCGTGTTCGATCAGTCCGGCATCGTGCTGCTCGGCTGCAATATTCATGACCAGATGGTGGGCACCATCCTGGTCGTTGATACGCCGTTCTATGGCATTACGTCGGCCGACGGGCGCCTGACCTTGCACAATGTGCCAGCGGGCCCCTACACCTTGCGCGCATGGCATAGTCGCCTGCCCAACGGCACGACGGTGCATGCCCAGCCAATTACCCTGAACACCGAACAGGCCGACACCAAAGTCGTGCTGAAAAAACTTCGCCGCCAATGAGCGCCCTCCTACAACGCATCAGCCGCATGAGCCTGTCGTCACGCATCGTTGTCGTGATGCTTGCGCTGCTGCTGGCCGTTCAGCTGGCCAGCTTCTGGGCCGTGCGTGTGGCGCTGGAACGCCAGATCCGCAGCGAAATCAACTCCGATCTGATCGTCGCCGAGCGCGTCTGGGGTCGCCTGCTTGAACAGAACGCAGAGCGTCTGCGCGAAGCATCGGTCGTGCTGGCGGCCGATTACGGTTTCCGTGCGGCGGTCACCACCGATGACAAAGACACGATCGAATCCGCGCTGGAAAACAATGGTGAACGCATCGGTGCTGCCATCACCGCGCTGCTCGATCCCGACCTCAATCTGGTCAGCTACAGCCAGCGCGACGTGAATAACGTTGCACTGACCGACAAGCTGCACGATATCGGTGTTGTATTAGCCGACACACGCAATGCCGGGCGCATTGACCTGATCAACGGCAATCTCTATCAGTTCGTAATGGTGCAGGTCCGTGCGCCGCGTCTGGTTGGCTGGGTACTGATGGGCTTTCCGATCGGCCAGCCCTTGCTGGATGCCCTGCAACGTTTGTCCGGTGTCGATGCCGTTCTGCTCTCCGGTGACAGCAAGAACGTCACACTGATGCAAAGCACGCTCGATATCTCGCTGGCACCAGTGCTGCTCGCGGCGCAAACCAGGTCCACCGACATCAATCTGCCGGACGGCATGATGGTCGCGCGCTACGCCCCGATCGAAACCGCAACCGCTGGCACACAACTCGTGCTGCTACGCTCGATCGACGAAGTATCGGCGGCCTTCACGCAACTGCAATGGCTGCTGGGTCTGATTACGCTGGGTGGCGTGTTGCTGTTTGCCATCGGCAGCAGAAAAGCCGCGATGTGGATCACGCAACCGCTGCAGGAACTGACACTGCTGGCCAAATCGCTGGAGCTCGGCAAATTCAACGTCACGGTCGGCGGCACCCGCCGCAAGGATGAAGTCGGCTCGCTGGCACGCGGCTTTGACAGCATGCGGACCAGCATCGCCAGTCAACAGGAAGAAATCCGGCATTTGGCTTACTGGGATCGCCTGACCGGTCTGCCGAATCGCGAAAAATTCCGCGAAACGCTCAAGCTGACCATCGAGGCTTACCAGAAACTCGGCACGCCACTGGTCGTCATCACGCTGAATCTGGATCGCTTCAAGCACGTCAACGATGTGATGGGGTACGCATTTGGCGATGAGCTACTGAAGGCTGTGGCACAACGTCTGCAGCAACAGGTGTATCGACCCGAGGATCTGGTCGCGCGTCTGGGTGGTGACGAATTTGCGATTCTGCTGACCGGGGCTGATATGCAGGTCGCCAATGTTGTGATTGACCGCATTGCCCAGGCATTTGAAGAACCGCTATCGCTGAACGGACAAACCGTGGATGTCCATGCCTGCATGGGCGGCGCATGCTGGCCGCACGATGCGGACGATGCCGATCTGCTGCTGAGCCGTTCCGAGATCGCCATGCACGCGGCCAAGGCACAGATCATGAATGTGCTGTTCTATACGCCGTCGCTCGATTCTTCCAGCGCACAGACGCTCTCGCTACTCGGTGACTTGCGTCATGCACGACAAAACAATGAACTACGCCTGTTCCTGCAGCCGAAGATCGATACCGTCAGCAAACAAGTGATTGGGGCCGAAGCCCTGATCCGCTGGGAGCATCCGCAACGCGGGCTGGTACCGCCGATGGAATTCATCCCCTTTGCCGAGCAAACTGGTTTCGTACGTGAACTGACGATCTGGATGTTCGAGGCGGCTGTCGAACAGTGGCATGCGCTGCAACCGCCGGACGGAACCTTGCGCATCGCCATCAACCTGTCGACGCGTGACCTGATGGATCTGGATTTACCGCAGCGACTGCAAACGATCATGGATGGCCGCAAGGTCGACGCCTCGGCATTTTCTCTGGAGATCACGGAAAGCGCCATCATGGATGATCCGCAGCGCGCCGAAGCCACGCTCTACAAACTCGCCGAGCAAGGCTTCAAGCTGTCGATCGACGACTTCGGCACGGGCTTCTCTTCACTCGCTTACCTCAAACGCCTGCCGGTCAATGAACTAAAGATCGACAAATCGTTTGTCATGGGCATGGATCAGGATGAGAACGATGCCAAGATCGTGCGCTCCACGATCGATCTGGCGCACAACCTTGGCCTTACCGTCGTTGCCGAAGGCGTTGAAAGCCAGACCCTGCTGGATCAGTTACGCGAGCTGCGCTGCGACGAGGCACAGGGGTATTTCATTGCCAAACCGATGCCAGCGAATGAATTTGTCGCATGGCGCTCGCGTTGGCACGCCACGCTTTAACGGCGGATCCCCGACGACACACGTCAATCCTCACGCCTCATTCCCGCAAGCAACCCCATTCGACTTTATGTCGTCATCAGGCATGTGCCGGTGGTGCGGGTGGAATCTGCGGCACTTCTGGAGGTGAACGCTCCGGCACGATTTCCGGCTCCGATGGACCGGGTGGAATAGCGGGGTCGCCCAAAGGCGGTGGGATTTCCGGCGTTGGGGCAGGCGTTGGATCAATCTCAGGCTGCGGATTGGGAACAACCGGTATTTCGGGTGGGATTGGGGTCGGTGTGCTCATGATTTCTCCTGGTTTCACCTATCTGACCCACAGGCAACGCGCAAAGTTGCGCACCCATTTCCCGTTTGCATCGTCGCAACACGTCTGATCGTCTGCCATAACGCGTTTTCTTACACGACTTCACAAAGGCCTCCTACAGATCGTCTCTGCCCGACTGCGTAGACTAAGCATCAATGGTCGTCCGCACCGCGGTCGGCAATGCAGAGGAGCGAGGAAAATGGAAAAGAGCGATCGTAAGCAAAGCCGCACCAGCAGCCGTCGACAAGCAGAAGGTTCGTCTATTCGACAAACCCTTGCCAACAACGGTACGCAATTTGCTCATATTACGCTCGGTGTGCGCCATGCTGGTGGCCCCGATTATCGTGACCCGGAAAACCGCTGGGTCAAATCGGACCACCCGAATATTGCAGCATGAGCTTTGCGACCTGACCTCGCAACCTCATTTGATGAGACAGCCGCGATACTGGGCTATCACTTTAAAGGAGATTGCAATGCCACAAGCAGCCTGGAATACCAAACGTGAGAAACAGTATCAACACATCAAGGCAAGTGTAAAAAGCCAAGGTGGTTCACGCGCCAAACGTGCTGAAGAAATTGCCGCACGTACGGTCAACAAAGAGCGTGTGAAGCAAGGCGAAGCCAAATCTGCCACCGCTGTTACCAGCAGCACCACATCAAAAACCACACCAGCATCACGCAGAGTCGGTTTGCGCTCTCATCGCGATGCCGCAGGTCGTACCTATGTACAGCTTTACAAAGATGCACAGGCCCGCAATATCCCCGGGCGCTCCACCATGAACAAAGCGCAGCTCGAACGCGCCCTGGGTGCCGCCATCAAGCGTACGCGCTAACCGTTTTTCTCTCGTCGCCTCGAACGTACGCGACATGCTCATTCCGCAAGATCCTGCAGCGATGTTCGCTGCGGGCATTCTTTTCAGCAAAGGAATTCATCATGCAAACCCTAAAAAATGTCATGAGTCCGCACGTCAAGGTCATCAGCCCCGAAGCCACCATTGCAGAGGCAGCCAAACAGATGCGCGATGGCGGCTTCGGTATGTTGCCGGTCGGTGAAAACGATCGCATGATCGGCGCTATTTCCGATCGTGACTTGGCCGTGCGTGCGCTGGCCGAAGGTAAGTCTGGCAGCACAAAAATTCGCGACATCATGTCGACCGGCATTGTGTGGGCATACGAAAGCGATTCGGTGGAAGAAGGCGCTCGCGTCATGTCTGAATATCAGGTGCGTCGCTTGCCGATCGTCAATCGCGACAAGCGCTTGGTCGGCATCGTCTCGCTCGGCGACTTTGCCGTGGAAACTGCCGACCTGCATGCCGTGGGCGAAACCCTGTCGGAAATCTCCGTTCCCGCCTTGAAGTAACTCATTGCGTAACGCATTGGCGGGATCAGGCTAATGATTTGTAATCGTTAGTGCATGCGCTTTAGTACATGCGCTTATATCGAATCATCGGCACACCCGCCGTGTCCAGCAACACCAGATCGCTTGCCTCGAATCGCCACTGCGTGCTTGCACGCAGTGCGTTTCCATAATCGGTTGCCAATGTCATTTGTGGGTTTGGACAAGCCATTCTGGTGGCGATCCATCCCGGCGCTGTATGTCGCACCGTACCATCCGACACCAGGGTAAAACCGCCGCTCATGCGGTTGCACCCATCCGATCCGCTAACCTTACCTTCCGCATCAATCGCGAGAAACGGGCGCTTTTCCGTCGTCAGAGCTTGCGATCGAATCGTCGATACACTCCATTGCGTCATCTCGATCTTTTCCGGCGGCAGTTCTGTTCCGCCACAACCGCTGTACTTCCTGCCATCCAGTTCCATCACCACAGCATTGGTAAAGAGTGCTCCACTCATGTCGTTCTCACACCGCATCGTGGTGATGTTGAGTTTTAAACCCTGCCCGCGCAACAGCCAACCCGTCCTCACATTTGTGATTTCGCTAATGGATAGCTCCACTGGTGCGTTGTCCGGCCGCTCGACCAATGCCGTTTTACCCGTCACCGTCACATGCCAGAAAGGCTCGTTACCGGCGGCGCGGTAGGGAGAGGGAAACATTTCTTGTTCGCGCGGTGCGGCACATGCCGTCAACACCAGCACGCTGGCAAGAACGGTCGCTTTGACAATCAAGGTAGGTGACATATTCATCTCTCGCTCCCTCGGCTGATGAGAAGGTGGGTTTCTCTAAAGACATCAAATTTACGAGAAAGTGCCGCAGCAGGAAACCAGTTCGTCAAAGCACAGTCTTATCACCAACGCCTTTCAGCACGACTGCCGCGTTCCAATCACAAGAATAAATCGCGAGAAATCCATGCCAGCCCCTGACTTTCAGCCAAATTGCCCCCTGTTCTTCATCATGAACGCGGGCTCTGGTCACAACGACAAATCCACAACCCGCCAGACCATCGAAAACACCATGCAGCAAGCCGGACGCACTTATCGGATCTGTCTGGTGGAGAACGCCGGCGATCTTCCGCGCGTCGCGCGGGAAGCCGTGGACGAAGCCAAGAGCTGTGGCGGTGCGGTCGTTGCCGTCGGTGGTGATGGCACGATCAATGCGGTGGCCAATGCAGTCATCGGCAGCGGTTGCGCATTTGGCGCACTGCCGCAAGGCACGTTCAACTACTTTGGACGCACCCACGGCCTGTCGGAAGAAATCGAAGAAGCGACGCAGGCGCTGCTGCATGCAACGCCGCACCCCGTGCAGGTCGGGATGCTGAACGACCGCATATTTCTGGTGAACGCGAGCCTGGGTTTGTATCCACAAGTGCTGGAAGACCGCGAAGCGTATAAACAGCAGTACGGCCGCAGTCGTCTGGTCGCGGCCTGGTCCGGCCTGGTTTCCGTATTCAGCGAGTATCACCAGTTCCGTCTCATCCTTGAAAAGCAGGGCCAAAGTTCGACCCTGCGTACGCCTACCCTGTTTGTCGGCAACAATCGTCTGCAGCTCGAACAAATCGGCATCCCCGAATCCGAGCTGATCGAGGACGGACAGCTGGCCGCGATTGCGGTACGTCCGGTCGGCACGCTGGCCTTGTTATGGCTGATGGTTTGCGGCGCGTTTGGCAAACTCGGCGATGCCGAAAACATCATCAACTTCGGCTTTGCACGATTGACCGTCAAGCCATCCAAGCTCTATCGCACACGCCAATTCAAGGTCGCGATGGATGGCGAAATCTCATGGATGAACGCGCCACTGGATTTTTGCGTGTCGCCCGAACCGCTCTATCTACTGAAAGCAGAAGCAAACGGTGTGCTTGCCGATGAGGACAAAACCGCATGACGGTCGTCCTTCAGATCTCAGACTCGCACTTCGGAACCGAACGCGCACCGGTCGTCGCGGCCTTGCATCGCCTGTCGAAAGCGCAGGCGCCTGATCTCGTCATTCTGTCGGGGGACATTACACAGCGCGCTTTACGTACCGAGTTCGAAGCCGCACGTGACTTCATCGACAAACTGAATGTGCCAGCCACGCTGGTCATCCCCGGCAACCACGACATTCCATTGTTCGATCTGGTATCGCGTTTTTTTACGCCATACGGCCGCTATGCACGTTCGTTCGGTACCGAGCTGGAACCTGTCTTCGACTCGCCTGACCTTCTCGTCATCGGTGTCAACACCACGCGCCGCTACCGGCATGTGCAAGGTGAAGTCTCACGCGCGCAGCGCGACGAAGTTGCCGAGCGCCTCCGTCGCGCACGACCGGAGCAATTACGGATTGTCGTGACCCACCAGCCGGTCCACGTGACCCGTCCCGAGGATCGGGAAAACCTGCTGAGAGGGCATGAGGAAGCCATCCGCACCTGGGCGGCAGCAGGCGCCGATCTGATCCTCGGCGGCCACATCCACCGCCCATCTATATCGGCACTGCATACTGCCATGCCGGATTTGCCACGCCGAGTCTGGGCGGTACAGGCCGGGACATCGCTCTCCTCGCGGATTCGTTTCGATGCAGGCAATTCGGTCAATCTCATCCGTTACGACGCCAAGCAGCCAGAACGATGTGTGGTGGAACGTTGGGATTATGAGGACAAGGCAAATGCATTTCGTCTGACGACGGCGGAACAACTGGTGCGCGAAGTCGACAAAATGCCGGAGCAGGACAAAACGAAGGAAGATTGATGGCTTGGCCGATGAACGTTGTCTGCTTGTATCTGGTTAGGCGTACCGGTCGAGCAAATGTTGACGGCTTGCACAGCAGCAAGATATAACGTCAGGATGAATTCCGCCCGCCTCTTCGTGATTGCGCTTGCAATCACACCATCCCTCGCACTCGCCGGCAATTACGCGACCTGCATTCTCGATAAAGCACCCGGTACGCCGTACAACGCTGCGGCAAACACCGTGCATCAGTCATGCATCGCGCAATACCCCGATGGCTACAGCGCGGTAGTGCATGGATCAGGCGGTGGATTGTTTTCTTTTGGCAGTGGAGCTGAATGTATTGCGAAGAAAGCAGCGGATACGCCAAGTCAGCGTGCGGTCATCATGATCGGCGTTGCATGCCGTCGTCTATATGACGGTCAATCCCGGTAATCACTCTGGTACCCCTCAACCGCCGGACTCACTTTTTGCAGCAATTGATCTGACTGGTGCGGCTGGCTGGAATCGAACCAGCGACCCTTGGCTTCGGAGAACAATTTCTTCCCCATGAAAACCCGCATGAAATAAGCAAGTCGTTGATTCGTAAGATAAGTCGTAGGGAAATAAGCGTCATCTACAGGCAGCTTGAGGAAACAAATATACATGATTTCTTCCCCAAATTTCCCCAACAGCTGAGTCATCGTATATGTGACACCAAATCATCTCGCTCGTCGATTGAGCACCATGTTGATGCATCCTCTCGTCGCCAAAAGATACCTTCCTGTAGATGGAATATGGGCAACGAATTCTTTGAATCACACGTTATCTGCTCCACCTCAAGCCCTTGGTTACACAACGAGTTATGAAATAGTTCCAAAAGTCTGTGCGGCCCTTCTAGAATCAACCGCTGTGGGAGGACAGGGCCTGAAATACGTATAATCATTGGGGCATAAATCGTAGCTAGCAAGTTGGTATCTTCTTCAACCTCCCGCTTAATTGCCAACGCTAGAAGTCGGCCCAAATGCAGTTGACTTTCCTTCGAGTCATCTACGTGAACTTCAAGCGCAGGACAAAAATTGCTACTTTTAACAAACTGCAGCTCAGACCTTGGGCGTCGCATCATCAAAACACTCTTTCGAAAGTAGTTATCCGGAATTATTTAGATATCTAGTTTAGGAAGCGAAGCTACAATTTTTTGGGTTTCCAAACTGACGGTCACCACGCGCTGGAAAAGCTCCAATGGGTACTTGGGGTTGTTCATGGTTTCAATTGCCCAGTTATTAGCATCGTTGACGATGCCGCTGGCCTTGTCAGTTTTGACGCTTTGCCGTTCCATAACCCAGTCCAGCGCGGCTTTGCCGTTGACGACGTAATCCCAAGCCTCTAGCGGGATGTTGTGCAGCGAGATTTTGCCGTTATAGATGACGGTGGACTTGTCGCCCTTTTTGGCAAACTTCATTTTCTCTACACGGTAATCCGCGTCAGACTGCACGCCCTTAGCATCTATCGTCAGAGGGTAAGGCTCCACGGTTTCATAGTTCAGGTGCCAGTGCGCCAAGTCGCGGCCCGCTTTGCTGAATACCCAAAAGTCTGCAGCAATCTTCACGCGAGGAATGCGTGGCAACTCTTTGCTGAGGTTGTCTGCATAGCGTTCACGGTAGTCGGGCGAGTGCAGTAGACCGTAGACGTAATAAAACAGGTCTTCTTTGTTGATGACTTCTCCGGGGTAGGCATCTTGGAAGTGTTTTAAACCTTCGTCGGTGATGGCATCGCGGCGCTTGCGTGGCGCGGTGGCTTCTTGCACTGAAAACATGTCGCTGGTACTGCCTTCCTTATCCTCTGACGCTTCTTCGTCGTAGAGGTAGAGTGGGAAGCATTGGCCGTTGAAATGAACCTGAAGGTCTGGCAATTCATTGGTAATAACAGCGGAAAAATCTTTTCCACCAATGCCAGCTACAGAAATGACCAAATTCTCAACCCCAGCTGCCGGGAAAATTCTTGGCATTTGGTACACCCGTTCGTTGAGTTGGCGGTTGTAGTAGAGCCATTGCTTGGTAAATGGCCGGTACAACGAGGGCACAACGCTGTCGCCTTCGAAGGTCAGTTCACGTCCTTTGGCCAACTCTTGCTTGACGTTATACGTCCAACTAATGCGCGCTGGATTGGTGTCAATAAAATTATCAAGAACAGCTTCGCGTGCTTTCTTATCCAGCTCTGGGTGCGCGTGTTTGAGTCGTGCAACTTCGGCGTTGTAGAACGCAATCATGCCGCCCATGTTGCGCTCTAGCTTGCTTTGACTGGCGTTGTATGCCCATGCATCGCGGTTGGTCACCACACCCAGAGAGAAGTTGTCAAACAGTTTTGCACCATCACCTTTTTTGTCACCCAGCACCATGAACTCGGCAAAGCTGTCGTCGCGCTGCTTGAGCCAGTCGCCGTGGTCATCGGGGGTGATGGCTTGCCAGTCTGTGATGCCCGCCACACTGCTGTAGGTTTCAATCTTTTCTAACTTGTCTTCGCGGCTGAGGTAGTCACCAATGTCGTGGAAATATATGCCGCCATGCTGTGCAGCTTTTGGATTCTTGACCAGCAGAGAAATGGCAATGGGGGCGCGGCTACCACTGCCAAAAATCTTGCCACCTTCTTTGCGGGATAGTTCTCCTGCTGTGCGTTGGTTGCCGCGTAGGTGGAAAACGTAGATGCTAGAAAACTCATCTGCCAAGCATTTGCGCAGACCGTCCGCGGTGTTGGCCTCTAACCAGCCTGCATTGGTCACAAAGCCAATCACCCCTGTATTGCCAATGCGGTCAGATGCCCAGCGAATGGCGCGAATGTAGCTGTCATACAATCCCTTGGAGAGGGTTGCTGAAGACTGTGCTGCATAGGTGGTGCGAATGCGGCTGTCTAGGTGGGGGTACTCCACGTTGTCGTTGTTGTCGTTCTCGCTCTTTTGTCCAATCGAGTACGGCGGATTGCCCACAATGACCCGAATGTCCAGCTTCTTTTGGCGTTTGCGGCGTGCGCTGTTGTCTACGGTGAGCGCGTCTACCAGGTCTTCCTTTTCATACATTTGGAAGGTGTCGGTCAGGCAGATGCCTTCAAACGGCACGTATTTGCCACCAATCAGGCTGTGATAGGTTGCTTCGATATTGATGGCAGCAATGTAGTACGCCAGCAGCACCAATTCATTGGCATGCAACTCTTGCTTGTACTTGTGGGGCAGCTCTTCTTGAGTAATCAAGCCCGATTGCAGCAGACGGGTGATAAAGGTGCCTGTGCCTGTGAATGGGTCTATGATGTGCACGCCCTTGCTGCCCAGCGTTTGGTTGAATTCTTTTTGCAGCAAGTGGTTGACGCTGTGCAAGATGAAGTCCACCACTTCCACTGGCGTGTAGACAATGCCCAGCCGCTCGGTCATCTTGGGGAAGGCATTGCGGAAGAATTTGTCGTACAGCTCCACCACAATCTTTTGCTTGCCGGTGGCGCTTTCGATGCCCTCTGCGCGCATCTTCACGCTGTCATAAAATTTTTCGAGCGTGCTAGCCTCTTTGCCCAAGTTATGCTGATGCAGCGCATCCAAAACGCCTTGCATCGCTTTGGACATAGGATTGTGCTCAGCAAAACTGTAGTCGGCAAAGAGCGCATCAAACACAGGCTTGGTGATGAGATGCTGCGCTAGCATTTCTACAATTTCACCATCACTAATGCTGCCGTTCAGGTCGTCGCGCAGTTCACCGGCAAAGCTTGTGAAAGCTTCCTTCTCTTTCATGTTGCCGGGGTTGTCCAAGATGGCTTGGATGTTGTCGATATGCGTGCGGGCAATCTTGGCAATGTCGTTAGCCCAGTCCTCCCAGTGGTGGCGATTACCGACTTTTTGCACCAGTTTGGCGTAGATGGCTTTTTCAATCTCACCCACTTCAAACTGCAAGTCACCTTGTAGTTCATCTTGGCTAGGCCCTGTGCGTTCCTTTTGACCGATGGTGCTACCACCACGACCTGCCGTTTTGTTTCTGGTGCCTGGGGTGTCATCCTTGCTGCGCTTGGCTTTTTTCTGGATTTTGTCGCTAACTGCGATGATTTCAATCTTTGAGCGGTCACTACCCACCAGGTCCAGCTTGTTGACCATGGCATCAAACTTATCATCGTGCGAACGCAACGCCTGAAGCACTTCCCATACAACTTTGTAGGTCTTGTTGTCGTTCAGCGCTTCGTGTGGCTCGACTCCCGCGGGGATGACCACAGGCAGCACCACATAACCACGTTTCTTACCGGGAGCATTACGCATGACGCGGCCTACGGATTGCACCACGTCGACCTGTGAGTTACGAGGCGTGAGGAACAAAACAGCGTCCAAAGCAGGTACGTCTACCCCTTCGCTCAAGCAGCGTACATTGCTGAGAATGCGACAAGTGTTCTCTGGTGGCTCATCTTTAAGCCATGCCAGTTTCGTTTCTTTGGCGCTGGCGTTCATAGAGCCATCTACGTGTTCTGCCTCACACTGCAAGGTGTAGGCTGGGCTTTGCTGCAGCTCGTCATCCTCAAAGTCTTCACTCTCTTGATAGGCCTGAACAACAGCTTGGAACATGTTGGCAATGTTCTTGGAGCTAACTTTATGGACCTTGGCACCTTTATTGGCTTCAATGACCTGACAGAACGCCACAGCGCGTTTCATGGGGTCGATGTCGCCCAATAAATCCGGAGTCAGTTCTTGTTTGGCAAGCGCCTTCCAACAGCCAATGATTTTGGCCGCATCATCTACACGTAGCTCGTTGTCATCACTGCGTAGCAAGTCTTGAATACGACGATTAACGTGAGTTTCTTCGACCGACAGCACAATGACTTTGTAGTCACAAAGAAGACCCAAGCGCACCGCCTCAGAAAACGTGATGACATACAACTCGGGGCCATAGAGATTTTCATCATCCATGGAGCACAGCACGACGCTGTCAGTTTCTGCTTTAGCTTTGGCGTTATTGCCATATATGCGCGGCGTAGCCGTCATGTATAGGCGCTTGCCCGATTGAATAAAATCAGTGGCGTGAACTTTGACGAAGTTACTTTCATCATCACCATCAAAGGTCGCACCTGTAGTGCGGTGGGCTTCATCACAAATGACGAGGTCAAACGCAGGCAAGCCGTTTTCCTTTTGCGCCTTATTAATCGTGTCAATCGAGTGGTAGGTACTGAACACCACACTCATATGGGTAGCGTCATGACGCTTTGCCATCTCCAGCGAAAGTCGTGCGGAGTCGGTAGTCGCGGGGTAACGCAGTTCATGCGTGAAGGTTTGAACCGAGTCATCGTCTTTCTTGCGATGCTTACCCACATCGCTATCGGAGCAAACTGCAAAGCTGTGGAGGGGCGTGGTGCTTTCCTGCGTCCACTCGGTCAAGGTCTGGGAAAGTAGCGACAGACTAGGTACCAGGAACAGAACTCGCTTTCCGGCGCCGGCATAGGCCTCCGCAATTTTCAAACTGGTAAAAGTCTTACCCGTACCACACGCCATTATGAGCTTACCGCGGCTCGCTGTTTCAAATCCGGCTAACGTGGCATTGAGTGCGCTTAATTGATGGGGGCGCAGGGATTTCTTAGGCTTGAGTACCGGTGCTTGCTTTGGCTGGTACTGCGTCCAATCAATTTGGCTATTCTCTAAGTCATGCAAGTCAATCTTATTGACGGGCGGATGCTGGTCAATAAGAGCATCCTCTGCCGGGGTGCTCCAGTTATTAGTAGTACTGACAATAATGCGCCGTGAAAAAGTCTTCTTTCCAGACGCAGTAAAGAAACTGTCAATGTCACTTTTCTGCAGGCGATAAGTCGATGCATACAGTTTGCATTGAATTGCATGAAACTCACCGGTATCAGCGGTCCTCGCCACCAGGTCAATCCCCGCATCATTTTTTGGCAGCCCCTGTATTTCAGCCCATTGTGAATATGTCCAAACATCGGAGTACAAGTCTTTGTAAGTTGCCTCATTACGCAGGTAGCAAACAATCAGCTCTTCGAAATAGGTACCTTTTTCGCGTTCAGATGCGGATGCTTGTCGATAGCTGTCGAGAATTGCGGTAAGAGGGCTCATAAAATTTGTAACTTCGATAACGTCGTAAATAGAGAGCTGGCCTCCCCCGCTCCAATGGGTTTTCAAAGGGGGCGCAGCCTACGGAACGTTGGATAATATCAATATACAAACACAAAATTTGCATTTGGCCTGTTTAATTGTGCGTTAGAGAATGTATGTGAGATGAATCGCATCACTTACGATGCGATTAAGGCTCGACTTAACTGACGCTTTCGCATATCCAACGCGCCAACCGTTACCCCACGCCGGTTACGTATAGTCGATACCGTCGCGGATACAGTCCAGAATATTGAGTAATTCATCGAAGTCGCAGCTTTCGAAACGCAGGGCACCTTTGTCTTTGGTGTAGACCTCCAGAAAGTACTCGAACCCAGGCGAGTCAGAATTAAAGAAGAACTCGCCACCAAACAGAGCATCACCAGGTAACAATTCGTGCCAGCCCAACTGCGCATAGGGAATATTGAAATCATTAAACGTGTAAATCAAATGTGATTCTGGAATCGATTGGTCTTCGCGTACGATTAATGCGATGAAATGTTCTTCAAGGTTTAATGGATGAACAAAAACATAGTGCGGTTCGATTTTGGTAGTCATTGCATGTACTCCACGGTTATAGAAGCCCCCCCATTGGGGCTCTTACCGGAGTAAAGCGACAAGTTATATACGGGTTGAAAAAATTTCTTCTCAAGAAATCGATTGCATCATTTTCGCTCTTCGATGCTAGTGAAAAGCACCCAAGCCTGAACAAAAAAGCTCTTCGTTCACCCACGTACACCAGCACTGGCAAGCTATTTTGCCCAACTCCTCTCAAAATTTCCGCTTCTGGCAGATTTGACATCTCCCACCGCAACCAAAGAACAACTATTTCTGAGTACCCCGGAATCCCCCCCCTTTGGTGCATCAGTTACAAAAATCTTCAATACGTATAAGACAAGGTTCTTTACTAGGTTCTTCAACTATTAAAGGTAATACCATGTCCACCTGTTTTAATTCAAAGCACCACGTTGGCCTGTTCTACTCCACAGAGGAATCAGTGGAATTCAACCGCGAACTGGTAATCATCAGGGGACTTCCCGGTAGCGGAAAGAGCACGATGGGAAAAGTACTGCGGCTTGCAGGGTACGAACATTACGAAGCCGACCAGTACTTTATGAAAGATGGCATCTATCAGTACGACGCCAGTAAAGTTCGCCACGCTCACTTGTGGTGCCAATCTGCAGTTCGCACGGCGCTGGCTCAAAATAAGCGCGTCGTGGTCTGCAACACTTTCACTCGCATCAAAGAGTTGACGCCGTACCTCGCCCTATCCAAGAAGGTTCGTATCATTGAAGCCAAAGGAAATTGGCAGAATATTCACGGGGTGCCGGCAATTCGCCTTCATGAGATGGCAGCTCGATGGGAGGAGTTGCCGACGGATTGGCACGTGAGTCAATAAAAGACTTGCTCACTTAGCTAATCGCAAACATAAGCGAATGCCGCGGCCTCTTATACTCGTACTAATGTCCGCTTTCGACCCAAAGCGGACATGGTTTGCTATTTCGAGTTGTTCCACCAACGAGCGCACGCGCTTAAAGTTAAGGAGAAAAAAGCTTCTCGGAAGGTGAGCCAATATAGATAGAGAATTTTCATTTTTCTTTCTATTAGTACCACTTGATAAGAGGTCTTCTCCCGACCCATAGCGGACATCGGATGCACGTAGCCAGCCTTTTCCAAGAGGCCCGAAACCTACCTATCCAATCTTCAAACCATTCGGATGTTGGCCATTTCGATTCGATAAAAAATTAAGTTAATTCAATTCGGAGCCACGCACCAAAATCACCAAGGTTCTAGCTGACAGGTTACGTTATCTAATGCGTGATGAAGCTGCGAATCTGGATAAAGCCTAGCGCACCTTTGGCGAATGGAAGTAACTCTGCTTCGTTGACTTCAGTTCTCGGGTACCCACCTGACGTGTCGTGGTGAAAGCAGGCCGCGAAATCGTTGAAACTGATGAGCTCCGCAAGAAGCGGTTGTAGTCGTACCAGTGGGCTTGATGATGTTGCATTCTTCACCAAATCCAGCATATCCCCCACTGTCTGACCTTCCTTGAATTTCTTCGGAAAGCAGCGATGCAAGTGGCCTTCAACTAGCGGGCGTAGTGATTTGGCAACTTCAATAAGGTTGATTGGTTGTTGTGCATTCACAAACCGCTCAACCGATACATAGTGCTTGTAATACTCAGAAGAGCAATATTCGTCCAAATCGAAACCGTCTAAGTAACTATAGTCTTCAGTGTCTCGATGCAACGCAAGTTCATTTGCTTCGCCTAACTTTTTCTTACTCACCCGCTTCTTTATCTCGCGCAGGAAGTGAGCATCATGCCCTAGGGCGATAACTTGAGCACACTCTGTAATCATTTTAAGAACTGCATCGATGGTGTTATGTCTCCGATGTTTGTCTAAGCTAGTGAACACGTCGTCTAAAACTACGGTAGCTTCTGCTCTGTTTGAGTCTGCAAAGAGTTTTGCAAGAAAAAAGGCAAAAGCTAAGGTCCGTTTGTCGCCCTCACTTAGAGCCGAATGGAAAGACAGCTCTCCTTGTCCGCCGGGGCCGACGTTGACAGTCGCGCCACGAACTTTAAGAACATACTCAGAGCGAAGACCGCCACCTTTGTAGGTCTGTGCTAGCTGGTCAATCTGAAATGGCGCTGCAAACTTGAGCAGCCAGTCGTTGATGTTTTTTTGGAATTTAGCTAGCGTTTCGGTCATAAGCTTGTCTAGCTCTACACGAGCGGCTTCCTTTTCTAAGCCGACCTTCTTATATCCTGCGCGCGCCTCTCCTACTGCCTCGACTAGAGCTAAAGTCTTCTCATCAAAACGGTTCTTCCGCACTTCTAATTGATTACGCTGCAAGGTTAAGGTTGCTTCATTGGTCTCAGCGAACTTTGCCTTATATCCAACAACTTTTTCGTTTAGCTTCTTAATGTTTGCGTTGTAGCTTTCCACTATGGAGACAAGAGCGCTAAATTTCTCTAACGCACTGCTGATAGGAGCCTGGTCGAGAGGGGCTAGCGGATTTCTCACTTTGGCATCAACCAGTGCCTGCATCTCTGCCTT
>Ga0308164_10001794_pt1 | contig 23323 bp, 23 predicted proteins | sample PhyTR2_FD_201031 | JGI IMG/M metagenome (GOLD analysis project Ga0308164, IMG submission 201031) | Phyllosphere microbial communities from UC Gill Tract Community Farm, Albany, California, United States - DLSLT.R2 | ecosystem: Host-associated > Plants > Phyllosphere > Unclassified | place: USA... | reverse complement strand
GGTCAGTAGATTTTCAGCGGCTGCACAGGCCTCTTCGTGAGCAAGCTCACTCCCACGGATTCGGAGACTTTCAGGACTATCCGAAGCTTTGTGGGAGCGAGCTTGCTCGCGAAGGCGTATTAGTGGGTCAGTAGATTTTCAGAGGCTGCATAGGCCTCTTCGTGAGCAAGCTCACTCCTACGGATTCGGGGACTTTCAGGATAATCCGGGGCTTTGTGGGAGCGAGCTTGCTCGCGAAGGCGTATTAGTGGGTCAGTAGATTTTCAGCGGCTGCACAGGCCTCTTCGTGAGCAAGCTCACTCCCACGGATTCGGGGATGATCCGGGGCTATGTGGGAGCGAGCTTGCTCGCGAAGAGGCCAGTTCAATCCCTGAAAATGCCCCACAAGTGCAGGGTATCCAAGGCATAAAAAAACCCCTGCATCGCTGCAGGGGTTTTTTATTGGGTCAGGGATCAACCCTTGAACACGTCATCCACGCTGGTCAGCGGGTAGTGCTTCGGATACGGCAGGGTGGCAACGCCGGTCTCGATGGCGGCCTTGGCCACTGCATCGGAGATCAGGCCCAGCAGGCGGGTATCCATTGGCTTCGGAATGATGTACTCACGACCGAATTCCAGTTTGATACCGCCATAGGCGTCGCTGACTTCCTGAGGCACAGGCAGCTTGGCCAGTTCGCGCAGGGCGTTGGCCGCGGCGATTTTCATTTCTTCGTTGATGCGCTTGGCGCGAACGTCCAGAGCACCACGGAAAATGAACGGGAAGCCGAGCACGTTGTTGACCTGGTTCGGGTAGTCCGAACGACCAGTGGCCATGATCACGTCGCTGCGGGTGGCGTGAGCCAGTTCCGGGGAGATTTCCGGATCAGGGTTCGAGCAGGCGAACACGATCGGATCCTTGGCCATCAGCTTGAGGTTTTCAGCGCTCAGCAGGTTAGGACCGGACAGGCCTACAAATACGTCAGCGCCATCCAGCGCGTCAGTCAGCGAGCGCTTCTCGGTCGCGTGAGCGAATGCAGCCTTGTACTGGTTCAGGTCGGTACGGCCGGAGTGGACAACGCCGGTACGGTCGACCATGAAGATGTTTTCGATCTTCGCGCCCATGCTCACCAGCAGCTTCATGCAGGAGATGGCCGCAGCGCCAGCGCCCAGGCAGACGATCTTCGCTGAATCGAGGGTCTTGCCGACGATTTCCAGTGCGTTGATCATGCCGGCCGCCGTCACGATAGCGGTGCCGTGCTGGTCATCGTGGAAAACCGGGATGTCACACTGTTCGATCAGCGCCTTCTCGATTTCAAAGCACTCAGGCGCCTTGATGTCTTCCAGGTTGATGCCACCGAAGGTGATGGAGATACGCTTGACGGTGTCGATGAACGCCTGTGGGCTTTCGGAATCGACTTCGATATCGAAAACGTCGATACCGGCGAAGCGCTTGAACAGAACCCCTTTACCTTCCATGACCGGCTTGGAAGCCAATGGACCCAGATCGCCGAGGCCGAGAATCGCGGTGCCATCGGAAATAACTGCTACCAGGTTGCCTTTGCCGGTGTACTTGTAAGCCAGCTCGGGGTCACGGGCAATTTCACGCACGGGTTCAGCAACGCCAGGGCTGTAGGCCAGAGCCAGGTCACGAGCGGTTGCGGTCGGCTTGGTGAGTTCGACGCTCAGCTTCCCCGGACGAGGATTGGCATGGTATTCGAGCGCGGCAGTTTTCAGATCTGACATGTATTGGATTCCGCTTTTTTTACTGTGGGACAGACGGACCGCCGAGGATACGCAAGATGCATAGTCCTAACAAGACTGGCCAGTCACTGCTGTCAATAGGCTCGGGCTTAGACTTTACGCTTAGAGGGCTGAAACGTGAACACTCGGTCACGCTCGTCAGATCACCGGTTTGAAGGGCGCTTCTAACGGCGTGAAAGGTCCAGCATTGCGGGATGGGTCAGTGGCAGCAGCCAGCGGGACTGCCCCTTTTTCAGGCCTCCACGCCGGGAGCGATCGACCACCCAGCCACGCGCTTCGACCTGCTGCCCTTCGAGGCGCTTGAGCATCGCCGTATCGAATGCACTCAGGTGGGCAGGCGCGATACGCAGGACCAGCGAGCCCTGCAACTCGATCCAGATGCCGCCGCGGTTGCGCTGCACACGCTTGACCTGACCGGACACAATCGCGAAACCGCTTTTGCTCAGTCGGGCCGAGGACTGCACCGGCGAATTGCGCCACACACCCAGCCGCGCCTGACGTGCCTGACGCTCCGCGACCTGCTGGCAATCGACCAGAGTCACATTAGGCGCAACGGCCACCAGATAGCCCAGCCCTTCGCTGAGCAACTGCGCCTCAAGGTTGGCGCCTTTACGGTCATAGACGTTGGCCAGCGTGCGGCCGTAATGATCCTTGCCCTGCTGGCCGATACGCAGCCTGACCTTGCCGCCGCTTTCATTGACCAGCGTCTGCAAGCGTTTTTTGGCCGACTCGGCAAACGGTTCGGCAGACCGGCCTTTCCTGCCGGTTTCAGGCGTATTGAGCCCGATCATCCGCACGCTGCGGCCATCGGTCAGCTTCAAGGTGTCGCCGTCGACCACACGCTGTACCTGCGCGACCGGCAACGAGGCAGGTGCCGGGCAGAAGGCCTGCGCGCCGGACACCCAAATCGCGGGCATAAAAAAGACGCCCACAAGGAGCGCCTTTTCAAGCAGCCTGGAGATGCCCATCGGGCAGCCAGTCTTACTTCGCTTTGGTAGCGCCGAACGCACCGAAACGGGATTTGAACTTGTCGACACGGCCGCCAACGTCAAGCGTCTTCTGCTTGCCGGTGTAGAACGGGTGGCACTCGTTGCACACGTCCAGGCTCAGAGGAGCGGCCAGGGTGGAACGGGTCTTGATGACATTGCCGCAGCTGCAGGTAGCGTCAATGGCTTCGTAAACTGGATGGATATCAGCTTTCATCGGTACTTCCTCGGTCTAACGCGCCGCCACTCAACACTATTGTTGAATACCGCACGGAAATAGGCTGCGGATAGTACCAGACAATTGCAACGACGCAAGCGAACCTTCACACCGGTCGTCTGCTAAGATCGCGCCTCCGTCATCACTTATCACCACAGGGAAACACCGCGTGCCCGACGCCATCCTGCGCCTTGCCCTGCCCTCGCCGCTTCGCCGCCTGTTCGACTACCGCGCCCCAGCGGGCGTGTCGCGCAGCGCCTTGCAGCCGGGCATGCGTCTGCGAGTGCCGTTCGGACGCCGGGAAATGATCGGCATTCTGGTGGAAGTGGTCGATCACAGCGAAGTGCCCGCCGACAAGCTCAAGCCGGCGATCGCCCTGCTCGACAGCGAGGCGCCGCTGCCACCTGCGCTGTTCAAGCTGTGCCTGTGGACCTCGCAGTACTACCAGCACAGCCTCGGAGACACACTGAGCTGGGCCTTGCCGGTGCTGTTGCGTCAGGGCGAACTGGCCGAAAGTCGCCAGGAACGCTTCTGGCACGTGGCCCCGGGCGCCAGCGTCGACGATCCGCGCATCGCCCGCGCGCCCAAGCAGCGCGAAGCCCTGACCACTCTTGCCCAGCACCCGCACGGGGTGGCGCATCAACTGCTCAGCAAGCTGATGCTTAACAAGGACAGTCTCAACCTGTTGCTGGCCAAGGAGCTGGTGTACGTCGAGGTCCGCAGCCATGCGCCCAGCGCACGCCATGAACACTGGCTGGCCCAGCCTGAATTGCCGCTCAACACCGAACAACGCGCCGCTTACGAAGCGATCCGCGCCGGGTTCGACAGCTTTCATGCGTTTCTGCTGGCCGGCGTCACAGGCAGCGGCAAGACTGAAGTCTATCTGCAACTGATCCGCGAAACCCTCGAAGCCGGCAAGCAGGCGCTGGTGCTGATCCCGGAAATCAACCTCGGCCCGCAGACCCTGGCGCGCTTCGAGCAACGCTTCAATGCGCGCATTGCGCTGGTCCACTCGGCGGTCAACGACCGCGAACGGCTGGATGCCTGGCTGGCAGCTCGCGATGGCGAGGCGGACATCATCATCGGCACGCGTTCAGCGCTGTTCACGCCGATGAAAAACCCCGGCCTGATCATCATCGACGAAGAACACGACGGCTCCTATAAACAGCAGGAAGGTCTGCGCTATCACGCCCGCGATCTGGCCTTGGTGCGGGCGCGTCAGGAAAACATTCCGATTGTCCTTGGCTCGGCCACACCGTCCTTGGAAAGCCTGCACAACGCTTATACCGGCCGCTACGGCCTGCTGCGCCTGAATCAGCGCGCGGGCGGCGCACAGCAGCCGCGCTTCATGCGCCTGGACGTCAAAAGCCGACCTTTGGATAGCGGCATCTCCGGGCCCATGCAGCAGGCCATCGGCCAGACGCTCGCGGCAGGCCAGCAGGTCTTGGTATTCCTCAACCGTCGCGGCTTTGCGCCAACCTTGCTGTGCCACGACTGCGGCTGGATGTCCGGCTGCCAACGCTGCGATGCACGCATGACCGTGCACCAGCGCTCGGGCGAGCTGCGCTGCCATCACTGCGGGTATGTCGAGCGTGTACCGCGTCAGTGCCCATCGTGCGGCAAAGTGGATTTGCGCCCGGTAGGCGCGGGCACAGAGCGCGCCGAAGAGCGCCTGGCGATTCTGTTTCCGGACTACCCCGTACTGCGCGTCGATCGCGACAGCACGTCGCGCAAGGACGCCATGAACCAGCTGTTCACGACGATTCAGCGCGGCCAGCCATGCATTCTGGTCGGCACGCAAATGCTCGCCAAGGGCCATCACTTTCCCCGGGTCACGCTGGTCTCGATTCTGGACGCCGACGGCGGGCTGTTTTCCGGCGACTTCCGCGCCAGCGAGCGCATGGCGCAATTAATCGTGCAGGTGGCAGGTCGTGCCGGGCGCGCCGAAGAGCCTGGCAAGGTGATCATCCAGACCCACCTGGCCGACCACCCACTGCTGATCCAGCTGACCGAGCAGGGTTATTTCGCCTTTGCCGAACAGGCTTTGAGCGAGCGCCGTTCGGCGGGCCTGCCACCGTTTTCACACCTCGCACTGCTGCGCGCCGAAGCGCACAAGCCGGGACAGGCCGAGGCCTTTCTCGATCAGGCCTGCAGCGATGCGGAGCAACTGGTTGCGCAGATGGCGCTGGGCGGCATTGAGCTGCTGGGCCCGGTTCCGGCACCGATGGAACGCCGCGCCGGACGTTATCGCGCGCAATTGCTGGTGCAGTCCAGCGCCCGTGCGCCCTTGCATAAATTGCTTGCCACCTGGCTGCTCGCGCTGGAGCAAATGCCCAGCGGCCGGCAGGTCAGATGGTCGCTGGATGTGGATCCTGTGGATCTTTATTAAGTCACGCCGTTGGCAAGCAGGCTTGAGCAACGGATAATGCAGAGTTTTTCCACCCGCGCATCGAAGCGCCACCGCGCTTGCGGTCGAAGAGAGCACCATGAAAGACACGATTCGCCAGCTGATTCAACAAGCCCTGACCCGTCTCGTCACCGAGGGCGTCTTGCCAGAAGGGCTGACGCCGGCGATTCAGGTGGAAAACGCCCGCGACAAGACGCACGGCGACTTCGCCAGCAATATCGCGATGATGCTCGCCAAGCCTGCCGGCATGAAACCGCGTGACCTGGCTGAAAAGCTGATCGCCGCACTGCCGGCCGACGACCAGGTCAGCAAGGTCGAAATTGCCGGCCCGGGCTTCCTGAACTTTTTCCAGAACACCGCCGCGCTGGCCGCACGCCTCGACGCTGCACTGGCCGACGCGCACCTGTCGGCGCGTAAGGCGGGCGCTGCACAGCGCGTGGTCGTCGATCTGTCGGCACCGAACCTGGCCAAGGAAATGCACGTTGGCCATTTGCGCTCGACCATTATTGGCGACGGCGTGGCAAACGTCCTGACGTTTCTCGGCGACACGGTCATTCGTCAGAACCACGTGGGCGACTGGGGCACCCAGTTCGGCATGCTGCTGGCCTATCTGCAGGAAAAGCCGGCGACCAGCGACGAGCTGTCCGACCTGGAAAACTTCTACCGCGCCGCCAAGCAGCGCTTTGACGAGTCTGAAGAGTTCGCCGAGCGTGCTCGTGGTCTGGTGGTCAAGCTGCAGGCCGGCGATGCCGAGTGCCTGGCGCTGTGGACGCGCTTCAAGGACATCTCGCTGTCGCACTGCCAGGAAACCTACGAGCGCCTCAACGTCAAGCTGACCCCGGCCGACGTGATGGGCGAAAGCGCCTATAACGATGACCTGGCCAATGTGGTCAACGACCTGAAAGCCTCGGGCCTGCTGGTCGAGAGTAATGGCGCACAATGCGTGTTCCTCGAAGAATTCCGCACCGCCGATGACACGCCGTTGCCGGTCATCGTGCAGAAGGCCGGTGGCGGTTATCTGTATGCCACCACCGACCTGGCAGCGATCCGCTATCGCAGCAAGGTGCTCAAGGCCGACCGCGTGCTGTATTTCGTCGACCAGCGTCAGGCCCTGCACTTCCAGCAGGTGTTCGAAGTGGCGCGCCGCGCAGGTTTCGTGCATGACGGCATGCAACTGGAACACATGGGCTTCGGCACCATGAACGGCGCCGATGGCCGCCCGTTCAAGACCCGCGATGGCGGCACGGTCAAGCTCATCGACCTGCTCGATGAAGCCGAAGAGCGTGCCTACACCCTGGTCAAGGAAAAGAACCCGGAAGTCGCCGAAGCGGAATTGCGCAGCATTGCCAAGGCCGTGGGCATCAGTGCGGTGAAATACGCCGATCTGTCCAAGCACCGCGCCAGCGATTACAGCTTCAACTTCGATCAGATGCTCAGTTTCGAAGGCAACACCGCGCCCTATCTGCTGTACGCCTATACCCGTGTGGCCGGCGTGTTCCGCAAGCTGGGCAGCGCGTTTGACGCCAGCAAGGGCCAGATTGTCCTCGCCGCGCCGCAGGAACAGGAACTGGCCGCACGTCTGGCGCAGTTCACCGAAACACTGAACAACGTCGCAGAAAAAGGCACGCCGCACGTACTTTGTGCTTACCTGTATGACCTTGCGGGTCTGTTTTCGAGCTTTTACGAAAACTGCCCGATCCTTGGTGCGGAAAACCCCGATCAGCAACAGAGCCGTCTGCGGCTGGCTGCACTGACCGGCCGCACCCTCAAGCAAGGCCTGGACCTGTTGGGTCTGGAAACTCTGGAGCGTATGTAAGTTGGCAGTTGCGAAGAAGAAACCGGCACCCAAGCGGGGCGCCAGCCGTTATCAGGCACCCGCGAAGAAGCCTATTCCAGGATGGTTGTGGCTGGCGATTGGCTTGACCGTGGGCGCGTTCGTGGTCTTTTTGATGAAGCTCGAACCCGGTGGTGATGACGTCAAGCGGGTCAGGGCAGACGCCAAGGCTGCAAAGATCGCCGAAGCTAACAAGACACCGCCAAGCCCTACGGCACCGGTCAAACCCAAGTACGACTTCTACACATTGCTGCCGGAGTCGGAAGTGATCGTGCCGAACGAAGCCGTGCCGGAGAAGACCCCGCCGCCCGTGGCACCGACAGCACCGGTCTCGCCGGAACAAGCAGCCAAGATCGACACGGCACGCGCCCAGGCAGCCCTCAGCGGCCTGACGCCTCCGCCAGCGCCCGCAGTTGCGACGACCAAGCCGGCAGCGGTGACGACGTTCTTCCTGCAGGCGGGCTCGTTCCGCAAACAGGCTGACGCCGAGAAAGTCCGCGCGCAAATCATCCTGCTGGGCCAGACCTCTACCGTCGAGTCGGGCACCGTCAAGGATGAAACATGGTACCGCGTACTGGTCGGCCCGTTCAGCAACCGCGAACAGCTGACCACCGCCCAGAAACAACTGGCAAGCGGCGGATTTAGTAACCTGTTGTTGCAACAGCGTCAGAGCCGCTAGCCAAAGCGCCGCTGTTTCCGTGCTCATCGCGTGTTTTCGATGAGTACGGAGAACGGAGCTTCTGCCCGAAGGGCGTAGGAGCGGACTTGTCCGCGAGCTGCCGGGAACCGGCAGCAAAACCAGCCGCATCGGTGTATCAGACCCAGCCGAGGCAGCCTGTTTGGGGGCCGCTGCGCAGCCCATCGCGGACAAGTCCGCTCCTACGCCCGTTGGGCAGAATCAAAACGGCCTTCTGTCCGCTACAAAAACCGGGAGATCGCGGACAAACGAAGCGTCGCCCGGTCCGCTTAAAGAGTTGGGACAAGAATCATACGGTCATCCCCCCCGATTCATCCCCAAGGTTGAAATACTCACCCACACCCCCATATGAGTTTGCATCAGGGCATTTTCGCCCCGCAGTGTGGAGACTCTCCCTTGACCACCATCGTTTCAGTGCGCCGCCACGGTAAAGTCGTCATGGCTGGCGACGGCCAGGTTTCTCTGGGCAACACCGTCATGAAAGGCAACGCCAAAAAGGTACGCCGCCTGTATCACGGTGAAGTGATCGCCGGATTCGCTGGCGCGACCGCCGATGCATTCACGCTGTTCGAACGCTTCGAGGCCCAACTGGAAAAACACCAGGGGCATCTGGTTCGTGCAGCTGTCGAACTGGCCAAGGACTGGCGCACCGATCGCTCGCTGAGCCGTCTCGAAGCCATGCTGGCCGTCGCCAACAAGGACGCCTCGCTGATCATTACCGGCAACGGTGACGTGGTCGAGCCCGAGGACGGCCTGATCGCCATGGGCTCCGGCGGCGCATTCGCTCAGGCCGCAGCACGCGCCCTGCTGCTCAAGACCGACCTGTCAGCCCGCGAAATTGCCGAGACTTCTCTGCATATCGCCGGCGACATTTGCGTGTTCACCAACCACAACATCACCATTGAGGAGCAGGACCTCGCTGGCTAAGCCGCTGCCGGGCCGCACACCCTGCGGCCCCATCGACTTGCCCGCAACAGAGGACCGTGAATAACCATGTCAATGACTCCCCGCGAAATCGTCCATGAACTCAATCGCCATATCATCGGCCAGGACGATGCCAAGCGCGCCGTGGCCATTGCCCTGCGCAATCGCTGGCGCCGCATGCAGTTGCCTGAAGAGCTGCGTGTCGAAGTAACCCCCAAGAACATTCTGATGATCGGCCCGACCGGTGTCGGCAAGACCGAAATCGCCCGTCGTCTGGCCAAGCTTGCCAACGCACCGTTCATCAAGGTCGAAGCCACCAAATTCACCGAAGTGGGTTATGTAGGTCGCGATGTAGAGTCGATCATCCGTGATCTGGCCGATGCCGCGATCAAGCTGCTGCGTGAACAGGAAATCGTCAAGGTGCGTCATCGTGCCGAAGATGCCGCCGAAGAGCGCATCCTCGATGCCCTGTTGCCACCGGCCCGGGTCGGCTTCAACGAAGATCCGGCGCAGAGCAGCGATTCCAATACCCGTCAGCTGTTCCGCAAGCGCCTGCGCGAAGGCCAGCTGGATGACAAGGAAATCGAGATCGAGATCAACGAAGCGGTTGGTGTCGATATCTCCGCGCCGCCTGGCATGGAAGAGATGACCAATCAGTTGCAGAGCCTGTTTGCCAATATGGGCAAGGGCAAGACCAAGAGCCGCAAGCTCAAGGTCAAGGAAGCGCTCAAGCTGGTACGCGAAGAAGAAGCGGGCCGCCTGGTCAATGAAGAAGAGCTGAAAGCCAAGGCCCTGGAAGCGGTCGAGCAACATGGCATCGTGTTCATCGACGAGATCGACAAGGTTGCCAAACGCGGTAATTCGGGCGGTGTCGACGTGTCCCGTGAAGGCGTGCAGCGCGACCTGCTGCCGCTGATCGAAGGTTGCACCGTGAACACCAAACTGGGCATGGTCAAGACCGACCACATCCTGTTTATCGCCTCGGGTGCGTTCCATTTGAGCAAACCGAGCGATCTGGTCCCCGAGCTGCAGGGCCGTCTGCCGATCCGCGTTGAGCTCAAAGCGCTGTCGCCACAGGACTTCGAACGCATTCTCAGCGAGCCGCATGCGTCGTTGACCGAACAGTACCGCGAGCTGCTCAAGACCGAAGGCCTGAAGATCGAGTTCAAGCCTGAAGGCATCAAGCGCTTGGCCGAGATTGCCTGGCAGGTCAACGAGAAGACCGAGAACATCGGTGCCCGCCGCCTGCACACGCTGCTTGAGCGCCTGCTTGAGGAAGTCTCGTTCAGCGCCGGTGACCTGGCCATCAGCCCTGACGCAGCGCCGATCGAGATCGACGCGGAATACGTCAACAGCCACCTCGGTGATCTGGCAGAAAACGAAGACCTGTCGCGTTATATTCTCTGAAGCTGCAAGCTATTAGCTGCAAGCTGCAAGCGGTTGTTCACGCTTGCAGCTTTTTTGCTTCTGCTTGAAGCTTGCAGCTTAAAACTTGAGGCTGTTCTCAATGCTCCCAACCGCCATCCAACTGCATAAAGCCTCCAAAACCCTGACGCTGAAATACGCGCCGGATGAGGAATACCATTTGCCCGCCGAATTTCTGCGGGTGCATTCCCCTTCTGCCGAGGTTCAGGGCCACGGCCGGCCGATCCTGCAATTCGGCAAACTGGGAGTCGGCCTGACCAAGGTCGAGCCCGCCGGGCAATATGCGCTGAAACTGACCTTCGATGACGGCCATGACAGCGGCCTGTTTACCTGGGAATACCTGTACGAACTGGCCACACGCCAGGCGTCGCTGTGGGAAGACTACTTGCAGGAACTCGAAAAAGCCGGCAAGTCCCGCGACCCTTCCGAACACGTCATCAAACTGATGCTCTGAACCGCCTCGTAGGTGTCCGCAAGAACACCATCGTGCCCATGCTCCGCGCCCATCACCCTATACAAGTCCGCTTTTGATTCTGGCCGGAGGCCGTGGGAGCGAACTTGTTCGCGAAAGGGCCGTATGATCGTCGAAAATGTATCGACTGAAACGCCATATACGCTAACAAATCCTTTTATTCCGCGCGTTCGAAGACTGCATGTAACTATGAGTACTCCATGTGCTCGGCCTCCGATCCAGAGGATGCGGTGCGGCGCAGATCTGTGACGCAGAGCTTCACCCGCTGCATTCCCACGCTGGCGTGAGGAACGATAGGTGTCCGCAAGAACACCATCGTGCCGATGCTCCGCGTGAGTATGCCGTTCTGCACGCTCTGCGTCCGGTCTGGTTTGTTGCAGCCGGGTATCAGGACTGAATAGCGGGTTTTTCCGATGCGGCCGGCGTAGAGGGCTTGGTAGCAGGTTTGGCCGCCGGCTTTCTTGCCGCTGGCTTTTTTGCTGCTGCAGGTTTGGTCGCGGTGCTGGTTTTGCCGGTGCTCGCAGCGGCAGGCTTGTTGGCAGCCTCGACGGGCCTGGCCGCTGCTTTCTTGACGGCTGGCCTGGCCGCTACGCTCTTGTCCGCCGCTTTGGCGACAGGCTTGGCCGCAGCCTTGACCACCGGTTTCGCCGCGCTTTTCGCCGCTGCCGGTTTAGCCGCCACAGTGCGCGAAGCAGCCGGTTTGGCTTTCGCGTCCACCAATAGCTCGATCTGCCGGGTAAGATGGTCGACCTTGCTGTGCAGCGCCTGTACTTCACTGCGGCTCGGCACACCCAGACGCGAAATCGCGCCGTTCAGGCGCTTGTCGAAAGCCTCTTCCAGCTCGTTCCACTTGCCAACCGCGAGGTCTTTCACGTCGTCCACGCGGGACTTGGCCGACTTGCTGGTGTTCTTGACGTCATCGAGCTGTTTCTGCGCTTCGACCTTGGTCAGTTTCTCGGCCTTCTCGCCGTCCTTCACCAGGGTATCGAACAGCTTGCTGCCATCATTGCTGATCTTGGAATACGCGCCCAAACCAGCCAGCCAGATCTGACGAGAGTACTTCTCAACCTCGCCCATCCAGGAGCTGCCATCTTTGTCGGTTTTTTTCTTGCCAGCCATCCTGTTCTCCTTATCGTCCAGACTTGGAACACCCGAGTCGTTTCGGCACGCAGCGTTCGAGCTTTTATCGGCCCGACACGCTCGAGCAATGCCGTCAGCTCATCGAGCCTGGCAAAGAGCGTGTCTACATCATGTTTAGACGGGATACCGACCCGGTTCAAGGCCTTTGCGACTCTAAGGTCGAAAGCACGCTCGATTCTGTCGATTTGCGCTCACAAAAGAGCGCATGGGCATACGGCGGCGAAGAAAAAAATGGGCTGCGTACAACGCTCAGGCAGCGAGCGCCTTGTCCAGAACGCGCTCGACTTCTGTCTTGATCGAACCGCTCATGGCCGACAGGATGAAGTTCAGCTCGATGTTGACGCGGATCAAAGCCTCTTCGACCTCGACCTCACCCTTGGCTCCCTTGCCCTCCAGTTTTACGGTATCGCCAGCCCATTCGTGAGCCAGTCCGTATCGGGAGGAAAGCTTCTCGACCAGTTGCTCGGCCTTTTCGCGAGCCTTCTCAAGGCCCAGGGCGTGCGGGCGTTCAACGGTTATCTTGGCCATCGGAGGCTTCCTTGATCGTCATATGAAATGCGGCGCAACTATATACACCCGCCCGCATCCAAGAAAGCGTTGCAGGTGAGCCTTGTCAAGACAAAGCCGGCCTTGGCGATTAGAATGACCCGCACTCTATTCCGGTGAAGCGATATGAACGATCAGCGCAAAGGCAGCGATGCCGAACCTACGACTCACTTCGGTTACAAAAATGTACCGGAAAGCCAGAAGGCAGAAAAAGTCGCTGAGGTTTTCCATTCGGTAGCGGCCAAGTACGACCTGATGAACGACCTGCTGTCCGGCGGCATGCATCGCCTGTGGAAGCGTTTCGCAATCGAGCTGTCCGGCGTCCGCACCGGCAACCGCGTGCTGGATATTGCTGGCGGTACGGGCGACCTGACCCGCAAATTCTCCAACCTGGTCGGTCCGACCGGCCAGGTGGTACTGGCTGATATCAACGCCTCCATGCTCAAGGTCGGCCGTGACCGCCTGCTGGACCTGGGTGTGTCGGGCAACGTCGAGTTCGTCCAGGCAGACGCCGAAAAGCTGCCATTCCCGGACAACCATTTCGACTGCGTGACCATCGCGTTCGGCCTGCGCAACGTGACGCACAAGGAAGACGCCCTGCGTTCCATGCTGCGCGTGCTCAAGCCGGGTGGTCGTCTGCTGGTACTGGAGTTTTCCAAGCCGACCAACAAGCTGATGTCCAAGGCCTACGACGCCTACTCGTTCGCGTTCATGCCGTTGATGGGCAAGCTGGTCACCAATGACTCGGAAAGCTACCGTTATCTGGCCGAATCGATCCGCATGCACCCCAACCAGGAAACCCTCAAGTCGATGATGGTAGAAGCCGGTTTTGACCGCGTGACCTATCACAACATGACTGCCGGCGTCGTTGCCCTGCATCGCGGTATCAAACCCTGATGTTGCTCCGGGGGCTGCTCGCCAGTATCGAGCACGGCATCAATCGGGTGCTGCGCCTGGACAGCACCGCGCTGCCACGCATGGCGCGTCTGTCCGGGCGAGTCATTGCGGTGGACTGTCGCGATCCGTCCCTGAAGCTGTTCATACTGCCCAGCGACGAAGGCTTGCTGCTCGCCGCTGACTGGGCTGCCGAGGCTGACTGCACCCTGCGCGCGCCGGCTTCCAGCTTGGTGCGTCTGGCCCTGAGCAAGGACAAGACCGCTGTGCTGCACGGCCCGGACGTCGAACTCGACGGTGACAGCGGCGCGCTGCTGGAACTGGTCGGCATTCTTCAGGACCTGGAGCTGGACTGGGAGCACGAGCTGTCCAACTGGATCGGCCCGGTGGCCAGCCAGTTGTTCAGCAGTCACCTGCGCAACAGTGGGCGCTGGACACGGGAAAGCTTAAACAGCCTCAGCCAGAACGTTGCCGACTACCTCAGCGAAGAATCGCGCACCCTTGTAGGCAAGCACGAAGCCGAAGCACGATTCGCCGAACTCGATCAGATCAAGCTCGATCTGGAACGCCTCGAGGCGCGCTTTGCCCGCCTTGCCCACTCCCTCAATACCAGCGATAACGCATGAAGCTGCTTGCCGTCCGCCGTCTGTTTCGCATTCAACGTGTCGTTATCCGCTATCGCCTTGATGACCTGTTGTTCGCCCTGCCCCTTCCGTGGTGGATGCTCGCGCTGCGTTTCGTGCTGCCCTGGCGCTGGCTGCCACGGCGCAAATCCGAGCTGAGCCGGGGCGTACGCTTTCGTCTGGCGCTCCAGGACCTGGGGCCGATTTTCATCAAGTTCGGGCAACTGCTGTCCACCCGGCGCGACCTGCTGCCCGAGGACATCGCCGACGAACTGATGCTGCTGCAGGACCGCGTGCCGCCGTTCGATCAGCAATTGGCGATCAAGCTGATCGAAGAACAGCTCGGCGCGCGCATCTGTGACGTGTTCAGCCGCTTCGACGAGAAGCCGCTGGCGTCCGCTTCGGTCGCTCAGGTGCATGCCGCCTGCCTGAAGACCGGCGAAGAAGTCGTAGTCAAAGTGGTACGCCCCGGCCTCAAGCCGATCATCGGGCAGGACCTGGCGTGGCTGTTCATTCTGGCCCGCACCGCCGAGCGGGTTTCCGCCGACGCCCGCCTGCTGCACCCGGTGCAGGTGGTGATGGATTATGAAAAGACCATCTACGACGAACTCGACCTGCTGCGTGAAGCGGCCAACGCCAGCCAGTTGCGACGCAACTTCGAAGGCTCTGACCTTCTCTACGTGCCACAAGTCTACTGGGACTGGTGCCGCCCGAAAGTGTTGGTCATGGAGCGCATCTACGGCCTTCAGGTCACCGACATGGCCGGGCTGGCGGATCAGCGCACCGACATGAAACTGCTCGCCGAGCGCGGCGTGGAAATCTTCTTCACGCAGATTTTTCGCGACAGTTTCTTCCACGCCGACATGCACCCTGGCAACATTTTCGTCAGCACGGTCAACCCGTGGGCGCCGAAGTACATTGCCATCGACTGCGGTATTGTCGGCAGCCTGACCCCGGAAGATCAGGATTACCTGGCGCGTAACCTGTTTGCCTTTTTCAAACGTGATTATCGTCGCGTTGCGCAACTGCACATCGATTCGGGCTGGGTGCCGGCAGAGACCAAGCTCAATGAATTCGAAGCGGCCATCCGTACGGTCTGCGAGCCGATTTTCGAAAAGCCGCTCAAGGATATTTCCTTTGGTCAGGTGCTGATGCGTCTGTTCCAGACCGCGCGCCGCTTCAATATGGAAGTTCAGCCGCAACTGGTCCTGCTGCAAAAGACCCTGCTCAACATCGAGGGGCTGGGTCGTCAGCTGTACCCTGAACTGGACCTGTGGAGCACCGCGCAGCCTTATCTGGAGCGCTGGATGCGTGAACGGGTCAGCCCGAAAACCCTGCTGGGCAATCTGCAATCACAGGTCGAGCAATTGCCGCACATCGCAGGCATGACCCGTGATCTGCTGGAGCGCATGTCCCGCCCGCACGCCTCGGATCCGCCGCGCCCATGGCACGATCGCAAGGACGAGCCGGTCCTGCGGCTGATCGGTGCGGCATTGCTGGTCGGCGGCGCGATACAGGGCTGGGTGATGAGCGAGGCCGCTACCCAGTTGCTGACGCTCACCGCATGGCCGGCGGCGATCATGCTGATCGCCGGGCTGTATCTGATCGTTCGCCGATAGCCAGCAGCGAACGGCGCTGGCACACTGTTCAATCCGCCGGGCATGAAAGCCGGCTGCCGGAGTAGATATGAAAGACTGGCTGGACGAGATTCACTGGAACAGCGACGGTCTGGTGCCTGCAATCGCTCAGGATCACAAGACCGGCCGGGTGTTGATGATGGCCTGGATGAATCGCGAGGCCCTGAGCCTGACGGCGTCCGAGAACCGTGCCATCTATTGGTCGCGTTCGCGTGGCAAACTCTGGCGCAAAGGTGAAGAATCGGGTCATGTGCAAAAGCTGCATGAACTGCGCCTGGACTGTGACGCCGACGTCATTATCCTGATGGTCGAGCAGATCGGTGGCATCGCTTGCCATACCGGCCGCGAAAGTTGCTTCTACCGAGTGTATGAAAATTCAGGCTGGAAGACCGTAGACCCGGTTCTGAAAGATCCTGATGCTATTTACCAGGCAGGCCATTGAACATGACTGATACGTTGTCCCGTCTGGCCGAAGTGCTGGAATCACGCAAGGACGCCGCTGCCGACAGCTCCTATGTCGCAAGCCTGTATCACAAGGGCCTGAACAAGATTCTGGAAAAGCTCGGCGAAGAGTCGATCGAGACCATCATCGCTGCCAAGGACGCTGCGGTCAGCGGTGATTGCAGTGACGTGATTTATGAAACCGCTGACCTGTGGTTCCACAGCATGGTGATGCTCGCCGCGCTGGGTCAGCACCCGCAGGCCGTGCTCGATGAACTGGACCGCCGATTCGGCTTGTCCGGCCACGCGGAAAAAGCCGCTCGCACGGCAGAGTAACGCTCTCCCCTTTCAAGCTTGAAATCTTTTACGAGGACTGTTTCATGGGTATTTTTGACTGGAAACACTGGATCGTCATCCTGATCGTCGTTGTACTGGTTTTCGGGACCAAAAAACTCAAGGGCCTGGGCAGCGACGTCGGCGAATCGATCAAAGGCTTTCGCAAGGCAATGAATGATGACGACAAGCCAGCCGAACAGCCTGCGCCTCAACCCCAACAGGCCCAGCCAGCCCCACAGGGCTCGCCGCTGAATCAGCCACATACCATCGACGCTCAAGCGCACAAAGTCGACGAGCCGATCCGCAAAGACCAGGTTTAAGCCCATGTTCGGTATCAGCTTCTCTGAACTGCTGCTCGTCGGCCTGGTTGCCTTGCTGGTACTGGGTCCCGAGCGCCTGCCGGGTGCTGCACGCACCGCAGGCTTATGGATCGGCCGGTTGAAGCGCAGCTTCAATGCGATCAAACAGGAAGTTGAACGTGAAATCGGGGCTGACGAGATTCGTCGGCAGCTGCACAATGAGCACATTCTCTCGCTGGAAGACGAAGCGCGCAAAATGTTCGCGCCCAATCAACCGCCTGAAAACAGCTCCGAGCCGGTAAATCCGTCGCCAGCACCGGCAGCGGCCGAAGCCGCAAGTCCCGCGCACGATGAAGCCGCACACCACGAAATCGGCCCTGCACAACCTGCGGCACCGAAGACCGCGCTGTCGCTGGAGAAAACCGCGAAACCGGCTGACGCCGGCACACCGGTCCCGACGCCTTCCGACCACGATTCGTCATTGCCACCGCGAGCACCATGAGCGCTGATATCCCGGAAAACGATCAGCAAATGCCGCTGATCTCGCACCTCACCGAGTTGCGTACACGTCTGTTGCGCTGTGTTGCGGCAGTCTTCCTGATTTTCGCCGGCCTGTTCTACTTCACGCAGAAGATCTACACACTGGTTTCGGCGCCGCTGCGAGTCTATCTGCCTGAAGGCGCAACGATGATCGCCACCGATGTGGCTTCGCCGTTCATCACGCCGTTCAAGCTGACCATGATGGTCGCGCTGTTTCTGTCCATGCCGGTCATCCTGCATCAGATCTGGGGCTTCATCGCGCCGGGCCTGTACAAGCACGAGAAGCGCGTCGCGGTGCCACTGCTGGTGTCGAGCATCATCCTGTTCTACGCAGGCATGGCGTTTGCCTACTTCCTGGTCTTCCCGCTGATTTTCCACTTCTTCGCCAGCGTGACGCCGGAAGGCGTGTCGATGATGACCGACATCGCCAGCTACCTGGACTTCGTGATGACGTTGTTCTTCGCCTTTGGCGTGGCCTTCGAAATCCCGGTGGCCGTGGTGTTGCTGGTGTGGATCGGCATCGTCGACGTCAAGTACCTGAAGAAGATCCGCCCTTACGTGATCATCGCCTGCTTCGTGGTCGGCATGATCCTGACGCCGCCGGACATCTTCTCGCAAACGCTGCTGGCAGTGCCGATGTGGCTGCTCTTCGAGCTGGGCGTACTGTGCAGCACGATGATCAAGAAGCGAGGTGAACATCCGGACGACCAGGTCGAGGACGCTGACAAGCAGGACCAGCCGCCCGCGACCACACCGTGAACCTGCTGCTGCTTGAGGAAGCCGATTTCATTGCGGCTGACCGGGTGGTCCTGCGTGACCGCCGCCTGAAGCACATGCAGGAGGTGCACCGCGCAGAGGTCGGCGACAGTGTGCGGGTGGGCCGGGTCAACGGCCTGCTGGGCAATGCCGAACTGCTGCGCCTTGACCCCCATGAAGCAGAGCTGCGTGTCGAGCTACAGAGTGCGCCTCCGGCAAAACTGCCGCTTACCCTGTTGCTGGCGTTGCCACGCCCCAAGATGTTACGCCGGGTGTTCCAGACCGTCGCGACCATGGGCGTGCCGAAAGTCATTCTGCTGAACAGCTACAGGGTGGAAAAAAGCTTCTGGCAGACGCCGTTTCTAGAGCCCGAGGCCATCCGCGAGCAACTGATTCTGGGCCTGGAGCAGGCGCGCGATTCGGTGCTGCCTGAAATCGTGATCGAAAAGCGCTTCAAGCCTTTCGTTGAGGATCGCTTGCCGCAGATCGCGCTCGATACACTGGGCCTGGTTGGCCATCCCGGTGATTTCCCCGCCTGCCCGCGTGCGGCCACAGAGCAAGTCACATTGGCCATCGGCCCTGAAGGTGGCTGGATACCCTACGAAATCGATCTGTTGCGCCAGTCTGGTCTGCAACCGGTGCAACTGGGCGAACGCATCCTGCGCGTCGAAACCGCTGTAACGGCCCTTCTCGCCCGCTTGTTCTGAGCTGTCAATGTCGACTCAATCGCTTCAGTTAACCGATAACTGGCCGATGCAGTCGAATACTTAGGACAAAAGACGTCAAGGAGTGATCATGTCTCGTGGGTTATCCAAAAGCCTCGCCAATGCGAGTGTCAGCCTGAAATTGGCGATAGGCTTTGGCCTGGTGCTGTTGATGACGCTGATGATTTCGGCCACCGGCTGGTTCAGCAATCAGGCCCTGATCGATCGTGGGGACCGTGTCACTGCGATTGCAGAGGTCAATGAGCTGACCCTTCAGTTGCGCATCAACCGTATGCGCTACGAGGATCTGTACAACGCAGAGACCGCAGCGCAAGTCAGAAGTACACTCGATGAGCTCGACGCTGCACTGCAAACCGCCAGAAACCTGCTGCGATCCCCCGAGAACCTGCAGTTGCTGGATGTCCAGATTCAGGCAACGCGGGACTACCGCCAGTCGTTCGAGGACATGAGCAAGGCGATCGAAACCCGCGAAGCGAGCCGCAGCCAGATGGGCGAAAACGCCGACAAGGCAGTGGATCAGGCCAACAGGATCGAAGCCGAACTGCTCAAGGAAGATAACATCCTGGCCTTCAATGGCATCGTCGGCGTCAGCAAACTGATTCAGCAGGCGCGCTTTCAGGTACGTGGTTACACCTACAGCGGCCGTCCCGATTTCGAAAAGGACGCCAATAAAGCCATCGATGATGCTGTGACCGGGATCAACACGCTGGCTGGCGACATTTCTTCCAACTATTCGCCCATGCTGCAACAGGCCATCGCCGGGCTGAATGGCTACCGCGCGGCTGTAGGCCGCTACCGCGATGCCCAGGCCGCCTCCAAGGCCGCACTGGATAAAATGACCACGCTGGGCGCCAGCATGCTCGCCAACAGCAACGACCTGATTACCCGACAGAACAAGAGCCGCGACGCAGACAGCGCCAAGTCGGTCACGATGATCGCTGCAGCGACTGCGTTGGCACTGGTGCTGAGCATTCTCGCGGCCTGGGTCATCACTCGCCAGATCACCACCCCGCTGCAGGAGACCCTTGAGGTCGTAGAGCGGGTGGCCTCGGGCGACCTGAGCCGCAACCTCAACGTTGATCGCAAGGACGAGCTGGGCAAGCTGCAGGCCACGATTCAGCGCATGACGGTGAGCCTGCGCGAACTGGTTGGCGGGATTCGCGATGGTGTCACCCAGATTGCCAGCGCAGCGGAAGAGCTGTCGGCGGTTACCGAGCAGACCAGTGCCGGGGTCAACAGCCAGAAGGTCGAGACCGATCAGGTTGCCACTGCCATGCATGAAATGACGGCGACCGTTCAGGAGGTCGCACGCAACGCCGAGGAAGCTTCGGAAGCAGCGGTGACGGCAGACCGTCAGGCCCGTGACGGGGAACGGGTGGTCAACGAGGCCATCGCACAAATCGAGCGCCTCGCCTCTGCGGTGGGCAACTCCAGCGAAGCGATGGGCGCGCTGAAACAGGAAAGCGACAAGATCGGCAGCGTGCTGGACGTCATCAAATCGGTCGCCGAGCAGACCAACCTGCTGGCCTTGAACGCCGCTATCGAGGCAGCACGCGCCGGTGAAGCCGGTCGGGGCTTTGCGGTGGTTGCCGATGAGGTGCGTAGTCTGGCGCAGCGTACGCAAAAATCCACCGAAGAGATCGAAGCACTGATTGCCCGTCTGCAAAGCGGTACACAGCAGGCCACAACCGTCATGGACAGCAGCCGCGAGCTGAGCACCAGCAGCGTGGAGCTGACTCGTCGGGCCGGTGGATCGCTGGAGAGCATCACCAAAACCGTCTCGGCGATCCAGGCGATGAATCAACAGATTGCGGCTGCCGCAGAAGAACAGAGCGCGACCGCCGAAGAGATCAACCGCAGCATCATCAATGTCCGTGACGTGTCCGAACAGACATCTGCGGCCAGTGAAGAAACCGCGGCGTCCAGCGTAGAACTGGCCAGACTGGGCAACCACCTTCAGGTGCTGGTGAGCCGTTTCACCGTCTGACCTGTCAGGACACGGCCCGCGCCAGCAAACGGCGCGGGGCATTTTTCCCGAAAGAATGTGACACCCTTCACCCCTCCTCCTTGCTCGGAAATCTCCTACGACCTTCTCAGGTCACGCAATGAATCACTACGCCGATGCGCTCACAACGCACGTCCCGCCCCGTTCGGAACGTGCTTTTGTTCGCTCATTGCAGGAGATTCCAATGTTCCGATTGATCAACCAAGCGCTCGGCAACATGAACGTCAGATTCAAACTGTCCCTGGGTTTCGGCCTGGTGCTGCTATTGACGCTGATCATCACACTGACGGGCTGGCATGGCCTGTACACCATGATCGACCGCTCGGAGTCGCTCTCGGACATCGCCCAGCTCAACGGTCTGACCAAAGACCTGCGCGCCGAGCGAATCACCGACCGCGTCCAGAAAACCCCGGAGAGCACGGCGCTGGTTACAGAAAAGCTCAATGAAATGAAAGCCCAGCTCACCCTGCTGCACACACAGAGTGAGGAGGAGGCAACCATCAAGCTGCTCAACGGCCAGTTCGAGATGCTGAACAGGCTCGAAAAGACCTTCGCGGACGTTCGCGACAACCGACAGACCCGCAACCAGATACGTACGCGTCTGGAGCAAACCTCCGAACAGGCCTTGCAGGCCATCGCGCAGGTTGAGGTAGAGGTGCTCAAAAGCGTCAGCCAGGAACAGGACAGCAGCGAGCGGATGGAGGAATTCACCAACATTTCCCAACTGAGGCAGCAGGTCCAGACCGCTCGTTATCAGGTGCAGACGTATACCTTCACCACGCGCGACGCGGATGAAAGCGCAGCCATTGCGGCCATCGACGAAGCGCTCAAGGAAATCGGGCAGATCGCGCAGGATCAGGGCAACGAAAGTCTTCAGGGCCTGACGCCGGCGACTGCCGCCCTGCAGAGTTATCGGGAACGGCTAGGCGAGTTCAAGCAGATACAGACCAAGGCTGAAGCGGATCAGGAAATCATGGCGGGTCTTGGCGAAACGCTGCTGGACTCCGTCGCGGCGCTGAACCGTCTGCAAACCGCCCAGCGCGACAGCGAGGCGGCCGACGCCAGCGCCATGCTGAGCAGTGTTGCAGGCCTGGCACTGCTGATCGGATTGCTTGCTGCCTGGATCATGACCCGGCAGATCACCGTACCGTTGCAACAGACTCTGGGGGCCGCAGCACGCATCGCTCAGGGCGATCTGAGCCGGGACATATCGGTCACGCGCCGTGACGAAATGGGTCAGTTGCAAGGCAGCATGCAGACCATGACCGTCAGCCTGCGCGAACTGGTTGGAGGCATCAGCGAGGGCGTATCGCAGATCGCCAGCGCGGCCGAGCAGTTGTCCGCGGTGACCAAACAGACCTGCATCGGAGTCACCAGTCAGAAAGACGAAACGGATCAGGTAGCGACGGCCATGAATGAAATGGCCGCAACCGTGCAGGAGGTCGCGCGCAATGCGCAGGAAGCGTCGCAGGCGGCCGCTCAGGCGGATCAACAGGCACGCAGTGGCGATGAAGTGGTCGGGCAGGCGATCATTCAGATCGAGCAACTGGCTCGCGAGGTGTTGAACTCCACGCAGTCGATGAGCGCGCTCAAGCAGGAAAGCAACAAGATCGTCGGCGTTCTCGATGTGATCAAGTCTGTTTCACAGCAGACCAACCTGCTCGCCCTCAATGCGGCCATTGAAGCCGCCCGCGCGGGAGAGGCCGGGCGCGGCTTCGCGGTGGTTGCCGATGAAGTTCGGGGGCTGGCGCAACGCACGCAAAAGTCCACCGAGGAAATCGAAGAACTGATCGCCGCCTTGCAAACCGGCACCCAACAGGTCGCAACCACGCTGGATAACAGCCGCACCCTGACTGATAACACGGTTGAACTGAGCCGTCGTGCGGGAGGCGCGCTGGAGCAGATCACCCGCACCGTGGCGACGATCCAGCACATGAACGAACAGATCGCTGCCGCCAGCGAGGAGCAGAGCGTGGTCGCCGAACAGATCAACCGTAACGTCATCAGCGTACGCGACATTTCCGAACAGACCGCCGCAGCCAGCGAGCAAACCGCAGCCTCAAGCATCGAACTCGCCAGACTGGGAACGCACCTGCAGACACTGGTGGGGAAATTCAGGGTGGGTTGATAGATCTGCGACGCAAGGATTCCGACGCTGGAGCGCTTGGCGTTACACACCAGCCTGCTTTTGATTCTGCCCAACGGGCGTAGGAGCGGACTTGTCCGCGAAGGGGCCGCCAAGCTTTCCGACAACGCATCGCCTGAGCGACCGTCTTCGCGAACAAGTTCGCCCCTACCCCTCGGGCAGGAGGCCGTTTTTGATTCTGCCCAACGGGCGTAGGAGCGGACTTGTCCGCGAAGGGGTCGCCAATCCTTCGAACATGCTTCGCCAGAACGACCGTCTTCGCGAACAAGTTCGCTCCTACCCCTCGGGCAGGAGGCCGTTTTGATTCTGCCCAACGGGCGTAGGAGCGGACTTGTCGGCGAAGGGGTCGCCAAGCCTTCGAACATGCATCGCCTGAACGACCGTCTTCGCGAACAAGTTCGCCCCGACCCCTCGGGCAGAAGGCCGTTTTTGATTCTGCCCAACGGGCGTAGGAGCGGACTTGTCGGCGAAGGGGTCGCCAAGCCTTCCGAACATGCATCGCCTGAACGACCGTCTTCGCGAACAAGTTCGCT
>Ga0308164_10001793_pt1 | contig 23327 bp, 22 predicted proteins | sample PhyTR2_FD_201031 | JGI IMG/M metagenome (GOLD analysis project Ga0308164, IMG submission 201031) | Phyllosphere microbial communities from UC Gill Tract Community Farm, Albany, California, United States - DLSLT.R2 | ecosystem: Host-associated > Plants > Phyllosphere > Unclassified | place: USA... | reverse complement strand
GCGATACCAACAATGATTTATTAGACCAGATTAAAGACGAAGCTCGTTCAAAAGGTACAGGTAAATGGACATCAGAAGTTTCGATGGAGCTGCAACTACCGATTCCGACGATTAACGAGGCGGTTTCGAATAGAGATTTATCTAAGTTTAAACAATTACGTGTGGCTCTGGAAGCCGATTTTGGCAAAAAAGACACTAAGATTGATGTTACAATCGATGAACTCGAAGATGCTTTTTATTTTTCAATGATTAGTGCTTATGCGCAAGGCATGCACTTATTGGTGCAGGCATCAAAAGAATATCAATACGATTTGAAGTTGCAGGAGATTGCTAAAATCTGGCGAGGCGGTTGTATCATAAGAGCTAAATTCCTTGAAGATATTTACCAGGCGTATGAAAAAGACAATAGCCTTGAGCACCTTTTCGGCGACTCAGGTATTCAGAGTATAATTAAAGGAACCTTAAACGGAACGCGTAAAACAGTTTCTGCGTGTATAAATTCGGGCTTAGGTATTCCGGCATTTGCTTCTACCCTAACCTATTTTGATACCATTACAACCGGCCGAATGCCTTCGAATTTAATTCAGGCGCAAAGGGATTTCTTTGGTGCACACACGTTCGAACGCATTGATCAGGAAGGCGTATTTCATGCCGATTGGAATAAATTATCGTAACAACACCTGTTTAAAAACTCAAAAATGAAATCAAATACCGCATTAAGTCCTACAATATTTGTAATATTCGGAGGTACAGGCGATTTAAATAAACGCAAACTTGCCCCTGCGCTATACAACTTATTTATAGAAGGTTACATGCCTGATAAATTTGCTGTTATCGGAACAGGAAGAACAGAATTTACCGATGATAGCTACAAGGCTGCCTTGGAAGATGCAGTAAACGAGTTTTCACGTTCGGGAAAAGTAAAAAAAGAGAAATGGGACGATTTTGGGAATACCATTCATTATTGTCCGACAGATTTTGCTCAACCTAAAACTTTCGAAAACTTAAAGGCTGCAGTAGAAAAATATCAAAAAGAATACGGACCAAATACGCAGGTAATCTTCTATTTAGCTGTTGCCCCTAACTTCTTCCCGGTAATTGCAGAATGTTTACAAAAGTATAAGTTAACTCAAAACGAAGATAACAGTAGAATTGTAATCGAAAAACCTTTCGGCCACGATTTGGAGTCCGCTAAAGAATTAAATAAACTTTTAAGCACAATATTCACCGAGAAGCAAATCTACCGTATCGACCATTATTTAGGTAAAGAAACGGTACAAAATATGATGGCATTCCGGTTTGCAAACGCACTTTTCGAACCACTTTGGAACAGATCTTACATTGACCATGTACAAATTTCTGTAACTGAGCAATTAGGCGTTCAAGATCGCGGGGGCTATTATGAAGGCGCAGGAGCATTAAGAGATATGATTCAAAATCACCTGCTACAATTGCTTTGCTTAATAGGTATGGAAGCGCCGATTACTTTTGATGCCGATGAGATTAGAAACCGAAAAGTTGAGGTTTTAAAGGCAATGCGCCCTTTCTCATCAGAAGATATCCGCTTCGGAACCGTTCGCGGCCAATACAGTAAAGGCTGGGTAGAAGGAAAAGAAGTGCCTGGTTACCGTCAGGAAAAAGGTGTTGATCCACATTCAAATACCGAAACATTTGCCGCTGTGAAATTTCATATTGATAACTGGAGATGGCAGGGAATTCCGTTCTACTTGAGAACAGGAAAGCGTTTAAACCAGACATCATCTTTAATTACAATTCAATTTAGAGATGTTCCGCATCAGATATTTTCATCAGATGTAACTGAAAACTGGCAGCAAAACAGGTTGGTAATCAGCATTCAACCTGAAATGAGTATCCGTATGCAGGTTCAGGCAAAAAGACCAGGTTTAGATATGGTTTTAAATCCAGTAGACATGGTTTTCGATTACAAAGGAACTTACGAAGGTGATACACCTGAGGCATACGAAACGTTGTTACTGGATGCCATGATGGGCGACCAAACGTTATTTATGCGTGGTGATCAGGTTGAAGCTGCATGGGAATTGGTTATGCCAATTTTAAATACCTGGGAAAGTAAAAAATCAATTAATTTCCCTAATTACCCTGCCGATAGCTGGGGACCCGAAGAAGCCGAAGCGCTTATTGCAAGAGATGGCTTCCATTGGTTCAATTTGCCTTTAAAGAATAAAGAATAATATTTCACTCGTCATTACGAGGTACGAAGCAACCTTAATGCGTTAGTAAAATAGCGATTGTTTAAGATTGCTTCGTATCGATTAATGATGTTACCAATAAAACATGAATCTACTTATTTACAAAACACTCGAAGAATTAAACCAGGATTTAGCTGACTACGTTATTAAAATTGCTGAGATTGCCATTGAAGACAACGACAGATTTAATTTTGTTTTAACAGGAGGAAATTCGCCAAAAGAGCTATATAGAATTCTGTCGATTGATTGTAAAGACAGAATTGATTGGGAAAAAGTATATTTTTTCTTTGGTGATGAACGGAATGTACCCGCAACAGATGAAAACTACAATGGCTTAATGGCTAAGAAAAATTTCTTTGATAATTTAAATATTGCGGATGACCATATCTTTTATGTAAACACAACATTGGCGCCCGAAAAGGCAGCTATAGAATATAAAAAAGCAATTGATAAACATTTTGACGGAAATGATATTGTTTTCGATTTGGTTTTACTTGGCATGGGCGATGATGCTCATACCGCTTCAATTTTCCCGCATACTGATTTAGTTAAGGATGAAGAAGTTAATGTTGCATCTGTATTTGTAGAAAAACTTAATACTTATCGCATTAGCATGACCGCACCGTTAATCAATAAAGCTGAAAATATTGCTTTTTTAGCCTTCGGAGATAACAAAGCCAACGCTTTAAGTCATGTTATCGGAGATGAGGAAAAGGATTTCGACACCTATCCTGCGCAGCTGATAAATCCGGTTGATGGAAAATTAACTTGGTTCGTTGACGAAGCTGCGACAAAATTACTAGCAGATTAAATGGTTTCGAATGGCTGAAGAAACAGATCTTGCAGAGTTTTTAAACGGAAAAACGGAATATGCCATAGCGCTATTCCGTTTTTTTGTTGATGAGTGTAACAAACTGAGTTCGGTAAAACTTCGTCCTTTAAAATCAATGATAGCAATAGAATCGGCAACAAAATTTGCTTACGTTTCTCAATTAGGCAAAAATTTTATCCACGTGGTAATTCCTTTCAATAAACCTTATCAAGATAATCTATGTTTCAGCAAAATTGCCCAAGTACCCGGAACCAATCAATATAATCATCATTTAAGAATTTATTATAAAGATGATGTAAATGATGAAGTTAAAGGGTTTCTAAGAATGGCGATGTTAGGCGCAAGTAATTAATCGAGCCTTTCTTCCATTAAAAGCTTTATAATACCGTCTGCCATACCAACTTTGGGCACATAAATTTGCTTGATTCCTGTCCACTTCATAAGCGTTAAATATATTTCTGACGCAGGGATAATTACATCTGCCCTATCGGGATTTAAACCTAAAACATTAATCCGCTCCTTTAAAGAATAGCTTGTTAAACGATTATACAAAGCATTAAGCTTCTGTAAAGACATGGGCGCTCCATCTTTTTCATCCGCCATGCGGAAAAGTTTGTTAATGTTGCCGCCAGTGCCAATGCCCGCCAGGTGTTTGTGCTCTTTAGTATTTTCTTTTACCCAATCCTTCATTTCATCCCAGGTTTCCTCTTTGTCCTGATTATCGAGCATTCTTATGGTACCGATATTAAACGACTTTGAAGCTTCGGGTACACCTTTAACAAAAACAGAAAGCTCGGTGCTACCACCTCCAACGTCAATATATAAATAAGTTTTATCCTGATCAAGGTCTTGTTCAATGTGGTTGGCATAAATAATATTGGCTTCTCGCTGACCTTCGATAATTTCCAGTGTTAAGCTAGTTTCATCTTTAATAAGTTTAACAATTTCCTGTCCGTTTACAGCTTCACGCATGGCCGATGTTGCACATGCCAAATACTCGGTAACGTGGTAAACATCCATCAGATTTTTAAACGCCAACATTGTTTTTACTAAGTCGCCCGCTTTTCTCGGAGATATTTTTTGATCTAAAAACGCATCGTCGCCCAACCGTAATGGCACACGAATAAGTGTGTTTTTCTTATACTTGTAAGTTCCTTCTTGTTTATTAATATCGGCTATGAGTAACCTCACCGCGTTGGAGCCAATATCTATAGCTGCGTATCTTAACATATTATTGATGCTTGGTTTTCAGATAATTATAAATATCTACCTGAGCCCTTGTCTTTTTACTTAACCTGTTTTTGTGGTATCTGTTATTATTCTGAGCGTTAATCTGTCTCGCCTTTGTATTGTCTTGCAGTTGCAAATCGATTATATCCTGAATTTCCTGCTTAACATCGGCATCCAATACGGGGAAACCAACCTCAACCCTATGTTCAAAATTCCTGCTCATCAAATCAGCGGATGAAAGATACATGTCATTTTTACCATTATTGCTGAAAATGTAAACCCTGGCATGTTCTAAAAACTTATCTATAATACTGATTACCGTTATATTTTCGCTAAAGCCTTTAACGCCGGGTACCAAGCAACAAATGCCTCTAATAATCAACTGAACTTTAACACCCGCATTACTGGCTTCGTATAACTTTGCGATTATGCCTTCATCAGCTAAGCTATTAACCTTTAGTAAGATATAAGCCAACTTACCCGCCTTGGCATTTCTAATTTCCCGGTTTATAAAATTTGTTAATTTGGAGCGACTTTCGAGCGGCGAAACAATTAGGTGCTTAAAGCCTTTGGTAACCGTTCGTTTCATTAAAGCATCAAACAGCTTTACCAAATCATTCGTAATTTCTTTTTTTGCAGTAAAAATACTGTGATCACAATACAACCCTGCAGTTTTTTCATTGAAGTTTCCTGTGGCCAAATTGGCGTAATAAACAGGCTTATCTCTTTCAATCCGTTTAACCAAACAAATTTTCGAGTGTACTTTATAATCTGTTAATCCATAATTAACCTTTACACCTTCTTCCATTAATCTGCTTGTCCAAAAAATGTTGGCCTGCTCATCAAAACGTGCTTTGAGCTCTAACAACACAGATACATTTTTACCATTTTTCGCCGCGTTTATAAGCGCATTTATAACCTTAGAGTTTTCTGCAAGCCGATATAAGGTAATCTGAATATCAGTAACTTTCGGATCTATCGCTGCTTCCCGAAGGAAAAGAATAATATAATCGTAAGATTGGTAGGGCAAATTAACCAGGTAATCTCGCTGGGCAATTTTAGCGAAAACGCTTTCAGTACGATGCAACCCATGCACTTTAAGCGGAACATTAGGAGCATATTCCAAATCCTTGCCGCCTACATTCGGGAATGAAATAAAATCTCCGAATTTATGATAACGATTACCCGGAATTAAACTTTCTGCCTCAAGCTTTAATTTGTTTACCAAAACAGTAAGCATATTTAAAGGCATTGCCGAATCGTACAACAAACGCATAGGTTTACCTTTTTTACGTTTCTCTAAACTGCTTTTTAAATCTTCAATAAACTTATCATTAATATTCTTATCGATATCCAATTCTGCATCTCTGGTTAACTGGATAGAATAAGCTTCCAAATTATCGTAAGTGAAAACATAAAAAATATCATCAAGGCAATAACGGATAATATCTTCTGCAAGGATGATAAATTTTAAATCGTTGGTCTCGGGCAGAACTAAGAAGCGAGGTAAATTTGGTGGAATCTCAATTAAAGCATACTTTTCCCTAAGTTTTGTATCCGTTCTGGATAACTTAACAAAAAAGTACAAAAACCTATCCTTTAATTCGGGGAAAGGCTTATCCATGTCCAGCATAATGGGAACAAGGTTGGAGAGTATTTTATCCCTGAAATGATTCTTTACAAATTCTCCCCGGCTAACGTTCAGCTGCGTATCATTTAGAATGAAGATTCGGTTCTGAGCGAGCTCATTGATTAAAGTAGCTTGAAAAAGCTGATCGAATTTACGTTCCTGCCTGACAACAATATTTTTAATTTCGTTAAGAATTTTCTTCGGATTGAAACCCAAAAGCGCCTTAGCCTTTTCATTTAAATTGGTTAGACGAGTCATTGTTGCTACACGAACTCTGTAAAATTCTTCAAGATTTGAAGAAAAGATTGACAAGAATTTAATCCGTTCTATCAGCGGCACCGTTTCATCAGCTGCTTCTTGAAGAACACGTTCATTGAAATATAACCAGCTTATTTCGCGATTTAAAAAAGGTATCTTCTTCTTGCTCATTTAAAAAAATAAAAATCCCTGTAAAAACAGGGATGCTCAAAACTGCAAATTAATTTGTTAACTGGATGTTAATTAATAAGGATTTTAATATTAACAAATTATTTCTTTGACGGCGTTTTGGTTGTTTTCTTCGCCACAGTAGATGCTTTCGAAACCGCTCTGGTTTTTGTTGCGGCAGCAGGTGTTTTTGCAGCTGAAGCTTTAGCAGGCGCTACTTTAGACGCAACAACGCTAACGGGTTTGGTTGCTTCTTTTTTAACTGCGGCAGGCTTTTTTGCAACTGAAACCGGTTCTTTTACTGCTGCTATTTTCCCTTTTGCCGCTGGTAAAGCTTTTGAAATAACTTTTTCTGCCTTTTCTTCTGATGCGATTGCAGCAACTTTTACACTTTGAACTACAGGCTTAGCCTTCGAAACTGCCTTTTTAACAACTTTTTCGGCCTTCGCTGTTGCTTTTGTAACTGGTTTCGTCAGTTCTTTTTTGTCTTTCTTATTAGATTTTACCAGCTCTTCAATTTTATGACCAACATCAGCCTTTATAACAGTGAACTTTTTAGTTAACTTTCTCGCCACTCGCTTACTCGCTTTGCCAACTTCAGCGCTGATTTCAGAAACATCGTGGCCTAAACCTTTAATAACTTCTAAAAACTGGTCTGTTATAGACTGCTCTAATTGCTTCTTAACTTCTTTTTTTGTTATTTTTTTTAGCGATTTTGGCTTAGTGGTTTTCATATTATTTTTCGTTTTTTTGTATGATCAGATAATTTCAAATAAATCTACTTAATTTTTTACTTTAAAGCTAAAAACATGCCTTCTTTTGATATAGTAAGTAAAGTTGATGCACAAACACTTGACAATGCAATTAACAATGCAAAAAAAGAAATTTTAAACCGATTTGATTTTAACGGTTCGAAAAGCACAATCGATTTGGATAAAAAAACCAATGTTGTTACCATCGTTACGGAAGATGATATGCGCTTAAAAGCCATAGAAGGATCAATAATTTCCCGCATGATGAAACAAAACCTAGACCCGAAAAGCCTTGACTTCGGAGATGAACATCAGGCTTCGGGAAATATGATCCGTAAAGAAATCAGCATAAAAGAGGGCTTGGATAAAGAAGCGGCAAAAAAAGTTGTAGCAAAAATTAAAGCCAGCGGATTGAAAGTTCAAGCATCTATAATGGATGATCAGGTTAGGGTTACAGCGAAAAAAATTGATGATTTGCAGGCAGTGATCAATGTTTGTCGGAATGAAGATTTTGGCCAGCCCCTACAATATATTAATATGCGAAATTAGGCTTTTCATTTTTTGGCAATGAAGGGTTAGTCAGTCGTTCAAAAGCAAATAACCAGACTATGGAAATAAGCGAAAATGGTTTCATCTTTTCTGATAAAAAAGAGTTACTGCAAATTGAGGCTATTCATATATATTTGAGTAAAGAATCTTATTGGGCTAAAAACATTCCATTAGAAACTGTAGAAAAATCAATTGATAATTCGCTCTGTTTTGGTATCTATAAAGACAATTTTCAAGTTGGTTTTGCACGTTGGGTAACCGATAAAGCTACTTTTGCATACTTATGTGATGTTTATATCGAACGAAATTACCGTGGACTCGGCTTATCAAAGAAACTCATGTCATTTATGATTTTCCATCCTGATTTGCAAGGTCTGCGCCGTTATCAACTCGCAACATTAGATGCGCATGAGCTCTACCGTCAGTTTGGTTTTTCAGAATTAAAAAATCCTGAAAGGCAAATGGCTATTGTTATAGACAACATCTATGCAAGTTAATTTTCGTGTTTATCTGATCCGCAAAACCTTTTATTAGCTTTCTTGTTTTCTAATCAAACAAAATAGAAAACAAATGAAAAAGATATTCTTAGGTTTCGCATTCTCAGCAGTGATTACTTTTCAGGCATGTCAAAGTGCAGATAAAAAATCTTCAACCACCAAAGATAGCGTTTCAGGCGATACAACCATGGTAAACGGTGTTCATGTTGCCGGTTCAGAGAGTACCGAAACTTCATTGGATGATGACGGAGCGACTTTTTTAAAGAAAGCAGCCGTTGGTGGTTTAATGGAAGTTGAAGCAGCAAAAATTGCACTAAACAATGCAAAAAGTGCCGATGTGAAAAACTTCGCAGAACAAATGCTTACTGATCATACCAAAGCAAATAAGGAGTTGAAAGATTTGGCTACGAGAAAGAAAATTATCACCCCTGATGCTTTACCTGCAGATGAACAAATTCATCTTGATGCGATGAAGAAAATGACAGGAACAGAATTCGACAAACACTATATCGCGATGATGGTTACTGACCATGAAAAAACCGTACAGCTGTTTGAGCAAGGAACACAAAATAAAGACGCATCTCTAAAAAGTTGGGCGACGAGCACCTTAGCAATAATTGAAGGTCATACTAAAAAAGCTAAAGAAATCGCTTTAGCGATAAAATAACTTTATTTAAAAAGTAAAAAGCAGGAGTCATAGACTGATTCCTGCTTTTTTTTTATGATATGTTCACACAATAATCATTTTTAACGGTGGTTTTAGTCTTTAAAGAAAATTAAAGCTATATTTTGCCGTTAATAGAAAAAACACATAAATGAATAAGAGTAAAATTTTTAAAGCGCTTTTTAGCTTGGCGATGGTGATCACAGCGCCGTTTATAGCTAACGCACAAAAGGCCAATTGGCAAAATTTAGATTTAAAAACAGATTCTGTATTTGGAATTGGAACGGAGAAAGCTTACAAGGAATTGCTTAAGGGTAAAAAATCTACAAAAGTTATTGTTGCTGTTAACGATGGCGGTGTGGATGCTCAACATGAAGATTTGAAAAGAATCATGTGGGTAAACACAAAGGAAATAGCAGGTAACGGAAAGGATGATGACAAAAATGGTTATATCGATGATATACATGGATGGAATTTTATCGGCGGTCCGAAAGGCTCTGTTGACCATGAAACCTTAGAGCTAACCAGACTGGTTCGCCGTGATATGGCACGATTTGCAAACACAACAGACGCAAATGTGGCGGAAAAAGACAAAAAGGATTACGAAGCATTTAAAGTTATGCGCTCTGATTTGGAGAAGCAGCTAGGTGAAGCAAATGCAAATTTAGCAGGGCTTGCCGGTTTCAAAAATGCTTTGGATGCCGTTGTTAAGAAGATTGGAAAGGCGAATCCCACCGCAGAAGATTTCGCGAATTTTAAACCTGTTACTAACGCAGATGCACGCATTCAAGAAGTTTTGGCCGATGAATTGAAAAAAGGCAGTTTTACTGATTTTTACGAAGATCAAATTACGGAAGGCGTGAAATATTACACCGAGCAAGCTAATTACAACCTAAATCTTGATTACAACCCACGCGACATCGTTGGAGATGACCCAAATAACGACACCGAGAAAAACTACGGAAATAATGACGTAAAAGGTCCGGATGCTATGCATGGTTCGCATGTTGCAGGTATTATTGCAGCGGACAGAACAAATAAATTAGGAATAATGGGCGTTGCCGATAATGTTGTAATTATGGGCGTTAGGGTTACTCCAAATGGAGACGAGCGTGATAAAGATGTGGCGAATGGTATTCGTTATGCGGTTGATAATGGTGCTAAAGTAATTAACATGAGTTTTGGCAAAGCTTACAGCTGGAATAAGGCTGTTGTTAACGAGGCAATGAAATATGCTGCGTCTAAAGATGTTTTAATTGTTCAGGCGGCAGGTAACGAAAATAAAGATATAGATACAGAAAATAATTTCCCGAATCACAAAGATTTGGATGAAAAAACAATTGCCTCATGGATTACGGTTGGAGCCTCGGGTTCTAAAGATGACGAAACCCTGAAAGCAAGTTTTTCAAACTTTGGTAAAACGCAGGTAGATGTTTTTGCTCCTGGTGTTCAAATTTATTCAACTATACCAGGTTCGAAGTACAAAAACTTAGATGGTACCAGTATGGCTTCTCCAGTTGTAGCGGGTTTAGCAGGTTTAATTCGTTCATATTATCCGAAACTGACTGCAGCTCAGGTTAAAGAAATTATTGTAAAATCTGTTGTAAAGGTAAATCACAACGTAGCGTACAAAAAAGGTGAAGGAGACGATGCTCCAAAAGTATCCGTTCCGTTTGCAGATTTATCTATAAGCGGTGGCATAGTGAATGCGTATAACGCATTGAAATTAGCCGCCACTTATGACGGTAAATCTACAGCCAAGTAATCGAATTCAATAATTAACAAAAAAGGCGAACCAAATGGTTCGCCTTTTTTGTGGTTAGAATTTAAACCAGAATTATTAAACACTCGCCAATATCTTATCAGGTGTAATCGGTAAAGTTCTAATTCTTTTTCCGGTTGCATTGAAAACAGCGTTAGCTACGGCAGCAGAAAACCCAATCAAAGCAATTTCACCCATTCCTTTTGCACCCATTGGATTGATGTATGGATCTGGTTTATTGATGAAATGCACTTCAATTTCAGGAATATCTGCATTTACAGGCACGTGGTAATCGGCGAAGTTATTGTTAATGTATCTTCCGAAGCGATGATCTATAATTGACTCTTCTGTTAAAGCCATTCCAACCCCACCAACTGCACCACCAACCATCTGGCTTCGAGCAGTTTTAGGACTCACAATAGTTCCCGAATCACCTACTGAAACAATTTTATCTACTTTTACCACACCAGTTAAGCTATGCACTTTTACTTTCACAAAGTGGATGGAAAAAGAATACATAGAATAGTCTTCCCGTTCTTTGCCTGCCTGACTTTGTTTGGTAACTTCAATTGATGGAAGGTTGTTCTTTTTCAACACATCAACAAAGTTAGAAGTGGCATCCATATTGGAATTTGCGGCAAGTTCTGCAATTGTAGATTTTAAACTCACGCAAACATCATTTACAGCCGAACCGACAGTAGAAAGTGTTGCAGAACCACCCTGGCTTGGCGCCGGTGGCAATGAAGAATCTCCCAGTTCGAAAGTAATTTTACCTACAGGAATTCCCGTTATCTTACTGGCAATTAAAGTCATTCCTGTTCCAGTTCCCGGACCGATATCACTGGTTGCACTTTGCAAAACCAAAGTTCCATCTGCTTTCAAAATACCTTTTACACTGGCCCTGCCCCTGTTGGCGTTAAACACCCCGATACTCACGCCATATCCATATTTCCACGAACCATCAACCAAACTACCCGGCTTATTTTTGCGTTCGCTCCAACCGATTTTTTGGGATCCAACCCGGTAAGCTTCTTTAATGTTCTTATCCGAAAACGGCTTATTTCGCTGTTGGTCTTTTTCTGGATCGTTCTTAATTCTAAACTCAAGTGGGTCCATATCTAAAGCATGGGCCATTTCATCGATAGCACTTTCCAAAGCAAAAGCACCTGTAGCTTCTCCTGGCCCACGCATCCAAATCGGCACGCCTAAATCAACAGGCACAACCGTGTATTGCGTATTCACATTATCACATTGGTACATAAACTTCGCCATATTAACCACGCCCTCGGTAAAATTTTCATAAACCGAAGTTTCGCCGAAAGCACGATGGGTAATGCCTGTTAATGTTCCGTCTTTATTTGCTCCTAAGCCAATGGTTTGTACAGCAGCCGGACGGTTACCCACCATGGTAAACATCTGCATTCGTGTAATCACGACTTTTACGGGCTTACCGATATGCCTGGAAGCCATGACCGTTGCGATTTCTAAGGGCCATGTCCTTAACGCCATGCCGAAACCACCACCAACAAATTCGGAATTTACCTGAATGTTTTCAATCGGAATTTTAAATACATTAGCAATTGTTCCTTGTGTAGCTTTGACACCTTGGGTTTTTGCATAAACAGTAACCTGATTATTTGGTCGCCAGTCCGCAATAATCCCATGCAACTCCATCGGATTATGCGTTTCAATTGGCAGGTGATATTTAGCCTCAATTTGTACCTCAGCAGTTTTGTAGGCATTTTCAACACCTCGTTTGTAGTCCGGCTGACCTTGAAGTTTTTTAGATTTCGCGTCAACAACGGCTTTTTCGAAGTCTGTATTAAACTCTTCCTTTGCGTAGGCTGCCTTAACCAGCGAAGCAGCGTAAGTGGCTCTTTCAAACGTATTTGCTACAACAATTGCTATTGGTTGTCCGTTGAAAAATATTTTATCTGTATAAAATATTTTAAATGGTGAGCCGCCGTCTTGCTCATAACCCGCGGCCGACGGTTTGTTTAAATGTGATACCACGGCGATTACACCGGGTGCTTTTTCGGCAGCTTTTGTGTCTAATGAAATGATTTTGCCTTTTGTAATTGTACTCGTTACCAAAACACCGTATGCTAATCCGGGCAACTCATACTCAGCAAAATATTTAGCTTTTCCTGTAACTTTGTAAATGCCGTCTACACGGTCATTTTCATCTCTTAAAAGTTGTTTCTCCATGATTAAGCTTTGGATTTTGCAACGGTTAACGCCTCAATAATTGTGTTGGGAGCCATCTGAAGTTTGAAATCATTATCTCCAAATCCTTTCGCATCCGTCATTGCCAATTTGGCGGCTTGCTCAAAGTTTTCAAGGCTTGGTTCCTTGCCTTTCAAGAAATTTTCTGACGCTGTTAATCTCCATGGTTTGTGTGCAACGCCGCCCATTGCAAGGCGAACATCGCTGATTTTATTATTAGAGATTTCTAATCCTGCAGCCACCGAAATTAAAGCAAAAGCATAAGAAGCCCGATCTCTAACCTTTAAATAATGAGAATTTTTAACAAGATTATTTACTGGAATTTCCAAGCGGATAATCATCTCATCGGCCTTTAAGTTATTGTCTAATTGTGGCGTATCGCCCGCAAGACGATGAAAATCTTTAAATAAAACCTTGCGCTCACCTTTTGCATTTGCCAGAACGACAATTGCATCTAATGCCACCAATGCAATGCACATGTCGCTTGGGTGCACTGCGATGCATTTCTCTGAGGTTCCGAAGATGGCATGCATCCTGTTAAAACCACCAATAGCACCACAACCAGAGCCCGGCTGACGTTTATTGCAGGGCATTTCTGTATCGTAAAAATAGCCACAACGTGTTCTTTGCATCATGTTGCCACCAACGGTAGCCACATTTCGAAGTTGTGCAGATGCACCAGCATTTAAAGCCATTGCCAAAAGCGGAAGCTTTTCTTTAATCAAAGCGTTTTCTGCCACTGCAGTATTTGAGGCTAATGCGCCAATGATTATTTTACCGCCAACCAGCTCAATTTGCTTCAGCGGAACGTGATTGATATCAATTAACTTTTCGGGCGCCGTTACGCCTCTTTTCATTAAATCGATCAGGTTTGTACCACCAGCAAGAAATTTGGAGTTTTTATCTTTTACCAATAGAGCCAGTGCCGATTTTGCAGACGTTGTTCTTAAATATTGGAAGTTAATCATGCTTTCGTTCCTCCTTTCGAAACTTCAACGATCGCATCAACTATGTTAGGGTAAGCGCCACAACGACAGATGTTTCCGCTCATGTACTCACTAATCTCCGCTCTGGAACCTGTATGGCCCTCATTTACGCAAGCTACCGCCGACATGATTTGTCCTGGTGTGCAATAGCCGCACTGAAAACCATCATGTTTAATAAATGCCGCCTGCATAGGATGCAATTCCTCCCCATTTGATAAACCTTCAATTGTGGTGATTTTCTTACCCTCATTCATCACCGCAAGGCTCAGACATGAATTTACCCGCTCACCGTTTACATGGACGGTGCAAGCTCCGCACTGGCCATGGTCGCAACCTTTTTTTGTTCCTGTTAGATGAAGTTCTTCACGTAAATAATCTAAAAGCGTAACGCGAGGCTCAACTGAGGCCTTATAGGCTTTATTATTAATGGTAAGGTTTAATGGAATTTTTTCAAAAAGCTCGGCAAAGCGTTCATCAGCCTGGCTTTCGGCTGCTTTAACAGCTAGAGATGGTGTTAACGCGATTGCAGTAATGAGTGAACTTTTCTTTAAAAAGTCTCGCCTGCTGTCGCCCTGATTTGATTCCTTATCAAGTGATTGCATAAAGTATGTTTTGAGATGTCTCCTAAGTTCGCTAATCTTAGCCTTAAATCATCCTGATTTAGAAATTTAGAATAATTCTAATATGGAAGAAACGCGATTATTTTATAAGTGGAGATTTAGCATGATATGGGTCTTCGAAAAATTTAAGATTCCCACCTGCGTGGGAATGACGGCGTATTGGGCATTAGCAGACAGAAATAACCGATACCAACAAAATAATTTCGTAAATGTTAAGCCAATTTCTATTTTTATCAAATGGAAGATATTAAACCGTTACCCGATTTATCAGCAGAAGAACAACGCGTTTTGGGTTCATTAATTGAGAAAAGCAGAACAACACCCGATTATTACCCAATGACCTTAAACAGTTTAACTGCGGCTTGCAATCAAAAAAGCTCCAGAAATCCTGTGGTAAATTACGATGAAGAAACGGTAACATTAACACTAAACTCCTTAAAAGTTAAGGGTTTAATATCTACAGCAATAGGCGGTTCGAGCCGAGTAATTAAATACAAACATAATTTAGGAATTGTTTATCCTTTGGTGCCATCGGAACTTTCCATTCTTTGCCTTTTACTACTAAGAGGACCGCTAACTCCCGGAGAAATTAACAGCAACTCGGGAAGACTTTATGAGTTTGAAAGCATCGAAGACATAGTAGAACAATTGCAAAAACTTGCCGATGAAGAACCTGCTTTTGTAAAATTACTACCCAAAAAACCCGGTCAGAAAGAAGCAAGGTTTGTGCACTTATTGGGCGAACAAACTGATGTTCAGGAGCATGAACAACAGACGCAACAGACAACAACTTTCCAGCCCGATAATGAACTGGAAAGTCGTATTACAAAATTGGAACAAGAACTTGAAGAATTAAAAGAACTCGTTAACTTACTAATGGATAAATAATTAAGCTATATATTTCTTAAAAATGGTGCTGGCCACATGTCCACCAAAGCCAAATGTATTATTTAAAACGTAGTTGATCTCTTTTTTAACCGGTTGACCTAAAACGATATTTAGCCCTTCCGGGATTTTTTCATCAAGCTTTTTAGTATTGATTGTTGGAGGAATGATTCCATCTCTTATGGCTAAAATACTAATCAAGCTTTCTACAGCGCCAGCAGCACCAAGCAAGTGACCTGTCATGGATTTTGACGCACCAATTACGACAGGCAAGCCGTTGAAAACATTTTTGATGGCATTTAATTCGCTCAAATCGCCTAAACCGGTTGATGTTGCATGAGCATTGATATAATCTATCTTGTCTGCCGAAATATTAGCATCGCTTAACGCCTTTTTCATTCCCAAAGTTGCTCCGATTCCATCTGGAGGCGTTCCGGTAAGGTGATAAGCATCAGCAGCCATGCCGCCACCAACAATTTCGGCGTAAATATGAGCGCCGCGTTGAAGCGCATGCGCCAGTTCTTCTAAGATGAGTGCGCCCGCACCCTCGCCCATTACAAAACCATCACGTGTTTCGTCGAACGGTCTGGAGGCCGTTTCCGGACTATCGTTCCTTTTAGACAAAGCTTGAGCGGCACTAAACCCTCCAACCGAGGCTTCTGTAATCGCCGCCTCAGAACCACCGGCGATCATGATATTGGCTTTTCCTAAACGAATGGTATCGAAAGCATTTATAATGGCTGTGTTAGACGATGCACAAGCTGAAACTGTACAATAATTCGGTCCGCGGAGTTTGTGACGAATCGAAATGGCGCCTGCGGCGATGTCAACAATCATTTTCGGAATAAAAAACGGACTAAACCTTGGCGTGCCATCTCCTTGATGAAACTCCGCCAATTGTTGTTCAAAGGTTGTAATTCCGCCGTTTCCTGTGGCCCAAATTACCCCAACTTCTGCCAACTGCGCATCATTCATCGCATTAAAATCCAAGCCTGCATCCCTAATTGCCTGATCGCTCGATGCGATGGCGTATTGGGTAAACGTATCAAATTTTCTGGCTTCTTTTTTATCCAGGAAAGATTCGGGATCAAAATCCTTCACCTCTGCGGCAAAATGTGTTTTAAACCTGGTGGTATCAAATTTGGTAATTGCTCCAACGCCACTTTTACCATCTAAAATATTTTTCCAAAAGATTTCTACCGTGTTCCCTAATGGCGTTATTGCGCCCAATCCGGTTACAACTACTCGTTTCATTTTTATTAGTTTTATTTTGTCCTGCGTATTGATAATCAACGAAAGCCTGCACCTTCGGAGCAATAATTAATGTAGCGGGAATGGCCACTACCTAAAAACTGCCTTACGATTTTAGCCATACTTCAAAACAGTTGCGGCTTAAAATCAAGTTTACACTTATCGCCGCAAAGGTTACAATTCCCCACGTAAGAATTGCCATAATAAAGGCAAAACTTAGTTTTTCCTTATTCCTAACTTTGAACTGTTCAATTAGCCGATTCTACCGAAGCACTTCTGTTTGCATTCATCACAGTTAAAGCACCTGAAGGCGATTGGCGAAACAACTCATAAATTTTAGCAGTATCGCCAACCCTAATCTCAAACTCGTCTTTCGCTAAAGATGAAATAAATTCATCGGCAACTGCAGACGGCTTAATCCCGTTCTCCCCACCAATTTCTTTCGAAAACTCAGTATCAACCAAAGGCGGCATCAATTCAAAAACCTTTACCGAAGTACTTTCAAGGCTTAATCTTAAAGAAGTTGTATAAGAATGTAATGCTGCCTTGCTGGCCGCGTAAGTTGGTAGGCTAATCCCAGGAACGTAAGCAACAATCGAAGAAACATTTACGATTGCCGCTTCAGGTTGTTGTTTTAAAATCGGCAGTAATTTTTGATTCATTCTGATGATGGATAAATAATTGGTTAACATTTCATCCTCTGCATTAGCAAAAGCATCCTGACTGTTATCTGCCAGATTGTAAAGTATTGCCCTACCTGCATTATTTATGACCATATTTAAATCAGGGAAATCCTTTACGATCCGTTGAACTAACTGATCAACTTCTGCGCTCTTGCTCACATCAAACGGAATGGCTGTAACGTTTTCTAAGCCTGCCAAGGCGGCATCTAGGCGGTTTTTATTTCTACCGGTAACGATAACATGATTATTTAAAGCGGTTAATTGTTTTACAATTTCTAAACCGATACCAGCTGTTCCGCCGATAATTAATACTGTGTTTTGTGAAGTTTTCATACTTGTTGTTTTTATTTTATACCGATCGGTATATTTATGTTTAAAATTTTTTAGCTGAGGTTGTTAATATATTTTTTTAATGAGTCCATGATTAAATCCCAGTTTTCGAATTTATTGGTTAAGCGTGATATCATGACGCCGCCCTCAATCATCGCAATAACAGTTAAAGCAATTTGCTCGGAATTGTTCCCTGGTTTAATTTCTTGACTTGCAATTCCGTCTTCGACCAGTTTTATAATTCTTTTTTTCCAAGATAAAACCGCTTTCAAGACCTTTGCTCGTAATGCGGGATGGGTATCGTCGGCATCGATGGCGGTGTTTAAAATCGGGCAACCACCTTGAGAAATATCTCCGACTAAAAAGCTTTGATAGGCATTTACGTAAGCTAAAAGTTTCCCTTTGGTGGTATCTTGTTTGCTTATCTCGGCCTCAATTTTTGAAACATTACTACTAAAATTATAGTCGAAAGCGGCAAGCGCAACCTCATCTTTGTTAGCGAAGTTGCCGTAAATACTTCCTTTTGTTAGTCCCGTAGCAGCGGTAATATCGTTTAGAGAAGTACCCGCGTAACCTTTCATATTAAAAATGGGTGCCGTTTTCTCTACGATGAAATTTCTTGTTTTTTCTGCCTTGGTCATGTCGACATGTAAATTATAATGCAAATATATACCGATTGGTATTTTAAATGCAAATTTATTTATCATTACAATATCCTTTTTAAATGGGTTGGGTTAAAAGCAACGGCATGATGATTTTGCTGAATTGACAAACTACAATGCCTGCGTTAACGATAGTAGCGGCATCCCCCGATTCTTCATCGGGGATACAGCGGAAAGCGTGTTAAAACGCCCACATTAATATTATTGGTTAAACGTTTGAATTTTGTAACTTTGATTTATGAGTAAGACAGAGTCGATAGAAGAATTTTATAAAAAGAAGTTTGATTTTTTACCCGACAACTTACAAAAAGATATTGGGCATTTTAATGTTTTCAGAATGGAAGACTGCATTGGTGATGATAAACCGCCGATGAGTTACAGCAGGAGAGATTACTATAAAATCGCCCTGAATCGCGGTCATAACATCTACCATTATGCTGATAAAAGTGTAGAAATCAACGGAACGGCACTGATGTTTTTCAATCCTCAGGTGCCGTATACCTGGGAATTGGCAAGCGGCAAAATGAGTGATGTGAGAGGGTTTTTCTGCATTTTTACAGAGGCATTCTTTACAGAAAAAGTCCGTGGCAACATTGGCGACTTACCCATGTTTGCGGTTGGTGGCAAACCCGCTTACGTTTTAAACGAGCAGCAAGACGAACATGTATCGCTTATTTTTCAAAAAATGCTCGAAGAAATTAACAGCGATTACATTTATAAGTATGACCTGTTAAGAAACTACACAACTGAAATAACGCACTTTGCACTTAAAACAGAGCCATCTAAAGTTTTATACAAACATCCTGATGCAAACTCTAGAATAACCTCAATTTTTACTGAATTGTTGGAAAGACAATTCCCGATCGAAAACCCTTCGCAAAGATTTACAATGCGTTCGGCAAAAGACTATGCCAACCAACTTTCAATCCATGTAAATCACTTAAACAGAGCCATTAAAGAGACTACAGGCAAAACCACTACTCATTATATTACCGAACGCTTACTAAGCGAGGCGAGGGCTTTACTTAAGCATACCGATTGGAATATCTCTGAAATTGGCTATTGTTTAGGCTTTGAAGAACCTACGCATTTCAACAACTTTTTTAAAAAATTGACCAACCATACGCCCACTTCTTACCGTATTGTTTGAATTTCGTAATCATCAGTTTGATTGTCGTAATAGAAAACTTCAATTGCCGTAGTAATTTTGTCTTAACAAAAAGGATAAAATTATGGGACATAAAAAAGTTTGGTTTGTAACCGGTGCATCTAAAGGGTTAGGCTTGAGTCTAGTAAACCAATTATTAAAAGCCGGTCAATCTGTTGCGGCAACGTCAAGAAATGCAAAAGATTTAATTGCCGCAGTAAATTCGAATTCTGAAAAATTTCTGCCTTTAGCGGTAAATCTTACCGATGAGTTAAGTGTAGAACAAGCCATTAACGCGACGGTTGCCCAGTTCGGAAGAATTGATGTTGTAATTAATAACGCTGGCTACGGCATTGGTGGAAGCATTGAAGAGCTAACGGACGACGAAACTAGAAATGCCTTTGATGTAAATGTATTCGGAACATTAAATGTAATCAGAAAAGCAAGTCCGCATTTAAGATCACAACTTTCTGGACACATCATCAATATTGCTTCTATAGCCGGCATTGCGGGCGCAACAGGTTGGGCGGTTTATGCAGCAGCAAAAGCAGCTGTTATCTCGCTGTCGGAAGTGTTGGCCGAAGACATGAAAGAATTTGGGGTTAAGGTTACGGTTGTAGCACCTGGTGCTTTTAGAACAAGCTTTCTTACAAAGGAATCTTTAGCGCTTGCAAAAAACCCAATTGATGCTTATCAGGAAGTGAGGACAATACACGAGCGATATTTAAAAATGGATGGCACACAGGCTGGCGATCCGGAAAAAGCTGCTGCAGCAATGATTTCGCTCGCAAGTATGCCAAACCCTCCTATCCATTTACTTTTAGGGAAAGATGCATTGCAAAGAGCAATCACAAAAACCGATACCCTGGCAAAAGAATATCAGGATTGGAAAGCAATAACAATTTCAACTGACTATTAAAAATCATCGTTATAGGGTACGAAGCAGTCCAAGAACATTAATTAGCAAAATGCAGTACATTAAAATTGCTTCGTGTCTCGCAAGGACGGCAAGGCTATAAATAATAAAACAAAAACCATGGAAAATAAAAAAGTATGGTTCGTAACAGGCGCTTCAAAAGGCCTCGGACTCACATTAGTAAAAAAATTATTAAGTCGCGGATATTATGTTACTGCAACTTCTAGAAATGTAAACGACTTATCGAACGCCGTTGGAGAATTTGAAAATTTCTTACCGCTTTCAGTCGACTTGATGAACGAATCGAGCGTTGAATCGGCTATCGATCAAACCATTAGCAAATTTGGAAGCTTAGACGTTGTCGTAAATAATGCCGGCTATGGAATGCTGGGTGCTTTAGAAGAACTGAGCGACAAAGAAGCTCGAGAAAACTTTGATGTAAACGTTTTCGGTTCTTTAAATGTAATTAGAAAAGCTCTACCTCAAATGAGGAGACAACAAACTGGTCATATTTTTAACATCTCATCAATTGGTGGCTTTTCTGGAAATTTCCCAGGCTTCGGAATTTATTGTGCCACTAAATTTGCAGTTGCAGGGTTTACAGAATCATTGGCGGCAGAAGTGAAATCACTTGGCATCAAGGCAACAGTTGTTGAGCCTGGCTATTTTAGAACAGCGTTTTTAACATCAGGTTCGTTGGCAGTTCCAAAAAACCCGATCGACGCTTATAAGGAAGTTCGTGACTCGCAAGCTGCTCACCAAAACGATATTAATAACCAACAACCTGGTGATCCTGCCAAGGCAGCTGATGTAATTATCGGAGCCGCTGAAAGTGAAAATGCACCTCTGCATTTATTCTTAGGTCCTGATGCTTATCAAGTTGCAAATGCGAAGATTGCTGATGTTCAAAAAGATATGGAAAATTGGAAAGGATTGGCAACCTCAACCAATTTCGATGAAGTTGGAGCTTAATAAGTTGCGAGATTGCCTCAATTGATGAAAAGTCGATTTCGCAAAAACGGAAAGTTAAAATTTCTATACTAGCGTCGCGAGGAATAAACTAACCCACAGAACGACAGGAACAAAAAAGGGATAAGCAGTTATCCCTTTTTTAATTTTGCCACCAATAACCCGGTATCTCTATTTTAGGTTTAATATTGTTGTTTTGAGTTCCTGTTCAGTAAACTCTTTTTCGTAAAAACGCCTCAAATTCTTCTTCACAAATAGTGTTGCAGGTATCGCTCCCGACCAATTTTTGTCAATTCTCTCGATATACTGTTGTTGATTTGGTTCATTCAAAAGAAAAACCTCCGCCTTGATGTTGTTATTCTTTACAAATGGAATAACTTCCTTTTGCAATTTTGACTTAAAATCTAAACTCACTAAAATAACTTTTACAGGGTTTTTAAAGTTAGCCGATCTTAGTTTTTCAAAATTCGGCAACTCAGCAACACATGGCGAACACCATGTTGCCCAGAAATTAACCACGTAAGTGGTATCCTTCCCTTTAGCGATACGTTTATCCAAATCATCGAGCGTAAGCGGTTTCACTTGAGCAGTAACCGAATAAGTAATTAAAGATAAGTAGATTATGAAGAACATTCGCATAGTGCAATAACGAAGATTGAAGGGTTTTAGTTTGGTTATTCAACCATATGACACCTGTAAAAAACATTTAAGCTATTGTATTCTTAAACGTCTTATATGGTTGAATCTTATTTAAATGTTGAGCAAAAAGACAATTAATTAACCGACCCCGATTTCACTAAAACCCTTTGATAAGCGGGCAAATTCAAATCATCAACAATTACACCTCTGTTCGTGCTTGCGTGTACAAAGAAGCCATTATTCAGGTAAACGCCAACATGGTCAACATCGTTGCCACCGAAAGAAAAAAACACTAAATCGCCCTCTTTTAAATTATCGATACTCTTTTTATTTACGGCTTTGGCCTGATCGCGGGAGATTCGGGGTAAGGTTACACCATAAATTTCTTTCTCCAATAAAAAAGCAAAACCCGAACAATCGATTCCATTTTTATCTAATCCGCCGAAACGATATTTTACACCTGTCCAATCTGTAATGAATTTATAAAGTTGTTTACTTTTTAAGTTCGACATTGCATCAGCTGCCTTTGCCGCTTTTGTATCGCTTCTAACCGTATATTTTCTGGAACCACAGGCGGTTAAAACAAGTGAGAGTATTAAGATTAACCAAAATGAGTTTTTTGTCTTTATCATGCTTTACTATTATTTAAACACAGATAGTTTCTTATATAAATCTGTGTTTATCCTTATTATCTCCCGAAAAAACGGAACAAGTCGTGGTTAATTTTCCTAATTTTTTATCAACCTTTGTATCTCATCCAGCTTCAATAATGCCTCCACAGGTGTTAACGCATTCACATCTAAATTATTCAGCGTATCGCGAATCTTAACCAAAACGGGGTCATCGATAGCGAACATTTGTAACTGATAGGCCTGATTTTGAACCTTTTTGATGCTGTCTTTAATGCTTTGCCCTTCTGTCCTGTCGATTTCGAGTTTCTTTAAAATCTCATTTGCTCTACCAATTAATTTTGGTGGCATGCCCGCCATTTTAGCGACATGGATACCGAAACTATGCTCACTTCCTCCCGGAACCAATTTCCTTAAGAAAATAACTTTGTTTGTCATTTCCTTTACCGAAACGTTGAAATTTTTGATGCGAGGCATTGTATTAGCCAATTCGTTTAGCTCATGGTAATGCGTTGCAAACAATGTTTTCGGACGAGCAGTTGGGTGTTGATGCAAAAATTCTGCAATGGCCCAAGCAATGGAAATACCATCGTAAGTGCTCGTTCCCCGACCGATTTCATCCAATAATATCAAACTATTATCCGAAATGTTATTTAAAATGCTGGCCGTTTCATTCATCTCAACCATAAACGTACTCTCGCCGGAAGAAATATTGTCTGATGCGCCGACGCGGGTAAAAATCTTATCGACTAAGCCCACATCAGCTGCCTTTGCAGGTACAAAACTTCCCATCTGCGCCATTAACACAATC
>Ga0308164_10001789_pt1 | contig 23373 bp, 21 predicted proteins | sample PhyTR2_FD_201031 | JGI IMG/M metagenome (GOLD analysis project Ga0308164, IMG submission 201031) | Phyllosphere microbial communities from UC Gill Tract Community Farm, Albany, California, United States - DLSLT.R2 | ecosystem: Host-associated > Plants > Phyllosphere > Unclassified | place: USA... | reverse complement strand
GTGCGTTAACGCCGCAGGATATTGCCGCCACCAGCCAGCGGGTGCTGGATGCCACGTTACAGGCGCGCTGCCTGCTGCTGCTGCCGGATGAGCAGGGCGAACTGCAACCGGTGGGCGATGCGTTACCGGCCAGCGAGCCGGATCGCGCGATTGCTAAATGGAGTTACAGCAAAGGCCAGCCTGCCGGTGCGGGCACCGATACCTTACCGGCGGTGCCTTATCAGATCCTGCCGCTGAAAAGCGGCGCGCACTGCCGGGGTTTGCTGGTGGTAGAGCCGCAGAATCTGCGTCAGCTTATGATCCCCGAGCAGCAGCGGCTGGTGGAAACTTTTACGGTGCTGATTGCTAACGCACTGGAGCGGATGGCGCTGTCGCATAGCGAGGCGGCGTCCCGGCTCTCGGCGGAGCGTGAACAGCTGCGCAATGCGCTGCTGTCGGCGCTGTCTCACGACCTGCGCACCCCACTGACCGTGCTGTTTGGTCAGGCGGAAATGCTGATGCTCGACCTGGCCAGCGACAACTCAAAATATGTGCCGCAGGCCAGTCAGATCCGCGAGCAGACGCTGAGCACCATCCGGCTGGTGAGCAACATGCTGGATATGGCGCGCATTCAGTCGGGCGGCCTCAACCTGCGTGAGGAGTGGCTGGCGCTGGAAGAGGTGGTCGGCGGGGCGCTGAGCAGCATGGCACCGTCGCTGAAAGGGCATGAGGTCCGGCTCGATCTGCCGGACGACATCGTGCTGATCAAAGGCGACAGCACGCTGCTGGAGCGGGTCTTCACCAACCTGATTGAGAACAGCCTGAAGTATGCCGGTAACAGCGCACCACGCGGCATTCGCGCCTGGCGTGCGGCATCACGGCTGGAGATCTCGGTCTGGGATAGCGGACCGGGCATTGCCGAAGACGATTTAAGCCGGATATTCGATAAATTCTGGCGGGGCGACAAAGAGTCGGCGGTGCCGGGCGTCGGGCTGGGTCTGGCAATCTGTAAAACCATTATCGAGAGCCACGGCGGTCAGATCTGGGCAGAGAACAGGGCCGAAGGCGGCGCGGCATTTCGTCTCTCGCTGCCGCTGCCGCCGGTCCCTGAAATTTCTGACGAAGGGCTGAAATAACTTCACAGTTGATCGGTTATACTCCCGGACCTGTTTGATTATTCGTGGGATTGTATGGAACGTTTTACCGAAAACCTGATGTATGCATCGCGCTGGTTGCTGGCCCCGGTTTACATTGGACTTTCGCTGGGATTGCTGGCGCTGACCATTAAATTTTTCCAGGAAATTTTCCACCTGCTGCCCAACATTTTCAGCATTGCGGAAAACGATTTGATCCTGCTGCTGCTGTCGCTGGTGGATATGACGCTGGTTGGCGGCCTGCTGGTGATGGTGATGCTGTCGGGTTATGAGAACTTCATCTCTAAGCTCGATATCGACGAAGATAAAGAGAAGCTGAGCTGGCTGGGCAAGATGGACTCCGGCTCGCTGAAAAACAAAGTCGCCGCCTCCATTGTCGCCATCTCCTCGATTCACCTGCTGCGGGTGTTTATGGAAGCGCGCAACGTCGAAAACGACAAGCTGATGTGGTACGTGATTATCCACCTGACCTTTGTGCTCTCCGCCTTTGTGATGGGCTGGCTGGATCAGATGTCGCGCAGCGATAAAAAACCGAAGTAACCTCTCTGGCGGCCCGCTGAGGCGGGCGCCTGCTTTACCCTTTCCGCTCTGTTCCCCCTGAACGACCCGCTGGCTGTGAGGCCGGACGCGTGCCCGCCAGCTGCGGCATCACCTCTTTGATCATGGCAAAAAAGTGTTGCAGCCTGGCCGGGTAGTAACTCGCCCAGGGATAGGTCAGCCACACCGGCAGCGGCGGTGCCTGCCATGCGGGCATCAGCTGAACCAGGCTGCCATCCGCCAGATCTTCCTGCACTGCCCATGACGAGACAATCGCGGCTCCCATCCCAGCCAGTGCCGCTTTGCGCACCGCATATAAACTGTCGCTGCTCAGCCGGGGCGTAATCGCCAGGTTTACCGGCTGGCCGTCGTCAATCTTCTGCAACGCCACTTCGTTACGGTAAAAACTGGTCAGTGCCAGCCACGGCAGATCGCGCAGCTGTTCAACCCGCTCTATCGGCGGCTGCTGCGCCAGCAGGTGCGGGGCGGCCACCACAATACGCGGCACTTCTGCCAGCAGTATCGCCACCACCGAAGGATCGGTTGGCGCGCCGACCTGAATGGCACAGTCCACATTCTCCGCCATAAAGTCGGGCGTGCGGTCATTCAGCATCCACTCAATATTGAGCCGGGGATAACGGTGCAGATAGTCCACCAGCGGGGCGATCAGCTGATCCTGACCAAAGGCGTGTGGGGCGCGAACCCGCAGCGTACCGACCGGGTCATCGCTGGCCCCGGTCAGCTCATCCTCCAGCGCATGCCAGGTCGCCAGCAGCTGTCGCGCCTGGGCGTAGCAGCGCTCGCCATCATCGGTAAGCTTCAGCGCATGGGTGGTACGCAGGATAAGCTTGAGGCCCAGCCGCTGCTCCAGGCTCTGCAATCGGCGGCTGACGGTGGGTTGTGTCGTGCCGAGCTGCGCGGCGGCGGCGGATAAGCTGCCGCTTTCGACAATACGGATAAAAGTCTGCATCAGATCGATGCGATCGCTGCTGTTAGGGTTGTTCATACGCACCACGCATAACGGTTTTGCCTGATATCAGTCTACCGCGTATAACCGCAATGCGCTTTAATGGCAGGACGAAATGATGAGGATTACAGCATGTCAGCCATACAGACCCAGACCCAAAATGAACCGCTCTCTGCGCCGCTGGTATTTACGCTGGCCGCCGGTGCCGGACTCAGCGTCGCGTCGATTTACTACAGCCAGCCGATGCTGGATATCATCAGCAAGCAGTTTAACGCCGGTATTGGCGCGGTCGGCATGGTGCCGATGCTGACCCAGGCGGGCTATGCGCTGGGCATCCTGCTGCTGGCTCCGCTGGGCGATCGTCATGACCGGCGCACCATTATCTTTATCAAAGGCTTAATGCTGGTGGCGGCGCTGCTGCTGTGTGGTTTTTCCGGTGGACTCAGCGCGCTGCTGATTGCCAGTTTTATCACCGGCCTGACCGCCACCGTGGCGCAGGATATTGTGCCCGCTTCGGCGGCGCTGGCCCCGGAACGCAGCCGGGGTAAAACAGTCGGCACGGTGATGACCGGGCTGCTGGTGGGGATCCTGCTGTCGCGGGTGGTCAGCGGAGTGGTGGCGGAGTATTTCGGCTGGCGCACCATGTATATGATCGCCGCACTGGCGGTGCTGCTGATTACTCTGACGCTGTGGCGGGTACTGCCGCGTTTCGCACCAGGCACCTCGGTGAGCTATCCGCGCCTGTTGCTGTCGCTGGTGCATCTGTGGCGTCACCATCAGACGCTGCGTCGTGCCGCACTGGCTCAGGGGCTGCTGTCAGTGGGTTTTAGCGCCTTCTGGTCGACGCTGGCGTTAATGCTCAGCGACCGCTTTCATCTGGACAGTGCCGTGGCCGGGGCGTTTGGTTTAGCCGGTGCGGCGGGTGCCATGGCGGCACCGCTGGCGGGCAGTTTTGCTGACCGCATCGGTCCGGCAAGGGTCACGCAGGCTGGCGCCGCGCTGGTAACGATCTCCTTTGCGCTGATGTTTCTGCTGCCGCTGCTGCCGATGCCGGCCCAGCTGGCGCTGATTGTCCTCTGTACCATCGGCTTCGATTTAGGGGTGCAGGCCACGCTGGTGGCGCATCAGACGCTGGTCTATGGCCTGGCGCCGGAAGCGCGCAGTCGCCTGAATGCGCTGCTGTTTACCGTGGTGTTTATCGGTATGGCCACCGGTGCGGCGCTGGGAAGTCTGGCGCTGGCACACTGGGGCTGGAATGGCGTGGTTGCGCTCTCGACCTTAGCCGGTGCCGCCGCGCTGGCGGTCCGCTTCGCCAGTCGTCACCTGAAAAACTGACACCTCGCCCGTCAAAAAATGTGCCAGGCTTATTCATAAACTCGAAATAATCTGGAGTGTTATGAACTTTTTAGCCTGGACAGCAGCGACGGGCGGCCTCCTGCTGCTAATGTCGCTGGCTTCCGGTTGGATTCACCGGGGGCCAGTCACCTCATTTGGTCTGTTCCTTATCGCGGGCATGCTGTGCGGCCCGTGGGGATTTGATGTTATCCACATCGATATCGTCACCCATTCCGAAGCCGTGGCGCACATCACTGAAATCACCATGGCTGCCTCGCTGTTCATTACCGGCCTCAAGCTGCGTCAGCCGCTGCAAAACAACTGCTGGCACACCGGGCTGAAACTGGCTTTTCCTGCCATGCTGCTGACCGTGGCCGCGATGACCCTGCTGTCGCACTTCCTGGTGGGATTAGACTGGCCTATTGCGCTGGCGTTTGGTGCGATTGTCGCGCCGACCGATCCGGTGCTGGCGAGCTTAATCTCGGTCAACGATGCGCAGGATGATGATTCGCTGCGCGTGGCAATCTCCAGCGAAGCGGGTATGAATGATGGTTCCGCGCTGCCGCTGCTGATGCTGGCGCTGCTGTTGTTTAATGGCGAAAGCCTGAACGTGGCGATGCTGGCGCACTGGGGTGCTGTAGAGGTGCTCTGGGCAATTGGCGGCGGTCTGATCATCGGTTTCGTTCTGGGGCAGTTGATTGGCCTGCTGGCGACCCGACTGCGCAATGCCAATGGCGATGTGGCGCCCAATGATTTTCTGGCGCTGGCGCTAATTGCGCTGAGTTATTCACTGGTGGAGTGGCTGGGTGCCTCCGGCTTCCTGGCTGCCTTCGCCGCCGGGCTGGGATTACGCCGTGCTGAGATGGGCGTGTTCCGTCGCCATCAGCCGGACGATCTCTCTGACGACGAGCGCGCGCTGCCCTCTGAAGCGCTGGTGAACCCTAACAAGCGCCTTGCGAATCAGGGCGACAACAATATGGTGAAGTCGATTGGGTTTGTAGTAGGCGATGCTCTCTCTTTTGGCGATACTATTGAACGTTTACTGGCGGCTGGCATGATGGTGGTGCTGGGCGTCACACTGGCGCAGCACTGGAACATCTACGGCGTGCTGATCGGCCTGGTGCTGTTTGTGGTGGTGCGGCCACTGGCCGTCTGGCTGGTGACGCTGCGCGCCGGACTGCCGCTGGGGCAGCGTCTGCTGATTGGCTGGCTGGGCATCCGCGGGATTGGCAGCCTGAACTATATCGCCTATGCCTGGACGCACGGTATGGAAGGTCCACAGATGGAAATTATGACGAATATGGCGTTAACGCTGGTTGTCTGCAGCGTGGTGGTACACGGCACCACCGTGTCGCCGCTGCTGAACTGGCGTCAGAAACGCCTTGAAGCCCTTCAGCGTAAGGTTTAACCCGAACTAACAGGAGTTAAGAATGAAAGTAACTCAGATAGTACTGCTGAGCATGCTCGCCACCGGCAGCGCGCTGGCGGCGGACAACGCTGACACAGAGCAGAATGTCTATGCCAGTCAGTTGTGCCACATTGTCAGCGGCGAGAAAAAGGTCGCCAGCGCGGATCAGTATGTCGAACAGATGAAATCGACCGTGGCGCGCAGTCAGTCGCCGTCGGCGATGAATCAGCCCGAGTTTGATGAAGAGTCCGCGCGTGAAGTGGCCAGTGCCTGGCTGCAGCTGGGTGATGATGAGCGTGCCAAACTGCGCGTCAACGAACAGCAGTGTGAGCAGGCCGTGATGGCGCAGTTCCAGCAGGAAGATTAACCGCATCGGATTAAATAAAAACGCGCCTGCCGGGCGCGTTTTTTATGGCTTTTCAGGGGCCATTGCGTACATAATCGCCAGCCATGGCACCCGACTTGCATCTGTTGATTCAACTGCAGCCTGCCGCAACGGTTTGCTCACTCTTCTGGTATCACATAACAGGCATTATGATTACGCGTCGACGCTTTATTCTCGGCACGGGAGCGCTCGGGCTCTCCATGACCACCGGCAAAATATTTGCCCGCGATGACATTATTCCCCTCTGGCCGGACGATCCGCCCGGCGGCGGCGGCCCATCGGGCCAGTTGCATATTAACAGCACCGGTTCCTGGTCAAATATCGTCAGCCCGGCGATTCAGCGCTTTAAACCGGAAAATCCGAATGGCGAAGCGGTATTAATTGCAGCGGGTGGCGGTTATCGCTGGATCGGCATGGGACGCGAAGCCTGGCCGGTCGCGCGCTGGCTCAATGCCAATGGCTATACCGCCTATGTGCTCAGCTACCGGCTGCCGCATGAGAAGTGGCAGGCGGGGCGGCTGGCACCGCTGCAGGATGCGCAGCGCGCCATCCGGCTGGTGCGATCCTTTGAGCGCAAGGTGCATGTGCTGGGCTTCTCGGCAGGTGGGCATCTGCTGGGCCTGGCGGCGGCGCGACCGGACTTTGAGTCCTATCCAGCCATCGATCCGCTGGATGAAGTGGTGCCAAAAGTCGACAGCGTCGGCCTGATCTATCCGGTCATCACGCTGGAAGCGCCTTATCAGCACACCAACACCCATCTGATGATGGTTGGCAAAAATGCCACGCCGCAGGATGAGGCGAACTGGTCAGTGCAGAACTACGTGACCCGGCAATATCCACCGACGTTTCTGGCGCAGGCCGAGGACGATCACACCTCAAATCCATTTAACACCGAGCTGATGCGCGACACCTGTCGCCGCAACCGTGTGCCAGTTGAGCTGATTCAGATCAGCAAAGGCGGGCATGGCTTTGGTCTCGGCAAGGCGGGCACGCCAGCGGCATTATGGGATCAGGCTTATGTTCGCTGGCTGGATCGCGTGAGCTGAGTTGCACTGGTGCGGTGCGCAGCTGCACTGCGCGGTCAGAAAGCTGCGTCTGTGTGGATGCGGCATAAATAATTCAGCCGCATGGTGATACCACGAGAAAGTAGCGAAAGAGCAAAGAAAAACGCAAACCAGACTGGAAGGGGCATCTTTTAGCTGGTTTTTGCAGAGATAAATCCACCTGCTATGCAGGTGGTTTTTTTTACTTTACATCACAATAGGTTTTGAAATGTTTTACCACGCCTGGCATATCACTTGCTTTCAGCTTAAAACTTTTCGTTTTATCCTGAGCGGGGTTACTGACTTTCACCAGAACCTCTTCTTTAGCATTCTCTAATTTATGAACAAGCTGAATAGCACTGTCAGTATCTTCAGACTTGCTTGTTAGTGCATCAGGCATTTGTTTATTGAATTTTCTTATGGCAGTGAATTTAACAGGTTCCTCATTATCGACAGATATTTCGATTTTGACTGGCGAACCGATTGCCACATTAAGATCGTTTGTTGGGCTGGAATAGGACGTGCCGCCTATTTTTCCGCCGGGACATTCAAGCGCTAATCCCTGATGTAATTTCCCATTGACGTCGGTCAATTTACCCGCTTCTGGTAATATTGTTGCTGTTGGTTTGTGGTTTACCTGCTGGACGTTTTCTGCCGAAAAAGCCAGGTTGCTACAAGAAAGCATCAACAACATTAGCAGTTTCACTTTAAAATCTTTTTTTAACATTTAATAAACTCCATTAACTTAAAATATGCCGAACCCATATTGCCAGTCTTTCATATTAATCATAAACAAACCATCAATAGCGCCTGCCCGACCATAACCTGACATCCTGCACAGACCTGACCTTCTGCTAAATTGACGCCGGCCCGAACCAAATGGCCGGAACACCATCGCTTTAAGAGAGGGTGTGTAACCCTGTGTCTTTACTGTGGTCAGATTCATGTTAATTATTAGCTTTGATTTTTAAAAAATTAGCGGAATCAGTTTCATCTGGCATCCTGCCGGGATTCAGCCAATGCAATGAGAAAGAACATTAACCGTTAGTCGATGTCGTTTCGCTGCTTCTTTTAACGGGCCAGAATCAACACTCTTTGCACAGGGATGCATTTGCGCATAGCGATAGGTCTGCTCAAGCCGGGTATACTTACCCGTTCCAAATGCATGGTACGGTAACAAGTCTATACCTTTAAAACAGGCGCTGTATTGCGTTAGCTCGTAAATTAACGCCATCATTTTTTCAGCCTGCTCAGGAGAATCATTGACCTCCGGAATGATGGGGATACGTATGCGTAGCGGAATATTTCCCGCAAGCAGTCGTTGAAGGTTTTGAAGTACAGGTTTAATGCTGGCGCCAGTATATTTAAGATGTCGTTCTGCATCTGCCAGTTTCAGGTCGTAAAGAATCAAATCCGTTAACTGGCAAACTTCTGCTACTGCATCCCAGTGGGCAAAGCCAGCGGTCTCCACCGCTGTATGTAAACCCTCTTGCCGACAACGACTCAGCAACTCACGTGCAAAGCCTGGTTGCAAAGCCACTTCTCCTCCGGAAAGCGTAATACCTCCTCCGGAGTTGCGGTAATAAAACTCATCTGCAATGACCTGCTGGAACACATCTTCAACAGACTGCAGCGAAGATTGTCCGGTGAGAGGATTAATTTCGCCACAATCTATGCCTTCCGGATTAGCACACCAGACACATTTCATGTGACACCCTTTCAGAAAGACAACTGTACGTATCCCGGGACCATCATGCAGTGAGAAGCGCTGGATGTTAAACACACTTCCCATAATCGCTGAATAATCAGACGTTCCTGAGCATCGTCCGGCTGATGATTTCATCCTGCACCTCCTTGCTAAGCTCCGTAAAAAACGCACTGTAACCGGCTACCCGAATCATCAGATTGCGCCAGGAGTCCGGATCCTGCTGCGCTTTAAGGAGAGTTTCGTTGTCAATGTAGCTGAACTGCATCTGGGCATTTCCCAGCAGGCTGGCTGTGCGCAGCAGGGTGATCAGGCCCTGTTCCCCTTCGGGGGTATCCAGCATGCCGTACATCAGCTTGAAGTTATGCACCATGCCGATTTCCATTTCTTCAACATTGATACGACTCACCGAATTGATGATGGCAGTTGGGCCAAGGTTATCGGTCTGTTGCGAAGGGCTGATTCCATCTGCGAGGGGTTGTCCAGCCAGCCGACCGCTTGGCAAAGCACCGGTGATAAGTCCAAAAGGGGTATTGTTGGATATGGATAACGTACCATGCGTGAATGGGCCGTAAAGCATACGATAACGACGGTGCTCATAGTCGGTGAAGCGAATTAAATCTCTTGCAATGAAGTCAACGTTTTCAAGGTCATTACCGAATTTTGCGACTGACAGACATGCCTGACGCAGTTCGTCAGCATTCTGAAAATTGTTTTGTAATACCTTTGCCATTTCCTGAGGTGAAATCTGCTTTTGCCGATAAACCACCTCCCGCATCACCATCATTGAGTTGGCGTAATCCGCCATACCGGTCCAGATGAGACCCGGTCCGTTATTCACCATCGCTCCGCCATGCATAACATCCCGACCCTTCTCCATACAGCCCTCTATGAGGCAGGAGATCAACGGTTTTGGCGCATAGTCCCGATGCAGTTTTTGCAGAATAAGCGTAGCGCGAGCCGCCTGGTGAATAATATGACGAAGTTGAGTGTGCACAGCGTGTTCGAAAGCAGCATAGTCTTTCAACTCGTCGAGACTGCCAGTAACGGGGCCAACCTGTACTCCGGCCTTGCTACGTCCATTATTAAATGCCAGCTCTATAGCGCTGGTAAAGGTGGTGTAGCCAGCGGAGGTCCACTGATAGATTTTTCCTGACTTTTGTGGCTCTACGCAGCCCATGAGACAGTAATCCCGGGCATCCTCATAATCGAAACCCTTGCGTAGCATCATCCTGATATGCGCATCATCAAAATGGCAGGCCGGGAAGCCAATACCTGCACGAATGACATCCACTACCTTACGTAAAAATAGTTGTGGAGTACGATTATGAATTCTTACAGCCAGACCTGGCTGATAGATTTTCAACTGACGAGAACATTCCATGAACATCAGGGATAACGGGTTAGTGGCATCGCCTCCCTCACGTTTTTGGCCACCAACGACAAGATTGATGAATGGCTGATATCCGGCGAAATACATAGATGTCTCTGCGCTACATACCCATAGCGATTCAGACATTTTAATCAGCCAGCACGCGATTAATTCATTGGCCTGGTTTTCTGTCAGGTGGCCGCTTTTCAGGTCAGCTTCGAGCAAGGGCCATAAATATTGATCTGCGCGGCCAAGAGAAATACCTGTCTGATTTTCTTCCAGCGTAAACAAAGACTGTATAAACCACACTGACTGCAGCGCTTCATGGAAATCCTGTGGCGGATGTTCCGGCACGCGACGACAGATACCGGCCAGACGACGCAGTTCTTCCTGACGTTGTGGATCATCAGTTTCTTGCGCCATTTGCCATGCAAGATCGGCGTATCGTGAAGCATATTCGATGGTTGCATCACAGGTTTCAATCACGGCCAGATAATAATCATATTGCTCCTGGCTCTGGTGGACCTCATTTTCCATCGCTTCAAGAGCGTCCTGCGCCTGCCGGCGGATGCCCCCCATACCATGGCGCAGAAGAATATTGTCATATCCGGGGCAACTGTCTCCACCGCCATTTTGTGTCTTAATACTTAAATCGCAGATACCTTCCTGATGACTCCATTCCCATAAGCCTGCGTGCCTTAGCTGCGTCTCAGCCATTTCATCAAGCGAGCGTCCCTGCCAGAACGGCAAAATGTGCTCCCGTAGTTCCTTTTTGTCTTCTTCTTTAATCAGATAAGGGTCCTGAGCCCGGGTGCTCATCGTATCCAGTTCATCAGCCACCCATCGCCAGGAGATTTCCGGCGCAATCTCGCCACCACGCGCACCGCCAGCAGGATGGCTAATGATTAACTCATCCGGGGCAATCCAGAGGGGAGCGGTCTGACAGGCCAGTCGAAATGCCCTGGCGCGAAGAAGCACGGGGGACAGGCCTGGATAGCGGCGATAAACTTCAGTTACAGCACGAGCTCTGGAAATAGAAATAAACGGTTTGGCCCGTAAATAGCGTTCGCGTAGGGCGTGGATGCGTGAAGATAATGATGGTTGTGATTCCGTGGTATTCATCCGTAAATCCCCATAGTCAAACAGCCGACAATAATCAAACTCAGCCCGGCCATAGCGGCGCGATCTGGCTTTTGTCGATAAAAAATGTAACCGGACGCAGCAATGAGCAGAATTCCCAGACCACACCACAAGGCGTAAGCGAGCCCTGGTCTGATTAGAACCATGGTTTGTGCCAGAGCATAAAATGCTCCCAGGTAGCTAAAGATCACCAACAATGATGGGATGAAACGGGTGAAATTCTTTGTTTTTATTAGAAGACTGGTTCCAATTACTTCTAATAAAACTGCCATAAACAACCAAAATGCAATATGTAAGAGCATCATTATGCTGACACTCCTTTGTTTTCACTGGGCAATAAATTGATAACCAGCACACCCGCGATGACTATCCACATGCCTGTGATTGTTCCTTTACTAAGGATTTGATTAAACACAAAGGCATTGATTAAGTTCGTTGCCAGAATACCAATGCCGGACCATAAAGCATAAGCCACACCCATAGGTATGCGTTTAAGGGCATGTGTCAGACTATAATAAGAAACCATATAGCCCAGCGTCGCAAGTACAGCCGGAATAGCGCGGGTAACTCCTTCTGATAAAACCAGCATAAAGGTGGCAATAATTTCAGCGATGATCGCTAGCGTTAGCCAGAGAAAGCTGCTTGTCCGAGTCATAAATTTTCCGATTTAATTTATTAATTTACTTTGCGTAATTGATAGAAGTAAGAAGCCAGTAACAATGCGTTATTTAACTCTTTTCAAAAACGCCCCAGAAGTAAAAAACATGATTAATATTGATTCTCACCTGACACCGTTAAGAAAGGAAATCTCAGCGTATGCAGATAAATGCGATAAGGACATCGCGTTGGTTTAAAAATAGATCCCCATCGATTAAAAGGTTGATATCAAACTTTTAACCGATGAATTTTCGCAACTATGCAGCTAATGAGGGGGAATTAAAGCATAAATAATATAAACAGCACAGCAACGAACTATCCGTCGTATTTGCGAATATAAGGAAATCTTTTGGTTCATCTTTAATGTATGTGCTGTTGTTAATGTTCTGTTTAATAGGGCTCGCTTTTTATTTTTATTATTACTGTGCAGAGACCATTTGTGATGAACAGGTTATTTCCACATTACAGACTGTAGCCGGACGGTATCCACGATGTGTTTTTTCGACGTTGTTCCAGGCTTTGAGGCGGCGGGAATACTTGTGAATCACATAGTGGTCAGCGCATTTACTTTCTGTTGCAACTGAATTTTTGTTGCATAGGCAAACCACATCTGCCATTGCATAAGCCACCATGGCTAATACGTCAGAAGCTTTAAACCAGAGCTGGTTGGTTGATTTCATCCATTATGCTCTGATGTGGAACCTTTGTTTACGTCCATTCCATGTCACTGATAGCTTTAAATCGTGACGCATTGTCGATCGAAACAGACTTAAACCTGCGCGTTGAGCGACCCGTTCATCACTCAACGAGCGTCATACTGGAGTTATCCGGTGATGCTCTGCATTAATCAGGGCCGGAACTTATCTCGCTTATGCTGGCTGAATGGACAGAGAAGCATGCAGTGAGATGGGCGTTTAACAAGCCAGGTAAACCGACTCAGAATGCTTTCATCAAACGTTTTAACCGGAAAGCCTTTATAGAAATAGCTAATTTTAATTTGTTATGGATACTGCATAAATTGCGGGAGATGACAAAAAGATGGTTATCCGAAGAACCCGTCTTAATTGTTTAATAAGGTGACGTCTGAGGAATGACAATAGAAAATTAACTGACCGGGGCACTCAAAAAGAACAAGGGACTAAAACAGGTCTGTTTATATATCAGGCAATCAAAAAATGAGGTATTTGATTGAGTTGAGACGAGTTATGCGGAAAAGCGAGGCGCTGGAGGATTTATATCCAGCACTTAATGAAACAAGGGCATAGTATGATGAGCCTTTTCAGGATGCTGATAAAAAACATGCCGATTTATTGATACTATTAATTTCCAGGTGAGATTTCAATAAAGTATCAAACTGAGAAAGGTGTCAGAAGTAGCTGATTTATACTTTAAGGGATACATCAGGAAAGTAAGTTAAGCAAACAGAGTGATGGGTTCAGGAAAAATACAGGCAGTCCGGGAATAAGAAATTAACTGCTGAAATTGTTAATTAGTCTGAAAGACATATTTCTTATTTATCAGCATCAGCTTCTGATAAAGCAATGTAACTTTCTCCTGTTACTAAGGAGAGCTGAGCTGGTTGAGGACACAGGCGAAATCCACGAAAAATCTTTATGTATCATGTTCTGATTGTTAACCGCCTGATTAACCGGTAAAAATCAGATATTGCTCAGCATAAATATTTCTGTCAAAAAACTGGCCTGTTAAGGCCAGTTTTCAGAAGAAAGCAGCGATAGGTGTGAATTTTCTACATTAGTCTCTCATCGTCACAAACTCTTCCGCTGCGGTCGGGTGGATTGCCACGGTGTTATCGAAGTCCTTTTTAGTGGCACCCATTTTCAGCGCTACGGCGAAGCCCTGTAACATCTCATCCATGCCAAATCCGATACCGTGAATGCCGACAATTTTCTCGTCTGCACCGACACAGACCAGCTTCATGCGGCACGGCTGACGATGCTGGGTGACCGCGGTATACATGGCGGTAAACGACGATTTATAGACCTTCACCTGATCATCACCATACTGTTCGCGCGCCTGCGGCTCGGTCAGTCCCACGGTGCCGATCGGCGGATGGCTGAAGACGACGGTTGGCACGTTGCTGTAATCCAGATGCTCGTCGGGCTTGTTGTTAAACAGACGTTCAGAGAGACGACGGCCTGCCGCAACCGCAACCGGCGTCAGCTCAACCGCACCGGTGTTGTCGCCCACGGCGTAGATGCCTGACACACTGGTGTTCTGGAATTTATCGACTTTGATATAGCCCTTGTCGTCCAGTGCGACGCCAGCGGCGTCAATATTCAGAGTATCGTTGGCGGGCTCACGGCCAATCGCCCAGACCAGGCAATCCACGGTATATTCGCTGCCGTTTTCCAGCTGCAGCGTCAGACTGCCATCGCCATTTTTAATCACAGCTTTTGGAGTAGATTCGGTGTGCAACGCCGGGCCTTCGGTGTTCATCACTTCGACCAGCGTCTCGGTGAGTAGCGGATCGAAGTTGCGCAGCGGTGCGTGTTTACGGACGAACAGGTGGGTTTCTGAACCCAGCGCATTCACCACGCCCGCCAGCTCAACCGCGATGTAGCCTGCGCCGATGACGGCTGTGCGTTTTGGCAGCGCATCCAGCTCAAAGAAACCGTCGGAATCAATGCCGTACTCCGCACCCGGAATAGAAGGGTGTACCGGACGACCGCCGGTGGCGATCAGAATATGGTTAGCGGTGATAATCTCGCCGTTGACTTCAACACTGTGCGCATCGACAAAGCGAGCAAAGCCTTTAATCACTTCGACTTTGTTTTTACCCAGCACGTTGTCATAGGAGTTGTGGATGCGATCGATGTAGGCGCTGCGGTTTTTCACCAGCGTGGCCCAGTCGAAGCGATTTACGGTGGTGTCGAAGCCATAATCGGGCCCGTAGAGATGGATCGCTTCGGCGATTTGCGCAGCATGCCACATGATTTTCTTCGGCACGCAGCCCACGTTCACGCAGGTGCCGCCCAGCTCTTTCGCTTCAATCAGGGCGCATTTCTGGCCATACATAGCCGCACGGTTAATTGAGGCGATGCCGCCACTGCCGCCGCCAATGGCGAGATAGTCGAAATGTCGGGTCATTGAAGTATCCATCCGGTTGCATAAAAAATTGGGGTTGAGTGTAACGCTGCGGGTCGAAATGACGCAAAGTTTGCGCCTATGATTGTAATAGGGTTCTGTTTTTTCACTCGCTTACAGGGAAGCATACCATGCACCTGACTTTTCTTGGCACCGGCGGCGGTGCTCCCAGCCTGCAACGTAACGTCACATCTATTGCTTTTACCCGCGCGCTGAGTGGTGAAACCTGGCTGTTCGACTGCGGGGAAGGGACACAATTACAGTTTATGCGCTCCAGCCTCAAACCGGGCAAGCTGGATAAGATTTTTATCACCCATCTGCATGGCGATCATATCTTCGGGCTGCCGGGATTACTCACCAGCCGGTCAATGGCCGGGCTGACCACACCGATGACGGTCTATGGCCCCAAAGGATTAAAGACCTTTGTTGAGACGGCGCTGTCGATCAGCGGCTCCTACACCGACTACCCGCTGACCATCATTGAGATTGAGGCGGGCTGGACGCTGGACGACGGTGAGTTTCGTATCAGCGCCTGGCCGCTGAGCCATCCGGTGGAGTGTTTTGGCTATCGCATTGAACAGCATGACAAACCCGGCCTGCTGGATGCCGCGCGGCTGAAAGCGGAAGGGGTGCCACGCGGCCCGTGGTTTCAGCAGCTGAAGCAGGGTGAACGCGTGACGCTGGAAGATGGGCGGGTAATCAACGGTGCTGACTATCTTGGCCCTGCAACACCCGGCAAAACGCTGGCCATCTTTGGCGATACGGCACCTACTGAGGTCGCGCTACTGCTGGCGGCCAATGTTGACCTGATGGTGCATGAAACCACGCTGGAGGCAGCGATGGTGGAAAAAGCCAACGGGCGCGGGCACTCCACCACACTGCAGGCCGCCGAAGTGGCAAAACGCGCCGGGGCAAAACGGCTGATCGCCACCCATTTCAGTTCACGCTATCTGGCAAAAGACATGAACCGCCTGCTGGCGGAGTGCCAGACGATTTTTCCCTGCACCGAGCTGGCCTGGGATCTGGCGGTTTTTAACCTCTAATGATGCAGTGCGGGATAAGTGAAAAACAGCAGATGGGTCAGGTTAAGGCCAAAATGCAGGGCGGTCGCCAGCCATAAGCGGCCGCTCCAGTGCCACGCCAGCCCATATAACAGCCCGGCCAGGGTGGCGAAGATCACCAGCAACAGGCCGCCGCTCAGATGCACCAGACCAAACAGCAGCGCGCTCAGTAACAGCGCCGGGATGCCGCCCACTACCTGCTTTAATCGCTGCTGCAGATAGCCACGAAACAGGGCCTCTTCCGCCAGCGAAACAAAGAACAGGTTGGCGAGCATAAATGGGCCCAGCCAGTCCGGCGTATGTTGCTCAAACGCTAATCCGCCCAATAATACCGCGCAGTACAGCAGCAGCGGAATGGCGGCGATCAGCGCCAGTGCGGCGGGTAGTCGATAGCGTGGTGGCGTGGCAGGCGCGCGAAACAGCGTCGGCAGGCAGGCCAGCAGTACAAAAGGAATAAGCGCTTTATCAAAGTTAAACCCGAAGCTGAAAGGCACGCTGTGCGGTCCGGCCTGCACATCCTCTGCCTTAAGGGGATTATTAAAGCCTGGAAAAAGATGGAGGAGCAACCCGATGGCGATCAGCACCAGCAGCGCTTCGGTCACTATTTGTCGTCGATGATGGTCACGGTCATAAATACGGAGTGCCACCACAGCGGCGGTGCCGGTAAACAGCAGCAGCACCGGCCACGCTAACACGTCCTGATAAAAACCCAGCAGTGTGGCGAGCGCCAGTAATAATAATGCCAGCCGTCGGGCCGGTTGCAGCGCGGCCAGCGCGCCAGCCAGTATGATCCACATGGTAAAGACCTGGTACAACGCCGCAGCACCGGTAGTGAGCGGCGTAGAAGACAAAGAGAGTTATTCGGGTACGATCTGGTTAACCACGAAGTGGCCGGTACCCGCCGGAACCAGTTTCTGGTGCAGCCACGGCAGCAGGGTGTTCATCTGCTGGGCCAGCTTCCACGGCGGGTTAATCACGATCATGCCGGAGGCAGTCATGCCGCGCTGATCGCTGTCGGGACGGGCCGCCAGTTCGATCTGCAGGATATTGCGAATGCCGGTCGCTTCCAGGTCGCGCAGCATATGTTTGATCTGCTGGCGTAAAACCACCGGATACCACAACGCAAAGACGCCGGTGCCAAAACGTTTATGGCCTTCCTGAATCCCTTTCACCACTGCCTGGTAGTCGCTTTTCATCTCATACGGCGGATCGATCAGCACCAGACCGCGACGTGACGGCGGTGGCAGTTTCGATTTTAACTGCTGATAACCGTCGGCACGATCGACGCGGGCGCGGTTATCTTTGCTGAATTCGTTACGCAGCAGCGGATAGTCGCTGGAGTGCAGCTCAGTGAGTTGCAGTTTGTCATCTTCACGCAGCAGATGGCGGGCAATCAGTGGCGAACCCGGATAGTAGCGCAGCGTGCCGCTACGGTTCAGCGCACGAATCGCATCAAAATAGGGTTGCAGCAATTCCGGCGCATCGGGCTGCTGCCAGATACGTGAGATGCCTTCCAGATATTCACCGGTACGCTCGGCGTGCTCGCCGCTGAGCTGATAGCGACCTGCGCCCGCATGGGTATCCAGGTAGAAAAACGGTTTCTCTTTCTCTTTCAGCGCCGTGATGATCAGGCTCAGAACGGTGTGCTTCAGCACGTCGGCGTGGTTGCCAGCATGGAAGCTATGGCGATAACTCAGCATTGTTTATCCTGTTGAATGTATAAGGTTTTAATTGATGGAAAATCAATTTATACCAATTATTACCTCACGTATTACCCACAGAACGACGCACAGCAACCGACGCAGGAAAAGCATGAGAATCCGCGATTATATCAGGGATGACCTGTTGATGGGGCAGAAGCGTGACAACAAATAGGGATTGCAGAGCGCGGTTCAGGGTGGGGCGTCGGGATACTGGCTCGCAGCGGCGAAAAGCGGCTGCAAAACCTGCCCGGCGCGCCAGCCAGGATTTCGGGCATGAGATAAAAGCCTGCATCTTCCGTGCGGTGATCCGCGCGTTTCTTCCCCACCTCATCCTGGCTGCCATTGATTTTCGCTACACTAAGCCGCATGTTACTTAGATTGCGTTGCGCGACCCGCTGCGCCCCATACAACCAGAAAGGACTGCGCTATGACCAATCCGCTACTGACATCTTTTACGCTCCCTCCTTTTTCTGCCATTAAGCCTGAACATGTGGTGCCTGCCGTGACGGAAGTGTTGAGCCACTGTCGCGCAGAAGTCGAAAAAGTCGTGGCGCAGGGTGCGCCATATACCTGGGATAATCTGGTTCAGCCGCTGGCGGAAACCGACGATCGCCTGAGCCGTATCTTCTCACCGGTCAGCCACCTCAATGCGGTGAAAAACAGCCCGGAGCTGCGTGAAGCTTATGAGCAGACGCTGCCGCTGCTCTCTGAATACAGCACCTGGGTTGGTCAGCATGAAGGGCTCTATCAGGCGTATCGCAACCTGAAAGAGGGCGAGCAGTACGCTGCACTGGATCTGGCGCAGAAGAAAGCGGTCGATAATGCCCTGCGTGATTTTGAACTCTCCGGTATTGGCCTGCCAAAAGATAAACAGCAGCGCTATGGCGAAATCGCCGCGCGCCTCTCTGAGCTGGGTTCGGCTTACAGCAACAACGTGCTCGATGCCACCATGGGCTGGAGCAAGCTGATTACCGATGAAAGCGAGCTGGCCGGTATGCCGGAAAGTGCGCTGGCGGCGGCGAAAGCACAGGCTGAAGCCAAAGAGCAGGAAGGCTGGCTGCTGACGCTGGATATCCCAAGCTATCTGCCGGTTATGACCTACTGCGACAACGCCGCGCTGCGTGAAGAGATGTATCGCGCCTATGCGACGCGCGCCTCCGATCAGGGTCCGAACGCCGGTAAGTGGGATAACGGCCCAATCATGGCGGAGGAGCTGGCGCTGCGTCACGAACTGGCACAGCTGCTGGGCTTCGACTCCTACGCCGATAAATCGCTGGCGACCAAAATGGCGCAAAGCCCGTCTCAGGTAATCGACTTCCTTAATGACCTGGCGGAACGCGCCCGTCCGCAGGGTGAAAAAGAGCTGGAGCAGTTGCGCGCCTTTGCCCGGAAAGAGCACGGCGTGACCGAACTTAATCCGTGGGATCTCACCTATTACGGTGAAAAGCAGAAGCAGCACCTCTACACCATCAGCGATGAGCAACTGCGCCCTTACTTCCCGGAAGAGCGTGCGGTCGCCGGTCTGTTTGAAGTGGTGAAACGCATTTACGGCATTACGGCGAAGCAGCGTAACGACGTTGAGGTTTACCATCCTGACGTGAAGTTTTTCGATCTGTTCGATGAAACCGGCGAACTGCGCGGCAGCTTCTATCTCGATCTCTACGCCCGCGAACACAAACGTGGCGGTGCCTGGATGGATGACTGCGTCGGCCAGATGCGTAAAGCCGATGGCAGCCTTCAGAAGCCGGTTGCCTACCTGACCTGTAACTTTAACCGTCCGGTGAAAGGCAAACCTGCGCTGTTCACCCATGACGAAGTGATCACCCTGTTCCATGAGTTTGGTCACGGCCTGCACCACATGCTGACCCGCATCGAAGCGCCTGGCGTCTCCGGTATCAGCGGTGTGCCATGGGATGCAGTGGAACTGCCAAGCCAGTTCATGGAAAACTGGTGCTGGGAACCGGATGCGCTGGCCTTTATCTCGGGCCACTTTGAAACCGGTGAACCGCTGCCGAAAGAGTTGCTGGATAAAATGCTGGCAGCGAAGAACTATCAGGCTGCGCTGTTTATCCTGCGTCAGCTGGAGTTTGGACTGTTCGATTTCCGCCTGCATACCGAGTTTAATCCGGAGAAAGGCGCACAGATTCTGGAAACCCTGCGCGAAGTGAAAAGCCGCGTGGCAGTGGTTCCGGGTCCGGAGTGGGGCCGTTTCCCGCACGCTTTCAGCCACATATTTGCGGGTGGTTATGCGGCGGGTTACTACAGCTATCTGTGGGCGGACGTGCTGGCGGCGGATGCTTACTCCCGCTTCGAAGAAGAGGGCATATTCAACCGCGAAACCGGTCAGTCCTTCCTGGATAACATCCTGACGCGTGGTGGTTCTGAAGAGCCGATGGAGCTGTTCAAACGCTTCCGTGGCCGTGAGCCACAGCTCGATGCGATGCTGGAACATTACGGCATTCAGGGATAAGTCGGTTCGTGAAAATCTGTTTGCTCGATGAATCAGGCGCCGAAGACGGCGCCTTATCACGTTTAGCGCAGCGCTGGCAGCTGGAGCACGATGAAGAGTCACTGCTGGCGCTGGTGCAGACCCCGACGCACCTTGAACTGCGCAAGCGTGATGAGCCAAAGCTGGGCGGTATTTTTGTTGATTTCGTCACTGGCGCGATGGCGCATCGCCGTCGCTTTGGCGGTGGACGCGGCGAAGCCGTCGCCAAAGCGGTCGGCATCAAAGGGGGTTATCTGCCGGATGTGGTTGATGCCACCGCCGGGCTGGGACGTGATGCATTTGTGCTGGCGGCGCTGGGCTGCCGGGTGCGAATGCTGGAGCGTCATCCTGTTGTCGCTGCGCTGCTGGAAGATGGATTGCAGCGCGGGTATCAGGATGCGGAAATTGGCCCCTGGCTGCGCGATCGTCTGACGCTGATTCATGCGGCCAGCGCGCAGGCGCTGGGGGATATCACGCCGCCGCCGGATGTGGTCTATCTCGATCCGATGTATCCCCATCGCCAGAAAAGTGCGCTGGTGAAAAAGGAGATGCGGGTATTTCAGTCGCTGGTGGGGCCGGATGAAGATGCGGATGCATTACTGGAACCCGCCCGCCGACTGGCGAAGAAACGCATCGTGGTAAAACGGCCAGACTATGCACCGCCGCTGGCGGGTGTTGTGACGCAGGCGGCCGTGGTAACCAAAAGCCATCGCTTTGATATTTACCCACCGCTGGTCGGGACTGTATAGCCAGTAACGGTGCGGTGTGATGCGGTTGCTTCCGGTCCTGATAACCGGTCTGCCGGTTATCAGGCATCATTCAGCGCTTTGCGAAAAAATTGTCTGAAGCAAACGGCTGATGATATTACGTTAAATAAAAAAGCATGCCTGAAATATTTCAGACATGCTTTAGTTATCCGTATGCACTTTATCGCGTCAATACGGTAGCGCTGATCTGTATCAGGCAAGTAATTTAGTCAGGAAGCCTGAAAATACGCTCAGAATGTTTTTGGCAAAGTCCAGTCCGATGGCTTTGTAGGTAAGGCCCAGGGTTTCGCCCAAATCACTGCTTTCCTTGATTGATGCGACGGTGGTGTCGAATAAGCCCGAAACTTCAGTCAGTGCGTTATTGACGTCACCCAGGAATTCAGTCAGGCCTGCGCCGCTAACTGCAGCAATCTCTGTCTGGTTAATTTCTCTCATTTTTAATATCCTTATTGGTTTCTTAAAATCATAATGAACGCTATTTATTTTGCTTTATCTGTTGCGAATGCAGCAGATAAGCAGGCGAAAGATAACGGATGAATTAACCTTTTCCTATAGTAAAAATTTGATAAGTTGCGTTTTGCCATCAATGGTTTTTTCGCTATAACATCATTAAATGAGTCAGTAATGTAGCGCTGACTTTGAATTTATGTGGGTAGTTTTAGAGTGCCGTTCTATAAGCGGTGTTTTATCTGGTGTCCGAAGTCGGAGAGTAGTCGTATATCTGGATAGCATTATTCTGGCGAATATCAGGGTAAAAATAATTTAATAAAGATGCATTCGGGCGGAGTCAGTAAAGAATTAACAAGTTAAATATCGGCGCTGAGCATACCCTGAATCGAAGCCGCAAATAAAAAAGCCGGCTCTGCGCCGGCTTTAATCATTTATACGGCGAAATTACGCCTCGTCTTCATCGCGCAGCGGCACAATCAGCATGTCGATATGCACGGTGTTGATCAGCTGACGGGCTGAGGACATCAGCTTGCTCCAGAAATCCTGATGATGACCACATACTACAAGGTCAACGTCATATTTTCTGATCGCGTCAACCAGTACCTGGCCGAGGTCGCCACTGCCGCTCAGCGTCTCACTGATCGGGTAGCCCGCCGCATCTGACAACCCTTTCAGCGCCGCATGCGTCTCTTCAGAGATACGCTTCTGCATATCCCCTAAGTTGACATCAATCAGGCCGGTGTAGAGGTCGGAGTAATTGACATCAACGTGAATCAGGGAAATTCTGGCATCGTACGGACGAGCCAGCGAGACGGCCTTATCCACCAGCAACTGGCTTTCGGGAGAAAGGTCTACTGCAATCAGGATATGTTTATAAGCCATGATAAAACTCCTTTCACGAGATTAAGGATGGCATCCGGTGTTCCTGCCGCGTCACAGCTTAGCGAAATCCCTTGCGCGAGCGGGCGATGAGCGCCACCAAAGTGTCTACCTGCGTTGCAGGTGATGATGTTGTTATGTTCTCAGTATAGCCTTCTCTCACTGTAAATGCTGCCGTTGCCGCCTGGCTTATGAATAAGATCAAGGCTATGACAGATTTACTCGCGCTGAACGAAAATCATCGTTGGAAAAAATGTAAAGATTTCTCCTACACTGAAAAAAGGCGGTCCGATTCGCAGCCGCTCAGGGGGTCGAAAAACTTTGCATTCCGGTGATTCAGTGGCTGGTTATTTCTGCAGGTGGACTCAGTGTCTGACGCTGGGCCTGTTGCTGCGATTCCAGCCGGGAGGGGGAGAATATGATCAGCACTATTGCGCTTTTTTGGGCTCTTTGTGTGGTGTGTATCGTGAATATGGCGCGCTATTTTTCATCTCTGCGCGCACTGCTGGCGGTATTACGCGGTTGTGATCCGCTGCTGTATCAGTATGTCGATGGGGCGGGGTTTTTCACCTCTCATGGTCAGCCAAGCAAGCAGGTGCGGCTGGTCACTTATATCTGGGCAAAGCGCTATCTTGATCATCACGACGATGAGTTTATCCGGCGCTGCGAGCGGGTGCGAGGGCAGTTTATGCTGACCAGTGCGCTGTGCGGACTGGTGGTCATCAGTCTGGTGGCGCTGGCGATCTGGCATTAAAAAAGGGCGACTTGCTTCGTAATGCCAGTCAGTTAAGCGACAGGTGATAACGCAGTCTGGTGCCGGGCAGGGGCTGGCGGTCCTCGCGCCGCTGCGCGGTTCCTTCACTTCATTCCTCTGCCTGACGGACCGCCGGGGATGGCACATCCTGTGCCGCCCCGCCTTTCGCCCGCGTCCTGCGGGCTCTCCTGGCAGACTCATTCTGTTCAGCGCTGCGGATTGCCTGCCCCTGCCCGGCACCGGCCTGCTCAGGCCCGCACTGCGGCTCGCTCGCCCAGAAAAAAAGCTGCCACGTTTAACCGTGACAGCCTTTACAAATCTAATCTTAACTGACCAGCATTACGACTTGCGTCGCCCTTTTTTAGCTGGCATCACACCAGTTTTAAGGCAATCCAGTAGAGCGAACCTGACAGCAGAATACAGACCGGCAGGGTGAAGATCCACGCCATGGCGATGTTCTTGATGGTCCGGCTCTGCAGCCCGC
>Ga0308164_10001787_pt1 | contig 23400 bp, 24 predicted proteins | sample PhyTR2_FD_201031 | JGI IMG/M metagenome (GOLD analysis project Ga0308164, IMG submission 201031) | Phyllosphere microbial communities from UC Gill Tract Community Farm, Albany, California, United States - DLSLT.R2 | ecosystem: Host-associated > Plants > Phyllosphere > Unclassified | place: USA... | reverse complement strand
CTTTTCCGTTAAAAGAACGCTAACGCCCACCGGGACATGGCCACCGGCGGCGCGTTAGAGTACAAGAGTGAATTAAAGAGCGGGGCGGTGACAACAAGGTAAAATCCGGGGCATAACACCCTGCGGACGAACCGTATTGAAACAGCGCAATAGCGATATTTTAAATGAACCTGCCCCAAACCCCTACTAACTTTTTCAAACAGCTGCGATTCATCCTGGTCGAGACCAGCCGCGCCGGCAATATCGGGGCCGTGGCGCGGGCCATGAAAACCATGGGGTATAGCGACCTGGTGCTGGTCAATCCGCGCTTTCCCGATGCCGTGCAAGACCCCGAGGCGGTGGCGTTTGCCAGCGGCGCCCAGGACATCTTGCACCATGCGCGGGTGGTGGGCAGCATGGCCGAAGCGCTTGACGGCATCAATTTCGCCGCTGCCGTCAGCGCCCGCCTGCGCGAATATTCGCCGCCGGTGCTGTCGCCGCGGCAGTTGGCCGGCCAGCTGGTGGCGCAGCCCGGCCTGCATGCAGCGGTTATTTTTGGCAACGAGCGCTTCGGCCTGCCCAACGAGCTGGTCGAACAGTGCAATGTGCTGATCAATATTCCCGCCAACCCCGATTATTCGTCGCTCAACCTGTCGCAGGCGGCGCAAGTGCTGGCCTACGAGTGCCGGATGGCAGTGCTGGACGGCGCCGCCGACGTGGCTGCTATTCCCAGCGTGCGCCAGCCGCCCGGCGACGCCAGCGACATCGGCTTTCATGGCGAGGCAGCCAGCGTGGCGCAGATCGAGGGCATGTACCGGCACCTGGAAAGCGCGCTGGTCGAGATCGGCTTTCTCGACGCCGGCAATCCGCGCAAGCTGATGCCCCGCCTGAAGCGGCTGTTCGCGCGCGCGCAGCTGGAACAGGAAGAAGTCAACATCCTGCGCGGCATTGCGCGACAGATGACCGCCGGGCGCAAACAATAAACAGCACCGCCAGCACGCATACACGTGCATCCCTGCCGGCGCGGGGATGGCGGCGCATCGGCTAACCTGGATTTTATGATCAAACGTCTGCTTATCGTGTTGCTGGTGGTTGAAGTTGCCGGTGTGCTGGCGCTGGCGGCCTGGTGTTACACGCTGCTGCCGCCGGCATGGCCGGGGCTGTACGCGGTGCCGCTCGCGCTGGCCGGCGGCGTGCTGGTGCTGCTGCTGGTGCGCATGCTCATTGCCGCCAATAATTTCATGCTGAGCTGGCGCGCGCGCAGCGTGCCCGACGCTGTTCACGCGCTCACTGCCGTCAAGGCGGTGCGGCTGTTTCTGCACGAGTTCGCATCGACGATGCTGACGTCGTCCTGGTACATGCTGCGCCCGCTTGGCATGCAGTTGCAGCAACCGGCGGCCGGACTGCCGGTATTGCTGATCCACGGTTACAGCTGCAACAGCGGCTACTGGCGGCCGTTCAGTGTGCATCTTCGTGCAGCCGGCATCAGCCATTACGGCATCGATCTCGAACCGCCCGGCGCCGGCATCGACGACATGGTGCCGCAGGTGGCCGCTGCCGTGGCGCGGCTGTGCGCCGAAACCCGCAGCACCCGCGTGATCATCGTTGCCCACAGCATGGGAGGCCTGGTGGCGCGCGCCTATGTGCGGCAGCACGGCCAGGCCCACGTCGCCCGCATCATCACGCTCGGCACGCCGCACCACGGTACGGCGCTGGCCAACTTCGGTCCTGGTACGAACGCGGCGCAAATGCGGCGCGGCAGCGCCTGGCTCGTATCGTTGGCGGCAACTGAGGCGGATTTGCAACGGAACTTGTTATCCTCCATTTATTCTGTCCATGACAATATCGTCGCGCCACAAAATTCGAGCGCCTTGCCCGGCGCCCGCAATCTGGTGCTGGGCGCCATAGGGCACGTGGCACTGGGCCGCCACCCGAACAGCGTGCGCTGCGCGCTGGCGGAAATCGTTTCTGCGCAACAGTGTGATTTTGTGTGACTTTGTCGCGTTCGCCGTTGCTGTATGGTTACTCGTGTGAAGTGATGTAAACAGACGCAAACCAAGGCGACCGCAAGTGACAGACTTCGGCACATTGATACTCGAGCAAACACCCGATGCGGTTGTATTGACGCGCCTGGACGGAGAAGTCGTGTTCTGGACCAATGGCGCCAGTGCCGTGTTCGGATATTCCAGCGACGAGGCCGTTGGTCGGCGGCTGGCCGACCTGATCGAATTGCCCGGCGCCGTCGATGCGCTCGCGGATCAGGAAGCCGATTCCGGCACCGTGTTGCGGCAGACGCTGGTCACCGGCGCCGCCAGCTACGAGTCGCTGCGCCGGGCCAAGGATGGCACGCTGGTCTACATTGACAGTTCGAGCAAGCTGGTACGCGATACCGGCGGCGAACCCGAATATATTTTGTGGAGTAAAAAAGACGTTACGGCACTGAAAGTGCTGCGTGATGCCAAGCTGGTCGAAGCGCGTTTCCATGGCATCCTCGACTCGATGCCGGACGCCATCGTGGTGGCCAATGCCACCGGCCGCATCGTGCTGGCCAACCGCCAGGCCGAAGCGTTGTTCGGCTATGCGGAGGGCGCGCTGCGCGGCGTGGAACTGGAAGCGCTGATGCCGGCCCGGCTGCGCGCCGCGCACCGCCGGCAGCGCAACGGCTACAACAGCCATCCCGCGGTACGGCCGATGGGCGAAGGCCGGGCGCTGCACGGGCTGCGCAGCGATGGCCTGGAATTTCCCGTGGAAATCAGCCTGAGCCCGATCGTGACCGAAGAGGGCACACTGGTGATCAGCGCCATCCGCGATATCAGCGAACGTAAACAGTCTGAACTTGCCTTGCAAGAAAAGAATATTGAACTGGCAAAAGCCAATGCCGCCAAGGATCGCTTCCTCGGCGGGATGTCGCACGAACTGCGTACACCGTTGAACGCAATCATCGGATTTACAGGTACTATGCTGATGAAGTTGCCTGGACCCATCAATGTGGAACAGACGAAACAGTTGCGCATGGTGCAGAGCAGCGCGCGTCATTTGCTGTCGCTGATTAATGATCTGCTCGACCTGACCCGGATCGAGACCGGCAAGGTGGAGCTCGATCCGGCCACCGTCGAGTGCCGCCAGCTGGTCGATGAGGTGCTGGCATTGCTGGAACCGCAGGCGCGCTTGAAGGGGCTGGCTTTCGACGTGGTAGCCGACGTGCAGCCGTTGACGGTGCACAGCGACCGCCGCGCCCTGCAGCAGATCCTGATGAACCTGGTCGGTAATGCGATCCGGTTTACCGATGGCGGCGTGGTGCAGGTGCGGCTGGCCACGGCAACGGTCAGTTCGCGCCGTTGCGCCACCATCAGCATCGGCGACGCGGCCGAAGGCGGCGCGCCCTTGCAGGCGGTGTCGCAACTGGACATGAGTGCGATGCAGCAGTTCGAAGGGGCGGGCCTGAGCTTGCACCTGAGCCAGAAACTGGCAGCGCTGCTGCACGGGGAGATATTGTTTGACAGCGCGTATGGCGTGGGGAGCGTGTTTACCCTGGCCTTGCCGCTGGAGACTTGAATAGGGAGTCTTTGTGTCTGCACGAATACTGATCATCGAAGACAATGCCACCAACATGGAGTTGATGGTGTACCTGCTGCGCGCGTTCGGCTATACGCCGCTGTCGGCGTCCGATGGCGAGGCCGGGGTGGAGGCGGCCAAACGCGAGCTTCCGGATTTGATCATCTGCGACGTCCACCTGCCCAAGCTCGACGGCTATGGCGTGGTGGCGGCGCTCAAGGCGGACCCCGCCACGCGCGCTATCCCGGCGCTGGCCGTGACGGCGCTGGCCATGGTGGGCGACCGCGAACGGCTGCTCGAAGCCGGTTTCGACAGCTACATCGGCAAGCCGATCGAACCGGACACGTTTGTGAAGCAAATCGAGTCTTTTTTGACCGGGGAGATGTCGGCCCCGCCTAAAACCGACATTGCCACGATCCTGATCGTGGACGACCACGTACTGAACCGCGAGTTCCTGATGACCTTGCTCGGTTACGGCGGCTACCGCCTGATCGAAGCGGCCGATGGCGCCGAGGGCCTGAAAATGGCGCTGGCCGACAAGCCCGACCTGGTGATATCCGACATCCTCATGCCCAATATGGACGGCTACGAGTTTGTCACCCGCATGCACGACCATCCCGACACGGCCGACGTGCCCGTGATTTTCTATACCGCCACCTACCGCGAGCGCGAAGCGCTGGCCGTGGCGCAGTCGTGCGGCGTGCGCTGGGTCTTGCCCAAGCCCTCCGATCCGGACGTGATCATGCGCACGGTGCAGGAAGCGCTGGGCCAGGAACCGGCGCCGGTGGCCGATGTGGAAGACGACGAACCGGCGCTGGTGCCCGAGCTGCCGCAGGAAAAACGGCTGCGCGACATCGACGACCAGGTGGCCGGCTATCTCGACGAACTCGAGTCGAGCAGCCAGCTGATCACGCGCATGGCCAACGAGCCGGCCGCCGTCGACGCCAACACCGAAGATTTGTCGCGCATGACCCAGCGTTTGTCGAGCTCGCTATCGAGCCTGCAGGCGGTAAGCTTGCGCCTGACCGCGCTGATCGAACTGGGCATCGAACTCGGCGCCGAGCGCGACCCGCGCGCGCTGCTGGAAATCGGCTGCCGCGTCGCGCAGAACATTTGCGTGTCGAAGTACGCGTGCATCGGCGTGCTCGACAACGAGGGCGTGGCGCTCGCGTATTACGCCAGTTGCGGCGCCGGCGTGCCGATCCACGAGATTGCCCAGAACCCGCGCGCCGGCGTGCTGGGCGGCCTGCTGGAACAGCGCATCCCGTGCCGGATCAATGACCTCGACGGCACGCCGTTCAACGTCGGCCTGCCCGCCAGCCATCCGCCGGTGCATACCTTCCTCGGGGTGCCGATCGCCTCGCGCGAACGCATCCACGGCTGGTTGTACCTGGTCGACAAACTGGGCGCCGACGGTTTTTCCGAGGTGGACGAGCGGGTGGCCGCCACCGTGGCCGCGCAACTGGCCGGCGCCTACGAAAACCTGCAGCTGTACGAAGAGATCAAGCGCAACCATGCCCAGCTGACGCTGGACATGAATGCCCGCATCCGCCTCGACGAAGACTTGCGCCGCTTCCGGCTGGCGATGGATGCCACGGCCGACGCCATCTTCCTGGTCGACCGCGCCGGCATGTGCTTCGTGGACGTCAACGCCACCGCGTGCCGCATGCTCGGCTTCGAGCGCGAAGATTTCCTGCAGGTGGGGCCGAACAAGGTGGTCGAGGGCGACCTCGTGAAACTTGAAGAACTGTACGAAAAACTGCTGTCCGGCGACCAGAGCGGCGCCATGACGGAATTGCTGCTGCAATGCCGCGATGGCTCGCCGCTGGCCGTGGAAGTGCAGCGGCGCACCTTGCGGTCCGGCTCCAGCTGGATCCTGGTGGCCGTCGCGCGCGACATTACCGAGCGCAAGGAAGCGGAGCAGCGCCTGCTCAAGCTGGCCCATTTCGATACGCTCACCGGCTTGCCCAACCGCAGCCAGTTCAACGATTCGCTCACGCACTCGCTGCGCCAGGCCGCCGAGCACCACTGGTCGCTGGCCGTGCTGTTCCTCGACGTCGACCGCTTCAAGAACGTCAACGACACCCTGGGCCACACCATCGGCGACGAGCTGCTGCGCCAGTTTTCGAGCCGGCTGGTGGACTGCCTGCGCGTGCGCGACACCATCGGCCGCTTCGGCGGCGACGAGTTTGCCGCCATCCTGATGCTGCCCGAAGGGGCGCAAAATGCCGTGGTGGTGGTCGATAAAATCCGCGAAACGTTGCGCAAGCCGTTCGACCTCAAGGGCCACGAGGTGACGGTCACGGCCAGCATCGGCATCGCCGTGTTCCCCGACGACGGCGCCGACCCGGACAGCCTGATCCAGTATGCCGACACCGCCATGTATCGCGCCAAGGAAGCGGGGCGCGACGCGTTCCGCTTCTTCACGGCCGAGATGAATGCGCAATCGATGGCGCGGCTGGAGCTGGAGAACGCGCTGCGGCGCGCCATCGAAAACGAAGAATTCGTGCTGCACTTCCAGCCCAAGGTGAATATTGCCAGCGGCCGCATCAGCGGCGCCGAAGTGCTGCTGCGCTGGCAGCGGCCAGGCCATGGCGTGGTGTCGCCGGCGCTGTTCATCCCCATTCTGGAGGAGACGGGCCTCATTGTGCGGGTGGGCAACTGGGTGATCAACGAAGCGTGCCGCAAGATTGCGCACTGGCGCCGTTCCAGCGCCGGCGCCGTGCACCTGTCGGTGAACGTGTCGGGGATCCAGTTCTTCGTCGGCGGCCTGGAAGAGGAGGTGCTGCGCGCCATCAAGGAGCACGATATCTCGCCCGAGCTGCTCGAACTGGAGCTGACCGAAAGCTCGCTGATGTCGAACGCCGAAGAGACCATTACCGTGCTGCAGAACCTGAAGGCGCTCGGCATCAAGATTTCGATCGACGATTTCGGTACCGGTTATTCGTCGCTGGCGTATTTAAAACGCTTCCCGATCGACAAGCTGAAGATCGATATCGCCTTCGTGCGCGAAGTGACCAGCAACCCCGATGATGCCGCCATTGTGCTGGCGATTATCAACATGGCGCACAGCCTGAAGCTCGACGTGATTGCCGAAGGCGTGGAAAAGGACGCGCAACTGGCGTACCTGCGCCGTCACGGCTGCGACGAAATGCAGGGCTATTATTTCAGCCGGCCCCTGCCAGAGCACGAATTCGAGGCCATGCTGCGCGACGGCCGCACCCTGCAGGCGCCCGAAGACGAGCAGCCGACCGAGCAGCCCACCTTGCTGATCGTCGACGACGACGCCTTCATGCTCGACGTGCTCACCGATTTCCTGTCGCAGGACGGCTACCGGATCCTGACCGCGCAAACCGCCGCCGAAGGGTTCGACATCCTGGCCCGCCACCGGGTGCAGGTGATTCTGTGCGACCAGTGCATGCCGCTCATGAGCGGTACCGAGTTCATGGAACGGGTGAAAAACCTGTGCCCCGACACGTTCCGCATCATGCTGTCGGCCTATGCCGACCTGACGCCGATCATGGCGGCCATCAACCACGGCGCCATCGACCGTTTCTACACCAAGCCGTGGAAGGGGGCGGCGCTGCGCGAGAATATCCGCGAAGGGTTCCGCCTACACGCCCAGGCGCATGGCAAGCTGCCGTTCATTAATACCGAGCAAGCGTAACGGCGTGGCTTGCTCGCGCCGCGCCGCCAGGCTGCTGCCGGCCGCGTTGGCGAGGCTGGGATCGACCACGGCCGGCGTGAACCCGGTTTCTAACATCTGCCAATTTCTCGGCATCCTTCCGGCATAAGCGCCTAATGCGCGTGCTTTGTTTTGTGGATGAGGTCATCGGTGTTATGCTGGCAGCAGATTTCACCGAGACCACCCCCGCCATGCAACAAAAAGCACCCCGCCGAACCCGCGAGCGCATCCTGGAACTATCGTTGCGTCTGTTTAACGAGTTCGGCGAACCGAATATCACCACCACGGTGATTGCCGAAGAGATGAATATCTCGCCCGGCAACCTGTACTACCATTTCCGTAACAAGGACGATATCGTCAACTCGATCTTCGTCCAGTTCGAAGCCGAAATCGAACGCATCCTCACCGTGCCCAACGGCCGCCGCTCGAACATCGACGACGTGTGGATGTATTTGCACCTGATGTTCGAACTGATCTGGCGCTACCGGTTTTTCTACCGCGACCTCAACGACCTGCTGTCGCGCAACCGCAAGCTCGAGCTGCACTTCAAGCAAATTCTCGACCATAAAATCAAGGTGGCCAAGCAGCTGTGCGAGGACTTGCGCAGCGAAGGCTCGATGGAAGCGTCAGACGCGGCCATTGATGCCATGGCCACCAACATGGTGGTGGTGGCCACGTACTGGCTGTCGTACGAATACGTGCGCAATCCGCGCAAGTACAGCGAGCAGCAATCGATGGCCGACGCGCTGGCGCGCGGCTGTTACCAGGTGTTGTCGCAGCTCGGCCCTTACCTGCGCAACGAGACCAGCTTGCTGTTCCAGAAGCTGTCCGAGGAATATCTGAAAAAGCTGAGCCCACCCAAGTAACGGAGAGAGTAATGGTCTGGACCGCGTTCCCGTATCCCGATCCCGCGTACCGCCACACGCCCGAGAGCCTGCAACAGGCCTGGCCCGTGTTGCACAGCGGTGACCTGGAGCCGTTTCCCACCCATCCCAAGCTGGTGCAGGCCTGGATCGCCTTTCACGCCGGCGACTTCGAGCGCGCCGCGCGGCTGGGACTGGACGTGGGCGTGAATGGCTACGCGGTGGCGCACAAGGCGATCTGCATTTACACCCAGTACCTGGAAACCAATCCGCGCAAAAAGATCGCCACGTTCGAATGCGTGGCCGAGCGCTGCGAACGGCAGCAGCGCGAGCAGCCCGATAATTCGTCGGGCTGGTACTGGCATGGTTACGCGCTCGGCTATTACTCGACCGGTATTTCCGTGGTCAAGGCGCTGGCCCAGGGCCTGGGCGCCAAGGTGCGCCACAGCCTGGAAACCACGCTCAAACTGGCGCCGGACCGGCCCGATGCCCACGTGGCGCTGGGCGTGTATCACACCGAGATCATCGACAAGGTGGGCGCCATGATCGGCGGCCTCACGTACGGCGTGAAGAAGGACGAGGGCTATCGCCACTTCGAGACGGCGCTGCGGCTCAACCCGGAATCGGCGATTGCCCGCGTAGAATATGCGCGCGCCTTGCGCATGCTCGACGGCAAGCGCCGGCTGGCGCAAGTGCACACCATGCTGGAGCAGGCGGCCGCCGTCACGGCGCACGACGCCGTGGAGCGGCTCGACATCGAAGCTGCGCGCATCGAACTGACAACGACATTTAAAGAGGAAAAGCAGCTTTGACCAAGACTATCTGTGTGTATTGCGGCGCCAATGCCGGCATCAGCGACCGTTACGCCGACCAGGCGCGCGCGCTGGGCCGGGCCATGGTGGAACAAAACCTGGCGCTGGTGTACGGCGGCGGCAACGTCGGCCTGATGGGCATCATTGCCGACGAAGTGCTGCGCGTGGGCGGCGAAGTCACGGGCGTCATACCCACCGCACTGGTCGAGCGCGAGGTTGGGCACACGGGCTTGACGCGCCAGTTCATCGTCAAGGACATGCACGAACGCAAGGCCATGATGGCCACGCTGTCCGACGGTTTTATTGCCATGCCGGGCGGCATGGGCACGCTGGAAGAACTGTTCGAGATGCTCACGTGGTCGCAGCTGGGCATCTACGCCAAGCCGATCGGTTTGCTGAACGTGGATGGCTTTTACGATGGTCTGATCAATTTCATCGACCACGCGCGCGAGCAGGGTTTCATCAAGCCGCAGCATGCGGCGCTGATGATGTCGGCGAGCGACCCCGACGCGCTGCTCAAGCTGCTCAAGCGCTGAGCTGAGCGGTGAGCTGAACGCGCCCATGGCTGCCTCGCATATCCTGATCCTGGCGGTGGGCAGCGCCGGCGATGTGTACCCGTTCATCGTCATCGGCCAGGCATTGCGGGCGCGCGGCCACGCGGTCACACTGGTGGCGTCGGCCAATTTCCAGCAGCGCGTGGAACAGGCCGGCCTGCGGTTTGTGTCGGGCCTGAGCCAGGCAGAACTCGATGTGGGCGTGCACGACCCCGACCTGTGGCACCCGGTTAAAGGGTTTGCCACGATCTGGAAACACATGGCGCGCCACCTGCCGGCGGCGTATGCCCAGCAGCTGGCGCTGGTGCAGGAGTCGCCGGCGCCCACCATCATCGTCGCCAGCACGCTGGGGTTGACCGGCCGGCTGCTGCAGGAAACCCGTGGCGTGCCGCTGGTGACCGTGCACCTGGCGCCATCGTGCTTTTTCTCGGCTGACGATACGGCCGTGCGGCGCGGCCTGCACTGGCCGCGCAACTTGCCGCGCTGGGCCGTGCGGCTGACGCTGAACCTGGTCGAGCAGGTAATGGTCGATCCCGTGGTGCGGCCTGCCGTCAACAGCTTGCGCGCACGCCTGGGCCTGGCGCCGGTGCGGCGCGTGATGAGCCGCTGGCTGCACTCGCCGCAGCAGGTGATCTGCGCCTGGCCCGCCTGGTTTGCCGTGCCGCAGGCGGACTGGCCGCCGCATGCGGTATGCACCGGGTTTCCGCGCATGCCGGCCTCCGGCGCCGCCGCGCTCGATCCTGATTTACAAGAATTTATCGACGCCGGCGATGCGCCGATCGTCATCACGCCCGGTTCGGCCATGGCCCACGGCCGCGCGTTTATCGCCGGGGCGCTGACCGCTGCGGCGGCGTTAAATGTGCGGGCAGTGGTGGTCACGCCGTTCCGTGATCAGTTGCCCTCGGTGTTGCCGCCGTCCGTACATCACGCCGCGTATGCACCGTTCGATGTACTGAGCCGGCAGACCGCCGCCTTTGTGCACCACGGCGGCATCGGCACCAGCGCCACCGTGCTGGCAGCCGGCAAGCCGCAACTGATCGTGCCGTTCGCCTTCGACCAGCCCGACAACGCCGCGCGCCTCGCGCGCCTCGGCGTGGCAGCGACCGTGTTGCCCGATGCGGAGCCGGCGGCGTGGACGCAAGCATTGTCGCGATTGCTGGAAGATCCGTCGGTTGCCAAGGCGTGCGCCACGCTGGCAACGGTGATGGCGGCAGGCCCGCCCGTGGCCGAGCAGATAGCTGGGTTGATCGACAGCCTAGCACAAGACTGAAGCAGGGACGGGCTCAGCCCCACAGCTTGCCCGCGCCGGTATCGAGATGGGTCAGATACAGGCGCAAGTCGAACTCGTACTGGTGGTAGTTCGGTTCCATGTACGTGCACAGCTTGTAAAACGGCTTGTCGTGCTGCTTTTCCTTGACGTGCGCCAGCTCGTGCACGGCGATCATGCGCAGGAATTCCAGCGGCACCTCCTTGAACATGGTGGCCACCCGGATCTCGTGCTTGGCCTTGAGCTTGCCGCCTTGCACGCGCGAGATCGACGTGTGCAGGCCCAGCGCATGGTTGATCACGTGGATCTTGCTGTCGTATTCCACCTTGTTGATCGGATCGGCGTTGCGCAAATGCTCTTCGCGCAGCTCCTGCACGTAGTGGTACAGCGCCTTGTCGGTGCGCACGTCGTGGGCCTTGCCATACCGTTTCAGCAAGACTTCCCCCAGCTTGTTTTGCGCAAGCAGTTGCGTCACCTGTTGCTGGGTTTGTTCGGAATAAGCGCTCAGGTACTTCAGGGCAGGCATGGCAGGACGGCAAAGAGGGAATCGAGGGCGCAATGTATCACATCTATCCTGTTGCCCAACTGCAGGGTTCGGGATTCGCTATATAATCAAGTATATTGCGGTTTTCACACACGAGGAATGGCGATGCGAAATTTGAAGATGATGGCGGCGGTGGTGTTGGCAATTTTGGGCGGAACCGCAGGCAGTGCAGCGGGAGCAACCGATATCACGGTGTCGGCGGCAGCCAGCCTGACCAATGCGTTCAAGGAAATCGGCGCGGCGTACGAAAAAGACCACCCGGGCGACAAGGTGCTGTTCAACTTTGCCGCGTCCGACCCGCTGGTGCAGCAGATCAGCAAGGGCGCCCCGGTGGACGTGTTTGCCTCGGCCGACCAGGATGCGATGGACAAGGCCGAGGGCCTGAAACTGCTGGCGCCGGGCACCCGCAAGAATTTCGTCGCCAATACCCTGGTGCTGATCACGCCCGTTAACGGCAAGCTGGCCATCAAGGGCGTCAATGACCTGCAGCAGCCCGCCGTCACCCGCATCACCCTCGGCAATCCGGCCAGCGTGCCGGTCGGCCGTTATGCCCGCAACGCGCTGGAGCAGGCCAGGTTGTGGAGCGCCGTGGAACCCAAGGCCATCTACGGCACGTCGGTGCGCCAGAGCCTCGATTACGTGGCGCGCGGTGAGGTCGATGCCGGTTTCGTGTACGCCACCGATGCCGCCGTCATGAAGGACAAGGTGACGGTCGTGGCCACCATTCCCACTACCACGCCGGTCACGTACCCGATCGCGCTGATCGAAAAAGGCCCGCAGGTGGAAGCCGGACGCAAGTTCGTCGCCTATGTGATGGCGCCCGGTGCGCAGGCGGTGCTGGCCAAATATGGCTTCAGCCAGCCTTGATGCGGGTGCGCTTGCTTGCATAGTTTTTTCTCCGATCCGGCCTGGATCGCGCTGCGGCTGTCGCTCAAGGTGGCGTGCTGGGCCACCTTGCTGGCGCTGATCTTTGGCATGGCGTTCGGCTACCTGCTGGCGCGCAAGCGCTTTGCGGGCCGCGAGCTGCTCGACGCCGTGCTCACGCTGCCGATGGTGATGCCGCCCACGGTGCTCGGCTACTACCTGCTGGTGATCATCGGCCGCGAGGGTCCGGTCGGCGCCTGGCTGCAGCACCATTTCGGCATCAACCTGATTTTTACCTGGCAGGCGGCCGTGATGGCGGCGGCCGTGGTGGCGTTTCCGCTCGTGCTCAAGGGCGCGCGCGCAGCGTTCGAAACCGTCGATACGCAACTCGAACAGGCGGCCAAGGTGCTTGGCGTGTCGTCGTTCGGCGTGTTCCTGCGCGTGACCTTGCCGCTGGCCTGGCGCGGCGTGCTGGGCGGCACCTTGCTGGCCTTTGCCCGCTCGATGGGCGAGTTTGGCGCCACCCTGATGGTGGCCGGCAGCATCCCGGGCAAGACCCAGACCTTGTCGATTGCCGTGTACGAGGCTGTGCAGGCGGGCCAGGACGATACCGCCAACTTGCTGGTGATCATCACCTCGGTGGTGTGTATTACCGTGCTGGTGCTGGCCAACAAGCTCACTCCCAACCGTCATCCGGAAGGTTGATCATGCAAATCCAAGTCGATATCCGCAAGACCTTGCGCTCGGGCGACCGCGTGTTCGAGCTCGATGCGCGCTTTGAATCGGCCAGCCAGCGCGTGGTGATTTACGGTGCGTCGGGCGCCGGCAAGAGCCAGTTGCTCAAAGCAGTGGCGGGGTTGATGACGCCCGACAGTGGCCGCATTGCGCTGGCCGGGCGCTGCCTGTTCGATCAGGCCCAGCGCATCGATATCACGCCGCAGCGGCGCCGGGTCGCATATTTATTCCAGGACTATGCGCTGTTCCCGCACCTGAATGTGCGGCAGAATATCGCTTTCGGTTTGCAGCGCGGCTGGCGCAACCCGCTGGCGCGGGTCGAGGCGGAAGCGGTGCGCTACTGGCTGGCGGCGTTCGAACTCGAACACGTGGCGCAGCAGTTGCCGCACCAGTTGTCGGGCGGGCAGCGGCAGCGGGTGGCGCTGGCGCGTGCACTGGCGCCGCAGCCGGGCGCGCTGCTGCTCGACGAACCGTTCGCGGCGCTCGATCCCGCCCTGCGCGAGCGCATGCGCGCCGAGCTCGATGCACTGCAACGGCGGCTGTCGATACCGATGATCTTGATCACCCACGACCCCGAAGACGTGCGCGCATTCGGCGAGCACGTGTTGCGCATGGAGGGGGGACGGCTTGAGGAGCAGGAAACATAATGGCAGCAATGACAGCAAATAAGGCGGGCATGGAATTGCAGGGCAAGGTGTGGATGACCATCGACGGCCAGAAGCTCGGTGGCCAGGACCGCGTGGAGCTGCTGGCGGCAATCGCCGCGCACGGGTCCATCACGGCGGCAGCCAAGGCCGTGGGCATGAGCTACAAGGGCGCGTGGGATGCCATCGAGGCGATGAACAATCTTGCCGGCGAGCCGCTGCTGGAACGGGCGGCCGGCGGCAAGGGCGGCGGCGGCACCCGGCTGACCGGTCGTGGCGCCCAGTTGGTGGAAAATTTCCGCAAGATCGAGGCCGCGCACCGCCAGTTCGTGGCGCACCTGAGCGAGCAGTCGCATGCGCTGGCCGATGACTTTTTGATGATACAAAGGATGAAGATGAAAACCAGCGCACGCAACCAGTTCAGCGGCAAAGTGGTGGAGTTGAAGGAAGGCGCCATCAACGACGAAATTACGCTGGAAGTGGTGGGTGGTCAGCGCATCGTGGGCACCATCACGCGCGACAGCCGCGAAAGCCTGGGGCTGGCGCTGGGCGTGGAAGCGTTCGCGCTGGTGAAGGCGTCGTCGGTGATCGTGGTGACGGAGCTGGGTGGCGCGCGGCTGTCGGCCCGCAACCAGCTGACGGGCACCATTACCCGGGTGCTGCCCGGCGCCGTGAATACGGAAGTGAGCATTGAACTGCCGGGGGGTGGCGTGATTGCCGCCATCGTCACGCGCGAGAGCGGCGAGACCCTGGGCCTGGCCGAAGGCGGCGCAGCGACGGCGGTGTTCAAGGCGTCGAGCGTGATTGTGGGGACGCCCGCCTGATGGCTAAAGCACGACCGTCTGACGGCTCGGACGTCAGGCTGCGCTAGTTGTCCTTGCTGCTCTGGCGGTTGCCGCCACTCGAGGCCTGTTCGGAACCGACAGCGCTGCTGGCGCGGGCGCCGGCATTTTTTTCCGCTGCTGCTGCCCGTGCTGCGGACTGCCTGCTTTCTCCCCCTTTGCGGCCGATGGCTGCCATGTGCTCGCGGTTGCGGCTGACCGCTTCGCCGCCTTTCTGGCCGGCGCGGCGCGCTTCTTCCGAGTCGAATTCGTGCGCCGTGCCTTTTTGATGCGCGGCCTGTCCGCCTTTGCTGGCGATGCTGCGTTGGGTGGCTTCGTCCATGGCGGCAAAGCCGCGTTTGGCCGTGCCTTTGGGCTTGCCGGGATTGCCGCCTTGCTCGTTGCGCTGCTCATTGCGCTGCTCATTGCGCTGTTCATTGCGCAGTTCATTGCGTGGGTTGGTGCTTGCCATTGCTGCCTCCTCAAGTGTGGTCGGGTTGCGAACAGCCAAGGGCGCTGCTCGCATGGTTAGAGGTGCAAGCTTGTTGAAAGTTCCATCCATTGCGCGACGCCGTGCGGCGGTGGCGTTGCGCGCAGTTTTACGGCAACGGCCGCGCCGTGCGACAATACCGGCCTCGTTATTCTCTTGTTGTTATTGAAATTGACTGTGGCGGCCATGACCAATCCCGAATACATCCTTACTCTTTCCTGCATCGACCAGCGCGGCATCGTCCATCGTGTGTCGGGTTTTCTTGCCGATCACGGTTGCAACATCATCGACTCCGCCCAGTTCGGCGACAGCGAATCGCAGCTGTTCTTCATGCGCGTGCACTTTGCGCTGGAAGACGGTGGCGTGAGCGATGAACTGCTGCGCGCCGACTTCGCGCTGCTGGCGGCCACCATGCAACTGGACTGGGAATTGCGCGACGCGCGCTACAAGCCGCGCGTGATGCTGATGGTGTCGAAGATCGGCCATTGTCTCAACGATTTGCTGTTCCGCTACAAGAGCGGCCTGCTGCCGGTGGAAATTCCGGCCATCGTTTCGAACCACATGGACTTCTACCAGCTGGCCGCCAGCTACAACATCCCGTTCCACCACCTGCCGCTGGCAGCCGGCGCGCCGGAGCAAGCCAAGCTGGCGCAGGAAGCGCGGGTGCAGGAACTGATGCAGCATCACCAGATCGACCTGGTGGTACTGGCGCGCTACATGCAGATCCTGTCGCCGGGCATGTGCACGGCGCTGAAGGGCAAGGCAATCAATATCCACCATTCGTTCCTGCCCAGCTTCAAGGGCGCCAAGCCATACGCGCAGGCACACCACCGCGGCGTGAAACTGATCGGCGCCACCGCGCACTTCGTTACCGGCGACCTCGATGAAGGCCCGATCATCGAGCAGGACGTGGAGCGCGTCGATCACGCAATGGATGCCGAGACGCTGTCGGCCATCGGCCGCGACGTCGAATGCGTGGTGCTGGCGCGCGCCGTGAAATGGTTTGTCGAACACCGCATCCTGCAGAACGGCGACAAGACTGTCGTCTTCAAATAATTTTTCGAGAAATACCCGATGGCACTCAAAGCAACAATCTACAAAGCCGAATTATCGATTGCGGACATGGACCGCAACTATTACGGCACCCATACGCTGACGCTGGCCAAGCACCCGTCCGAAACCGACGAGCGGGTGATGGTGCGCCTGCTGGCGTTTGCCATCCACGCCAGCGAGCAGCTCACGTTCACCAAGGGCTTGTTCGACGTCGATGAGCCGGACCTGTGGCAGAAGGACCTGACCGGCGCCATCGAACTGTGGATCAACGTTGGCCAGCCCGACGAGAAAATCATGCTCAAGGCCAGCGGCCGTTCGAACCAGGTCGTGGTGTACAGCTACGCGGCCACCAGCAACATCTGGTGGAAAGGCATCGCCAACAAGGTGGACCGCTGCAAGAACCTGACCGTGATCGACCTGCCATCGGACGCCACCGAGCAGCTGGCATCGATGGCGCAGCGCACGATGCAGCTGCAATGCACGATCCAGGACGGCCAGATCTGGCTGACCGACGGCGTCAACACCATTGAGATCGGCCGCGAAACGCTGAAGGAAGCGCGCTGATTTTCAGCCTTGAACGTAGTTTGATATAACGCAAGCTACTTGGATTCCGCCAGCGATCTGGGCCGGCTGTCGCAGTGCTAGATTCGGCACATGAACAGCCAGGCCGACACCCTCTATAAGCAACTGTTTGCGCACCCCGAGATGCTGCGCGAGCTGCTCACCGGCTTTTTGGCAGCCGATTGGGCGGCGACGCTGAGCGTGGGTGCTTTCGAACGCGTCAATGCCAGTTACGCCAGCGATCAGGGCAGGGCGCGCCATGACGACATGGTCTGGCGCGTGAATGTCGGCGGCGAATGGGTGTATGTGTATATTTTGCTGGGATTCCAGTCGCGGTCCGACCGCTGGATGGCGTTGCGCATGCAGGTGTACATCGGTCTGCTGTACCAGGACCTGGTACGGCAGCGCCAGTTAAGCCAAGGGCGCAAGCTGCCGCCTGTCATAATCGACCTTGCGGCTCGAGTTTAGCGAACTCGACGTTGATACGGAGGAAAAAATGGATATTTTATTTAACCAAAGGTTCAAGCGGTACGAAGATTTGCTGGAATACGAGGCGATCGAAAAAGGGCGCAAAAAAGGGCATCAGGAAGGATGGTCCGAAGGCTTGGACGAGGGGCGGCAACAAGGCGTGCAGCAAGGTATCCAGCAAGGCATGCAACAAGGATTGCGGCTTGCTTTGCAAGATATCCTGCAACTTAGCGACCCCGACCATGGCGATGAATTACCCGCCTACATCGCGGAAAAAATCCATGCTGCAGACATCGATCAATTGAGCGAATGGATCAAGTCGCTGGCGCGCGGAATGCCGCCGCGCCAGCTGTTCGGGCCGGGCTGAACCCACCGCTCACTGCGGCGCCATACCGAGCCGCTTGACGGTGCCCGAGCCCACCACGCTTTTGCTGACCTTCGGATCGCCGTAGTAGCCGATGTCGCCCGAGCCTGCCAAGCTCACTGCCAGCGACTGCGTGGCCCATAGCGTCACGTCGCCCGAACCGCCGATGCTGACGTCGGCTGTGCGCGTGGCAAGCTTTCCTGCCTGCACTTCGCCTGAGCCGCCAATCGACACCTGCAGGCGATCGGCCTTGCCGCTGGTCTCCATGGTGCCGCTGCCACCGAGCGAGACAGTGACGGCTTGCGCCGCCAGTTGGCGCGCCACCAGCGAGCCCGAGCCGCCGATGTCGAATTTCAGGCTGTCGCCACGCAAATTGTCGGCCCGCACCGAGCCGGAACCGGCCACCGACACCCGCTCGAGCGCACGCGCCTGCACGATGATTTTCATGGTGCGCGTGGACAGCGAGATATTTTTGCGTACCGGGCGGATGCGCAGCGTGCCGTGTTCTACCACCGTTTCCAGCAGCGCCTGGATATTTTCATCGGTCTCCACGGTCACGCTTTCGGTGGTGCCGATGCGTACTTCGACGTCGCCGCTGACGCTGCTGGCCAGCGCATCGAAATGCCCGAGGGTGCGGCTTTGGGTCGTGATTTTGCCATTGCCCTGCACCCGCTCGCCGCTCCAGCCATCGAGCAGGCCGGCGTGGGCCACGCCGGCCGGGACCGCCAGGGCCAGCAAGCCGGCAACCAGCAGCAGGGGACGCAGGACGTTGCGCAGGGTAAGGTGGTGCATGATGTTCTCCGGTAGGTAGTGTATGACGTGCCATACTACGGATACGCCATGCCGGCAGGTAGTGCATTGCGACAGAACGTATTCCCGGCGTGCTGGAATGCCACCGGCCGCGACCGGTGGCAGGCACCGTGGCAGCCGCTTGAGGTATCATGCGGCTTTGACGCCCTACACGCCGCAACACTATGCTGATCATCACTATCAAACAAGGCAAGGAAAAATCCTTGCTGGCCGGCGACCCCTGGATTTATCCCACCGCGATCGACAAGGTCGACGGCAAGCCGCAGGAAAAAATGAAACCGGGCTCCACCGCCATCGTCCAGACTTCGTCACGCCAGTTCATCGGCCGCGCCGCCTATAACTCGAAGTCGCAGATCCGCGCCCGCATGTGGAGCTACAAGGAAGACGAGCCGGTCGACCACGCAATGATGAAACGCCGCGTCAAGGCGGCCATCGCCAAGCGCGCCGATGCCGTACGGGCAGCCGATCCGCAGGCGCTGGTGCCGGTCGTGCTCGGCGAGCAGGATGGCCTGTCCGGCCTGATCGTGCATAGCTGGGGCGGCGTGCAGGGCTATCTGATTTGCCAGTTCCAGTCGGGCGGCGTCGATGCCTGGAAAGTGCCGATAGTCCAGGCCTTGTTGGCCGAGACCGGCTGCCCCAATGTGTACGAGCGTTGCGACGAGCTGATCCGTAAGGGCGAGGGCCTGCCGCTGATCCAGCGCGAGCTGGCCGGCGAAGCACCACCGGACCACGTGCTGGTCGTAGACGGCAAGGAACGCTTCAGCATGGACTTGCGCACCGGCTTCCGCTACCCCAAGCTGCGCGCCTGATCGCTGCCACACGCGGGGCAGCTGTTGCAAAAGTTTCTCTTTTGCACACTCATTCCAACTAAAGTTGCTTTGTGGACTTATAATCATGGGGTTGACCCACGCACAGCAAAGTTCAGATGGAACATCACCAGTCGTCGCAGATTCGCACCCTGACTTACATCGAGAACGAAGACCACCCGGTCTTCGGCACGCTGGTCGAGCAGATCCTGCATCTGCTCAACTCCAGGCTGGTGTTCAGCGACATCTTGATCCACCAGAACAGTCCCTTGCTGCTGCGCCAGCCCAAGGGCCTGGTGGCCGTGACCGACTCGCCGATCACGCGCGAGGAGCTGGAAGAATTTTTCGAGGTCGTCGAACCCAACTGGTCGGAGCGCATCCAGGACCGTGCGTTCGACCGTGCGGTGGACCTGCACACGGCCCGCATCCGCGCCAACTGTTTTACTTTCCAGGGCAAGAAGCGCCTCGGTTGCGTGATCCGGCGCTTTCCCAAGGAGCCGCTGGCCCTGGCCAAGCTTGGCTTGCGTGCGCACGAGCAGAGTTTTGCCCGCCTTACGAGCGGCCTGGTGCTGATCATCGGCGACACCTGCCAGGGCAAGTCCACCACGATCGCCGCCATGCTCGACGAGATCAACAAGCACCGCTCGGGCCATATCATCACCATTGAAGACCCCGTGGAAACCCTGATCCCGCAACGCCAGTGCGTGATTACCCAGCGCGAAGTGGGCGCCGACGGCGACGTCGAAAGTTTTTACCTCGGTGCGCTCGATGCGCTGCGCGAGCGGCCGGACGTGATCGTCATCGGCGAGATCCGCGACGCCCAGACCGCGCAGGAAGCACTGGCGCTGGCCGAATCGGGACCGCTGGTGTTTGCCTCGCTGCATGCGCGCTCTACCGAGCTGGGCCTGCAAAAAATGGTGCGCCTGCTGGGCAACGCCGAACCGCAATCGCAAGCGCTGGCGCACGCGTTGCGCGGCGTGCTGTGCCAGGCGCTGCTGCCGTCCGTCGAGGGCGAGCGCTACTACCTGGCCACCGAGTGCCTGACCCCGAATCCGGACGTGGTGGACATGATCGCCGGCGGCCACCTGTCCGCACTGCGCGCCTGGATGACGGGCAAGTCGGGCGAAGGCTGCCACACCATGAATGCGTCGCTGCGCGTGCTGCTGGCCGAAGGCAAGATCAGCGTGGAAGACGCCCGCAACGCCACCACCGACCGCATCGGCTTTGCCGCCTACCACTGAACATCAGTGATCGACCGGCACCGCCCGGTAGCGATTGACGTCGGTGGCGGTCACCGGCGCCGCGTCGTTGCCCCACGCGCTGCGCAGGTACGACACCAGCTGCGCCACCTCGGTATCGTTCAATACATGGCCGAACGGCGGCATGCCGTACGGCCGTGGATTGCCGGCCGTGGCCGGTGCAAAGCCGCCGTTGAGCACGCTGCGAATCGGATTCACCGCCGGCCCCTTCTGCAGCGCGCCGTTGCCGGCCAGCGGCGGATAATGGGGCGGCTGGCCGGCGCCGTCCGCGCCATGGCACGCCACGCAATGCTGTTGGTATAACCTGGCGCCTGCGGCCAGGAAGGCGCTGGCCTGCGGTCCCGGGTCACGCTGGTAGGGTGGGGCGGCGGTCCCTGCCGCAGCTGGCGCCACGGCGCGCAAATACACGGCCATGGCGCCGAGGTCGGCATCGGTCAGGTGTTGCAGGCTGGCGCGCACCACCTCGGCCATCGGGCCCGACGTGGTGGTGTGCGGCGAGATCCCGGTTTGCAGCAGCGCCACGAGGTCCTGCTGCGACCACGGCGCCGCTGCGGTGCCCATGGTCAGCGCCGGTGCATACCAGCCCAGTCCGTCGAGCATGCCGCCCGCCAGGGTGGTGCCGCTGGCACCCAGCCAGTTGCGCGGACTGTGGCAGGCGCTGCAATGCCCAAGGCCCTGCACCAGGTAAGCGCCGCGATTCCAGTCGACCGATTGTCCGGTGTCGACGCGGTACACGCCGGGCCGGAAATACAGCGCACGCCAGGCGGCCAGTGCCCATTGCTGGTTATACGGAAAACGCAGCCGGTGCGGCTGGTTCGCTTGCGACACCGGCGTAACCGCGCGCAACCATGCATACAAGGCATCGGCGTCGTAGCGCGTGATGCGGGTGTAATGGGTATAGGGGAAGGCGGGGTACAGCAGCCGCCCATCCTTGCCCTTGCCAAGATGCAGCGCGCGCCAGAACGCGTCGGCGCTCCAGGCGCCGATGCCGGTCGCCGCGTCCGGCGTGATATTGGGAGTGATGAGGTCGCCGAACGCGGTGCGGATCGTGCGGCCACCGGCGTAATCGGGGCCTCCGCGGACCGTGTGGCAGGCCATGCAGTCGCCGGCCCGGGCCAGGTAGGCGCCGCGCGCCAGCCGCTGCGCCGGGTCCGGTGCGGTGGCGGCCGGCAAGCCGGGGTCGTCGGGCGGCTGCAGCAGCCACACCGCCAGCACGGCCAGTAGCGGCAACGCCAGCAGCACACCAATGCAGGCGTAGATGCTCTTCTTCATGGCGCCGCCCGCGGCGCGGCCACGCCGCCGCAGTCGAGCGGCAGCGGCCATGCCAGCGTTGCGGCGGCGGCCGGCCCCACCCGGGCATCGGGTATCTGGCGGCTGAGCCAGCTCGACACGGCGGCGATATCGTCGCCACCGAGGCGGCCGGCAATCGTGGCCATGCAGTCGGGCGCGGCGGCGCGGCGGGCGCCGCTGCGCCAGGCGCCGAACTGGGCGTTGATGTAATCGCTGGGCAGGCCCAGCAGGCCGGGAATGGCAGGCGCCACGCCGCCGAGCGCCGCGCCATGGCAGCCCACGCAGGCCGGAATCTTGCGCGCGGCGTCGCCATGCAGCACCAGTTGCCGGCCGCGCTCCAGCGCCACAGTACCGGCCAGCGCACCGCTACCGGGCGCGGCCGGTGGATACGACGGATGCTGGGCCGCAAAAAACTCGGCAATCTCGCGCAGGTAGTCGTCGGACAGCTGGCTGACCATGTAGGTCATCATCGGATAGTTGCGGCGGCCGTCGCGGAAGTTCCGCAACTGGTGCAGCAGGTAGCCGGCCGGCTTGCCGGCGATGCGCGGAAAATAGGCGTCGCTGCGCTCGCGGATGGCATGGCAGGCAATGCAGGCGGCCACGCGTTGTTGCATGGTATCGGGCGGTGGTGCGGGCATTGCTGCGGCAGCCGGGGCCACGACGGCAAACGTCAGCACGGCGGCAATGCAGCGCACGGGCGCGGATAAATCAATCACCGGTCTCCTCCTGGTGGTGTGCCTTCGAACGAGGCTGCCAGGTCAGGATATACCGATGTTGCCAGAAAATACAGTGGACAAAAAGCCTAGGCGGCAGGGAGTTTTGGCGGACGCGGCAGTTTGACCGGTTTCAGTGGCTTGAGCTGGCCGCCGTGGGCGATCCAGTGGCGGTACACGCGCAGCGCCACCTGGGCGTCGTCGGCTGCGTACAGCAGCTGGCTGCTGGAGAGGCGCGGCAGCGACCAGTTGGTGGTCGAGATTTTTTTCGATTTTTGCAGCTTCTGGCCAAAGAACTTGGCGACCGCCGTTTTCGCCCCCAGATCGTTGCGCTGGCCCGGCGTACGCAGCGCTACCGATAAATCGACCACGCCGCCGGCACGGATTGCCAGCTTGGCGTGCAGGCGCTTGACGTCGTCGGACAAGCCGAAGCCCACCTTGAGCGGCGCAGCCGGCTCCAGGATCGCCTGCAGGATGGCCAGCGTGGCGGCGTCGGTATGCGGGCCGATCTGGAACAGATAGGCGTGCGTGTCGGTGGCGAACTGGATCAGGTGCGGGCCGGTGGAGACTTCGCCCTTGATAAACGTGGGCTTCGATTCGGTATCGAAGCCGATGGCGTCGGCGGCCAGCAGCGCGTCGCGCGCAGTTAGCGCCTGCTCCGGGGTTTTCACCAATTGCACATCGGCCAGTAACAGGCCGGTATAAGGCGGCAAGCTTTCCTCTGCCGGGACGGCAGAGGAAGCACGCGGCGCGCGAGGCTGAAAGTCCAATGCCAGCGCCTGGTTTATTTGCGCGAGAATTTCGCGGTCAGCTGGCTCAGCTTGTCAGCGCGCACGCGGGCGGCTTCTTCGGCGGCAGCGGCGTCGCGTTCGGCTTTCTTGCGGTCGGCTTCTTTTTTGAAGCGTTCCTGCAACACCTGGGTGGCATGAGCGCGGTGGGTATCGGTCACTTCGGCGCCGGGCGTGCCGTCGAGGTCGTGACGTACCTTGGCTTTTTCCATGACCTTCAGGTAGCGCAGCGAGCCGGTGTGGATGCCCAGCGCGGTCCGCATGATCTTGCGGTTCAGGTCGGGCATGATCGCCAGGATCTGCTTGTCGATCCCGATCGCCAGCGGCAGGAAGTCGCGGAAGGCAGGGAATTGGGTTTGCAGTTGTTTGAGCAAGCTGCGCGGAGTCATGGCGGCAACGGCGACATCGGCGGCCGGAGTGGCAGCGTCCGATTGTGGGGCTGCAGGCGAAGGGGTAAGGCTAGTGTTCATCGACT
>Ga0308164_10001785_pt1 | contig 23405 bp, 16 predicted proteins | sample PhyTR2_FD_201031 | JGI IMG/M metagenome (GOLD analysis project Ga0308164, IMG submission 201031) | Phyllosphere microbial communities from UC Gill Tract Community Farm, Albany, California, United States - DLSLT.R2 | ecosystem: Host-associated > Plants > Phyllosphere > Unclassified | place: USA... | reverse complement strand
CAGTTGTGCGGCAACAGCCTGATAGACAGTGGTCGGATGTCTGGATAACTCCATCACGATGAAATCCTCACGGGTTACAGAGTGGGAACGCAGTGAAAAGACGCTGCGGGATGGTGTTAGCTTGAGGTGATCAGATGACAAAACCGTGACGGGGGGGTGAAGGAGAGGTGAATGTGGTGGCTGTAAAATGAGGAGTGCTTGTCAGGATGAGTGACTGACAGGAAACCGCCGGGCATGGGGTGATAGCCCCCGCTTAAGCGGTCATTTTCTCTGCCGGGCCGGGAGTTAATCAATCAGAAGAACGTCATTCCCTGATAAGGCTGAGCAAGGCAGGCTCTGATACGACTCTCAAGATCGCCATCATGGATCTCAAGCCTGTGGCCATCGGGGTCCAGAAAGTAGAAGGAGTTCCCCTCGCTTTTATTGCGCTTCCACTCTGTCACACCCGCTGTTCTCAATCGCTCAACGAACGCATCAAATTCTTCACCAGCAATAGTGAATGCATAGTGTGTGTAATCATTTCCAGCAGAGACGGTATCCACAGAGAGACAGAGCCAGAGTTCTCCCAGCGAAAGATAAGCGCCATGATCCCATGCCGCTTTGGGGATGAATCCCAGGGTCTCCGTATAAAAATTCAGGCTACTGGCCAGGTTGCTAACTGCGAGGGTGAGGTGATTGAGTCCGGTCAGCATGTAAAACTCTTTATCAGAATGCAGAAAAATTTAATTTACAGGAATCAGATTTCTTTGCACACAAAGAGAATTAACAGCCGTTTGTATATCAGCTGAATCTCTGCCGGGCCCACCCCGGAAAGAGGAAACTGGAGTGGGCAATACTGCCGGGACCGGCGCGCGATGAGCAGATAATGAAGACCGGGCTTGCACGAAAGGAACGACGGGCTTGATGGTGTACACTGAAACGAACTAACGTTGCGCTTAGGAGAGAATATGTACGGACCGGATCCCACCAATCCCCATCCAATGGAAGGTTTCCCACAGGTTTGTTTTATCAAAAATACGGTGAAAAACCCCAACATCATAATCGGGGATTTTACTTATTATGATGATCCTGAAGACTCAGAAAACTTTGAGCGCAATGTCCTTTATCACTTCCCCTTTATTGGTGACAAACTGATCATTGGTAAATTCTGCGCGATAGCCAGAGGCGTTCAGTTCATCATGAACGGGGCAAACCATAACATGGCGGGTTTCTCCACTTTTCCGTTTTACATTTTCGGAAATGGATGGGAAACAGCCCAGCCTCAGGCTGGCGATCTTCCCTATAAAGGCGATACGGTGATTGGTAATGATGTATGGATGGGTTATCAGGCGCTGATTATGCCAGGCGTTAAAATCGGTAACGGCGCCATAATCTCGTCTCGTTCTGTTGTGACGTCGGATGTCCCGGCCTATTCGATTGTGGGTGGCAACCCGGCCAGAGTGATCAGGCAGCGTTTTACCGATGAAGCCATATCAACGCTGGAGAAGCTGGCCTGGTGGGACTGGCCGGTAGAAAAGATTACTCAAAACCTACCGGCAATTATCTCCGCAGACCTTGAAGCACTGCCAGATAAATAGCCGGGCAGAATCATCACCGTTCGCTGCGGGCAATAGAGGCATTCACCTGTAATACGTTGGGGAAATTTCGTGCAGATAGATGTGCAAACGTGTCTGCTTTACCACCGGAGCGCGGGTTAAAACAGGAGTCGTTATGCTCTACATTTTTAGTGGCCTTCCGGGTTGCGGCAAAAGCACTATCGCTAAAATGTTATCTGAAAAATTAAAAGCGGTGTATTTACGCGTCGATACGGTTGAACAGGCTCTGCGTAATAGTTCAGCAACTTTCAGGGATATTGGCCCTGAAGGCTACTTCATCCTTTATGAGCTTGCGCGGGACAATCTCAGACTGGGATCATCTGTTATCACTGACTCGGTGAATGACCTTAACCTGGTGCGCGATAGTTTTCGTGATATCGCACTATCATCAGGTGTTCCCTTTCTGGAGATAGAAATCCTCTGTTCGGATCCAGAACAGCATCGTGCCCGTGTAGAGAACAGAATCTCAGATATTCCTGGTTTAAAAGTGCCTGACTGGCAAGCCGTTGTGGATCGTGTTTATGAACCGTGGAGCAGAGAGCATCTGCAATTAGATACGGCTGTATTATCGCCTGCTGAGTGTGTTGATATCATCCTCCAGACGAGCATTTAGCCCTGACCGCGTTTAGCCCGCACCCTTAACGGCAAAATGTTTTAACCTGAGGCTGCATGTTGCCCTACCCTAAGTGATTAAAACCGGTAAAACAGCTGTAGCCACTGTATTCCCTCAGATTAAGCGGCAATATCAGCAGGTTCTGAAGAGGATTAATGATGCAACCAGGGTCAGGTATTCAATGAAAGAAAACGGACGTAATTCCTGAACAGTTGATCATGTCCCAAAGGCTTTTTCAAAAACTGAAAAAGAGTAGAAGTCGCAGATAATTGAATCAAAAAGCATCCCGGCTGGCAAAATCCTGATGCCCTTTTGATGGTATTCCATCATTTCTTCTCAAATTAACATTGTAATTTTCCACTATTTTTTAAGTTAGTCGGAATATTCAAAACCTTAAAAAAGAAATAAACCATCTGATTCAACATCATAATTTTAAAATGCCATTTTATTTTCTCTGAAGCCTGCTTTCTTAAATTTGTGCACGATTTTTCCACTGCCTTTGGTTAATAACGGTGAGTAATCTCTGGCTGCTCCAGGCCGATAATCGTAATACATCTTACCTGGAGGCTTTACAGCCATGCTGAAAAATACACGTCTCACCACGATCCTGACGTTATCCGGACTGTTTCTGTTTTTTGTCTTTCTTGCTTCTTCATTGCTGAGTGTGATTTATCTGAGTCGCAGTGCGGAGTCTCTCAAAAATCTCAATCATGAAGTCTCTGCCACCCTTGGCGTCGCTGACACGACTAACTGGATACGTGCCGCTCGCACCACACTGCTGGCTGCTGTTCCTTATGCTGACGGCAGCAATCCAGAGGCGTTTAACGCCGCACTGGCCCAGGCCAGATTTTACTATGATGGCGGCTTGCGCTTTATGCAGGCCTATCAGGCTGCACCAAAAATGGCCGGTGAAGCGGAACTGTCACGGGAGCTGGCCGCACGCTACAACGATTACACTGAGCAAGGCGTTGGTGCCCTTTTCACCGCGCTGCAGAAAAAGGATGTGCCCGCTTTTCTGATGCTTGCCGGCACAAAAGTCGTGGCACTTGATGAGGCTTACCGCGTTCCGCTGGATAAGGTTATTGCCATACATAAGCAGTCAGCCGTAAACATCACCCAACAGGCCGATACCGATACGCACATTGCTTATGTTGCTGCTGGTGTGTCGGTCATACTCTTTATCCTGGCTTCAGTCATTGTGGCGGTGGTACTAAAAAATGTGCTGATCAAGCCCCTGCGTCGTGCTGGCGAAGTAACAGCAGCCATTGGTGCCGGCGATCTGACATCGGAGTTCCACAATCTCCGCAACGATGAAATGGGCAGACTTCTGCAGGGGCTTGAAAATATGCAGCTTGGCCTGAAAACGATGGTCAGTGAAATCGTCAATGGCGTAAGCGAAGTGGCCCGCGTTACCACGCAGATAAGCGACGGCAACCACAGTCTTTCCAGCCGCACGGAGCAACAGGCGGCAGCGCTCGAAGAGACTGCGGCGAGCATGGAGGAGCTCTCGTCTACTGTTTCACTCAACGCCGGAAATGCCTCAGTCGCCAGCGCCGCGGCATCTGCGGCTTCCGGAACCGCTTCGGAATGCGGCGCGGCAATGCGGGAAGTGGTGCGCACGATGGCAGACATCAAAACCAGCGCAATGGCCATCAGTGAAATTACTTCCGTGATTAACAGCATTGCCTTTCAGACAAACATTCTGGCACTGAACGCAGCGGTGGAAGCAGCTCGTGCAGGCGACCAGGGTCGCGGTTTTGCGGTAGTTGCTAACGAAGTTCGCACGCTTGCACAACGCAGCACACAGTCTGCGCGGGAAATTGAAAAGTTAATTGCTGAATCCAATCTGAACGTCGGTCTGGGTGAGCAGAAAGTGGCTCAGGTTTCGCTGACGACAGAAAAAATTATCAGCGATGTGACCGGCGTGACCTCGCTGCTGGGAGAGATTGCGGCGGCATCTTCTGAACAGAGTAAGGGAATAAATCAGATCGGCACGGCTGTAACCGAAATGGACAGTGTGACTCAACAGAACGCCACGCTGGTTCAGGCTTCTGCTGCTGCTACGGGTGTACTGGAGGAGCAGGTTAAATCGTTAAGTGCGATTACCAGCCGGTTCAGGTTGCAGACTGGTGCGGTCGTGACAGACTTACGCTCCCCGGCCATACCGTCTGTTCAGGTGAAAGAAAAAGTTTCAAGCGATCCGTGGGTGAGCTTTTAACTGAATCAGGCTCATGTCTGCAGACCCTTCTGCAGACGTCGGACTTATTGGATAAAGCAAAGAAATTATTATCTTCTCTTGTGGCACAGATCGGACTAACTCGTACGCCGATGTCCGCTTTCAGCGAGGAGCGGACACTCGCAGGTACTTTTAGAAAGCCTGGCGGCAAGGCTTCTGTCAAAGGCTTGCAGACTTCAAGTTAGCAGCTTGCTGAAGTTGTCAGCAGCAACAATGCCTCGTTATAGAGAGTTTTTTAATGCAGTTCAGAAGACAGTTCTCTTCTGGCAATCAGCTTCAGATTGAGTTCACGGAGCGTTGACCTTTTGCTGGTTTTGAGATGTTCCAGAACCAGGCACCCGATAATATCTTCGGCGCTATCACATTCCAGTTTTATTAAACTGGGCGGGAATTTATGCAGCGGTTTAATGCTCAAGTTTAGTTAGTGTTCGCTTCTGGCAAAAAGCGGACAGTTGCACGGGAACGTCTGCTAAAAGCGAGAAGTGAACGTCTGCCACATCTCAAGCCCTTAAACGCTATAAAACAGATCTGTCCAATGCGTGACATCAGTATTAACCCAAAACGAGATAATGGCCGTGCTGATACATCAACGCTCAGCCCGGGTGCCGCACAAATAAGCCGGCTCCGGGGCCTGCCCGCAGGCTACGGAGCCAGCTTATAAAAAAGGACCTGCGAGCGCTGGCCCGTAAGGCTTACCGCAGCATCAGCAGCGGCTGACGGCTTTCAGCCAGCATCTCCGGGGTATGGCTGCCGATAAAGAACCGGCGTAGCCGGGAGTGCCCGCAAGCCCCCATCACCGTCAGGCCAATATCGTTCTCATTCGCATACCTGCGCAGCGCGCCGGTGACAGAGGCGCTCTTCAGCAGCCGGGCCTCCGTGACGATACTGGCCTTATGCAGAATAACCTGCGCCTCCTGCAGCGCCGCCGCCTCGCCGTTAACCATAATCAGATGGCAGTTCAGTCAGTTCAGCAACGGGCTGACTGCCACACGATTCAGGTTTTCCCGGCTCGCCTCGCTGCCGTCATAGGCAAACATGACCCGTGATGGTGGTGAAAAGGTTTTCGGCACATCCAGTTTACCGGCCGCCCAGACCGCATACTCACAGACCGGGCGCGTGGACGGCGATAACAGTGTTATTCATGATAAGTCTCCTGTGAATTAATGGCCGCCCATCAGCTTTTCAACTTCTTCGGGTTTGTCATGCACCCCAAAGCGGTCAACGATTGTGCGGGTCGCGTCGTTCATCCCCCTGATTTCAACTTCAGTGCCTTCGCGGCGGAACTTAATCACGATACGATCCAGCGCGCTGACTGACGTAATGTCCCAGAAATGGGCGTGCGTCACGTCGATCTCTACGCGCTCCAGCGCCTCGCGGAAGTCAAAGTGGCTGGTAAACCGGTCAGCCGAGGCAAAGAAGACCTGGCCGGTTACGGTATAGGTGCGTGTATCGCCCTTCAGCTCAGAGGAGACCGCCATAAAGCGGGCCACCTTCGTGGCAAAGTTCAGTGACGCAATCAGCACCCCGGTCAATACGCCAAATGCCAGGTTGTGGGTTGCCACCACTACGGCGACAGTCGCCAGCATCACGACGCTGGTTGAAACCGGATGGGTGCGCAGGTTAGCAATCGAGCGCCATGAGAAGGTGCCGATGGAAACCATAATCATCACCGCCACCAGCGCCGCCATGGGTATCTGCGACACCCAGTCGCGAAGGAATACCACCATTAACAACAGCACCACACCCGCCGTAAGTGTGGAAAGCCGTCCCCGCCCGCCGGACTTCACGTTAATTACCGACTGGCCAATCATTGCACAGCCCGCCATCCCGCCAATGAACGAAGTGCAGATATTGGCAATGCCCTGTGCCTTACACTCGCGATTCTTGTCGCTCGACGTATCGGTCATGTCGTCCACGATAGTGGCGGTCATCATTGACTCCAGCAACCCTACTACGGCAAGCCCCGCCGAGTACGGCAAAATGGTCAGCAGAGTTTCAAAGTTAAGCGGGATGTCCGGAATCAGGAACACTGGCAGGCTGTCCGGCAGCTTGCCCATGTCACCCACGGTGCGCACGTCCAGATGCAGCCACATCGAAATGGCGGTCAGCACGATAATGCAGACCAGGGGAGAGGGAATGGTTTTATTCAGGTACGGGAAGAGATAAATGATCCCGAGACCGGCAGCGGTGAGCGCATAGACATGCCAGGTGACGTTTGTAAGCTCCGGCAGCTGAGCCATAAAAATCAGTATCGCCAGCGCATTCACGAAGCCGGTAACCACCGACCGGGACACGTAGCGCATCAGGCTGCCGAGCTTAAGGTATCCGGCGAGCAGCTGTAACACGCCGGTCAGCACGGAGGCGGCGAGCAGGTACTGCAGGCCGTGATCCTTAACCAGCGTGACCATCAGCAGCGCCATCGCACCGGTTGAGGAGGAGATCATCGCCGGGCGGCCGCCAAAGAAGGCCATGACGATGGGGATACAAAATGCGGAATAGAGTCCGACCTGCGGATCTACGCCAGCGATAATGGAAAAGGCGATCGCTTCAGGAATCAGTGCGAGCGCGACAACAATACCGGCAAGGACGTCACCACGGACGTTACCCAGCCAGTCCTTACGCGTCGAGGACAGCAGCATAGTCATTTCTTAGATTTTGAATACAGTCAGCCCGTGAGGGCAAAAAATTTCAAGGTCGAAAAAGCACATCCGCAGACGGGATGTTTAAGGATTCGCGACTGAAGTCACTCAGTGCGACAGAGGAGGGTGACGACTCAGGGTGGCGTAAGACGCATGATTTTTTGATTTCTCCTTTACGGCAACAGGATGCCTTCAGGACTGAAATTAACCAACGGATTGCGATGATAAACGCTGGCAGCGAAGTCTGATCTCAGCGGAAAACTGACCAGAACAGGCAGATAACTATAAACGAAAGAGGAATGAGGTCAATCTTTGCCCGGACGGGTCAGCGCGGTGAAGGGCAAAAGAAAGCCCTATGAGGCAGCACTGGATACGTGAGAGGAGCGTTGAATCTGTCCAGTCCGGCAGGATTTTTGTAAGGGCGTGCAGATGTAAATGCTGAATCATGGGGCTATTCTTATTCTGGAGCCAAATAGATCCAGGTCAGCCTGAAAACGTGATCGGCCGCTACCCCGCGTCAGGTCGATGACTGGAAGCAATCCGTATGACGATGTTCTGCCGTTATGTGCTGCTATTCTTCACATCACTGATAACATTTTTTCAGGGCATTAAGCTCTGTATGGACGACGTGCTGGCGCTCTGCTTTGCGCCAGGTGATGCAGGACAATGTTGAGCGGCAAATGAAAAGCTCATAACAACAGGTGACATGATGTCTAAAACGCAATGGCTTATTCACCGACTGACCCGACAACTCTGGTTTCGCAGTTCACTATTCGCTGTACTGGCAATTATTACTGCCCTGGTAGCTATTGCGATTAAACCCTTCATACCGGTCTCTGTATCAGGCATCGTGGGCAGTGACGCGGTGGATAAAATACTGGCCATCCTCGCCTCAAGTATGCTGGCTGTTACCACCTTTTCGCTCAATATTATGGTCTCTGCTTATAACTCTGCCAGCAGCAGCGTTACGCCTCGCGCTACTGTGTTGTTACTTGAGGATGGGACGACGCAGAATGTCCTGGCAACCTTTATCGGCTCTTTTCTATACAGTCTGGTGGGCATTATCGCACTCGGCATGGGCGCTTATGGCTCACAGGGCCGCGTTGTTCTGTTTTTTGTAACCCTTGCGGTCATTGCGATGATTGTCATTACTCTGCTGCGCTGGATACAGCATCTGGCGCAGTTTGGTCGTATGTCTGACACATCGCGTCGCGTTGAGGAAGCCACGGCGGTTGCGCTTCATAATCGCCTCCAGCAACCCTGTATGGGCTGCGCTTACTGGAACGGTATCCTGCCAGAAACGGCCTTCAGCCAAAGCGTCTACCCGCTGAAGACGGGCTATCTGCAGCATCTGGACCTGCAACATCTTTACGACTTCGCAAAAGAGAGTGGCTGTAATCTTTATCTTGCTGCCCAACCGGGCAGTTTTGTTCACTGTGGTGCCCCGCTGCTCTGGTGTAGCCAGCCGCTTTCCGCTGACGAGCAACAGATACTGCGTAACGCCTTTACGCTGGGTGAGCAGCGTTCATTTGAGCAGGATCCCCGCTTTGGGCTGTGTGTCCTGTCTGAAATTGCTTCTCGTGCTTTATCTCCGGCCGTTAACGATCCCGGCACTGCAATCGACATTATCGGGCGGGCAGTCAGGTTGTTCAGCCTTCCCGCTCCAGCTGACTCTGCCACAGCGCATTATTCTCAGCTCTTTATGCGACCCACTCAGATTAGCGATATGTTCGACGATATGTTCACCGGCATTGCGCGCGATGGTGCCGCTCTGGTTGAAGTGCAACTTCGCCTGCAGAAAGCGCTGCATGCGTTAGCGATGATTGCTCCTCATCGTTATGCCACTGATGCAAAGCGCCATGCGCAGCTTGCTCTGACGCGCGCAAATGTTGCGATGACTTGTGAAGCAGACAAAGATGCTGTTGAACGTGTCTCCCGCTGGCAGATTGACGCAGGTAATGCAGACGGCCTGCTTAATAGTTAGCCACCTGATGCCGCATCGCTTTTACTCTTCCACACTGATTGTTACATTTGGTCTTCATTCACATTGAGCAGGATACATATGTCTTCATCAGAAACTGAAACGCCACACAAAAGAAGCCAGATTAATCCGCCGGTATTTTTCACCTCTGCCGCCCTTATTTTTATTCTGGTGGCCTTTGCTGCACTTTTTCCTGAACAGGCTGATGTGCAGTTCGGCGCTCTGCAAAGCTCGCTGTTTGCGAACGCCAGCTGGTTTTATATTCTCGCAGTGGCATTAATCCTGCTGACGGTAGCCTATTTAGGCTTCTCTCGTTATGGCGATATCAAACTCGGCCCCGACCACGCAGAACCCGATTTCAGCTATCACTCCTGGTTTGCCATGTTATTTTCGGCCGGCATGGGTATTGGTCTGATGTTCTTCGGCGTCGCAGAACCCGTGATGCACTACATGGCCCCTCCTACAGGCCAGCCGGAGACCGTAGAGGCCGCACGGGAAGCGCTACGTATCACCTTCTTCCACTGGGGCCTGCATGCCTGGGCAATTTATGCCATTGTGGCGCTGATTCTGGCGTTCTTCAGCTACCGTCACGGATTACCCCTGACGCTGAGATCGGCGCTCTACCCTATTATCGGTAACCGCATCTACGGCTGGATGGGGCATGCCGTAGATATTTTTGCCGTGATCGGTACGGTCCTGGGCGTAGCGACCTCGCTGGGTTATGGCGTATTGCAGGTTAATGCCGGACTGAATCACCTGTTTGGCCTGCCGGTCAATCAGACCATGCAGGTGATTCTGATTGTCGTCATCACCGCGCTGGCTACACTCTCAGTGGTCTCCGGACTGGATAAAGGCATCCGTATTCTTTCGGAAATTAATCTGGGTCTGGCAGTGCTGCTGCTGATTATGGTGGGCGCACTCGGTCCAACTGTATTGCTGCTGAAATCCTTTGTGGAAAATACCGGCGGCTATCTCTCCGAACTGGTCACCAAAACCTTCAACCTCTACGCTTATGAACCTAAATCAAGTAAGTGGCTCGGCGGCTGGACACTGTTCTATTGGGGCTGGTGGCTGGCCTGGTCGCCGTTTGTGGGTATGTTTATCGCCCGCGTCTCGCGCGGGCGTACCATCCGTGAGTTTGTCACTGGCGTACTGTTTGTGCCCGCAGGTTTTACGCTGCTCTGGATGACCTTTTTCGGTAATAGCGCAATATGGCTGATTATGCAGAAGGGTGCCACTGACCTGGCGCAGACAGTTATGAGCGATCAGACGCTGGCACTGTTCAACTTTCTTGAGCATTTCCCGTTCAGCTCGGTGCTCTCCTTTATTGCCATGGCAATGGTCGTGGTGTTCTTTGTCACCTCAGCGGACTCAGGCGCTATGGTGGTCGATACGCTGGCATCGGGTGGCACCGACAAGACCCCGGTCTGGCAGCGCATATTCTGGGCTGCCATGATGGGGGTGGTGGCCGTCACGCTGCTGCTGGCGGGCGGTATGAAGGCGCTGCAAACCGTAACTATTGCCAGCGCGCTGCCCTTCGCGGTTATTCTGTTAATGTCGATATATGGCCTGCTCAAGGCGTTACGCGTTGATGCCTGGAAGCGCGACAGTAAGCAGATTGCGACCATTGCACCCACGGCTGCACGTAACCCGATTCCGTGGCAGCGACGGTTGCGTAACATTGCCTACTTCCCGAAACGCTCACAGGTTAAACGCTTCATGACGGAGGTCATCTACCCGGCGATGGAGATGGTGGAGCAGGAACTGGCGAAACAGAATACCGTGTCTCATACCCGGGATGATGTTGAAGACCGCGTTCGCTTTGAGGTGGACTTGGGTAATGAACTCAACTTTGTTTATGAAGTTCGTGCCCGCGCCTATCTGCAGCCCACCTTTGCACTGGCAGGGATGTCTGACGGCGAGAAAGCTGAAGAGCAGAAATATTACCGTGCTGTTGTCTACCTCAAGGAAGGTGGTCAGGATTATGATGTGATGGGCTGGAATCAGGAGCAGATTATCAACGATATTCTCGACCAGTATGAGAAGCATCTGCACTTCCTGCATATCGTGCGTTAATACACTTATGCATTACTAAAGAGGAGCCTGGCTCCTCTTTTTTTGTCCTGGTATCGCTCCTTTACAGCTGTTTGTAACGGTAAACAGCTCAGCTGAGGCGGGGACGGCTGACAGTGTTTTAACGGCAGTTTAAGGAATAACCAGCAGAAAGCATCCGCAAGAGGCGCCAGTTACGATGAATCGAGTGAGCCAGACAGGAGGGAAGTGCGCAGCGTGTCGCTGCATTCTGCCTGAGCGACATGAAAGTGCCAGATCAGGTTGCTTTTATCTTTGGCGCCCCTTTCCTCTGAATGAAGAACGGAGCAATAATTTTGCAGGGGCTTTAACTCCCGCTCAAACGACCGCTCCCTCCCCCAACACCCTCTATTCAGCCATTGCCCTTCCTGACTTCTCACCCCCACTGTCCGTCAGTGACGCTCTCACCTGTGGCAGGCTTTCCGGGTAATTCTGCTGAATAAACTCAATCATCTTTTCACGCACGTAGCAGCGCAAATCAAAGGCGATCGGGGAGTTCTGCGCGGTCATCAACATCCTAATGGTCATGGTTTTCTCGGTGGTGTCGGTTACCTGAAGCACAGAGGTTTCCTGATCCCAGAGCTTGGTTTCACTCAGCACTTTTTCAAAATGCTTGCGCAGTGGCTCCAGCGGCATGGAGTAATCCACGTAGAGAAATACCGAACCTAAGATCTGGGCGTTATTGCGCGTCCAGTTCTGAAACGGATTTTCGGTAAAATAGGTGATCGGCAACACCAGTCGACGCAAATCCCAGATGCGCACCACCACATAGGTCAGGTTGATCTCCTCAATCCAGCCCCACTCTTTTTCTACCACTACCGCATCATCAATTTTAATAGGCTGGGTAAAGGCGATCTGAATACCGGCAAACAGATTAACCAGCGACTTCTGCAGCGCAAAACCAATAATGATACCGGCGACACCCGCACCCGCCAGAATGGTGGTGCCGAATTTCCGGACGCCAGGGAAACTGAGCAGAATCAGCGAAACACAGAACAGAACCAGGATAACAATAACCACTTTTTTGACATAGATAATCTGCGTGCGAATTTTACGCGCACGAAGGTTATTGGAAATATTAATGTCATAGCGGATATAAAGCATATCCTGCGCCACATTGGTCAGCCGGATTAAGACCGAGCAAAATGACATAATAATAAAGACATTGATGATATTGGTGATTAAAGAGAGAGATTCCGGTTGGAAATCGATGTAATTAACGCCGACATTAATCATTAATAACGGAATAAAAAAGAACATCGAGCCGCTAAGATGCTTCTCAAGGGATTTAAACAGTTTTCTGTCACGAATCTGCCAGTAGCGGATGAACCGGAGCAGGATAAGGCGGGCCAGAAATCCCAGCACAAAAGAGAGCGAGACGAGTAATACAACAGGCACCCATGACGGGAAACCAGATAACTCACCGAATAACAATGGCATTATTTTCCCTTATAGTAAGCTGACAACCTCAGGCTGTCAGATAAGTGACAAACTCAGTAACCGTTGTCTTCACGGCTATCCGTTCGTAACACAATCAGCGCACATGAGTATGAACCATAGCGGCGAAGTTAACAGGAAATGCGCGGTGATGCGGCCAGAGAGGCTGTCGCGCGCCAGCCTTACGGCTACTGATACGGAAGCAGAATGCGGCCTTTATGTCACTGTCCGGCCAGCCCAACATCATTAAAATATCTGATACAACACAGCCACTTTTCCGCTCTCCATTTTTTAGCCTGCCCTGGCCATCCGGCAGCAAAAACATGGCCACACTCACCAGGCGCAGTGCTTTCCGTGGACGTTTTTTTGCAATCTGCTAATTTTTAAGGTGTTCCCCTGCTGCTGAGAAAAACAACAATATGATTAACACCCTTAAACTTTCCTCTGATTTTCGTCGCAGTTTCCTGCGTGAAGTCCTGGTGCCGCTGGTGGCTATCTTACTGCTGACGTTTGTGGGTGCAGGGGCTGCGCTGTTTATCGGCACCTCACTCACCAATACTGAGGCCCGGCATCAGCAGCAACGGATGATTGAAGCCTCATTTTCACAGAGTCTGAATGAGCATCTGCGCCAGCTGCATAGCCTGTCGCGCTGGGGACCCTTTGAGCAGCATCTGGCGGAGGGCAACAGCAGCAGGTGGCTGGATGAGAACATTGGGCTGTGGCTGTATGAGATGTTCGGCCATCAGCTGATTCTGGTGCTGGACCAGCAAAATCAGATCGTCAGAGTCTGGCGCGAAGGCCAGCCGGTCTCCGCCCCTGAAGATGACCCGCTGATTGGTGAGGTGCTGCAAAGCACGCTGGTCAACGATCCGGCACGCCAGGATAACGCCGATTATGCCCGCGTGACAAACCGGGCCGCCGCGCTGGCAGTAGGTAACATCCAGCGGGAGAGTAATGCCCTGCCGCGTTTCCGGCTGGTGAGCCTGAAATTTCTTGATGACGGCTATCTGGCGGGCCTGGCGGAACGCAATCAGCTGCAGGGGCTGCACTTCTCCGACGGCACGCCACAGCCGGGAATCGGCGCGCGCTATCTGCTGATCGCGCAGGCGGGTGAGGCGGTTGGCTATCTGAACTGGATCCCCTCCCGTCCCGGTGCGCAGATGCTGCGCACCATCGGGCCATCTACCGGGCTGGCGGTACTGGCGATATCCCTGCTGTGCCTTTATATGGTGCGGCGACTCTGGAACTCGTCGGTGAACCTCTCGCAATCCATGCTCAGGCTCGGCGCGTCGGAGGCTCAGGCACAGCATCTGGCGTTTCATGATGTGCTGACCGGCCTGCCGAACCGCGCACTGGTCGAAGACCGCTTAACCCAGGCGCTGGCGCTGGCGACGCGCCACGATCAGCGTGTGGCGCTGCTGCTGATCGACCTCGACCGCTTTAAAACCATCAACGATACCCACGGCCATCACGCCGGAGATGAACTGATCATCGCGGTCGCACAGCGACTGAGCAATATCGTGCGGGCCAGCGATACGGTAGGACGCATTGGCGGCGATGAATTTATCGTGGTAATGCCGGATGTCGATAATATCGGCCAGGTGCAGAGCCTGGCGCAGCGCATTATTGATGAACTGAGTGAGCCTTTTACGCTGTTTGGCAGCGATGTCTGGAGTGGCGCCAGCATCGGACTGGCACTGGCGCCCAAAGATGGGGTCGATCGGCTGGAACTCATGCGCAAAGCGGATATTGCGCTGTATGAAGCCAAAAGCGGCGGGCGCGGCACGTATCGTCAGTTTGAACGGGCGATGGATGAGTCGGTGCGGACCCGACAGACCATCGCTGCCGACCTGCGTACGGCGCTGCATACCCATCAGGGGCTGGAGGTGTGGTATCAGCCGCTGATGGATATTGGCGGTCAGCAGATGGTGGGCATCGAAGCGCTGCTGCGCTGGCACCATCCAGCCCGCGGCCTGATTGCGCCCGGTGAATTTATCGCGATTGCCGAAGAGACCGGCCTGATTATTCCGCTGGGCGAATGGGTGCTGGCTGAAGCCTGCGTCACTCAGCAACGTTTTCCCGAGCTGCTGGTGGCGGTCAACGTCTCGCCGGTGCAGTTCCGCTCTACCGGCTTTGTTGAGCGGGTGATGGCGATTGTCAGCCAGAGCGGCGGCGATCCGAAGCGCCTGGAACTGGAGATCACCGAAGGGGTGTTAATCGAAGATGAACGTGAAGCACGCGCCATTATTGTGGCGCTGCGTGATGCGGGCTTCCGGATTGCGCTGGATGACTTTGGCACCGGTTACTCCAGTCTTAACTATCTCAGCAACTTTCCGGTGGATAAAATCAAAATCGATCGCTCATTTACCCAGTCGCTGGGCGTGGCGGAAAATTCAGTGGCAATTGTTGAATCGGTGGTGAAACTGGGTCATGCCATGGGTCTGATGGTGACAGCAGAAGGCGTCGAGACGCCAGGGCAGATGTCTGCGCTGGCAGATGCGGGCTGTAATCAGTTGCAGGGCTATCTGTTCAGTCAGGCGGTGCCCGCCGATCAGCTCGCAGCACTGATGATTTCATCCGCGCCAGACGAAGTACAACAGGGGTAATCCCCTGAGTGGATGGCCGGAGCGCGGCTTTGTGCACTCAGGCTGTCTGACAGCGCGATGCGCCAGACAGCCTGAGCCGGCCATCGCCTTTTTTCCCGGCCAGAGACGTTAAACCCCCAGGCTATCCAGCAGCGCGGCAGAATGGGCGACCGCACCAAAGATGCCACCCTGCATATGGATCATGCTCAGCGCCGCTTCATGATGATGCTGCTCGGTCGCAGCACAGCAATCGGACAGCACCAGGCACTCAAAGCCGCGATCGTTGGCTTCGCGTAGCGTGGTGTGGACGCAGACGTCGGTGGTAATGCCGGTGAGGATCAGATTACGGATGCCGCGACTGCGCAAAATCAGCTCCAGATCGGTGGCATAAAACGATCCCTTACCCGGCTTATCAATCACCACTTCACCCGGCAGCGGTGCCAGCTCCGGGATAATCTCCCAGCCCGGTTCACCGCGCACCAGAATACGGCCGCACGGTCCCTCATCCCCGATCCCGGCGTTCATGCGTCGCGAGCGCCAGCGTTTGTTGGCGGGCAAGTCGCTGAGATCGGGCCGGTGCCCTTCGCGGGTATGAATAACTGGAAACTGGCGGGCGCGCATCGCCGCCAGCACCTGCTGTAATGGGGCGATGGGCGCGCGGGTCAGACTCACGTCATAGCCCATGCTGTCGACATAGCCGCCCACGCCACAGAAGTCGGTCTGCATATCAATCACGATCAGCGCGGTGTCAGCCGGCGTAAAAGTGCCGTCAAACGGCCAGGCGTAGGGGGTTGAATTAACGCTATAGTCGGACATTGCTGTTCTCCATTATCGGGCGCGGCATGCGCATTCTGCTAATCAGGCTGTAGCTGATGGCGGCGGTTACCAGACCAATAACCGCTTCACCGAACTCGGGGAAAGCGACGTGGGCGATCACCGCACACAGGCTGCCAATCGCCCAGGCGGCAAACGCAGTACCACGAAAACGCTGTGCCGGACGCTGCTCGCTGATGCGCGCCATAAAAATTAAATCCACGATCATCACTGCACCAAATGGCGGCACCACAATGCCGAGCAGGCTGAGCCACTCCAGGAAGTAAGACCAGACGCCCGCCAGCGCCAGAACGCCGCCAATTGCACCCAGGATCAGCGTCCAGAGCCGCATTTTGCTGCTGAACAGATGACTGAAGCCCACCGCCCCGTTGTAGAGGCAGTGTGTGCAGACCGATCCGAGATTGATAAAGACAAACAGGCAGGCCACTACCGACAAAAAGGCGCTGTGCCCCATCAGCATCGGCAGGAAGTTACCGCCATTGGTCAGCGGATCAACCGCTGCGCCCACTGCCACAATCACTACACCGAACAGGTAGGAGATGACGTTGGCGACCGGGAAGGCAGAGAACGCGGCGATCACCGCCGAACGGCCATTCTTCGACCAGCGGGTAAAGTCAGCGGTCATGGTGCCGGAGTCAGCAAAACCGGCTACCACCATGGTGACGGCGGTGCCCATGCTCATTGCACCGGCTGCGCTGGCGCTGCCCTTCCACTGCGTCACCACGGAGAAGTCGTGCTGTTTGCTAATCAGCCACAGCGCCACCATTCCCAGCACCACAAATAGCGGCGCGGCGATCATCCCCAGCACCGACAGCGCCCGCACGCCCAGGAACGTAATCCCGGTATAGAGGATCATGGCAAAGGCGGTCACCGCCAGCGCATTCCAGCCGAAGGTCTGATTAATGACCGTGCCGGTAAGGCCGGTCTGAAAGGCGTACCAGCCGATCACTACCGTTGAGAGAAAACCCGAGACCAGGATGTAGCCTTTGCTGCCAAAGGTGCGTCTGGCCTGCAGGGCGAAATTCATTCCGCTGTTACCGGCGTACCAGCTCAGCGCGCCGACATAGGCGAACAGCACCAGGTTTCCCAGCAGAATGGCGATCAGCGCAGGCCAGAACCCCAGATGCCAGGTAATGATGCCGCCAAACAGCGCATTGGTGAGGATCATCGGAAATCCAAACCAGACGGCCGAGACGGAGCGGGTAGAATGACGGTGCGACAGCGGTACCGGCTCATGTTCAAACTCCTGCTCCAGCGCAGGCGTAGTAGACGTTTTCATTGGGCGATTCCGGGTTGAAGGTGATTCCACGGCTGAATGCGCTCGAAAGCGGCACTGGCAGCCAGCACTAAGGCATCATCAAGATGACGTCCGACAATCTGCAGACCGACGGGCAAGCCGCTGGCAGTAAAACCGGCGGGAACGGACGCGGCGGGCTGACCGGTGAAGTTGAAGGGGTAGCAGAACGAGAGCCAGTGATCGCTGCGGACCATGCGGCCATCAATGATCTCCGGTCCCTGCATCCCCAGCGGAAACGGCGGCACCGCCAGCGTCGGGGTAATCAGCAGGTCAAAGCGCTGCATAAAGCGCCACAGGCTGTTGCTGACCGCTTTGCGAGTGGTGATGGCATCGGTGAAGTTTTCCGCCCGCCAGTCGCGCTGCAGCATGGCGACCAGATGCGGCGACATCTCGCTGCCCTGCTCCGCCATCATCTGGCGCATGCCGGTAAGATCGCTCTCCATCGCCACCAGCGCGCCAAAAGCCGCCGATGGATCAGGGAAGCCCGGATCGGCCAGTTCCAGTTCAGCACCGATTTCAGCGGCAAAACGCTGCACCGCCGCGCTGACCACTGCCCGCACTTCCGGGTCAACGGCCACATAGCCAAAATCCACGCTGAAGGCGATGCGCAGTTTGCCTGGCAGATGATGTGGCGCGCCCAGCCAGTCCACATCGCTGCAGGGAATCGAGTGGCGATCGCGCATATCCGGTCCGGCCATCAGCGACATCATCAGCGCGGCATCGCGCACGCTGCGCGTCATCGGACCGATGTGCTCCAGTGACTCCCAGCTCGACACCCCGGGGTAGCGTTCATCACGACAGCCGGGCCAGAGCGGCACCCGGCCCATCGACGCCTTGAAGCCGAAAATTCCGCAGTGCGCCGCCGGAATGCGTACCGACCCGCCGCCGTCGCTGCCCAGTGCAATCGGGCAGAGCCGCGCCGCCACCGCCGCACCCGAACCGGCGCTGGAACCCCCTGGCGTCATGCTCAAATCCCAGGGATTCCGTGGCGACGGAAACAGCGGATTGTGCCCGACCCCGCTGTAGCCAAACTCCGGTGCGGTGGTTTTGCCAAGCAGAATAGCGTCAGCGGCCAGCAACCGCTCCACCGTGATGTCGTCATCTTCCGGCACGAAATCTTTGTACGCCGCCGAACCGGAGGTGGTTCTGACGTTTGCGGTGCAGATTAAGTCCTTCACCGCCAGCGGTACGCCCGCCAGCGCGCCAGGTGTTTCTCCGCGAGCCCGTCGGGCATCCACGGCTCTGGCCTGTGCCATCGCCAGTTCAGGCGTCGGGGTACAAAAAGCCTGTATCGCCGGTTCCCGCTGTTCCATCCGTGCCAGCGCCGCCCCGGTCAGCTCGCACGCCGACACGTCCCCGCTGCGAATCAGAGCGGCCATCGTGGTGGCATCTTCGTCTAATAAGGAGTCAAACATGGGTTACCTCGCCAAAAGTGTACCTCTCGGCTAGTGCATGAAGCGTGCCAGTTAGCGGTGAATCATCCGGTCTGACATGGGGATGCCAGATGGAATACGGGCTGGGATACAAGATCGAATTCTTATGATGCCAGGTGCAGGCGGCTGTTTATTTTTCCAGCACGATGATGGCGCAGGCCTGCGCGATAAGGGGGCGTAATAGCTGAATGGTTTGCGGGCTGGCTGAAGTCTGTTTTGACGTGTTCGATAGTCTGGAGTGCCTGGGCGATTTCCGTCATATCAGCTTTGCAGGATTAGGCAGTGCTGTCGTTTTCAAAAGCGTACTCCTGGCGTTAATGGCACACCATGAAAGCTTCTTTATAGGCGGTTTTGTTTTCCAGGCTACATCAGGAGAGATCGTTGAGCGCAATCGCCCGACACCCCTTGAGGAGATCTACGATGCTTTGCTTGGGTTAAAAAATGAACTACGCTACAAGCGCCGGACAGGGTTGCCAAAGAAAGCGCCGCAACCTTTAATCCCGGACTATTTCCGGGCTTATAAAGTAGTGACTACAGGGAGAGCTTGCTATGTCGTTTTACAATAAACACGATGAAAAAACCCCTTAGGCTCCGGTCGAAACCAGGTATAAAGAGTTAAGGGCACTATTGATTGCTGAATAGCTGGCCAGACCCGATCTGCCCGCCATTAAAGCCCAGTTAGCTCAGAGGAAAAAACGCTCGTCGTCTGCCCTGTTACGCCGCAAGTTGAAAGAGCTGAATGCGCGCGAAATGCAGAAAGCTAAGATCAGCGCTTAACTCTTTAAGGCCCGATAAATGGGCCTTTCGTATTTTTTATCAGCTTCTGGCTCACACGCGGGCGGCTTTTTGCCACCCGCAACTCACCTGTTACTCCGGAAAATCTGTCTCCACTGACGTCTGTTTCCACGCTTCGATCTCAGCCAGCCGCTCTTTAAGCTTGCTGGTTACGGCATCATGGCCCCATGCGCCCATTACCAGATGGCGTGGCGGGTTATCATGCTCAGTGATGGCAATCATTGCCGTGGCGGCTCGCGCCGGATCGCCCTTCTGAGTGCCGCTGTATTCGGCGGTGGCTTTCATCCGTGCGGCTGCAGTCTCTGCATAGTCTGGCAGCGTGCTCGGCGTCTGATGCAGGGAGCGTCCTGCCCAGTCGGTGCGGAACGGACCTGGCTCGACGCAGGTAACGCGAATACCCAGCGGTCCCGCTTCCAGCGCCAGCGAATCTGACCAGCCTTCCACCGCATGTTTGCTGGCAGAGTAGTAGCCTGAGCTGGCAAAACCAATTAAGCCTGCCACCGAGGTAATGTTGATGACGTGGCCGCTGCGCGCCTTTCTCATCGCGGGCAGCACAGCGCGGGTCAGGGCAAACAGGCCAAAAACGTTGGCATCAAACTGCGCGCGGATTTCGCTTTCCACACCCTCTTCCACCGAGCTCTGATAGCCGTAACCGGCGTTGTTAACCAGCACATCAATGGTACCGAACGTGTCGAGTGCCGCTTTGACGGCCTGGTCGATGCTCGCCTGGTGGGTGACATCCAGCGCTACTGCCAGCGCGTTGTCGTGTCCCTCAACCAGATCGGCAATGGAAGAGGTATCACGTGCCGTCACGACGACCTTAAAACCACGCGCGATGGTCTGCTGCGCCAGTTCACGACCAAATCCGGTCGAACATCCCGATATTAACCAGACAGGGCTGGAGTGAGCAGTCATGGTAAGACTCCCGTTGATGATGATGAAGTGACTGGAGACCCGGACGCGAGTGCATCCGGGATTTAAGGTTAGCGAGGCGCGACGGCCCCACTTAGCCCTTAATGCTTTTTATTGAACAGCTGGCTGGCGGTGTCGCTGATGATCTGTGCCGCGCCGCGATCGCCTTTCACCATCGACGCCATAAAAGCTTTCGCCTGTTTAAAAGTGATGTGCGGCGGTAACGGGGCAACTTCCGGATCGGTTTTCACCTCCAGCAATACGGGGCGATCGGCGCTGAGCGCGCGCTGCCAGGCCGCCGCCAGTTCGTCAGGATTATCGACAAAAATACCGACCATCCCCAGCGACTGCGCAAACTCAGCGTACTTCACATCCGGCAGTTGCTGCGAGGCGTCAAAACGGGGATTCCCCTCCATGACCCGCTGCTCCCAGGTGACCTGATTGAGATCCTGGTTGTTGAACACGCAGACGATCAGGCGTGGATCGGCCCACTGCTGCCAGTATTTCTGGATGGTGATCAGCTCTGCCATATTGTTCATCTGCATCGCACCGTCACCCACCAGCGCCACCACCGGTTTGTCGGGATGGGCAAATTTTGCGGCAATCGCATAAGGCACCGCTGCGCCCATACAGGCCAGACCGCCGGAGAGCGAGGCGCGCTGCCCCTGCTTAACCCGATAGTCGCGGGCGAACCAGTTGGCACAGGAACCGGAGTCCGAGGTGACAATGGCGTTATCCGGCAGTTGTGGCGACATCTCCCACACCACCCGCTGCGGATTGACCGGATTAGCGGGTGCCATGGCGCGCTCTTCCATCAGCGTCCACCAGTCACGCACCTGAAGCGCAATATCTTCCTGCCAGCTGCGATCCTCTTTGTGCTCCAGCAGCGGCAGTAAGGCGCGCAGGGTTTCAGCCGCATCGCCATGCAGATTCACTTCGCTGGGATAGCGCAGGCCGAGCATGGCAGGATCAATGTCGATCTGCACCGCACGCGCCTTGCCCTCTTCCGGCAGGAATTCCGTCCACGGGAAGCCGCTGCCGATCATCAGCAGGGTGTCGCAGTTCTGCATTAAATCGGATGAGGGCTTCGTGCCCAGCAGGCCAATCGAACCGGTCACAAACGGCGCATCGTCCGGCAGCACATCTTTGCCCAGCAGCGCTTTTGCCACGCCCGCACCCAGCACATTGGCGACCTGTACCACCTCGACGGCGGCGTTACGTGCGCCTGCGCCAATCAGAATCGCCACTTTTTTACCGGCGTTAAGCACCTCAGCGGCGCGTTGCAAATCCGCTTCATAAGGGATCACTTTAGGACGCTGATAGCCGCTGCCGGAATGGGTAAAACCGTGCAGATGCTGCGGCGGCTGCCACTCTTCATCCTGAATATCTTTAGGGATGATGATCATCGCCACGCCGTTTTGCGCTTTGGCGATGCGCACGCCCCGGTCGAGCAGATGGCGAACCTGGGTTGAAGTCGAAGCTTCCTGAACGAAGTTGGCAACGTCCGAGAAGATGCGATCCAGGTTCATCTCCTGCTGATAACTGGAGCCGCGCGCGGTCGCTTCCGCCTGTCCGGCAATCGCCAGCACCGGAGCATGATCCATTTTGGCATCATAGAGTCCGGTCAGCAGATGGGTCGCGCCGGGCCCGCCGGTAGAGAGGCAGACGCCCAGCTCACCGGTGAATTTGGCGTGTCCTGCCGCCATAAAGGCCGCCATCTCTTCGTGGCGTACCTGAATAAATTCGATGCCGTCGCCTTTGGCGTTAGCACGCTGAATGCCGCCCAGCACCCCATTGATGCCATCTCCCGGATAGCCATAGATGCGTGTGACGCCCCACTCTTTCAGGCGCTGGACAAAAAAATCACTGGTTTTCATGCTCATCGTCGCGTTTCCCCTTGTAGTCCATGCAGACTTAAAGCGTAGTAGACGATAGGCAATCGCCGTTAATTGTTCGCCATTGCCGGGTATCGCTGACGCAAATCACTGAATATTTGTGCCATATCCGCCGTTTCGCCTATCTCTGCCACCGCCCGGAATACCTGGGTTTTCAGGAAGTGACGCCAGCTCACCGGCGCGCTTGCCAGAAAGGCGGTCAGTAACTGATAACGCTGTGGCGTCCAGAGTGTTTCGAAGCGACTCCGTGCTTCGCCGTGCTCAAAATGGTGCGCAGCCTGCTGCGGCATCGTGGCGCGCAGGCGCTCCGTTGCTGCCCGATCCACGTGGTGATCAACCACCACCACGCCATACTGCGTCCTTGCTGCCGCGACGCTGAGATAACCGCAGCGCACATCCTGCATCACCGCATCGGCATCGCGCTGTGTCGGCAGGCCATAACCGCCCGCGCCGGGTCCGCGCACTTCGACCACGTCACCCGGCAGGCAGTGGATCACATCAGTGTTACCGTGATTGATGATCTCACCGTCGCGCCGGGTACGGAAGTAAGAGAGCGCCCCACTCTGGCCGCCGACGACACCCGCCGAGGCAAACACCGATCGGTTACGGTTGCGCGCGGTAATGGTGGTATTGGGCGAGAAAATCTCAAATGCCATTTCGGTGGCTAAACCGCCGCGATAGCGACCGGCTCCGGCGCTGTCCTGGGCCAGTCCGTAGCGATGAAAGCGGATTGGCACTTCCGCTTCGTTGATCTCAATCGGGGTGTTTTTCAGAAAGGCTGAAAGACCGCCGGAGCCGTCAGGTCCATCGTGACGCGGCGTGCCGCCCGCGCCGCCGCCCACCGGACCCAGCGAGGCGACCACACTGCGATTCTGCGTCTGGGTACGAATGTTCATGATTGAGTTGCCGCCCGGTGAATTCGCGGGCAAACGCTTCGGCATCGCCAGCGAGAAGACGCCGATAGTGGCAATCTGCGACAGTGCACAGGTCAGGGAGCGCATCCCCACCGCTGCGGGTGCTTCACAGTTCATGACCGTGCCAGGCGGCAGGATTGCCCGGGTG
>Ga0308164_10001782_pt1 | contig 23430 bp, 20 predicted proteins | sample PhyTR2_FD_201031 | JGI IMG/M metagenome (GOLD analysis project Ga0308164, IMG submission 201031) | Phyllosphere microbial communities from UC Gill Tract Community Farm, Albany, California, United States - DLSLT.R2 | ecosystem: Host-associated > Plants > Phyllosphere > Unclassified | place: USA... | reverse complement strand
CTATCGCAACCAACCGCTTTTACCTTCGTTTTCAGCATAGCCTCGCATTCTATACCGCTTTTCGATATTCCGTCAACTCGCTGAAAAATTTTTCTCAGCCGAACCGCCCAGAACCTCAACGCAGACAAAACCCTTCGGCCTGACTCCGCACCGCTTGTTACTCGCTCTTTTCAGAGCGCCTGTCAGCAGTGCAGCCCTCGACTATAGCACAGCAATATTGGGCTGCAAACAGAACTTGCACCCGTACGACGACGCCAGGCCGGATAATTTACGCCATGGCTCTTCTTACCCTGCTCGACGCACAACTGGCCTTCGGCCATGTTCCTCTTCTTGACCACGCTGACTTCGCCCTGGAGTCTGCCGAACGTGTAGGCCTCATCGGCCGTAACGGTGCGGGCAAGTCTTCCTTCCTCAAGATTCTCGGTGGCCTGGAGAAGGCCGACGACGGCAGCTTCCAGATGCAGCGAGGCATCCGGACTGCCTACGTGATGCAAGAGCCGACGCTCAACCCGGATTCGACCATTTTCGAGGCGGTATCCCAGGGTATCGCGGTCGCCATCGCAGCCCGTGATCGTTATCTGTCGGGTGATGCGGATGCCGACCTGGATGCGCTTCAGCAGGAAATCGAGGCCTACGACGCCTGGAACTGGGAGCAGCGTGTCGATGAGACGCTCCACCGCCTCAACCTCAGTTCCGACGCCAAGGTAAGTACGCTCTCGGGTGGCATGCGCAAGCGTGTGGCGCTGGCACAGGCACTCGTGGCGCGGCCCGACGTGCTCTTATTAGACGAACCCACCAACCACCTGGACCTGGACGCCATCGAGTGGCTGGAAAACCTCCTGCTGGATTTCAAGGGCAGCGTCGTCACGATCACGCACGATCGCTCCTTTCTCGACCGTGTCGCGACCCGGATCGTCGAACTCGACCGCGGCCAGCTGCGCTCCTACCCGGGCAACTTCGCGGCTTACCTCACTCAAAAGGAAGAGCAGCTGGCGCAAGAGGCGGTGATCAATGCCAAGTCCGACAAGTTGCTAGCCCAGGAAGAAATCTGGATCCGTAAGGGCGTCGAAGCGCGCCGCACCAGAAGCCAGAGCCGGATCGAGCGCCTGAAGGTGATGCGCAGCCAACGCACGGCGCGTCGCGAGTCGGTGGGCCGGGTCAACATGGATGTCGCTGCCGGCGAGAAATCCGGAAAGATCGTCGCCGAGCTGACGGACGTCTGCAAGCGTTACGGTGACCGCGATATCGTCCGCGACTTCACCGGAACCATCCTGCGCGGCGACAAGATCGGCCTGGTCGGCTCCAACGGCGCAGGCAAGACGACCCTGCTCAAGATGATCCTCGGCCAGCTGGCGCCGGACTCGGGCAAGGTGCGCCAGGGCGCCAATCTCGAAATCGCTTATTTCGACCAGATGCGCGACGCACTCGATCTCGACGCCACGCTCGAAGACTTCATCAGCCCCGGCAGCGAATGGATCGAGATCGGCAACCAGCGCAAGCACGTCAAAAGCTATCTCAGCGACTTCCTGTTTTCGCCCGCCCGCGCCACGTCGCCTGTCCGATCGCTGTCGGGCGGTGAACGTAACCGCCTGCTCCTGGCTCGCCTGTTCGCACGACCGGTCAACGTGCTGGTGCTCGACGAGCCGACCAACGACCTGGACATCGACACCCTCGAACTCCTGGAAGACCTGCTGCAGAACTACGACGGCACGGTTTTCCTGGTCAGCCATGACCGGACTTTCCTGGACAACGTGGTGACAAGCCTGCTCGTGTCCGAGGGCGGCGGTTTGTGGCGCGAATACGAAGGAGGTGTTCAGGATTGGCTGATCCAGTCCCGCCGCGCCCGCGAAATCGCCCAGCGCAATGGCGCGGCGGCGGCGACACCCGCTGCCAAGGCGGCCGCGCCGTCATCCGCGCCAGCCCCCGTCGCGGCGACGGCGACGACGGCTCCGACCACCGAGGCCAAACGCAAGCTCAGCTACAAGGAGCAGCGCGAGCTGACCGAGTTGCCGCAGCGCGTCGCCGCACTCGAGAACGAGCAAAAAGAGATCGCGGCCGCCCTGGACGACGGCTCCCTCTATACGAAGGACGCCGCCCGCGCCGCTACGCTGGCTCAACGAACCGTCGAAATCGACGGCTTGCTTCTGGAGGCATTGGATCGCTGGAGCGCCCTGTCGTCCTGAAAACCCGGGCCGCTGGCGCATCGTCCGACAGACAGGCGGCCAGCCGCCAGCTACAGTTGCTCACACCTTTTCGGTATGCCCCATCTGTATTCCATGCCTGACGCCAATGTCCAGCCCTCGCGTTCCCGCGCAGTGGCTTCTTTTCTCTGGCGCGGCCTGGCCGCCCTGGCCTTCGTGGCGCTGATGCCGGGTTGTGCGGGCCTTCCCGCGAACTCCGGCCGTACCCAATCCAAGGCGCTCGCCGACGTTTCCGGCACATCGCTGGCAAAACGTATCGAAGCCGGTGCTCCGGCCGACGCGCGTAGCCGGCATCGGGCCGGCTTCCGCCTGCTGGGCGATGTCGAAAGCGCCTACGGCAGCCGCCTGGCCATGATCGATGCGGCCGAGAAGACCATCGACCTCCAGTACTACAGCATCCATTACGACAGCTCTACCGAGGAGCTGCTTCAACGCCTGCGAAAAGCGGCGGCGCGCGGGGTACGTGTACGCATCCTCATCGACGACTTCAACGCCGCCGGTGAAAACGCCGAGGTGCTGCGCATGGACGAGGTGCCGGGCGTGGAGGTGCGCCTTTTCAATCCGGTCAGCGGTCCGCGCAACTGGCAGCCGGGGCGTTTGGTCGCCGCGCTGTTCGACTTCAAGCGTATCCAGCAGCGGATGCACAACAAGTCCTTCATTGCCGACAACGTGCTGGCGGTCACCGGCGGCCGCAACCTCGGCGACGAGTATTTCGGTCAGGGCAGCAAAAGCAATTTCCTCGATCTCGACGTGCTGGTGGCCGGCCCGCTGGTACGCGAACTCTCCGGAACCTTCGACGCCTACTGGAACGATCCCCTCGCCTACCCGGCCGCCACGCTTCTCAGCGCGGCCGAACGACGCGAGCTGGACGAAAAGCGTCAGAAGCGATTGGCCGAAGAAGGCCCGGCGACACCGGCCGCCCCGCCGCAGCAACCCGCCGTCGTGCCCAAGGCCATTCCCGGCGCGGCCGGGATCGCCAGCGAAATCGAGAACGGCACGCTCGAACTGACCTGGGCGCCCGCCACCTACGTGGCCGACAAGCCGAGCAAGATCAGCGGTGACGAGCCGGACGACGAAGAAGAAACCGTGGTGGACGGCCTCGTCACCCTGATCCAAAACGCGCAGGCCGATCTGCTGATCGTCTCCCCGTACTTCGTGCCGGGCGCCGAAATGATGAACGCGTTCACCGGTCTGCGGCAACGCGGCGTGCGGGTGCGGGTGGTGACCAATTCGCTGGCTTCCAACGACGCGCCGCTGGCGCACGTGGGATATGCCCGTTACCGCAAGGCCCTGCTGGGAATCGGCGTGGAGCTGTACGAACTCAAGGCCAGCGGCGACACCGAGCGACGCATTCTCGGTTCCACCCCGCGGTCGCGCTCCAGCCTGCATGCCAAGACCCTGGTCATGGACGGCCGCCTGCTGGTGGTCGGCACCATGAACCTCGACTTGCGCTCGGCCCTGCAAAACACCGAGGCCGGCATCGTCATCCGCAGCCGCGCGCTGTCCGCGGAACTCACGCCGGGCATCGAGCAGACGCTCAAGGACAGCTACAAGGTCGAGCTGGCAGACGGCGCGCTGCTTTGGCACGTACCGGCGTCGGACACCGCGCGCGCCGGCCAGACCTTCACGGCCGAGCCCGACGCCAGCACCAGCCTGAAGCTGCTGGTGAACATCGCCGGCCCGTTCGCGCCGGACGAAATGCTCTGAAAACGGACTGCCGCCGCTAGATGCGGTGGCGAACCTCATTGCCGGATTTCAATCGCAGCACCAGGGCGCCGGCGATGTGGTCCAGCGGCAGCACCTCGTGTGCCGCACCGTGGGCGATGGCCTCGCGCGGCATGCCGAAGACGATGCAGCTGGCCTCGTCCTGCACGTAGTTGTAGCTGCCGGCGTCCTTCATCTCGCGCATCGCCTTGGCGCCGTCCGCGCCCATGCCGGTGAGCATGATCGCGTAGGCGTTGCGGCCGACCACTTTCGCACCCGACTGAAACAGCACTTCCACCGAGGGACGATGGCGGTTCACCGGCTCGGCGTCCTCGACCACCGCGACATAGTTGGCGCCGCTGCGACCCACAGAAAATTGCTTGCCGCCCGGTGCGATGTAGGCATGGCCCGGCAGGATGCGTTCGCCGTGTACGGCCTCCTTCACCGAGATGCGGCACAGGGTGTCGAGCCGGGCCGCGAAGCTGGCCGTGAACCCGGGCGGCATGTGCTGGGTGATGACGATGCCGGGGCAGTCGGCCGGCAGGTCCACCAGGATCTGCCGGATGGCCTCGGTGCCGCCGGTGGAGGCTCCGATGAAGATCAGCTTCTCGGTCGACACCCGGCCCAGCAGCGCGGCGCTGCTGGGCGGTGCCGCGGCTGGCACCGCGGCGCCGGCCACGGCGGGCGCGGCAGGCGGCGGTGCAGCCGTGCGGCGCACCTTCGCCTTGGCCGCGATACGGATCTTGTCGACGATCTGCTGAGCCAGGTCGTTCAGCCCGTTGGCCACGCCGACGCGCGGCTTGGCCACGAAATCGACCGCACCCAGCTCGAGCGCGCGCATGGTCACCTCGGCGCCGCGATCGGTCAGTGTGGAAATCATCACGACCGGCATCGGCCGCAGGCGCATCAGCCGCCCCAGGAAATCGATGCCGTCCATGCGCGGCATCTCGACATCCAGCGTGATCACATCCGGGTTGCGCTCACGGATCATCTCGCGCGCAATCAGGGGATCGTTGGCCGTGCCGATGCACTCCATGTCCGTCTGGCGGTTGATGATCTCGGCCAGCAGGCTGCGCACCAGGGCCGAGTCGTCGACGACGATGACGCTGATCTTCTTCATGGAATTCTTCTTGAAATTCGGTGGTGGACGCTGCCAACGCGAGGCGTTGCTGCGTGCCGCGGTTTCAGAACAGGTCGACCGAGCCGCCCGACGTGGTCTGCGCCACGCTCACCGCATTGCCGCGTTTTTCCTGGCTGAGCAACGATTCGGGGTGCGCGTGCGCCAACCTTTTCACCATGGCCTTGCCGGTGGTCGGAAACAGGCACACCTTGCGCGGATGGATGTCCAGCACGTCTTCGGCGAGCAACGGGATGCGCTCGGTGCGCAGGTACTCCTGCACGAAACGGGTGTTGCGCTCGCCAACGTTCATGGTCGTGAAACCCGCCATCACCTGCGCGCCGCCGAAAATCTTGGCCTGCAGGCTTTCGCGGCGTGCACCGGCCTTCAGCATTTCGTTGATGAGCAGTTCCATCGCATAGGAGCCGTAGCGCCCGGATGCGTCGGACGAATCACCTTCCGGCAGCATGAAATGGTTCATGCCACCGACGCCCGCCCGGCTGTCCCACAGGCATGCGGCGATGCATGAGCCCAGCACCGTCATGATGACGACCTGCTCGTTCGAGACGAAATATTCGCCCGGCAGCACCTTCACCGCGTTGTACTGAAAGTGGTGGTCGAAATAAAAAAACGAGGCCTCGCCGGGCTTGCGGCGCGTGGACTTCAGCACCTCCAGCGACGACGCGCCCGCGCGGGCGGTCGTCGTGTTGGCTGCGTTGCGGGCCAAGGAGTCAGCGGCGTTCATAAACAGTCTTTCCACGCAGCGTGAACAGGTCACGCGAGTCGCTGAAGTTCTCGGCATGGCCGACGAACAGCATGCCACCCGGCTTCATGACGCGGTGAATGCGCTCGAGCACACGACGCTGCGTCGGGCCGTCGAAATAGATCATCACGTTGCGGCAGAACACCAGGTCGAAAGGCTCGCGAAACGGCCAGTCGTCACGGATCAGGTTGACGCTCAGGAAGTCGATGGCGACGCGTAACTCGGGCCGCACCCGCACCATGCCGGTATTGCCGTTCTTGCCGCGCAGGAAAAATTTCTGCAGCTGCGCCTGCGAGACGCCCTTGAGCGCATCGGCCCGATAAACGCCCTGGCCGGCATGCGCGAGCACCTTGGAGTCGATGTCGCTGGCCGTCAGCCGGAACGTGTTGGCGGCCTTGCCGAGCGCCTCGAACGCGGTCATGACGATCGAGTACGGCTCTTCCCCCGTGGAGGCCGCGTTGCACCACACGCTCCAGGGACCGGACGGGCGCTGCGCCAGCGTCTGCGCCAAGATCTCGAAGTGGTGCTGTTCGCGAAAGAACGAGGTCAGGTTGGTGGTGAGCGCATTGACGAACTCCTGCCACTCGGGGCCGTCCGTCTTTTCGAGCCAGGCGAGGTATTCGCTGAAGCTCGAATGCCCGGTCTCGCGCAGCCGGCGCGACAGCCGGCTGTACACCATGGCATGTTTGCCGGCCTGCAGGTCGATGCCCGCGCGGTCGTAGATGAGTTCACGGACGCGGTCGAAATCCCGATCGGTCCAGGTGAACTCACGGTTTTGCGCGGGTACGGCCCCCGCGGCGATCGGAGCGACACGTTCACGCACGGCGGACATGGATGGTGGCAGAGCGTTGTGGCGTCAGGCCTCGGCCGGCACCAGTCCCATGTCGACGCTGGACATCAGCTTTTCGATATCCAGCAGGATCAGCATGCGCTCGGCGATCGAGCCCAGGCCCAGGATGCAGCCGTTGTCGATCACGCTCTCGATGTCCGGCGCGGCCTTGATGTGGTCCGGGCTGAGCTCCAGCACGTCGCTCACCGAGTCGACCACGATGCCGACCACGCGGTTGCGCAGGTTCAGGATGATGACCACCGTGAAGCTGTTGTAGTCCGCCTGGTCGCAGTTGAACTTCAGGCGCATGTCCACGATCGGCACGATGGTGCCGCGCAGGTTGACCACGCCCTTGATGAAGGCCGGCGCATTGGCGATGCGCGTCGGCGGCTCGTAGCCCCGGATCTCCTGAACCTTCAGGATGTCGATTCCGTACTCTTCCTTGTCGAGCCGGAAGGTCAGGTATTCCCTGGCGCCCTTGGCCGAGCCCTCGTCCATTTTTCCCATCACGCCCATAACGTCTTTTCCTTTCGCCGCTCCTCCAGGAGCGCTTAAATTAGTAGCGTGCGCGCCGCACGAGGCCGCCGGTGTCGAGAATCAACGCCACCTTGCCATCGCCCAGAATCGTCGCGCCCGAGATGTTCGGAACCCTGCGGTAGTTGGACTCGAGGTTTTTCACCACCACCTGGTGCTGGCCCAGCAGTTCGTCGACCTGCAGCGCCACGCGGCTGCCGTCGGCCTCCACCACCACCATGATGTTGGCTTCCCGGGCGTCGCCGTTGCGCGGCACCTGGAAAGTCTTGTCGAGCGCCACCACCGGCATGTAGTCCGACCGCACCTTCACCAGTTGCGAGCCCTGCGCGATGGTGCTCACCGTTTCCGGCTCCACCTGGAAGGACTCGATCACCGAGGACAGCGGCAGGATGTACACCTCGTCGGCCACCCGGACGGACATGCCGTCCATGATGGCCAGCGTCAGCGGCAGCCGCACCGAAACCTTCATGCCGTAACCCTCTACCGAATCGATATCGACCGATCCGCCCAGGGAATTAATGTTTTTCTTCACCACGTCCATGCCGACGCCGCGGCCGGACACGTCCGTCACCGTTTCGGCGGTGGAGAAACCGGGCGCGAAGATCAGGCCCCAGACGTCGCTGTCGGACATCTGGTCGTTGACCTCGATGCCACGCTCGACCGCCTTCTTCAGGATCTTCTCGCGCGACAGCCCGCGTCCGTCGTCCCGCACCTCGATGACGATGGAGCCGCCCTGGTGCGACGCCGACAAGGTGATGGTTCCGGTCTCCGCCTTGCCGGCGGCGATGCGCACGTCCGGGGCTTCCACGCCGTGGTCGCAGCTGTTGCGTACCAGGTGGGTCAGCGGATCGGTGATTTTCTCGACCAGGCTCTTGTCGAGCTCGGTGGCTTCGCCCTGCGTGACCAGGTCGACCTTCTTGCCCAGCTTGCCGGCGAGGTCGCGCAGCATGCGGGGGAAACGGCTGAACACGGTGGACATCGGGATCATGCGGATCGACATGACCGACTCCTGCAGATCCCGGGTATTGCGGTCGAGGTCGGCCAGGCCGCTCATCAGCTGCTGGTACTGCGAGGGATCCAGGCCCTGGCTGTTTTGCGCCAGCATGGCCTGGGTGATCACCAGTTCGCCCACCAGGTTGATGAGCTGGTCGACCTTGCTCACGGAGACCCGGATGGAGCTGGCTTCGAGCGCCGTCTGGGCCGACTTGGGCGCGGCCGCCGTGCGCGGTGCAGAGGCCGACGACTGTTCGGACTGCGCACCGCCCGCCTGCGCGCCCTCGGGCACGCCCGGCGCACCTTCGAACAGGCCGAAGGAGGCGATCGGCGAACCCGGCGCGTCGTGGAAGAAGCCGAAAGGCCGGCGGGCCGCCGCCTGGGCCTCGATCTCGTCCGGATCGACCGGCTCCTGCGGCGCGCGGGGCAGGATGCGCACCTGCTCCTTGGATACATGGAAAACGAACAGGTCGAGCAGGTCTTCGTCGGACGACGCCGTCTCGACGGCGAAGGCGCGCATGTCGGGCTGCGGCGAGGGCAGCGCTTCGATGGTGCCCAGGCCGGGGATGTCACGGAACAACTCGCGCACTGCTTCGGCCTGCTCGGGGCGTTCCAGCGGGCCGACGTGGATCTCCAGCGAGCGGGTGCCCGGCGGGGCGGCCGGTGCCGGTGCCGGTGCCTCGGCGGCCGGCTGCGGCGATGCTTCCGGCTCTTCGTCGAGGGGCGCGGACACGGCCGGTTCGACGGCAACGACCGCCACCGGGGCCGGGGCACGCGCCGGCGCGGGGGCGGGCGCGGCCTGGCCGGCCGCCAGGCCGGCGATGCGACGCACCAGGTCGGAGGTGTCGAGCGAATCGCCCTCCCCGCCCGCCTGGTGGCGCGCCAGCAGGCTGCGCGATGCGTCGGCCGACTCCAGCAGCACGTCGACCATCGAAGGCGCGGGCTGCAGTTCGTGGCGCCGCAGCTTGTCGAGCAGGGACTCCATGTGGTGGGTCAGCTCGGCCACGTCGGAAAAACCGAAGGTGGCGGCGCCGCCCTTGATGGAATGCGCACAGCGGAAGATGCCGTTCAGTTCCTCGTCGTCGGCCTGGGTCAGGTCGAGACTGAGCAGCATCTTCTCCATCTGGTCGAGGTTCTCGCCGGCTTCCTCGAAAAAGATCTCGTAGAACTGGCTGAGATCGAAATCGGCTCCGCCGCCGGCACTTTGCACTTCAGCCATGGCCGATTTCCTGTTTTTTCATCATGAATGCCGCCTCGCCGATCCGGCTCAGCGGATGACCTTCTGGATCACCTCGATCAGGCGACTCGGATCGAATGGCTTGACCAGCCAGCCGGTGGCGCCGGCCGCGCGGCCGGCCTGCTTCATCTGATCGCTGGACTCGGTGGTCAGGATCAGGATCGGCGTGTTCTTGAACTTGGGGTTCTCGCGCAGCATGCGGGTCAGCCCGATACCGTCGAGACGCGGCATGTTCTGGTCGGCCAGCACCAGATCGATTTTCTCGGTCTGGGCCTTTTCGAACGCGTCCTGGCCGTCCACCGCTTCCACCACGTGGTAGCCGGCGCCGGTCAGGGTGAAAGAAACCATTTTTCGCATGGATGGAGAATCATCAACAGCGAGGATCGAAAACATGTATGGGCTCCAGCTAAACGTTTTTATACGGTGCGTGTCAGGGCGAGGCTCTTCAGAACAGCTCGACGGATCCGGCGTCCATCTCGCTTTGCGTGACCGGATTGGGACGCTCAGGCTGAATCTCGGTGAACGGGGTGGCTTCTTCGCCTTCTTCCTGGCCCATCGACTCGGCCGCCAGCCGGAAGGCACAACCCTGCAGCACCCGGGTGATGTGCACGATCAATTGGGACGACATGTCCTGGAACTGCAATTCGGTAATGGCAGACCGCAGCGATGTCAAGGCCTCGGCGACGCCTCCGCCATGGACCTGCGCCGGTCCGGCGAGCTGCGCATTGGCTTCGCCGAAGCGGTCCATCAGGTTGTCGCACGCATGGCCGAGCAGGCCTTCGAGGCGTTGCAGGTCATGCATGACGACCAGCAACGAATCCTGGACTTCCGCCACCACCATCAGGGGCATTTGCACAGCGGGGCCGCTATCGTTGGCGAGCGGTGTTTGCATCGATTCTCCATCCTTGCGGAACGCTGGTAACAAAGAGTTGGCGCTACATCCGCAAATACCAGGGATTGCCAGGAATGCCGGGGGGCCAGGACAGACCGAGGCCAGAATGTCCTCTATCTTACGCATACATATCGGCACAATTAAGGCACTCTTTACGCATTTTTATATAGTTTGTTGTAATCGCCCACTATCCGACACACCATCGTCTTCCTGCCCTCAAAAAACGGCAGGATCGTGGCAAAAGACCGAACTGCATGGCTGAAGACCACACCCTCCCGCTGCGAATCCTCCATCTGGAAGACTCACCGACCGACCACGCCCTGGTCCGGATGACGTTGCAGCGCGCCGGCCGCCCTTTTGAACTGCGCCGGGTCGAAACCCTTTACGACTTGCTGCAGCAGTTGCACGAGAACACATTTGACGTGGTGGTAGCTGACTACAACCTGCCTGGGTTCACTGCGGTGGACGCCTGGAACGCGCTGGACGGCGGGCGCGAGGACGCGCCCCCGTTCGTGGTGCTGTCGGGTGCCATCGGCGAAGCGGCGGCGGTGTATGCCATCCGCCGCGGCATCAGCGATTACCTGCTGAAAGACGACATCGCCAAACTGCCGCACGTGATCGAGCGCGCCATGGAAGTCCGCAGCGCCAAGCGCGCGCGGCAGCGCGCCGACCGGGAACTGGCGATATCCGAACGCCGCCTGGCCGAGTTGACCGAGCACCTGCAGCAAAGCATCGAACAGGAGCGCGCCGCGATCGCGCGGGAGATTCACGACGACATCGGCGGTTCGCTGGCCGCCGTCAAGTACGACCTCGCCTGGATCGCCCGCCATGCCCAGGACGACGAGATGCGCCGCCATGCCCAGGCCGGGGTGGACACCCTCCGGCACGCCATGGATGCCAGCCAGCGAATCATGATGAACCTGCGCCCGCCGGTGCTCGACCAGGGCATCGGCGCGGCGATCCAGTGGCTGGCCGACAACTTCCAGCGCCGCACCGGCAAGCCGGTGCGCATCCAGGCGCCGACCGAGCGCATCGAGTTGCCCGCCACGGTCGAACTCGCCGCCTACCGCACGGCCCAGGAAGCGTTGACCAACATCACCAAACATGCGGCCGAATGCACCGAGGTGTCGATCGAACTGACCGACGGCGAAGGCGTGCTGACGCTCGAGATCGCCGACAACGGCCGCGGCCTGCCGCCCGAAATGCTCGACAAGCCGCGCGCCTTCGGTCTGCGCGGCCTGCACGAGCGCGCACGCACCGCGGGCGGCTGGCTGGACGTCAGCCAGCGGCCGGGCGGCGGCACGTCCATCATCCTGTCGGTGCCGCTCGGGGACCAGCCCCTGGATACGGATGCCGACGCCGAGGGAGAAACGCCATGATCCGGGTCATGCTCTGCGACGACCACGCGCTGGTGCGCCGAGGCATCCGCGACACCTTGAGCGACGCGGTGGACATCACCGTCACCGCCGACGTCAGCAGCTACGCCGAACTGCGCGAGGCCTTGCGCCACCAACCCTGCGACGTGCTGCTGCTCGACCTGAGCATGCCCGGCCGGGGCGGGCTGGAGGTGATGCAGACGCTGAAGGAAACCGACGAAACGGTGCGCGTGCTGGTGGTCTCCATGTACCCGGAAGACCAGTACGCCATCCGTTGCCTGCGGGCCGGCGCCTTCGGCTATGTCAACAAGGCCGGCGACCCGGCCGAACTGGTGGCGGCGGTGCGCACCGTGGCGCAGGGGCGCAAGTACCTGACACCCGAGGTCGCGCAGATGCTGGCGGAGAGCGTGGCCAAGCCGGTCGCGGAGTCACCGCACTCCACGCTGTCGGAACGGGAGTTGCAGACGCTGCTCAAGATCGCCTCGGGACGGCGGCTGTCCGACATCGCCGAAGAACTCATGCTGAGCCCGAAGACGGTGAGCGTGTATCGCACCCGCGTCATGGAGAAACTGGGCCTGTCGAACAATGCCGAGTTGACCGTCTATGCGATTCGCAACGGCCTGGTCTAGGCGTTTGCGCCCTTCATGACACGCTGCGACGACCGTTGCCGGGACACGGCAATCGATGGCCTGCCGCCGGCCTCCGTTCTTCAGGCGGCCCCGGCCGTGATCGTCTCGATGAACTGCGCTTCGCTGCCCGGGCGGCCGTGCAGCCATCCCTGCTGAAGCCGGCATCCCTGCGCCTGCAGAAAATCCGCCTGCTCCTGTGTTTCGACGCCTTCGGCGATGACGAGCAGACCCAGGTGGGAACCCACGGCCAGGATGGAACGCACGATGCCCACGTTGGCCACGTCTTCCGGCAGCCCGGCGATAAAGCTGCGATCGATCTTGATCTCGTGCAGCGGTAGCTGCCGCAGGTAGGCCAGGCTGGAGAAACCGGTGCCGAAATCGTCGATCGAGAAACGCACCCCGAGTTGCACGAGCTCGTGCAGCCGTTCGGTCACGTTCTGAATATCCGAGATCAGCACGCTTTCGGTGATCTCCATGATCAGGCCCTCCGCGGGCGCCCGGCTGGACGCCAGGGCCTGCTTGACGCGACCGACGAATTCAGGATGGCTGAACTGGATGGGACTGATGTTGATCGCCAGCCGCAACTCGTTGTCGACCGCCCGCAGGCGCTGCAACATCGCGCATCCCTCTTCCAGAACCCATGCGCCGAGTTCGAAGATCAGGCCGCTCGCTTCGGCCAGCGGGATGAACTGATCCGGCGGTACCGAGCCACGCGTCGGATGGCGCCAGCGCAGCAGCGCCTCGGCGCCGACCACGCGGCCGCTTCCATCGACCTGCGGCTGCAGGTGAAGCTGGATCTGATCGGTGCCGATGGCCGACCTGAGATCCGTCTCCAGGGAGATCCGGTCGTGAAACTCCGCCAGCATGTCCTGCTTGAACAGCACCGGTGTGCGGGTGGTGCGCTGGGACTTGGCCTTGCGCAGGGCGAGTTGCGCTTCGCGCAGGGCGTCGACTCCGCTGCCGGTGCCGACGTCGATCACGCTGACGCCGGCACGCAGGTGGACCGTGAGCGGTCCGAGGCTCAGGTTCAGCGGGCCTGCCAACCGGTCGAGCAGCTTGTTGGCGACACCTTCGGCGGTGCGCCGGGCCGTCTCGATCACGGTGCTGTCGGTCGCCACCAGCACCACGAACTCGTCACCGCCGGTGCGCGCCAGCAGGTCCGCGCTCCGCAGCATGCCGCCGAGCCGGTGGGCCACTTCGCACAGCACCTCGTCGCCGATCGGCGCGCCATGGGCCACGTTGATCAGCTTGAACTGATCGATGTCCAGGCAGACGACACCGGTCAACCCGCCTCCGCGGGAAACGCGCTCGTGTTCCATGGCCAGCCGGTCCATCAGCTGGCGGCGGTCTATCAGGCCGGTCAGCGGATCGCGCTGCAGGTTCGCGGTCGACGCGAGCGAATTGAGCGCTTCCTGCCAATTGCCCGGCGCTTTTCCGGACATGTCCGCGCCGGTGGCGGCGATCGCGAAACCGCCTTTTCCGGCCTGCTTGACCGCGTACATGGCGGCATCGGCCGCGTGGATCAGTGTTTCGGCGCTGGTGGCGTGCAGGGGGTAGCTGGCGATGCCCACGCTCGCCCCCACCCGCGCACGTTCGCCGTTGGGCAGCAGGAACTCGTCCCGGAAGCTGGAAAGGAGCCGGCTCGCCTGCTCGGACACGCTGGAATGATTCGCCTCGGTGCCGACGATCATGACCACCAGCTCGTCGCCGCCCAGGCGCCCGACCAGTTCGCAGCCGCGCTGGAAAAGGGCCAGCAGCCGCCCGGCCGCTTCCACCAGCACCGCGTCGCCGGCCGCGTGGCCCCAGCGGTCGTTGACCGCCTTGAAGCCGTCCAGGTCGATGAACATCAGCGTCACGCTGCCGTCCTCCTGCTGCGCCGCGCTCACCTGGTGGTCCAGGGCCGATTCGATATACGCGCGGTTTTTCAGGCCGGTCAGGGCGTCGTGCTCGGCGCGATGCTGCGCGGCGTGTTCCTGGGCCTTGCGGTGAGTGATGTCGTAGAGAACGCCTTCGGTGCGACCGGTGCCGGCCGTTTTTTCCGAGGCGCTCACCATGCAATGGATCCACAGGTGGGTGCCGTCCAGCCGGCGCAGCTCGAGGTCGGCCGACTCGGGTTGGCCGGTCTGGCGCGCGCGTTCGATCAGTTGCGCCAGCAGGTCCGGGTCGACGCACACCTTGCGTGCGAAGTCGGCCAAGCCTGTTTCAGCGACGTCCGCGGGCAGCCCCAGCAAGGTGCTCAGGGCCGGGTTGGCCTGTACCAGGTCGCCCTGCGGCGACAGGATGAAAATCCCCGCGTTCGTCGACACGAAAATGCCCCGGTAACGGGCTTCCAGGGCGCTGATTTCCTCGCGCACGGACCGCTCGCGCTCCAGGGCCGCCTGCTGCAGGTCGAGCAGCCGGTTGGCGGCCGCCGTGACGATGCCGACCTCGTCGGCCGCATGCTGCGGCGCGATCGGCAGGCGGCGCGGGCTTCCCGGGTCGATCAGCGCCAGCTCGCCGGCCAGGCGGTGCATCGGCCGCGACAGCAGGCGGCTCGCCAGCGCGTTGAACACGATCAGCACGCCCGCCACCAGCACGCACAGCGCCGCGACCACCAATGCCGCCTGGTTTCCCGCGTCCGCCGCCAGGCGGGAGGTGTCGAGCCACACCTCGAAGCGCCCGACCTCCTCGAGCGAATTGAAGGGCGAGCGCAGCGGCGACGCGAAGGTCGACTCCGACGCGGCGGTGTCCTGGGCTTCGCGCGCGCCCAGCTGTCCCGAAACGCTCGAAGCCAGGGTATTGCCGGCCAGGTCGCGCACCCGCACCTGTGCCACCGACGGGTGGTGGACCAGCCCGTCGACCAGTTCCTTCAGCAGCACGTTGTCGCGCGCATACACGCCGACGGCCAGGGTCTGCTGCACGGCCATCACGATGGCCCGGGCAGACGCCTCGCTGGTCCGCAGGTAGTGCGACTTGGCGATGGCATAGACCACCACGGTGACAACCACCAGCATCGCGGCCGCACTGAGGAGGACCGCCGTCAGGAAGCGGCGGTGAAGGCTGGTACTGCGCATGGCGATCGGCAGCCTCGGTTCAGGGGAGACGGAGCACCACGCGCACCGAGCTGTCCTGGGGTTCCCGCGTCAGGTAGCCGACGGCCTGCGGATCGGCCCGGAGGCGCCGGATCATGGCCGTGTCGTCGCCGACGTTTTGCGGCGGCTGGACTTGTCCGGTGAAGTGCAGGCGCGCCCAGTAGCTGTTGATGCGGGCGATGTCCATGCCGGTCAGCGCCTGGTAGAAATCCGACCGCGCCGTGCTGTCGCGCTGCTGGTCCAGGGGCACCACCACCTCCCCGGAAGTCAGCGTGCGAGCCCTGCCGGTATAGAGCGCCAGCACCTCTTGCTGCGAGATCGAGCGGATCGTGCTCTGCGCCGAAACCACCACATAGACAGGCTCGGCGGACAAGGCGAAGCCCTGCAGGCCGAACGTGCACAGGACGGCGAAGAGCGCCAGCGTGGCGCCGCTCGAAAGGCTGCGGTAAATCTTCGCCATCACTGCCCCCACACGAAGTCGACCAACACGGAGACCAGCGTACCCCGCGCCGCGCGGCCGTCGGAAAAACGCCAGCCCGCCGCACCGTGCGCCCGGACGTCGAAACGGTCGACCTGCAGCTTGAGCGCGGCATTCGAGCGGAAATCCCATCGCAGTCCGGCACTCAGGGTGCTCTGGTCGAAGCGATAGCTGTCGCCCGCGGCGGCGGCGAATCCTGCCAGGGCCTGCGCCTGCAACGCGGCCGGAAGGCCGATCAGCGGACTCAGGGTGCCGGCCAGGTTCGGTGCGGCGACGGCGGCGTCGTCGGGCTTGACCCGGCTGGCGGATCCGTAATACGTCACCGGGCCGTAGCGATAACCCACGCTGACGTAGCCGCGACGGGCACCGAGCGGGCTGTTGGGCACCTTGAGCTGGCTGCCCTCGCTGATGAAAGTCCAGGGCCCCGTCTCGTACTGAGCGGCCAGCGCGAGATAGCTGGTGCTGCCCCCGGTCCACAGGTTGTTGCCGAGTGCGCCGAGCGACGACGCCAGGCCCGGAACCGGAATGGTGCCGATCGCATTCAGCGCCTGGCGCAACTGGTCGGCCTGGTTGTTGGTGTCGACGTACAGCTGCGCATGCTGGTAGCTGGCCTTCAACAACAGCCCGCCCTCTTCCCTCGAAAGCCCGAGCGCCCAGGCGTTGCGGCCGTGCATGTCCAGACGCGAGCCGTCGGTGTCCGAAACGCTGGTGCGCATCGAGCCGGCGGTGAAACGTGCCCGCCAGGTGGCGGCGCCGCCGAACCAGCGCTGCTCCAGATCGACGCCGTCCAGCGAGGAAATCGGCGCGAAACCGTAGAAGTCCACCGGTGGCCGGGCCCAGGGCAAGGCGTAGCCGACATTGCGGCTGTCGGCAAACAGAAAGATGTCCGGGCTGGTTCGTCCCAGCCGGATGCGGGTATCGGGCAGCGGACGCCAGCCCGCGTAGGCATAGGTCACGCTTTCCGCCGCCGCCGCACCGGAGGGCTTGGAGAGCGCCACCGCCTGCAGGCCGGCTTCCCACGGTCCGCTGCTCCAGTTGAGCTGGGCGCCGAGCCGGGAATCAGGCGTCAGGCTGGAATCCGAGCCGGCGCCCCGTTGGCTGCGGTTTCGCACGAAACCCCAGCCGTTGACGCCGGATTGATGCACCGCCCCCAGCGTGCCGAACCCGCTGATGTTCCAGTTCGACGGGCTCGAAAGGTCCGGCAGCACGACCGACTCGGCCGGTTCCAGGGCCGTCTGGGCCATCGCATGGCCGAAAAACAGCGCGCCGATCGATATCAGCAGGCGACTTCGAATACTCGAATTCCGGATGAAGAGAATGGACATAGACAACAAGATGCGCGTGGCCGCACCGCCGACGCGCGGATGGCTTGAAAGTGGGGCGAGCAAACGTGCTTCGCGCTGGGAAAGACAAGGGGAGGCAGGTCATGCCTGGCTGCCGCAGCAGCAACCGGGGGCCGTGAAACGGCGCCGTCGGGCCGGTCGGCAATGCGTAAGCAATCGCCACATTGTTCATCAAGATGTAGTAATCGGCGCTGCCGCAGCGCCAATTGCCGGCCTGTCTAGGCATTCTTACAACAGGATGAATCCGGTCGATCCCACGCTCATGGAAACACGCGCCGACCTCGTTCAGCGATTTCGCATCCAGTCACCCGTCTGGAAGAAACTGGTTCTCAGGCGCTCCCGGAGCGCGTCGGGAACCCCGGTCTCCCCCATCGCCTGGTCCATGCAGGCCAGCCATTCGTCCCGCTCGCGAATGCCGATCGAAAACGGCAGGTGCCGGGCCCGCAACATCGGATGTCCGACGCGTTCGGTGTAGTGCTGCGGACCGCCGAGCCATCCGCACAGGAACCAGAACAGACGCTCCCGGGCGTGGGCCAGGTCCGGCCCGTGCGCGGCACGCAAAGCGGAATAAGACGATTCGAGGTCCATCAGGTCGTAAAAACGCTCGACCAGCGCCCTGACGCGCTCCTCGCCGCCGATCCAGGCAAAAGGGGTGTCGAACGGGGGTTTGTCTTCTATCTGCATGGGCCGGGATTTTGCCCGCGCCTGAAACGCACGGTATCCGACACCATGCCGGGCGCTGGTTCTAATCGGGCGAGCAGCAACAGGAGTCCTCATGTCCGACCTCGATTACCAGAACCCCGGCCCCGACCGCGCCCAGGTCGACGCACTGCCCGGCGCCACCCTGCTCGAATTCGGCACCGGCTGGTGCGGCTACTGCCGCGCGGCGCAGCCCCTGGTTGAACAGGCGCTGCGCAGCCACCCCGGCCTGCGGCACATCAAGATCGAAGACGGCAGCGGTCGGGCGCTCGGGCGCTCCTATCGGGTCAAGCTGTGGCCCACGCTCGTATTCCTGCGCGACGGCCAGGAGAGCGCGCGCCTGGTGCGGCCGTCGAATGTGGACGACATCGCCAGCGCACTGGCCGGCATCATGACTACCTGATACCGCGAGCCGCCCGCAGCGCGGGCTGAGGCCGACCCACTCAGGAGTTGTCGCGCTCGCGCAGACGCCCGGTCACGGCATCTTTCAACCGCCCGTTTTGCCAGCGCCGCAGGTAACGCTGGAATTCCGGGTTGTCGTAACGCGGCAGCCGGCGGATCGCGGCCCAGCAGTAGCCCGCGATCATCAGCAAGCCGCCGATGAAATACGGCTTCTCGCGCATTCGATTGACCCCCGCCACCATCGCATACAGCGGGTGATAGCCCAGGTACCAGTTGCCGCGGCCCCAGCGCATGCGGCCGACAAAAAGATCACGGTCGGACGAACCCATCACCCGGTGGTGCCAGAGCCATGCATCCTTGTCGTAGGTGCTGAGGGTTTCCCAGCCCATCATGGCGGCGGTGTGTACATCGATACCGTCCCAGGCCAGGTGCTGCACGAAGCCGCCGATGTCTTCGAAGGCCTCGCGCTTGTAAAGTTTGAACTGTCCCGCCACCTGCTCGCGCCCGTGGCTTTCTTCGATGAAACGGCCGTCTTCCTCGCGGAACACCTTGCCCGACACCGCCGCCAGGCGGGGCTCGGCCTCCAGCTTGCCGATCATGTGCTGCAGATAGAGCGGGCCGAAGGACATGTCGCCGTCGAGCTTGGCGATGTACTGCCAGTCGGTGTGCACGATCTGCGAGCGGCCGAATTCGAATGCCGCGATCACCCCGCCACCCAGCTTGCGGAAGCCGCGGTTCTGGCGCGTCACCAGACGGATAAACGGATGGCGCGCGGCGTATTCGGCAACGATTTCCGGGGTGGCATCGCTGGAGCCGTCGTCCACCACGATCCACTCCAGCGGGCGCCAGGTTTGCGAAACCATGGCCTCCATCGTCAGGCGCAGGTAGTCGGCCTCGTCGCGCACCGGCGAGATCACCACCAAAGGAATGACGCGGGGATCGATTGCCGGGGTAGACACCACCGGCGTGAGCTCCGAAGACGAAATGCGTGCCATGAACCGCCAATACAAATGCTGTACAAAGAGACTCTTGCCACATCCTAACAGTGACGCTAACAGTAAGTTACGTTACCCTCGGGAGGACGCCAATCCTGTTCCATGAGCGCGCCGTTTCCATCTCACTCCCCAGCATCCGTGACCGACCGACCCTTCCAGGCCGGTGGGGCCGTGCCCGTGTGCACGATGTTCGGGCTGGAAATCATGGCGCTCGACTACCAGGAAGCCGCTTCGCGCCTGGTCGCGACCGCGGCCGCGGGCAAGCGTCCGTCGACCGTGGTGGTGACACCCAATGTCGACCACCTGGTGCGACTCGATCACGCGTCGCCGGAGTTCCGCGCGCTGTATGCCAGTGCCGACGCGATTTTCGCGGACGGCATGCCGCTGGTCTGGGCCAGCCGCATCTTCGGCAGCCAGCCACTGCCCGGCCGGGTGACCGGCGCCGACTTGTTCGTCACCCTGGCGCAGCGCGCGGCCGAGCTGGATCTGCCGGTTTTCGTGATCGGCGGCCTGCCCGGCGACGAGCCGGTGCTGTCGGCCGCCCTGTCGGCACGCTTTCCCGGACTTCGCGCGGAGGTCTATTCGCCTTCCATGCAGTTCGACCCGAACGGCGCGGAAGGCCACGAGGCGCTGAACCGCATCGCGCTGGCGGGCCCCGCCATCGTGTTCGTGTGCCTGGGCATGCCCAAACAGGAGCGCTGGGCCATCACCCACCGCACCCGGATCTCCGCATCGCTGGTGATGTGTGTCGGTGCCGCCATGGAATTCGCGCTCGGCCAGAAACGCCGGGCGCCGCACTGGATGCAGCACAACGGCTTCGAATGGCTATGGCGGCTGGTCAGCGAGCCGCGCCGGCTGTGGCGCCGCTATCTCGTCCAGAGCCTGCGTTTCGTCCGCCTGCTGCGCCACGAGCGAGCTGAGGCGGCGCGCCGCCGTACCACCGACCCCTCTTAAATATCGAGAACTTCTACCCGACATGGCCGGAGCGACAAAGACAACCCACCACGCATCGTTTTTCAACGGAGTGGTGTCCATCATCTGTGCATGCACGGTCACCCTCATCCTGCTCGTCTGGGCGGGCATTTACAGCGAGGCGAAGGTCGACACCTTCAACGGCATCGGCCTGCTCGGCTTCGCGGTAGGAGTCTTCTCCTTCCGCAACATCGGCCAGGAACTGCTGGACATCCGGGTGCGCTGGTTTTCGCTGGTGCGCTCCATGCTGCGCCGCTGGGCGCTGACCTTCGCGGTAGTGCTATTCGCGCTGTACACGGCCAAGGTCGGCGCCACGTTTTCCCGCCTGGTGATGATCGGCTGGCTGCTCAGCACGCCGGTGCTGCTGACGCCCGTCCTGCTGCTCTGCCGGCGCATGGCGGTCAGCCTCTACAGCGCACCGGGCCGGCGCCGCAAGGCGGTTTTCGTGTTCTTCGACGAGGAAGCCTCGGAGCTGGCCGTCACCCTCAGCGAGTCGCCGATCCTGGGCATCACGCCGGTCGGCTACTTCGATGACCGCGACGTGCCGCGCGGCGTCAACACCGCCGGCCTGAGCAAGCTCGGCGAGGTGTCCAAGGCGCAGGAGTGGATCCGCAATCACCGGGTGGACATGGTCTTCATCGGCCTGCGCGGCGCGCACGGCGCGCGTGCCCAGCAACTGCTCGACGCGCTGCTGGACTCGGTCGTCTCGATCTACTTCGTGCCCGACTACCGCCCGGCCGGCCTGCGCCACGTCGAATACGCCGAGCTGGCCGACATGCCCGTGCTGGTGGCCTACGAAACGCCTTTCCTCGGCCTTTCCAGGGTCAGCAAGCGGCTGATGGACATCGTCATGTCGACCTTCCTGCTGATGCTCGCCAGCCCGGTGATGGTGGTCTGCGCCATCGCCGTGCGGCTGAGTTCGCCGGGACCGATCCTGTTCCACCAGAAGCGCTACGGCGCGGGCGGCATGGAAATCTCGGTCTACAAGTTCCGCTCGATGCGCAACGACCCCCTGCCCGCCGACGGCGTGGTGCAGCAGGCGCGTCGCAACGACCCCCGCGTGACCCCCGTCGGCGCCTTCCTGCGGCGCACCTCGCTCGACGAACTGCCGCAGTTCTTCAACGTGCTGGGCGGCTCGATGAGCATCGTCGGGCCGCGCCCGCACGCGGTGCAGCACAACGAGCTGTACCGCCACCAGGTACGCGGCTACATGCTGCGCCACAAGGTCAAGCCGGGCATCACCGGCTGGGCCCAGGTCAACGGTGCACGCGGTGAAACGTCCACGCTCGACAAGATGGAAAAGCGCATCGAGCTCGACCTGTACTACATCCGCAACTGGTCCCTCACGCTCGACCTGCGAATCATCATGATGACCGCGCTGCTGGTGGTACGAGACCGCCATGCCTTCTGACGCAGAACCCGCCGGCCTTCCGAAACCATCCGCCGCCGACCGCCCCGCAACGGGGCTGCCCGCCTCGCTGCACATGGCCGTGCACGACAGCATGCAATCGGTGGAAGCGCGCTGGCGCGAAGCCTGGCCGCGCATGGCGGCCACCGCCTTCCAGAGTTTCGACTGGGTGAACATCTGGTTCGAGACGCTGGGCCGCCGCCAGGGCTGGAAGCCCTGTATCGCCGAGCTGCGCGCCGACAGCCCGGAAGGGCCGACCGTGCTGCTGTTGCCGCTGGGCTTCCGGCGCGAGGGCCTGCTGCGGGTGATGGGCTACCTGGGCGCCGAAATGCTGGATTACCAGGCGCCGCTGATCGACCCCGATTTCGCCCGAGCCGTGACACCCGCCCATGCCGCGCGGCTGTGGCGAGGCTTTGTCGACATCCTGCCCTCGGTCGACCTGATCCGCACCCGGCGCATGCCCGAGACCATCGGCGGCGTGCCCAATCCCTTCGCCACCGTACCGGGCGCGCGCCAGACCGAAGAAGCGCATGCCGCCCTGCTGCCGGCCAGCTTCGACGCCTACGCCGCCCGGCGCGACAGCGGCCTGCTGGCCAACACCCGCCGCAAGATGCGCCGCCTGGCCGAGGCGGGCACGGTGCGCATGGTGACGCTGGTCGACGACCCGGCCGACCTGCGTCTGGCGATGGATGCGATGGCCGCGCAGAAATCGCAGCGCTGGCTCGCCACCGGCTGCATCGATGCCTTCGCGCTGCCGGGTTTTCGTGAATTTTTCGATCGGCTGGCGAGCGAGCCTTTGCAGGGGGTCGAGTCGGTCGTCTCGGTTCTTCTGCTCGACGAAAAACCCATCGCTGCGCATTGGGGCATGCGTATGGGGGGCGTGGTGTATTGGCTGATGCCCAGCTACGACGAGGCTTATGCGCGGTTCTCTCCCGGTCGGCTATTGATGGAAGCGCTGCTGCGGCGGTGCATCGAGGACGGGCTGACGGAGTTCGATTTCACCGCGGGCGATGAAGCCTACAAGCTGCAATGGGCCGATCGGAGATTGCGGCTGTTCTCGATTTATCAGTCGGGTAGCACGCTGGGGTGTTATGCGGTGAATTGGCGGCGGGTGAGGGACTTTGCACGGTCGGTGCCGGTGGTGCGGGATTTTGTGCGCAAGCTGCGGGGTAAGGCCTGAAGTTTGTTTTTTGGTTTTCTGCCTTCGGCTTGTTGGTTTCTTCTACTCCCTTCCAGGGTGGAGCCCGCTTACCGCGCGGGGGCGGGTCACTTTCTTTTCTGGCAAAAAAGAAAGTAACCAAAGAAAGTTGCCAGGGATCGGACTACGACAAGAATCGGGCTGTCGCTGCGCTCAGCCTGGGGAATATGTCGTGAGACCCATGTAGGCGACGATTTGAGCATGCCTCAGGTCACCGCACCGCCCCCACATTTACGGGATCCGATTACCAATAAGATTATTCGAACGCAGCGCTCACGTACGGACCATGCGTCCGAAAAACGCGCGCCCAGCAGGGACAAAGAAACAGCCATCGCGCACAACGGCCAACCCATTAACAATCAACGCGGTTATCTAAAGCAGTTGCGTTAATTGCACAAGTTCGATTATCGGCGCGGCGCTCGATTAATCTTATTGGTAGTCGGACCCCTTAAATGTGGGAGCGGTGCGGTGACATGAGGCATGCTCAAATCGTCGCCTACATGGGTCTCACGACATATTCCCCAGGCCGAGCGAAGCAAAGGCCCGATTCTTGTCGTAGTCCGATCCCTGGCAACTTTCTTTGGTTACT
>Ga0308164_10001781_pt1 | contig 23436 bp, 11 predicted proteins | sample PhyTR2_FD_201031 | JGI IMG/M metagenome (GOLD analysis project Ga0308164, IMG submission 201031) | Phyllosphere microbial communities from UC Gill Tract Community Farm, Albany, California, United States - DLSLT.R2 | ecosystem: Host-associated > Plants > Phyllosphere > Unclassified | place: USA... | reverse complement strand
CCTGCTGGCGGCCCTGCCGGCGCACGACGACCGGTCGCCGGACACCCTGCCGATGATCGATGCGGCCGAGCAGCGGCTGATCGACGGCTTCAACGCCACGCCGGCGACCCCGGCGGCCGAGGCGGCCGAGGCGGCCGAGGCGGCCATGCTGCCGGCCGGCGACCTGGTCCACGCGATGGTCGAGGCGCAGGCCATCCGCACGCCCGACGCGGTGGCCGTGACCCTGGGCGACGCCTCGCTGCGCTATGGCGAACTCGACGCCCGCGCCGACCGGCTCGCGACCCGCCTGCGCGCCCTCGGCGTCGGGCCGGACGTGCCGGTGGCCCTGCTGGTCGAGCGCAGCCTGGCGATGGTGGTCGGCCTGCTGGCCGTGCTCAAGGCCGGAGGCGCCTACGTACCGCTCGATCCGAGCCATCCGCGCGACCGCACCGCCGCCGTGCTGGCCGGCGCCCGGCCGCGCGTGATCCTGACCCAGGGCTCGCTCGCCGCCACGCTGCCGCCGGTCGAGGGCGACCCCCCGGTGCTGCTGCTGGAGGCCGATTTCGCCGCCTTCGAGCCCGCCGCGCCCGCCGCCGCCGCCGTCACCGCCGAAGCGGACGTGGCCGTGGCCGTGGCCCCGCACCACCTGGCCTACGTCATCTTCACCTCCGGCTCGACCGGCGCGCCCAAGGGCGTCGCCATGCACCACGCCGCGCTGGCCAACCTGCTGCGCTGGCAGGCCGCGCATCCGCGCGTGGCGGCACCGCAGCGCACGCTGCAGTTCGCCGCGCTGGGCTTCGACGTCGCCTTCCAGGAGATCTTCGCCACGCTGGCGGTCGGCGGCACGCTGGTGCTGATCGACGAGGCCGTGCGGCGCGATCCGCAGGCGCTGGCCGCCGTGATGCGCGCGCAGCGCGTGCAGCGGCTCTACCTGCCCTTCATCGCGCTGCAGAACATCGCCGAGTACCTGGTCGCCGCCGACGAGCCGCTGCCCGACCTGCAGGACGTGATGACCGCCGGCGAGCAGCTCCACGCCAGCCCGGCGGTGCGCGCCTTCTTCGCCCGCCTGCCCGGTTGCCGCCTGCACAACCAGTACGGCCCGACCGAGAGCCACGTGGTGACGGCGCTGGAACTGCCGGCCGATCCGTCGACCTGGGCCGCATTGCCCTCGATCGGCCGGCCGATCGACCACTGCCGCATCCACGTCCTCGACGCCCGGGGCCGCACCGCGCCGCTGGGCGTGGCCGGCGAGATCCACATCGGCGGCATCGGCGTGGCGCGCGGCTACCTGCACCGCCCCGAACTGACGGCCGAGCGCTTCGTCGCCGATCCGTTCTCCACCGACCCGGCCGCGCGCCTCTACAGGACCGGCGACATCGGCCGCTGGCGCGCCGATGGCGAGATCGACTGCCTGGGCCGCAACGACCACCAGGTGAAGGTGCGCGGCCACCGCGTCGAGCTCGGCGAGATCGAGGGCGCGCTGCTGACCCACCCGGCGGTGAGCGAGGCCGCCGTGCTGGCGCGCCACGACGGCGGCGGCGACGCGCGCCTGGTGGCCTATGTCACCACGCAGCCCGGCACCGAGTCCGGCGCCGACGGCCTGCGCGCGCACCTCGCCGCGCTGCTGCCGCCCTACATGGTGCCGGCGGTGTTCGTCGCGCTCGCCACGCTGCCGCGCTCGCCCAACGGCAAGATCGACCGTCGCGCCCTGCCCGCGCCGCTGGCCGCGCGGCCCGAGCTGGGCGAGCCCTTCGAGGAGGGCCGCACCGACACCGAGCGGCGGGTCTGCGCCGCCTTCGAGCGCGTGCTGGGCCTCGAGCGCGCCGGCCGCGCCGACAACTTCTTCGACCTCGGCGGCGATTCGCTGCGGGTGCTCAAGGTGCTGGCCGAGCTGCAGGCCGCCAGCCCGCGCCGGCTGTCGACCAACCTGTTCTTCCAGGATCCGACGCCGGCGGCCATCGCGCGCTCGATCGACGGCGAGAACCAGGCCGCGCCGATCGCGCCATCGGCCGAGCGCGCGCGCTTCGACGCCGAGGCCGCCGCGCAGGAGCCGATCGCGCTGGTCGGCATGGCCGGGCGCTTCCCCGGCGCGGACGATGTCGAGGCCTTCTGGGCCAACCTGCGGGACGGCCGCGAGTCGATCCGCTTCTTCGACGATGCCGAGCTCGACGCCGGCGTGAGCGCGGCCCTGCGCGCCGACCCCGACTACGTGCGGGCCCGTGGCGTGATCGAGGGCGCCGACCGCTTCGACGCCGCCTTCTTCGGCATCAACCCCAAGGAAGCGACGCTGATGGACCCCCAGCAGCGCGTCTTCCTGGAGATCTGCTGGGAGTGCCTGGAACGCGCCGGCTACGCGCCGGACCGCCAGCAGCGCCCGGTCGGCGTCTTCGCCGGCATGCACAACGCGACCTACTTCCAGCGCCACGTCGCGCCGCGCGCCGACCTGATCGACGCCGTGGGCGAGTTCACGGTGATGCTGGGCAACGAGAAGGACTATGTCGCCACCCGCGTGGCCCACCGCCTGAACCTCACCGGCCCGGCGATCAGCCTGAACACCGCCTGCTCGACCTCGCTGGTGGCCATGGCGCAGGCCTTCGCCGCGCTGCGCTCGGGCCAGTGCGACATGGCGCTCGCCGGTGGCGTCGCCATCACCTGCCCGCCCCACAGCGGCTACCTGCACCAGGAGGGCGCGATGCTCTCGCCCGACGGCCACACGCGCAGCTTCGATGCCCGGGCCCAGGGCACGGTGTTCGGCGACGGCGCCGGCGTGGTGCTGATGAAGCGCCTGTCCGACGCCCAGGCCGATGGCGACACCATCTATGCCGTGCTGCGCGGCATCGGCGTGAACAACGACGGCGGCACCAAGGCCAGCTTCACCGCCCCCAGTATCGACGGCCAGGCCGCCGTGGTGTCGATGGCCCTGGCCTCGGCCGGCGTCGATGCCCGCAGCATCTCGTATGTCGAGGCGCACGGCACCGCCACGCCGATGGGCGATCCGGTCGAGGTCGCCGCCCTGTCCCGCGCCTATGCCCGCCACACCGCCGACAGCGGCTTCTGCGCCATCGGTTCGGTCAAGAGCAATGTCGGCCACCTGCTGATGGCCGCCGGTGCCGCCGGCGTCATCAAGACGGCGCTGGCGCTACACGAGGAACGCCTGCCCGCGACCCTGCACTACGAGAGCGCCAATCCGGCGATCGACTTCGAGGGCACGCCGTTCCACGTCAACGCGCATCTCGCCGACTGGCCGCGCCGGGACGGCGCCCCGCGCCGCGCCGGCGTCAGCTCGTTCGGCGTCGGCGGCACCAACGCCCACGTGATCCTGGAGGAGGCGCCGCTGGCGCAGCCGACCGAGCCGGTCGCCGGACCCCGGCTGCTGACGCTGTCGGCGCGCACGCCCGAGGCACTGGCCGCCATGCGCGCGCGACTGGCCGACCACCTGGCGGCGCATCCCGGCAGCAACCTCGGCGACGTGGCGCACACGCTGCGCGTCGGGCGCAAGGCCTTCGCGCGGCGCCTGGCCGTGGTGGCCGATGGCGTGGCCGAGACCATCGAGGTCCTGCGCGACCCCGCATCGCCCTATGCCATCGCCGGCGCCACCGCGGCGCGCGTGCACGAACCGGTGCTGCTGTTCCCGGGCCAGGGCGCGCAGTACGCCGGCATGGGACGCACGCTCTATGTCCACGACGAGATCTTCCGCGCGGCGCTGGACGAGGCCTGCGACGCCTTCGCGGGCGAGCTGGCCTTCGACCTGCGCGAACGCCTGTTCTCCGACGATGCCGCCGCCCTGGCGCCGACGGCGGTCACGCAGCCGGCCACCTTCGCGCTCGAGTACGCCCTGGCCCGCCGCGCCCTGCATCTGGGCCTGCGCCCGGCCGCCATGATCGGCCACAGCGTGGGCGAGTTCGCCGCCGCCGTGATCGCCGGCGTGATGTCGCTGGCCGACGCGGCGCGCCTGGTGGCGCGGCGCGGCGCCTTGATGCAGGCGCTGCCGGCCGGCCGCATGCTGTCGGTGCGCCTGGCGGCCGAACGCCTGGCGCCCTACCTGGCCGCGGCCGCCGCCGATGGCGTGTCGCTGGCGGCCGAGAACGGTCCCTCGGCCTGCGTCGCCGCCGGTCCCGCCGCCGGCATCGAGGCCCTGCAGGCGCGGCTCGAGGCCGATGGCATCGCCACACGGCCATTGCAGACCTCGCACGCCTTCCACTCGGCCATGATGGACGCCGCCGTGGCGCCCTTCGAGGCCCTGGTGCGCGGCGTGACGCTGAACGCGCCGCACCGCCACATCGTCTCCACCCTCACCGGCCGCATGCTGAGCGCCGCCGAGGCCACCGACCCGGCCTACTGGGCACGCCACCTGCGCGAGGCGGTGCGCTTCTCCGGCGCGATCCGCACCGCGCAGGCCGAGTTCGCGCAGCCGCTGTTCATCGAGCTGGGCCCGCGCGCCACGCTCGCCACCCTGGCCCGCCAGCATGCCGGACGCGATGGCGCGCCGGTCGCCGTGTCGCTGCTGGCGGACACGCCGGCCATGGAGCTGGTGGCCTTCCAGCTCGGGCTGGGCCGGCTCTGGACGCTGGGCGTCGAGGTCGACCTCGACAGCCTCGACGGCCGCGACCGCAAGGCCCGCCTGCGCCTGCCGACCTATCCGTTCGAGCGCAAGCGCCACTGGGTCGACATCGCCGCGCCGACCGCGCAGCCGCACGCCCCGGCGGCACCCGCCGCACCCGCCGCATCCGCCACCCCGACCGCCCCCTCTTCCATCGATTCGACCCCGGAGCCCTCCATGCCCACCGCCGCCACCGCCTCCACCCGCCGCCTCGCGCTCCACACCAAGGTGCGCGAACTGTTCGAGGACATCTCCGGCACGCCCATGGGCGATGCCGATGGCGCCGCGTCCTTCATCGACCAGGGCCTGGATTCGCTGGTCCTGACGCAGGCCGCGCTGCAGGTCAAGAAGCACTTCCGCATCAACATCACCTTCCGCCAGCTGATGGAGGGCTGCCGCAGCTTCGACCTGCTGGTCGACCATCTCGACCAGACCCTGCCGCCGGAACCCGAGCCGGCACCGGCGGCCGCGGCCGTCGCGGCACCGGTGGCCGTGGCGGCGATCCAGGCGGCGCCGCCGGCCCAGGCGACATCGATGCCGGCGGCGGCGACCGTCGCGCTGCCGGTCTTCGCGCCGGCCGCCCCGCGCGCCGACGCGCCGATGCTCCAGCAGCTGATCGCCCAGCAGATGCAGCTCATGCAGCAGCAGCTGGTGCTGCTGTCGGGCGCGCCGGCCGCCGTGGCCCAGGCCGTGGCCGTCCAGGCCGCGCCCGTCACGCCCGTCGTCACGGCCGCCACGCCGGCCACGACCGTCGCCGTGCCGGCCGAGGTCAGCGGCGGCGTCGGCTACGACGTCAAGAAGGCCTTCGGCGCCATCGCCCGCATCCACACCACGCCCAACCGCGAGATCACCGGCCGCCAGCAGACCCGCCTGGACGCCTTCGTGCGCCGCTATGTCGAGCGCACCGCCAGGAGCAAGGCCTTCACGGCCGAGAACCGCGACCACATGGCCGACCCGCGCGTGGTCAACGGCTTCCGGCCGGCGACCAAGGAGATCACCTACCAGCTGGTGGTCGACCGCTCCAAGGGCTCGCGCGTCTGGGACATCGACGGCAACGAATATGTCGACGTGCTCAACGGCTTCGGCATGAACATGTTCGGCTGGCAGCCCGACTTCATCAACGAGGCGCTGCACCGCCAGCTCGACCGCGGCTACGAGATCGGCCCGCAGCATCCGCTGGCCGCCGAGGTCACCGCGCGCATCTGCGAGCTCACCGGCTTCGACCGCGCCGCGCTGTGCAACACCGGCTCCGAGGCCGTGATGGCGGCCATGCGCATCGCCCGCACCCACACCGGTCGCAGCACCATCGTGCTGTTCGCCGGCTCCTACCACGGCACCTTCGACGAGGTGCTGGTGCGCGCCGGACGCGGCGCGCGCGGCATCCCGGCGACGCCGGGCGTGATGAGCGGGGTGTTCGGCGACGTGCGCGTGCTCGACTACGGCACGCCCGAGTCGCTCGAGTTCATCCGCGAGAACGCCGACGAGCTCGCCGCCGTGCTGGTCGAGCCGGTGCAGAGCCGCCGCCCCGACTTCCAGCCGCGCGAGTTCCTGCAGGAAGTGCGCGCCATCACCGAGAAGAGCGGTGCCTGCCTGATCTTCGACGAGGTCATCACCGGCTTCCGCGCCCACCCCGGCGGCGCCCAGGCGATGTTCGGCCTGCGCGCCGACCTCTCGACCTATGGCAAGGTGATCGGCGGCGGCATGCCCATCGGCGCCGTGGCCGGCAAGCGCGAGTTCATGGACGCGCTCGACGGCGGCGCCTGGAACTACGGCGACGACTCGATCCCGACGGTGGGCGTGACCTACTTCGCCGGCACCTTCGTGCGCCACCCGCTGACCCTGGCCGCGGCCAAGGCCTCGCTCGACCACATGGCCGCCGCCGGCGGCGCGCTGCAGGCGCAGCTCAACCTGCACACCGCGGCCATGGCCGACGAGCTGACGGCGTTCTGCCGCGAGGTCGGCGCGCCCCTGGAGATCCGCCACTTCGCCTCGCTGTGGCGCGTGAGCTGGCTGGAGGACCACCCGCTGCAGGACCTGCTGTTCGCCATGATGCGCAGCCGCGGCGTGCACATCCTGGACAATTTCCCCTGCTTCATGACGACCGCCCACACCCGCGACGACATCGCCACCATCAAGTCGGCCTTCAAGGAATCGGTCGCCGAGATGCAGCAGGCCGAGTTCCTGCCCGGCCGGGCGATCGCGCCACGCGGCTTCGACGCCGCCAACCCGCCGGTGCCCGATGCCCGCCTGGGCCGCGACAAGGACGGCCAGCCGGCCTGGTTCGTGCCCGATCCGGCCGCCCACGGCAAGTACGTGAAGCTGCAGGCCTGAGCCCCCGGCCCCCTCCTTGCGCGCCATCCGGACCATGTACTCCTCCACGCCCTCTCCCGCCGCCGACGACGCTCGAGCCACCATGAACACGACTCCCGAAGAGGACGACTTCGATCCGTTCGCCGCCGGCGTCATCGAACAGACCGCGCCCGCCACCGAGGCGCAGCGCGAGGTCTGGCTGGCCGACCGTCTCGGCGAGCAGGCCTCGCTGGCCTACAACGAGTCGCTCACGCTGCGCCTGCGCGGCGCGCTCGACACGCCGGCCCTGGTCACCGCCTTCGACGCCCTGGTGGCGCGCCACCCGGCGCTGCGCACCACCTTCTCCAGCGATGGCAGCCAGCTGCTGATCGGCGAACCCACGCCCCTGCAGCTGGCCGAGCACGACCTGCGCGCGCTGGCCCCGGCGGCGCAGAAGCGCACGCTCGAGGCCGAGTGCGCGGCCGTCGTGCGCGAGCGCTTCGACCTCGCCAACGGACCGCTGTTCCGCGCCGCGCTCTACCACCTGGCGCCGATGGAGCACCTGCTGGTGATGAGCGCGCACCACGCGGTGTGCGACGGCTGGTCGTGGGGCGTCATCGCCGACGACCTCGGGCGGCTCTACGCCGAGCGCATCGGCGCCGGTCCGGCGCTGGAGCCGGCGCCGGGCTATGCGGAGTACGCGGCCTGGGAAGCGTCCGAGGCCGAGAGCCCCGACATGCAGGCGCACGTCGACTACTGGCTGGGCAAGTTCGATGGCGGCAGCCTGCCGGTGCTGGAGCTGCCCCTGGACCGCGCCCGCCCGGCGGTGCGCACCTTCGCCTCGCGGCGCGTCGACCACCCGCTCGAGCGCCCCCTGATCGACGCCCTGCGCCGCACCGGCTCGGCCGCCGGCGCCAGTCTCTACGCGGTGCTCTTCAGCGGCTTCGCGGCACTGCTTCATCGCCTGACGGCACAGGACGACATCGTCATCGGCATCGCCGCGGCCGGCCAGATGGCGGCCCAGATGCCGCGCCTGGTGGGCCACTGCGTGAACCTCCTGCCGCTGCGCGTGGCCGTGGACGACACGCTCGCCTTCGACGCCCTGATGCGCCAGTCGGCCAGCCAGCTGCTCGATGCCTTCGAGCACCAGAACCTGACCTATGGCTCGCTGCTGCGGCGCCTGCCCATGACGCGCGATCCGAGCCGGCTGCCGCTGGTCAGCGTGCTGTTCAACGTCGACCGCGACGCCGCGCCCGATGCCGGCAGCTTTCCCGGCATCCAGGCCGAGCAGGGCAGCCTGCCGCGCGCCTGCGAGAACTTCGAGCTGTTCGTGAACATCGCGCCGACCGCCGCCGGCATGCAGGTCGAGCTCCAGTACAACAGCGACCTGTTCGACCACGCCACCATCGAGCGCTGGCTGGCCGCCTACGAGTGCCTGCTGCGCGACGCCGTGGCCGAGCCCGCGCGCGGCGTCGGCCGCCTGGAACTGCTCGACGCCGCCGGCCTGGGCGCGCTGCAGGCCCTGCAGCCGGCGCCCTGGCCCGCGCTCGACATCGCCGAGCAGACCATGCATGCCGCCTTCGCGGCCCAGGCCCGGACCGAGCCGGCGCGCCACGCGTTGCGCTTCGAGGGCCTGGCGCTGAGCTATGGTGAGCTGGACGCGCAGTCGAACCGGCTGGCGCGGGCCCTGCGCGCGCGCGGCATCGGCCGCGGCGCGCTGGTCGGCCTGTGCCTGCCGCGCGACGCCGGCATGGTGATGGCCCTGCTGGCGGTGCTCAAGAGCGGCGCCGCCTATGTCCCGCTGGATCCCGACTTCCCGCAGGCGCGCCTGGACTACTACGCCGAGGACGCCGGCCTGGCGCTGCTGCTGACGCTCTCCGACGTGGCGACCGCGCCGCGCGCCTGGCATGCCGAGGCCGCCACGCGCACCCTCGCGCTCGACACCCAGCGCGCCTGGCTCGAGGAGTCCGACGCCGCGCTGCCGCCCGGCCCGCTCGACGCCCGGCCGGCCGACACCGCCTATGTCATCTACACCTCGGGCTCGACCGGCAAGCCCAAGGGCGTGGCGGTGCCGCACGGCGCGGTGGCGAACTTCCTGCGCAGCATGCGCCACGAGCCGGGCATCGATCGCGACGACCGGCTGGTGGCCGTGACCACGCTGTCCTTCGACATCGCCGTGCTCGAGCTGATGCTGCCGCTGTCGGTCGGCGCCGAGGTCGTCATCGCGACGCGCGACGTCGCCATGAACGGCACCGCCCTGGGCGAGCTGATCCACGCCAGCGGCGCCACCATGCTGCAGGCCACGCCGGGCATGTGGCGCCTGCTGCTGGAGGCCGGCTGGCAGCGCCGGGTCCCGTTCAAGGCGCTGGTCGGCGGCGAGAGCCTGCCGGGCGACCTGGCGCACGACCTGCTGCAGGCCGCCGGCGAGGTCTGGAACATGTACGGCCCGACCGAGACCACCATCTGGTCGACGCTCTGGCGCGTCGATCCGGCACTGGTCGGGCGCACCGGCGTGTCGATCGGCCGGCCGATCGCCAACACCACCGTCTGGATCCTGGACGAGCACCTGCAGCCGCTGCCCGCGGGCGTGCCCGGCGAGATCTGCATCGGCGGCGATGGCCTGGCCATCGGCTATCTGCACCGGCCCGAACTCACGGCCGACCGCTTCGTGACGACCACCCTGGGCGGCCGGACCGTGCGCATCTACCGCACCGGCGACCGCGGCCGCTGGCGCAACGACGGCCTGCTCGCGCACCTGGGACGCAACGACTTCCAGGTCAAGGTGCGCGGCTACCGCATCGAGCTCGGCGAGATCGAGGCGCGCTGCAACGAGATGCCCGGCGTGACCAGCAGCGTGGTGCTGGCGCGCGAGGACAAGCCCGGCGACGTGCGCCTGGTGGCCTACCTCGCCACCCTCCCGGGCATCGCCATCGGCCGCAGCACGCTGGCCGAGCACCTGCGCGAGAGCCTGCCCCAGTACATGCTGCCCCAGCACGTGGTGACGCTGCCGGCGCTGCCGCTGCTGCCCAACGGCAAGGTCGACCGCAAGGCGCTGCCCGCGCCCGCCGCGGCGACGGCGCCGCATCCGGCCGCCGTCGCGGCGGCGCGCATCGCGCCGCGCAACGAGCGCGAGCGCCTGGTGCTGGCGGTGATGGAGGAGGTGCTGCACACGCCGGACATGAGCGTGGTCGACGACTTCTTCGCGCTGGGCGGCCATTCGCTGCTGGCCGCGCGGCTGGCGGTGCGCATCGGCACCACCTTCGGCCTGCAGCTGCCGCTGGGCAAGGTGTTCGAGGCGCCGACGGCCGAGCGCATGGCCGCCGAGATCGCCCGCATCCAGGCCAGCGGCACGCAGCTGCAGATCGCCATCCCGCGCCGCAGCGACCGCCGCTCCGCTCCGCTCACGCTGGAGCAGCAGCGCATGCGCTTCGCCGAGGAGCTGCATCCGGGCACGACGGCATTCAACACGCCATCGGTGCACCGCCTCACCGGGCCGCTGGACCGGGCACTGTTCGAGCGCGCGCTGCGCCACGTGGTGCGCCGCCAGGACGCATTGCGCACCGCCATCGTGCCGGCCATCAATGCCGAGGGCTGGCGCCAGCGCATCGACGACGAGGTCGTGCTCGAGCTGCCGTTCGAGGACCTGGGCATGCTGCCGGTGGCCGAACGCGAGGCCGAGATGCGCCGCCGCGCGCAGGCCGTGATCGACACCCCGATCGCCACCGACGCCGCGCCGCTGTTCCGCTGCGCGCTCTACCGGCTGGACGCGCAGGAGCACGTCTTCCTGTTCATGGCGCATCACCTGGTGTGGGACGGCTACTCGTTCGACGTCCTCTACCGCGAGATGGCCACGCTCTACGCCGGCCTGGTGGCCGGCCAGGACGTGCAGACCGCCCTGCCCGAGACGACGGTGAGCTATGGCGACTTCGCCGCCTGGCAGACCCGCTGGCTGGAAGGCGCCGATGCCGCGCGCCAGCGCGACTACTGGCGCGCCCGGCTCGCGGCGGCGCCGGTGCTGTCGATGCTCGCGGCCGACACGCCGGTGCGCGCGGGCACGCCCGGCGAGGGCCGCAGCGAGCACCTGAGCGTGCCGGCGTCACTCTCCGAGGCCCTGCGCGACGTCGCCCGGCGCCACAACCTGACGCTCAACATGGTGCTGATGGCCGCCTATGGCACCGCGCTGGCCAACGCCATCGGCCAGCCGGCGGTGGGCATCGGCATGCCGGTGCGCGGGCGCATCGTGCCCGAGCTCGAGGACGTGATGGGCTTCTTCGTCGGCCTGGTGCCGGTGCTGCTGGAGGCGCGGCCGGAACTGTCGTTCACCGACTTCGCCGCCGCCCTGCGCGCGGACATGACCGGCGCGCTGGCCCACCAGGACCTGCCGTTCCAGCACCTGACCCAGCAGGCCAGCACGGCGCAGCGCCGCGCCGGCCTCTACCAGGCCGTGTTCTCGTTCCAGGACACGCGCGAGCGCCAGCGCCACTGGGGCCCGCTCGCGCACGACATGGTGATGCTGTTCCAGAAGGGCCTGACCGACGACCTCGGCCTCTGGCTGCTCGACCGCCCCACCGGCCTGGAGGGCTTCTTCGTCTACAACGCCAGCCTCTATTCCGCCGCCACGGCGGCGGCGTTCCGGCAGAACTTCGTCGACATCCTGGCCGCCGTCGCGGCGCACCCGACGACGCGCCTGGGCGAGCTGGCGCAGCCGGCCGCCATCCTGGCGCAGGCCTCGGCGGCGCAGGCGGCACCGGCGCCGGCGCCCGTCGCCAGCACCACGGCGCTGCTGCAGCCCGAGCAGGCGCGCCTGGCCCAGCTGTGGGCCAGCGCGCTGGACATCGACGTCAACGAGATCCGCCCGGACGACAACTTCTTCGATCTGGGCGGCGACTCGCTCATGGCGATGCGCGTGGTCCAGCACTCGCAGGAAGTGCTCGGCCATCGCGTCGAGCCCCGGCGCTACGTGTTCGAGAGCCTGGCGCAGCTCGCGGCCAAGCCCGCGGCCGTGCCGACCGCGCCCGGCACGCTGGCCTCGGCCGACGCCCCGGCCCCGGCCCGGGTCGGCCTGCTCGGCCGCATGTTCCAGGGCTGGGGCCGCAAGGGCTAGAGCAGGGCACGACGACGATGACGATGGCGCTCTCCATGCCGCTGCCGCTGAACGGGCCGGCCCAGGCCCATTGCGACGTCTGGCTCGTCGCGCTCGACCGGGCGGTGCCGCAAGCCCTGCGCGCGCAGCTCTCGACATCCGAGCGCGAGCGTTCGCAGCGCTTCGTCTTCGCCCGCGACCGCCATCGCTTCGTCGCCGCGCATGCCGCCCTGCGCCAGCTGCTGGCGCAGCGCACCGGCCTGCCTGGCGCCCTGGTCGAGCTGACCGAGAACGTCTTCGGCAAGCCGCTGCTGGCCGGAGCGGGACCGGGCGGGCCGAACGCGCCGCATTTCAACCTGAGCCACAGCCAGGACCTGGGCGCGGTCGCCTTGTCGGACACGCACGAGATCGGCATCGACGTCGAGGTGCTGCGCCCGCTCTCGGACCGCGCCGCCATGGCCCGGACCTACTTCACGCCGGCCGAGCAGCGGGCGCTCGAACGCGTCGAGTCGCGCGGCGCCCTGGCGGCGGAGAAGGCCTTCTTCACCTGCTGGACGCGCAAGGAGGCCTGCCTGAAGGCCCTGGGCCTGGGCCTGCAGCTGGCCACCGACAGCTTCGAGGTCGGCGTCGAGGCGAACATGGCGGAAGCGCTCGACATCGACATCCAGACCCTCGAGGGCATCGAGCGCGTGCGGCTGGAGTCGTTCCCCTGCGGGCCGGACGCCGTCGGCGCGCTGGCGCTGCGCCTGGCCCGCGACCCGTCCCCCTCCGTTTCTGCATGCGGCGCCGCGCATGCTTCGAAGACCTCCGCATGACTCCCCTGATGTTCGGTCCGGCCTCGCGCCGGCTTTTCGGCCTCTACCATCCCGCCGGAGAAGGCCGCCCGGTGCGTGGCGCGGTGCTGATATGCCCGCCCTTCGGCCAGGAGGCGCTGCGGTCGCACCGCTTCTTCAAGGTACTGGCCGACCGGCTCTCGCGCGCCGGCTTCTCGGTCCTGCGCTTCGACTACTACGGCACCGGCGACTCGCCGGGCGACGATGTCGAGGGCGAACTCGAGGGCTGGTCGCGCGATGTCGTGGCCGCCCACGAGGAATTGCGCCGGCTGTCGACCACGTCCGCCGGCACGCCGCCCCTGAACTGGCTCGGCGCCCGCCTGGGCGGCACGCTGGCCCTGCTGGCGGCGCGCCAGACGCGGCCCGTGCTGGACCGCCTGCTGCTGTGGGAGCCGATCATGGACGGACCCGCCTACGCGCGGATGCTGCGCGAGTGGCATGTCCATTCCCTGGAGATCTCCTACTGCATCCCTGAGCCATCGTTGCGCCGCCAGCTCGCCAGCGACGAGAATGCCTTCGTCGCCGAAGCCTCCGGTTTCGGTGTCTCCGCCCGGCTGCGCGCGCAGCTCCTGCGGCTGCAGCCGGACGAGCTGCGCTGCGAGACGACCGGCCGCGTCACCGTGATCACCCGACCGGGCGACAAGGCCGTCGCCCAGTGGGTTCGGCTGCAGGACGCGGCCCACGTGCTCGATTTCGATCATCCGCTCGACTGGAACTCCGACCCCGGCAGCAGCAACGCACTGGTGCCGGCCGAAGCGCTGAAACAACTACTCGCAACGATGAATGAGTGACATGAACATCGAGCAAATCCCCATCCTCTTCGGGCCCGAGCGCAACCTGGTCGGCGTGATCACCACCCCGGCGAGCAGCACCGGCGCGCCGATCGCATGCCTGATGCTCAACATGGGCGCCAACCATCGCGGCGGCCCGCACCGGATCAACGTGAAACTGGCCCACCGGCTCGCCACGATGGGCATCACCAGCCTGCGCATGGACCTGGCGGGCCTGGGCGACAGCGGCCCGGCGCGCACCGACCTGGGCTACTACGCGCAGTGCGTGGTCGACCTGCAGGCCGGCATGGACCTGCTTCGCACGACGCACGGCATCCAGCGCTTCCTGGTGGTGGGCCTGTGCTCGGGCGCCGCGCACGCGCTCAACCTGGCGGTGGACGATCCGCGCGTGACGGGCATCCTGCTGTTCGACGGCTACAGCTTCGCCGGCCGCCGCTGGCACTGGGAGCGCTCGCTGCGGCGTGCGCTCGCCGCGCCGACCAACCCGGCCGTGATCGGCAAGACCATGCGCTGGCTGCGGCGCACCTTCACCAACGCCGCGCCGGTGGCCGCCGACACGCCCGCCGTCAACATCTTCACGATGGAGAAGGAGACCCCGGCCGAGGTGCGCGCCACCTTCAGCCGCTCGATGGCGACCCTGGTCGGTCGCGGCGTGTCGGTCTACCTGCTCTATTCGGGGACGCAGCACGTGCGCGACGTCGACCGCGACCACCTCGGATCGCTGGTGCGCGAGCCCTTCGCCGACCAGGTGCGCTACGAGTTCTCGCGCGACATCGACCACACGATGACCTCGCTGGTGGCGCAGAACGCGTTCCTGACCTGCGCCTCGAACTGGGCCCTCGGCATCGCGATGCCGGGTTCGACCCTGGGCCTGGTGCAGTCCGGCACCGGTCACCTCGAAACGGCCGAGGAGGAGACGCCCAGCGCCTGGGGCGCCCTGGCGCCGGCCAAGGCCGCCGGCGGCTCGCGCCAGACCCGCAAGGCGGATCGCGGGTTCATCGAAACGGTGTACTAGGGCCAAACGCCCGGGCCGGTCGGACACCGGTCCGATCGCGCAAAATGGGGGGTTCCCCAGCCTCTGGATATACCCCATGAACCGCTGCCCTTCCCCGCCCTCGCCGCTGCGCGGCGTCGCCGTGCTGGCCACCGCGCTGCTCGCCACGCCATTCGTGGCGTCGCCGGCCCGGGCCCAGACCCCGGTCGAGGCCCCGGGCATCTCCAGCGAAGCCGCCTTCGGCGGGCGCAACTTCCCCGCCGACGCGTTGCGCGGCCGCCTGCGGGTCGTCGATCCACCGGTGATCCGCCTGGACGGCCGGGAGGATCGCTTCTCGCCCGGCGTGCGCATCCGCGATGCCCGCAATCTGCTGGTGGTGAGCAGCACCGTCACCGGCCAGGACCTGCTGGTCAACTACACGCGCGATGCCGCCGGCCTGGTGCGCGAGGTGTGGGTGCTGAGCACCGACGAGGCCCGGGCCCCGCGCGACGCCGCCACCCGACCCCTGCTCGACTTCTGGCCCTTCGCCTCTCCTCCCGGCGCGCGCGACGACGGTCGCACGCCCTTCGCCGACCTGCCCGGCTACACGCAGTGACCGCGCCCTTCCTCCCGCCACCGGCCGACACCGGCGCTCCCGGTTCCTCCCTTTCTCCCCGACCCCCACGCTCCCCCCACGCCATGTCCAAGAAAGTCTTCATCAAAACCTTCGGCTGCCAGATGAACGAGTACGACTCGGACAAGATGGCCGACGTGCTCCGGGCCGCCCAGGGCTACGAGGCCACGCGCGACATCGAGCAGGCCGACCTGATCCTCTTCAACACCTGCTCGGTGCGCGAGAAGGCCCAGGAGAAGGTCTTCAGCGACCTCGGCCGCGTCAAGCACCTGAAGGCGCGCGGCGTGAAGATCGGCGTCGGCGGCTGCGTGGCCAGCCAGGAGGGCGCGGCCATCATCGAGCGCGCGCCCTATGTCGACGTGGTGTTCGGTCCGCAGACGCTGCACCGCCTGCCGGAGATGCTGGCGCAGCGCGAGCGGCTGGACCGTCCGCAGGTCGACATCAGCTTTCCCGAGATCGAGAAGTTCGACCATCTGCCGCCCGCCCGCGTGGAGGGCGTGACGGCCTTCGTCTCGATCATGGAGGGCTGCTCCAAGTACTGCAGCTACTGCGTGGTGCCCTACACCCGCGGCGAGGAGGTCAGCCGGCCGTTCGACGACGTGCTGGCCGAGGTCGCCGGGCTGGCCGCGCAGGGCGTGCGCGAGGTCACGCTGCTGGGCCAGAACGTCAACGCCTACCGAGGCGCCATGGGCGGCACCACCGAGATCGCCGACTTCGCGCTGCTGCTCGAGTACGTCGCCGAGATCCCCGGCATCGAGCGCATCCGCTACACCACCAGCCATCCCAACGAATTCACGCCCCGTCTGATCGAGGCCTACGCCCACATCCCTCAGCTCGTCTCGCACCTGCACCTGCCGGTGCAGCACGGCAGCGACCGCATCCTGATGGCCATGAAGCGCGGCTACACGGCCATGGAATACAAGAGCACGGTGCGCAAGCTGCGCGCCCTGCGCCCGGGCCTGGCGCTGTCGAGCGACTTCATCGTCGGCTTCCCCGGCGAAACCGAGGACGACTTCGAGCGGATGATGAAGCTCATCGACGACATGGATTTCGACGCCAGCTTCAGCTTCATCTTCAGCCCGCGCCCCGGCACGCCGGCCGCCGCCCTGCACGACGACACGCCGCACGAGGTCAAGCTGGCGCGCCTGCACCGGCTGCAGGCGGCCATCGACGCCAACGTCAAGCGCTTCGGCCACGCCCTGGTGGGCAGCACGCAGCGCGTGCTGGTGGAGGGCAGCTCGCGCAAGGACGCCAACGAGCTCATGGGGCGCACCGACTGCAACCGGGTCGTCAACTTCGCCGGCGACGCGCGGCTGGTCGGCCAGATGATCGACCTGCGCATCACGCGCTCGATGGCCTACACGCTGCGCGGCGAGGTGCCGCTGCGCGGGTCGGACGACCCACTGCCGGCCTCCGCCGCCGTCGCGCCGCTCGCCGTCTGATGGCGCACTTCAAGGCCGTGCGCGGCTCCTTCCAGCAGCTCCTGCTGTTCGCCTTCCTGCTCATCACCGCGCTGCTGGTGGGCGTGGCATTGCGCGCGGTGTTCCAGTACGACGCCCTCATGACGCAGAACCGGGACGCCGCCTCGCGCGCGCTGGCGCTGTCGGGCGCCGCGCAGTCGCTGGCCGAGCGCAGCGCCGCGATGGAGCGCGCCGGGCGGCAGTCGCTGGTGCTCAACGATGCCGTGCTGCGCCGCCGCTTCGAGGACGCCGCGCGCGATGCGCGCGCCATCGTCGAGCGGCTGGAGGACAACGGCGTGCCCGCTGCTTCCATCGAGCCCTGGCGCGCCCAGCTCGCCGCGCTGCAGACGCTGCTGCTCGGGCCGACCGAGACCGCGCTCGCGCGCGAGTCGACCATGGCGATGCAGTTCCGCGAACTCGACACCGCCAACACCGCCATCGCGCAGCAGGCCCAGGCCCAGATCGAGGCGCAGAACAAGGCGCTGGAGCAGCGCATCGAGAGCGCGCGCGTGCGCCTGATGCGCCAGGTGCTGGCCGCCAGCGCCCTGGCGGTGGCACTGGCGCTGGCCTTCGGGGTCTGGCTGGCGCGGCCCTTCAAGCGGCTCCAGCGCGCCATCGTCGGCCTGGGCGAGAACCGGCTGGACGAGCCGATCGACATCCGCGGCCCGGCCGACGTGCGGCGCGTGTCGCAGCAGCTCGAATGGCTGCGCCTGCGGCTGACCGAACTCGACGCCGACAAGGCACGCTTCCTGCGCCACGTCTCGCATGAACTCAAGACGCCGCTGGCCGCGCTGCGCGAAGGCATCTCGCTGCTCGAGGACGGCGTGACCGGCGCCCTGAACCCGGCGCAACGCGAGGTGGCGCAGATCCTGCAGCAGAACGCGATCTCGCTGCAGGGCCAGATCGAGGCGCTGCTGCGCTTCAACGCCGCCGCCTTCGAGGCGCGCGAGCTGCACCGCGAACGCACGCCGCTGCTGCCGCTGATCGAGGAGCAGGTGGAGGCGCAGCGCCTGCAGTGGCATGCCTACGGGCTGCGCATCGAGGTCGGTGGCGAGCCGCTGTCGGTGGTGATCGACCGGACCAAGCTGGGCGCGGCGATCGCCAACCTGCTGTCCAACGCGATCCGCTTCTCGGAGCGCGGCGGCATCATCCGCATCGGGGTCTCGGGCACGCCCGAGACGACCTTCATCGACATCGCCGACGCCGGCCCCGGCATCGCCGAGGGCGACCGCGAACGCATCTTCGAACCCTTCTATCGCGGCAGTCGCCAGCCTGAGCATGCGGTCAAGGGCACCGGCATCGGCTTGTCGATCGTGCAGGAGTACATTGCTGCGCACGGCGGTCGCGTCGTGCTGCTTCCGGATGGACCGGGCGCGCGGTTCCGCATCGAACTGCCACGCTCGGGCTGAGCGTCGCCGCTGCCGGACCGCCGCATCGCACACCCGTCGCCCGAGCCGTCGTCTCCACCGCTTTTTCCGCTGTCCCTCGTGCCGTTCCGAACCATGCCTTTCCCGTCCGTCCACAGGCTGCCCTCCGCTGTGGCGGGCACCGTCGCGTTGTCGCTGTCGCTGGCGGCCTGCGTCGCCCCACCGCGCCAGCCCGATGCCGCCACCACGCCCGCCACGACGGCGGCGGCCACCGCCGAGGCGGGCGCACGGCCGGCGCGGCCCGCCTCCGCCACGGCCGCGCTGCCACCGATGCGCGTGATGCCGGTCGAGGCAGAGCCCGTCGCGCCGGCCACGCAAGCCGCCCTGGCCTACGTGCCGCGCGGCTTCGGCCCCATCGACGCCATGCTGCTCTACGCCGACAAGCTGCGGCCCCTGGCGGCGTCCGAGCTGGCCGCCGAACTGGCGCGACTGGGCGACCCGGGCGACTCGCCGACGGTCCAGATGCAGGCCGCCCTGGTGCTGGCGCAGACCCGCGCCTCGGCCGATCTGGCGCGCGCCCTGGCCCTGCTGCAGCGCGTGATCGCCAGCAGCGCGACCGAGGCGCTGGCGCTGCAGCCGCTGGCGCGCACCCTGGCCGCGCGCTATCTCGACCAGCGCCGCATCGAGGACGACCGCGACCGTCAGGTCCAGCAGCTGCGCGAGAGCCAGAAGCGCATCGAGCAGCTCAACGAACGCATCGAGGCGCTGCGCGCCATCGAGCGCAGCTTCTCGCGCCCCAACAGCAGCCACACCCTGCCGTCGTCCGGCGGCAACGGCAACGGCGGCAGCAACCGGCCGGGGCCCGCGCCCTGACGGTCGCGCCATCGCCCGCCGATTGCCATCGAATCCCGCCGATCTTCCAAGGAACCACGCCATGACCGATACCGCCCCCACCACGAGGCATCCCGGCGCCCGGCTGCTGGTCGTGGACGACGACCCGGACATGCTGCGCCTGCTGTCGCTGCGCCTGAACGCGGCCGGCTACCAGGTCAAGGCCGTGACCTCGGCCGAATCGGCCCTCAACCAGCTGGAGATCGAACATCCCCAGCTCGTGCTGAGCGACGTGCGGCTGCCCGGGCGCGACGGCCTGGCGCTGTTCGACGAGATCCGCAAGCACCATCCGACCCTGCCCGTGATCCTGCTGACGGCGCACGGCACCATCCCCGATGCCGTCGAGGCGACGGCGCGCGGTGTCTTCACCTACCTGACCAAGCCCTACGACGCCCGCGAACTGCTCGAGAAGATCAGCCAGGCGCTGGCGCTGGGCGCTCCGGCCGCGACCCCCGGCGGCGCCGGCGGCGACGACAGCTGGCGCTCCGAGATCGTCAGCCGCAGCAGCCGCATGGCCGAGCTGCTGGCGGAAGCGCACATGGTCGCCAAGTCCGATGCCAGCGTGCTGCTGCGCGGCGACAGCGGCGCCGGCAAGGAACTGCTCGCGCGTGCCATCCACAAGGCCAGCTCGCGCGCGGCGCGGCCGTTCGTGGCGGTGAATTGCGGCGCCATCCCGGAGGCGCTGCTCGAATCCGAGCTTTTCGGCCACATGAAGGGCGCCTTCACCGACGCGGTGGCCAATCACAAGGGCCTGTTCCAGCAGGCCGATGGCGGCACCCTGCTGCTCGACGAGATCGGCGACATGCCGCCGGCGCTGCAGGTCAAGCTGCTGCGCGTGCTGCAGGAGCGCGCGGTGCGGCCGGTCGGCGCGGCGCAGTCGATCGCGGTGGACGTGCGGATCGTCTCGGCCACGCACCGCGACCTCGACGCGGCGATGGAGGCGAACCAGTTCCGCGAGGACCTGTACTACCGCCTCAACGTGGTCACGCTCACGCTGCCGCCGCTGTCGGCGCGGCGCGAGGACATCCCGCTGCTGGCCAACCACTTCCTCCAGCGGCTGTCGACCAAGTACGGCAAGCGTCTCTCGGGTTTCGCGCCCGAGGCCATGAAGGCATTGACCACCGCCTCCTGGCCGGGCAACGTGCGCCAGCTCTTCAACGTCGTCGAGCAGGTCTGCGCGCTGTCGGGCTCGCCGCTGATCCCGCTGGCGCTGGTCCAGCGCGCCCTGCGGGTGCCGACGGTCGAGGTCCAGACCTATGCCGATGCCAAGCAGCGCTTCGAGCGCGACTACCTAGTCGGCCTGCTCAAGCTCACCGATGGCAATGTCGCCGATGCCGCACGCCTGGCCGATCGCAACCGGACCGAGTTCTATCGCCTGCTGCAGAAGCACGAACTGACCCCGGGCCACTTCAAGGCCGACACCCCCCCGTCGCCGGGCAGCGAAGCTGTCGCCGACGAGCGACAACGCTAAGTCGTTGATTTCATTGGATTCCCGGGTTGGGGGTCCAATGCTTGTCGGGCTGGAGCGACAAATTCCCGGGGTTTGAGGGGTCGATCGTGGCATCAGCCCCGGGGAAACCCTGGAAATCGATGCCAAGTCGTTGATTCGAAAGGGTTTTCAGACTCTGGCACAGGGCTTGCCATATGAATGGCATGACCGCCCATTCCAGCCCCTCATTCGCGATGCGTACGCAGCGCGATGGCCTGCGCTCCAAGCAGGCCCTCCTCTCCAAGTCCCGCGTGCCGGGCCACTCCGGGGCTGGATCCGAAACCAGCGGCGCGCCGTTCCTGGATTGCGTCACCAAGCGCTTTCCGGCAATCGGCGACACGTCCGCCCTCTCTCTCAAGAACCGTTGGTAAGCCGCCATGAAACCCACTGATTTCTCGCAGATGCGCGTACTGACCGAAGACGACTTCTCGCGCCGCGTCCTGCCGCGCGAAGAGCGTCATCCCAATTCCGTGACCGCGCCGCCGGTGCATCGCGGCTCGATGGCGCCACGCCCCTGGCGCGGTTTCTGGAACAGCATCGGGACCGCCATGCTGGTCCGGCTCGGCGCCGGTGGCGCCGAGGCCCGCGAGACCTTCCCCGAACTCTCGGACGTCGAGCAGCCGTGGCAGCGCGCCGCGCGCCAGCGTCGCCTGGCCTTCATGCTGCTGGCGATCGTCAGCACGGCCATCGCCTCGTCGCTGTTCGCCAGCGTCCAGCCCGACTACAACAACGTCTGGCTCGAATATGGACAGATCGGTCTCTACGGCCTGCTCTCCGGCTGGGTCGTCACCGGCTTCGTGACCGCGCTGATGGGCTTCTACGTCTCGGTGCGCGGCGACAAGCATGCCCTGTCGGTCAAGCAGATCGCCGGCCACCCGATGAATCCCGAGGCCCGCACGGCGATCATCATGCCGATCTGCAACGAGGACGTCGCCACCGTGTTCGCCGGCCTGCGCGCCACCTGCGAATCGGTCGCCTCGACCGGTCATGCCAAGCATTTCGATGTCTTCGTGCTGTCCGACAGCTACAACCCCGAGACCGCCGCCGCCGAGCGCGCCGCCTGGGAAGACCTGCGCGCCGCGCTGGCCACCAGCCCGAACCAGCCGCAGGTCGAGGTGTACTACCGCCTGCGCAAGCGTCGCACCCACCGCAAGGCCGGCAACGTGGCCGACTTCTGCCGCCGCTGGGGCAAGGACTATCGCTACATGGTCGTGCTCGATGCCGACTCCGTGATGAGCGGCGACTGCCTGACCTCGATGGTCAAGCTGATGGAAGCCAACCCGACCGCCGGCATCATCCAGACCGCGACGCAGGCCATCGGCCACGTCACGCTGCACGCCCGCGCCCAGCAGTTCGCCTCGCGCGTGACGGGCCGCCTGTTCACCCTGGGCATGCAGTTCTGGCAGCTCGGCGAGTCGCACTACTGGGGCCACAACGCCATCATCCGTGTGCAGCCCTTCATGGACCACTGCGCCCTGGCGCCCATCGAGGGCACCGGCGGCATGTCGGGTGGCATCATGTCGCACGACTTCGTCGAAGCCGCGCTGATGCGCCGTGCCGGCTACCACGTGTGGCTGTGCGCCGACCTCGTCGGCAGCTACGAGCAGCAACCGCCGGACCTGCTGTCCGAACTGCAGCGTGACCGCCGCTGGTGCCAGGGCAACCTGCAGAACGCCCGCCTGATGGCCGAACCCGGCATCCACCGCGTGCACCGCGCCATGTTCGTGACCGGCACCATGGCCTATGTCTCCGCGCCCCTGTGGCTCGCCTTCCTGACGCTGGGCACCGCCCTGTGGCTGTCGGGCTCGAGCATCGTGTCGAGCTGGAACGTGCTGCCGATGGAACTCGCCGGCCTGTGGCTGTGGACCCTGTGCCTGCTGTTCCTGCCGCGCGTGATGGGCATCGCCGCGGTGCTGATGCGTGGCGAGCAGCGCCAGTACGGCGGCCTGTGGGGCCTGATCAAGAGCTCCGCGCTCGAGAGCGCCCTGGCCATCGTGCAGGCGCCGGTGCGCATGCTGGCCCATTCGCTGTTCGTCGTGGTCGCCCTGACCGGCATCAAGCTCGACTGGAAGTCGCCCCCGCGCGAAGCCGCCGCCGTGCCGTGGAAGATCGCCCTGTCGCAGCTCGCGCCGATGACCTTCGTGGTCGCCGCGCTGGCCGTGGGCATCGCGATGATCGATGCCAGCGCCCTGGTGTGGCTGGCGCCGGTGGGCCTGCCGCTGCTGCTGGCCATCCCGCTGACCGTGCTGACCAGCCAGATCGCCCTGGGCACCGCCCTGCGCGAACGCGGCTTCCTGCTGATCCCCGAGGAATCGCGCTCGCCGGCCGTGCTGCGCCGCGCCTGGATGCACGCCGTCCGCCTGGCCCGCCCGGTCCTGGCCGTGGCCTGATCCTTCCTCCTCGCACCGGGTCCCGACGGACCCCGGACGGCGGCCCCGGCATCGACCGGGGCCGCCGTTTTTTCTTGCCGACGCGCATGTGCGCCCCGGGCAGAATCGCGCCCATGAAGAAGTGGTGGTGGTCCGTGGGTGCGTGGTGCGTGGCATGGCTGGCGTTGTCGACCGCCGGCGCCGCGTGGCTGGCGCATGCCGAACTCGAGCGCCTGCGGCAGGACTTCGAGACCGACGCCCGCATCGCCCACCGGCTCCTGAGCCAGCAGGTGGTGCAGTACGACGCCATCCTGGCGACCCTCGCCCTGCTCGAATCCGATGCCGACGCCACCCGCCTGGGTCGCGGCCTGTCCTCGGTCTATGCCTCCATCCTCGACGTCCAGCGGCGCGATGCCGACGGCACCTGGCCCGCTGGTCCGCGCGCCGCAGACTTCGCCGCCGCCGAGGCGATGTCGCGCCAGGCGCAGCGGCCGCAATCCGCCGCGCTCGACCTGCCGCGCGGCCGCTATTGGCTCGTGATCGGCGCCACCCCGACCAGCTATGCGCTGGACATCAACCTGGCCGGCAGCGTGCCGTGGCGCGACTGGCCGATGGACCCGCAGGCCAGCGCGACGCGCGTGGCCCTCGAGCACCAGGGCCGGCAGTGGGTGATCCAGC
>Ga0308164_10001780_pt1 | contig 23436 bp, 28 predicted proteins | sample PhyTR2_FD_201031 | JGI IMG/M metagenome (GOLD analysis project Ga0308164, IMG submission 201031) | Phyllosphere microbial communities from UC Gill Tract Community Farm, Albany, California, United States - DLSLT.R2 | ecosystem: Host-associated > Plants > Phyllosphere > Unclassified | place: USA... | reverse complement strand
CAGACCGTTTCCTTCGTGGCTGAGAAAGGCCAAAAGGGTATGCAAGCTGCACAGGTTCGCGGCGAGTAATTCTCCGCTGAGCTAAAAAAACCCCGTCCATGTGACGGGGTTTTTTATGGGCACAGCAAAAGCCGGTGAAGATCAGCCGCAATTGACCCGAGTGATCACCAAATTGTCATCGGTGTTCAGGTTCAGTCGGTCGGAGCGGTACTCCAGGGTGATCATGTCGTTGGGCTTGAGGATCCGGGCGTTCTGCGCACCGGAGCGCGTACGAGCCTCTTCCAACAGTTGCGGCGAGGCTTTCTGGCCAATTGTAAATTCGGCAGCCTTCGCCTCACAGCGGCTATGACCGGCATCGGTCACAGCGGCATTTTTGGCTGGCTCAGAGGTACCCGAGGTGCTGCATCCCGCCAATGCGAGTGCTGCCAACAAAGTACCGAATGATGCGAGCTTCCAAGGCATGAAGCCTCCTATGAATAAAAAAATGGACAGAGATCGTGCGACAGCGGTGTGGCGATTTGGTTTCAAGACGTAAAGCGTTGAGGAGCAAGTCTGCCTGACTCTAGCCGGGCATTCGCTTGATCAATCGTGACCAGATATGAACGCGATCAGTAGATGTCGATATAGTCATCCGACGGCTTCGGCCAGTTTTGCCGCAACGCATTGAAAATCTGCGTGACCCAGACTTCGTCACTGGCCGCCACGTTACCGACATAACCGGAGCCTTTTGCCCAGGTCTCCAGCCGAAACAGCAACCCGTCGATATCCGCATTGCCTACCGCCCTTCCACTCGAAATGTAGGCAAGACCGGCCTTGGTCACCCGTAACTGGGCATGCTCGTCGTCGCTGGCACTGGCCAGCAGTTGGCGCACGGCGGCCAATGTCAGATTCTCAGGGTTATTCAAATCGATATGCACGTAGCGTTTTCCGACTGTTAAACAAGCCGACAGTGTGGCACAGCGCGCGCCCGCACCTAAGCATCATGCCTAAGTATCAGTGCCAAACAGCATGCAAAATGGTTAACTGCCCCGGCAAAAACCGCGCACCAGCGCGCTGCCCAGTATTTTTCTGCCTCGCGAGACCTTCATGACCACCGTAACGCTTCAAGCCGACATCAAAGCCAAATGGCCCTTGGGCCAGAGTTCCTACAGCCCAGGCAGCCCAGAGGAATTGGCAATCATCGGCATCGACCTGCTGGTAAAAGAATTGGGTACCCAGGCCGCGCAAGCATTCATCGGCCAGGTATTCGAAAAATACCCAGCCGATCACATGGGGGCGGATAACCCCGAGCGCGAGTAAAAATCGGCCGGCGAACGCCGACCGATCAGCACGTTACTTCAAGCGAGCCAGGCGTTCGGTCAGCAGATCGAAAAAGCCCTGGGCATCGCCGCTCTCAACCCAGAATGCGTTCTTGGGTTGTTTCAGGCCATCGTACCAATCGACGATGGTCTGGCCGAAGGTCGGGCCTTCACGGCTGTCGACCACAACGTTGACTTCACGCCCGCTGAACAGCGAAGGCTTGAGCAGATAGGCGACCACGGTGGCGTCATGCACAGGCCCACCGGGAATGCCGTAGTGCTCCATGTCGCCCTTGACGTACTCGTTGAGGATATCGCCGACGATCTTGCTCGCATTGTTCTTGAGGTCGGCGATCTGCTTCAGGCGCGCTTCACTGGTGAGCACCTTGTGGGTGACGTCCAGCGGTAGGTAGGTCAGCTTGACCCCACTCTTGAGCACGATTTCCGCGGCGACAGGGTCGGCGAACAGGTTGAACTCCGCGACCGGCGTGATATTGCCGCCGTTGAAGTGCGCACCGCCCATCACCACCACTTCCTTGATGCCTTGAGTGATTTCCGGGTCTTGGGTCAATGCCAGCGCCAGGTTGGTCTGCGGGCCGAGCATAGCGATGGTGATGCTGTGAGGCTTGGCGGCACGCAGGGTCGTGATCAGGTAATCAACGGCATTGCCTGGCGCGAGGCCCTTTTTGGGCTCATGCACGGTGACGCCGGAAATACCTTCCTTGCCATGAATGTTCTCGGCATAGATCGGCGTGCGCAACAGCGGTGCTGGCGCACCGGCGTATACCGGAATGTCCTCGCGCCCTGCCCACTCACGGGCCAGCCGGGCGTTACGGGAGGTTTTGTCCAGGCGCACATTGCCGGCGACGGTGGTGAGCGCGCGGATATTCAGCTCCTCAGGAGAAGCCATGGCGAACAGCAACGCCACAACGTCATCGGCGCCCGGGTCGGTGTCGATGATCAGGTCGATTTTTTCCGCCGCCTGGGCGCTTGCTGCAGTGAGTGCGGACAAAAGCAGAACACTCCGAAACAAATTTCTCAGGGTGGGTAGACCACGTTGCATAAAACACTCCTTGTCGTTGGGAAAGACTAGAACGTCACGCCGGACACCAGCGCAATATTGCAGTAAGGCTGGCATTCGCCAGTACGCACCACGGCGCGGGCCTGACGGCTCAGTTGTTTGAACTCATCATGACTCAGCAGACGACGCTCGCCGAGCGCGGCCTGAGCCGTCAGGGCATTCAGCTCAGTCAGCGCTGGCGGCTGCTTGAGTAGAATTTCGTTGGCCAGTACATGGCTCTCCACCTGCATTTCACTGAGCACAATGCGCAGGGTACTGATGAAGTCCGGAATGCCCTGAGTCAGCGCCAGGTCGATCAACTCTACACCCGGCGGCACCGGCAAACCGGCGTCACCGATGACCAGGATGTCGCCGTGTCCCAGAGAAGCGATCACCCGCGACAGGGCGATATTGAGCAGTGGGGTCTTTTTCATGAGGCTACAAAACCTTGTACGTCGTGCAGCGTTGGAATGGATGGTTGCGCACCGGCGCGGGTGACCGACAACGCTGCCGCGACCTGACCGAAGCGGATGGCCTCGGCCTCGCTTTCGCCAGCGGACAACGCAGCTGCAAAACCGCCTACGAAGGTGTCGCCGGCTGCGGTGGTATCCACCGCCTTGACCTTGGGCGCCACCAGGTGCTCAAACCCTTGGCCATCAGCAAACAACGCACCTTGCGCACCCAGGGTAACAATGACTTTGCCGGCGCCGGCTTCGATCAGACGAGTCGCGGCCTCTTTGGCGCTGTCGAGAGAATCGACCATCACGCCGCTCAGCGCACTGGCTTCGCTTTCGTTGGGAATCAGATAGTCGATCGAGGCGTACCACTCGGCCGGCAACGGAGCACTGGCAGGCGCTGGGTTGAGGATCACGGTCTTGCCCAGTTCACGGCCACGCTTGAGGGCGTATCCCACCGTGTCCATGGGCACTTCAAGCTGGCAGACGATCACGTCGGCGCCCTGTAGCACCGCGTCGAACGCTTGCAATGACGCCGGCGTTAGAGCGCCATTGCTACCGGCCACGATGACGATTGCGTTCTGACTGCTGTCATCCACCACGATCAACGCGACACCGCTGGAGCCGGCGACGCTGCTGACCGCCTGGCAATCGATGCCTTCGACCAGCAATGCCTCGCGCAGTTGGCTGCCGTAGGCATCGGTGCCGACGCAGCCGATCATCGCCACATCGCCACCCAGCCGCGCCGCCGCGACTGCCTGATTGGCGCCCTTGCCGCCGGGCACGGTGGCAAAGGTCTGGCCGATCAGCGTTTCACCGGCGCGCGGCAAGCGGCTGGCGCGGGTCACCAGGTCCATGTTCAAGCTGCCTATTACCACTACTTTTGCGGGCATACATCAGTACTCATCAATTCGGTTCAGCGGTATTGGGCAAACACACCGGCGACGGGGGCCGTCGACTCGCGCAACACAATGCTTGGGGTCACGATACGTTGATCGATTGGCAGTTGAGGGTTGGCGATCCGTCGCAGTAAAAGCTCGGCAGCCGTCTCGCCCAGTTGCACGATGGACTGCCCCACCGTGGTTAGCGCCGGGTAGACGTAACGGCTCATTTGAATGTCGTCGAAACCGATCACCGACAGCTCGCCGGGCACGCGAATATTACGCTCGGCCGCCGCGCGCAATACACCGAAACCGATCATGTCGTTGCTGGCGAAAATCGCGCTGGGCGGTTTTTCAGCCAGCAGTTGCACGGCGGCGGCATAACCGCCGGTGCTGGTGAAATCGCTTTCGCGGATGCGCTCGGCCGGTACTTCCACGCCAGCCTCGTGCAACGCCCGGCGATACCCTGCCAGACGCATTTGTGCCACGCGGGTGTGGGCCGGGCCGCCGATACAGGCAATATCCCGATGACCGAGGTCGAGCAGGTGCCGGGTGGCCAGGTAAGCGCCCTCTTCGTGGTCGATACGCACCAGATCGACATCAATGCCATCCAACGCCCGGTCGACGATCACCATGGGCGTTCGCACCGCGCTCAAGCCTGCAGCCAGCCCACTGTCGTCGCCGCCCACTGAGGTGACGATCAAACCGTCGATACGCTTCTCCAGCAATACCCGTAAATAACTGCGCTGCTTTTCAGCGTTGTCATCGGAGTTGCAGAGGATCACGCAATAGCCATTACGCTCGCAATAGTCCTCGATACCACGGGCCAATTCCGCGAAATACGGGTTGAGGCTGTTGGGCACCAGCAGGCCTATGGTTGCGGTGGTCTTGGCTTTGAGCGAACGCGCGACGGCACTGGGCACGTAGTCGAGCTGCTTGATCGCCGCCTCGACCTTGAGGCGCACCGGCTCGCTGACCGGGCGCGTCTTGTTCACCACATGGGACACCGTGGTGTAGGAAATACCCGCAAGCGCTGCCACATCCTTGATCGTTGCCATGGTTTAGCCTCGCCGACTGGCACGCTGGCTGCGATAGGTATCGAGCACCACAGCGATCACAATCACGGCACCGGTAATGATGCGCTTGGTCGGCTCCGTGGCCCCGATCTGCGCCAGGCCGGCAGCCAGGACCGAGATGATCAAGACGCCGAAGAACGTGCTGATCACCGAACCGCGCCCGCCCATCAGGCTGGTGCCGCCGATAACCACCGCCGCGATCACTTGCAACTCCAGACCGGAACCCGCGTTCGGGTCAGCCGCCTCCAGGCGCGAGATCTGGAACAACGCGGCTACGCCGGCCAACAGGCCCATAAGGCTGAACACCAGGATCTTGTAGGGCTTGGGATTGATCCCCGCCAGGCGTACCGCTTCCTCGTTGGTGCCGATACCGATCAGGTAGCGACCGAACACGGTCCGCGTCAACACCAGTTGGGCCGCAATGATCACTAGCAAAGCAATGATGAACGACGGCGAAATACCAAAGGCAATCGGATTGGACAGCCAGGCGAAGGAGTCACCGATGTAGGCGGTGCGTGAACCGGTCATTTGGTACGCGACGCCGCGGGCCATTTCCAACACACCGAGGGACACGATAAACGACGGAATGCGCCAGGCCACGGTGATCGAACCGGTGAGCGTACCGGCCAGCGCCGCACAGCCCATGCCCAGCACGGCGGCCGGCAAAACGCTCCAGCCCCAGCTGAGGATCGCCACACTGACCGCCGATGCCGCCAGCGCCAGCACCGAGCCTACCGACAGGTCGATACCGCCGATGATCAGGATGAAGGTCATGCCCACCGCCAGCACCATCAGGTCCGGAATCTGGTTGGCCAGCGTACTGAACGTGTCATAGGACAGGAAGTGATCGCTCAATACCGAGAACAGCGCAATCATCGCGAGCAAGGCACCTGCCAGGCCCAGGTAAGTCCCCAGGCCGTAGAAGTTGCCGCCGGTTTTACCGGGAGAAGTGGTCGTTTTCATGGGGTATCCCTAAGCATTGCATCGTTGAGCAGCGCATCACGTTTCTGATAGCCGGCAAAGGCGGCGGCAAGCAATTCGTCCTGGGTCCAACTGTCGCGCTCGAAGGTGTCGATCAGGCGCCCGGCGGACAGCACACCGATGCGGTCGCAGATCAACATGAGTTCGCGCAGGTCGCTGGACACCACTACCAACGCCTTGCCCTGCCGGGTCAACTCGCCGAGCAAGGCGTAAATGTCGAATTTGGCGCCGACGTCGATACCGCGCGTAGGCTCGTCGAACAGCATCACCGAGCAGTCGCGCTCCAACCAGCGACCAATCACCACCTTCTGCTGGTTGCCGCCGGATAATTCCGACACCAACTGCGCCGGGCTGGAACTGCGAATGCGCATGGCATCGATCTGACGTTGGGCCAACGCGGTTTCATCGCCACTGTTAACGACGCCGCCCGCGGAAATTTCAGGCATGTTGCCCAGAGCAATGTTGGCGCTGATGGACTGGGTCAGCAGCAAGCCTTCACCCTTACGGTCTTCGGTGATCAGCGCGATGCCATGGCCCACGGCATCCACCGGCGAACGAATGCTCACCACCTGGGCTGGCGAGCCCAGGGCCACGGTGCCGCTGTCGGCTTGGTCAGCGCCGAAGATCAGGCGCAGTAGCTCAGTACGGCCCGCGCCGATAAGCCCGGAAATGCCATAGATTTCACCGGCACGAACTTCGAACGAGACGTCGCGGACTTTGTCCGAGCGCGTCAGACCTTTGACCGTCAGCGCCGGGCCACCGATGGTGCGCGGGCCCAAATCGATGTGTTCGCCCAGTTCGCGACCGACCATCAATGTGACCAGTTGCTCGCTGTTGTAGTTGGCCATCGGCTCGACGCACACCAGTTTGCCGTCACGCAGGACCGCGATGCGCTGGGCGACACGAGCCAGCTCTTCCAGTCGATGGGAAATGTAAATAATCGCTACGCCGCGGGCCTGCAAACGGGTGATCTGCTCAAACAGCATCTCGACTTCACGGGCGGTAAGCATAGCCGTGGGTTCGTCGAGGATCAGCACATGGCAGTCGCCGATCAGGTTGCGCGCGATCTCGACCATTTGCTGGTGGCCGATCCCCAAGCTGCCGACCAGGGTGTCTGGGTCGATGGCATCCAGGCCGACCTGGGCCATGGCTTCGATGGCAGCCTTACGCAGTTGCTTGCGGCTGATCCAGCCACCGTGGCTGGGCAGGTTATGCAAAAACAGGTTTTCGGCGACAGTCAGGGTCGGCAGCAGGTTGAGTTCCTGCATGACCATGCGCACACCCAGCGCTTCGGCCTGGGTGCGGCTGCCTGGGCGGTAATCCTGGCCGTTGAACTGCATGTGCCCGGTGGTCGGAGTGACCAGCCCGCCGATGATTTTCGACAAGGTGCTTTTGCCTGCGCCGTTTTCACCCGTCAGCGCCAGCACTTCGCCGCGATTGAGCGTCAGAGTGATGTCGGACAGAACTGGCTGGGCATACGTCTTACCGATACCGCTGACCGAGAGGACAGCGTTCGGGACGGAAGATGACATAGGAAAATCTCCGAGCGTCCGCCCGGGAGCGAGCGGACGCTGTTTGGGTGCTGCCAGAATTACTTCTTGAGGACGAGTTCGACCGGGGTTTCGATCACGCCATCTTTGGCATCGACTTTTTCACCCTTGACCAGCTTGAGCGCGTTCTGGATACCGAACACGGCTTGCTGGGCAGCGGCCTGGTCGGCGGTAGCCAGCACGCGGCCGTCCTGCAGCATCGGCTTGATGGCTTCGATATTGTCGTAGCCCACTACCAGCACCTTGCCCGCTTTGCCGGCTGCACGTACGGCAGAGACAGCACCCAAAGCCATGTTGTCGTTACCGGCCAGCAGCGCCTTGAGGTCTGGGTATTCGCTCAGCATTGCGGAGGCGACTTTCTGGCCCTGGTCGATCTCCCAGTTACCCGACTGGGTGGATACGATCTTCATGCCAGCAGCATCCATCGCGTCTTTGAAACCGGCGGTGCGCTGCTGGGCGTTGGTGGTGGTCGGAACGCCTTCGATGATGCCGACCTTGTCGCCAGCGCTCATTTGTTTGGCCAGGTAATCGCCCACCAGCTTGGCACCTTTGCGGTTGTCCGGGCCAACGAAAGGAATGTCCAGATTCTTGCTTTTCAACACACCGGGGTCGAGACGGTTGTCGATGTTGACCACCTTGATCCCGGCATCGGAAGCTTTTTTCAGTACGGTGACCAGCGCCTTGGAGTCGGCTGGCGCAATGACGATGGCGTTGACCTTGGACAGGATCATCTGATTGACGATATCGATCTGGGCAGCAGTATCGGTTTCATTCTTGATGCCGTTCGTGATCATGTCGAAATCGGCGGGGTGGGCTTTCTGATAGTCCTTGGCACCTTCCTGCATGGTGACGAAAAACTCGTTGGCCAGGGACTTCATTACAAGACCGACTTTCGGTTTGGCGGCGGCCTCGTCAGCGAATGCAGAGGAGAGCGGTAAAGCGGCGGATGCGGCAGCAAGCACAGCGATAGCAAGAAGACGTCCAGCAAATGGCAGCTTCATGGGGTCACTCCGATCTTATGATTATTGTGAGCAACGCTTGCACCGAAGAAGGCTTCGGCAGCCCGCCCACCTGGGAGGCTGATACGAGCTGTCACGTTACGCCAAGCGCATCGGAAACATCTCGCAAACGTTTGCGTTATTCAAACTATGAGAACCTTGTCGAAATTTGTCAACGGGGGTATGCGTCTTTGATGCTCCGCTAATACGAAAGCTTGGCAACATGCGCTGCTGCTTCTAAACATCGCCTCCCCTTACAGATCTCCGAAACGACAGCTCATGTCTGATCACTGCGGATTTTTCCGTCAGTGTTTTCGGGCTACCGAACGCCAACCCAGGCAGTTGTTCGGAAAGCCGGACAATAAGCTCGTCGCCCACACTAAAAACTTCTACAAATTCCTTTTTAATCAATAAGTTAATTTAAAAATACACAGGCCATAAGGCTGGTACAGATCCTGCTCTTACCCAGCACCTCGCGGCATTTAGCATCGCCCGAGTGTTCTGGATGAACCTGCTACAGCACTCATCAAAAAATCAGAGAGAAAAATAATGAAATCCGCACTGAAGAACTTTGTTCCGGGCGCCTTAGCCCTCCTGCTGCTGTTCCCCGTTGCCGCCCAGGCAAAAGAAGTTGAAGCCAAGACCAAACTGTCCAACGTGGTGATTCTCGCCACCGGCGGCACCATTGCCGGCGCCGGCGCCAGTGCCGCTAACAGCGCCACCTATCAGGCGGCCAAGGTCGGTATCGAGCAATTGATCGCCGGTGTTCCTGAGCTTAGTCAGATCGCCAATGTGCGCGGCGAACAAGTGATGCAAATTGCGTCCGAAAGCATCAACAACGAGAACCTGCTGCAACTGGGTCGCCGCGTTGCGGAGCTGGCCGACAGCAAAGACGTGGATGGCATCGTGATCACCCACGGTACCGACACCCTGGAAGAAACCGCCTACTTCCTGAACCTGGTAGAGAAAACCGACAAGCCTATCGTAGTGGTCGGCTCGATGCGCCCAGGCACCGCCATGTCGGCGGACGGCATGCTCAACCTGTATAACGCAGTGGCCGTGGCCGGCAGCAAAGATGCACGCGGCAAAGGCGTACTGGTGACCATGAACGACGAAATCCAGTCCGGTCGTGACGTCAGCAAGATGATCAACATCAAGACCGAAGCCTTCAAGAGCCCATGGGGTCCCCTGGGTATGGTGGTTGAAGGCAAGTCCTACTGGTTCCGCCTGCCGGCCAAGCGCCACACCATGGACTCCGAGTTCGACATCAAAACCATCAAGAGCCTGCCCGATGTGGAAATTGCCTACGGCTACGGCAACGTGAGCGACACTGCTTACAAGGCCCTGGCCCAAGCTGGCGCGAAAGCCATCATCCATGCCGGTACCGGTAACGGCTCGGTGTCTTCCAAAGTTGTGCCGACTCTGGTGGACCTGCGCAAGCAAGGCGTGCAGATCATTCGTTCTTCCCACGTCAACGCGGGTGGCATGGTGCTGCGTAACGCCGAACAGCCTGACGACAAGTACGACTGGGTCGCAGCCCTGGACTTGAACCCACAGAAAGCGCGGATTCTGGCAATGGTCGCCCTGACCAAGACCCAGGACAGCAAGGAGCTGCAACGGATGTTCTGGGAATATTGATTTCTAAACATCTTCTGTAGGAGCGAATTCGCTCCTACAGCCCCTCCTCCCCTCCCCCCATCAAACATCCCGAATTGCTGACAGAAGAACTTCCAGAAATTTAAGCAGTTGCGAAATTGCCTACAGTTAAATACTGTATGCACGTACAGCTAAATAAGGAATATTCCGTGGCAAAATCTTCTGCAGCACTGCCGACAGCACCTGATGCCTATGAACGCCTGGCCGTTCGTGTGCAAAAGATCATTAACTCGACCCAGGCTCAGAAAGCCAAGGCCGCCCTCATCTTCCGCCTGCCGGATGAGCCTGAAGAGCAATGGCAGCGCCTGCTCGAGGAAATCGCTGAAAACGATAATGTCACCCTCGCCTACCGCGACGACGGCGGCGTACAGATTTTCTGGGTTGTGCCGAAGGAAGATTGAGTCAATGAGTGCCCGTTTTATTGCTGTCTGTTGCCTGTTTTTTGCCATTTCCGCCCATGCCCAAGCGCCGCGCACTTTCAGCGAAGCCAAGAAAATTGCCTGGAAGCTCTACGCCCCGCAATCCACCGAGTTCTATTGCGGCTGCAAGTACACCGGCAATCGCGTGGACCTGAAAGCCTGCGGGTACATTCCACGCAAAAACGCCAACCGCGCCGCGCGAATTGAATGGGAACATATAGTGCCGGCATGGCAGATAGGCCATCAGCGCCAGTGCTGGCAGAACGGCGGTCGCAAGAACTGCACGCGCCATGATGATGTGTTCAAGCGCGCCGAAGCGGATTTGCACAACCTGGTGCCTAGCATTGGCGAAGTAAACGGCGACCGTAACAACTTCAGCTTTGGTTGGCTGCCGGTACAGAGTGGGCAATACGGTTCATGCCTGACACAGGTGGACTTCAAGGCCAAGAAGGTCATGCCGCGCCCATCGATTCGCGGAATGATCGCGCGTACCTATTTCTACATGAGCAAGCAGTACGGTTTGCGCTTGTCGAAACAGGATCGCCAATTGTATGAAGCCTGGAACAAGACCTACCCCGTACAGGCCTGGGAGCGCCAACGCAACCAGACCGTGGCTTGCGTGATGGGGCGCGGTAATGAGTTTGTCGGCCCGGTGAACCTCAAAGCATGCGGTTGAACATGGGCGGGAGCCCCCGCCCAATCGGCCCGTTACTGGGCGGCCTTGTGCTCGATGACTTGGGACTCGGTGTCGTTCTTCTTGGCCCGCGCGAGTTTTTCAGTGAGCAGTGCCTGCTTGGCTTCTGCTTCCTCCTTGGTTGCGAACGGCCCTAGAAGCACTTCGTCCTTGCCGTCCACTTTCACGATATAAAAATTGAAACCATGTTCCAGCAACCAGGCGGTGAGGTCAGTGATCGCCTGCAGCTTGTGGTCCGGTGGACCTACCCGTACATCCCACTCCTGCACAGCAATCGCGCCGGTCTGTGGTTGGCTTTCGCTCACGGCAGGCTTGGCCTTGGGGGTATCGACGGGCTTGCCTTCGCCACAGCCGGCCAGCGCCAACACCATCATTGCCATCACTACTTTACGCACTGCCCTGCTCCTTTAAGGATTAAAGAGGCGACTTTATCATCCACTGTCTATTCTGGCCGTCATAAACGTTGGATTAAACAATGCGAATGATGTATCGCAGACCTGTATGATGCGCCCATGGGAATTAATGTTGCCTCTATGCGTCCTAAAGAGGCAGTCACAGGGAAGCGCTTAGCAGTAAGCTATACACATCCGACACCTGCCCTGTCTGAAACATGTGTCCTTAAAAGTAATCAAGGAGAAGTCCATGCTTATACTCACCCGCAAAGTTGGTGAAAGCATAAACATCGGTGATGACATCACGATCACCATCCTGGGCGTCAGCGGCCAGCAAGTACGAATCGGCATCAACGCACCGAAAGACGTTGCCGTGCATCGCGAAGAGATCTATCAACGTATCCAGGCTGGCCTGACTGCTCCGGACAAAAACCAGACGCCTTGAAACGCCCTCAGTAGCCAGCCCTTTCGTGCACGGTAACGGCTGGCGAAAACTCTTCCCAACGGCCTGCGTTTCGGACGTGGCCAGTATCGCCAGCAAGTCGGTCCACGCGACAAGATGAAACAATCTTCGGGACCGGAACTTGTTACGTCATTTACAGCCGAAACTCCTGACTGACTTCCTCCATGTGCACTCGGGAGCACGTACATGAGGTCTGATACCGCATCGCCGCGCTTTTCCAGATCCTGGCTGATCGCCTTGCTGATAGGGCTGGCTTTTATCGGCCTGGAATTTGTAATCAGGTTTGAAATTGCAGGCAGCGCTCCCACCGATCAGCATTCGGTGCTGGACCTGACGCTACTGCTATGCGGTTACCTGTTTATGTTCTGCCTCAAGCCTATACAGAAGGTTGTACACCGCAGATTCTGTCAGCGCAGCCCTGGAAAAACGTCCCGCCCTTAGTCACGTATCAGCTAGCAGATTGCCGGTATTTACAGTGTCGTATCGCGGCCTATGCTTGGTGTGTTTACCCGTTAGTTGAAGGCCCGAAGCCGATGGATACCCTCAGCCGATCAGAAATCGAATCCGCCCTCGCAGCCCGCTTACCCAGTTATGCGGTTGCCTGCACGCTACACGCTGACGGCACCTTGTCCGTGGTGCTCAGCGGCCCGGAGACAGATCATTTCGCAATCACCGGGATCGTACGCGCGCACTATCGCGGCGCCGAAGCGATTGCACGACTGGCCAATGAGATTCTTCGCGAAATGGTGGTGTCACGACGCGGCATGAGGAGCGAACGCATGCATGCGCCGCCCAACGCGATTGCGTGGCAAGAAAGCCAAGACCCGTAAAGGTCTTGGCTTTCTTGTATCAACCCGCCTCGTTGTGCAACGTCAACCAGCCCTCGGCATTCCGCCGCACCTGCAGCCGCTCATACCCACCAATGGTTGGGTGTTGTGTCGCCAACGGCTTGAGGTGGGTCGCAGTCACCACCATCACATCCGCGCCCGCCGCCTCACCTGCGCGAATGCCCACCGACGCATCCTCAAACACCAGACACTCCTGCACCGAAACGCCCAAACGCTGGGCGCCCAGCACATAACAGGCCGGATTCGGCTTACCGATGGCGACATCTTCCGCCGTCACCAGCACCGTCGGTGGCGCGATGCCCGCTGCTTGCAGCCGGCGCATTGCCAGTTCCCTGGGCGCCGACGTCACCAACGCCCACTGATCGGCAGGCAGGCTGTCGAGAAACGCCGCAGCACCGGAAATCGCAACCACGCCATGCACATCGTTGATTTCAGCTTCGGTGATCCATTGCGCTTCAGCGTGCGGGTCGACGCCAGGTAACCCCTGGCGCGTGATGGTATCGATGGCGCGGGCGCCATGAATGGTGGTTAAAAACGCCGCCACATCCAGACCGTGGCGTTCGGCCCAGCGGCTCCACACACGCTCGGCGGCGGCGATGGAGTTGAGCAGGGTACCGTCCATATCAAACAGAAAAGCACGGTACGGACGGGCAAATACAGCTGAAGCTCGGATGGACACTGGATGGCTTCCTCTTGGGCGGTAACACATGATCGGCTGCTGCAATCTACGGGGCTACCCGATGGCTGTAAACGCCACCACGCCTGAGCCAGGGGTTTCATTACGAACTTGTCATCATTCTGTTGGCGGGCTGTTAGGGGCGGCTGTTTACCGTGAACTTACTGCCAGAGCCTGGCAGCCACCCTTCGGAGTAAGAACGTGATGAAACTGTTGATCCTCGGCGTCGCCACACTGCTTGCCACCGGCTCCGTATTCGCCGCCGACAACACCGGCGTGATCCATGACGCGACTGGCGCCTATGTACACCTGGACGTCGCCAAAGTGCTGTCGAGCAGCGACACTGGCAACCAATGCGGCATTGTCCCGGCGCAATTGCGCTATCTTGACCACCAAGGTCGCGAACATGTGCTGGACTATCAGGTCCAGGCTATCGGTTGCCCCAATGACAATTGATCGGATTACACTGGCGCGACGTACCGAATCCGAGCCTTTTCCATGAATATCCTTGTTGTCGAAGACGAACCCAAGGCCGGCAATTACCTGCTCAATGGCCTTCAGGAGCTGGGCTACTCCGTGAGCCTCGCCCGCGACGGCGTGGACGGCCTGCACCAAGCCCTGGAAACGCCGTTCGATGTGATCGTGCTGGATGTGATGATGCCGAAGATGGACGGCTGGCAAGTACTGCGCCGCCTGCGCAAAGAAGCCGACACACCAGTGCTTTTTCTTACCGCCCGTGACGATATCGCCGACCGCATCAAGGGCCTGGAGCTGGGTGCGGACGATTACCTGATCAAACCCTTTTCCTTCGCCGAACTGGTAGCCCGCCTACGCACCCTGACCCGTCGCGGCCCCACCCGTGAAGAAGACCAACTGCACATCGCCGACTTGCACATTGAAGTGCTCAAACGCCGCGTCACCCGCGCCGGCACACGTATTACCCTGACCAACAAGGAATTTGCCCTGCTGCACCTGTTTGCCACGCACCAGGGCCAGGTATTGTCACGCTCGCTGATCGCGTCGCGGGTATGGGACATGAACTTCGACAGCGACACCAATGTGGTGGATGTAGCCGTGCGCCGCTTGCGCCTGAAGATCGACGACCCGTTCCAGCTCAAGCTGATCCATAGCGTGCGTGGCATCGGCTACCGCTTCGATACCCAACCATGACGCCTCGCCGACATTATTCGCTGACTCTGCGCTTGGCGCTGGTGTTCGCCCTGCTCGCCTTTGCTTTGCTGGCCACCCTCGGCGTGGCGCTGTACCGCGAACTGGAGCGCGAGCTGATCCGCCGCGACGACGCCGCGTTGATCTCGCGGGTCGATCAACTGCGCAACCTGCTCAACGACAGCAACACCCTGGAGCTGATCAGGAACAAACCGGAATTGTTCCAGAACATGCTGGGCAACCGCGAGTCGGTGCTGAGTATTGCAGCTCCCGGGCAACAGCCATTGCTGCTGGTGAATCCAGGAAATATCGACTTGCCGGCGGTCACACCGGTGCCCAAAGGCCATGTCCTGGACCTTGCCGATGTGCAGCACCTGCCCGGTGTCAACGGTGTTCCTTTGGCCGCCCTTGCCGCGTCTATCGACTCCGGCGACCTGGGCAACCTGCAAGTTACCAGCGGACGCTTGATGACCGAACGTACCGCCATGCTCGCCAGTTATCGATTGAGTGTGTATATCCTGGCAGGTATCGCCGCACTGGCCCTGGCGCTAGCCGGCTATGTACTGGTGCATCGAGGCCTGCTGCCGTTGCGACGGTTGGCGCAGCATGCCCAAGGGATCGGCGTCGGCAACCTGGCCGAACGTCTCGACAGCCGGGGCGCACCGAAAGAACTGCTGCCGATGATTAATGCCTTCAACACCATGCTCGAACGCCTGGCCAAGGGTTTTGCGCAATTGAGCCAGGTGTCGACCGACATGGCCCATGAACTACGCACGCCTATCAACAACTTGTTGGGGGAAACCCAGGTTGCCCTGCATCAACAGCGCAGCGTCGATAGCTACCAGCAACTTTTGGCTTCGAATGTCGAAGAACTCGAACGGCTGGCGCGCATGCTCGACAATATGCTGTTCCTCGCACGCACTGACCCGGCCAGCGCCCTGCGCCAACGCCAGGCACTCAGCGCCGCAGATGAAGTGGAACGCATCGCGGAGTACTTCGAGGGGCTGGCAAGTGATCGGGGGATGCGCATTCTCACCGCTGGCCAAGGGGAAATCTGGGCCGAGCCCATGCTACTGCGGCGCGCCCTGGCGAACCTGTGCGCTAATGCGATCAAGTACGGCGCCGCGCATTCAGAGCTGCGTATCGAGGCGATGCCCGCGGTTGAGGGCCTCATCCTGCGGGTGAGCAATCAGGGGGAGACGATTGCGGCCGAACACCTGCCGCGTCTGTTCGAGCGTTTTTATCGAGTAGATGAGTCGCGGGAACGTTCGGCTCACTCCAACGGATTGGGCCTGTCGATCGTGGCGACCATCATGCAGTTGCACAATGGCCGCTACAGCGTCAGCAGCCAGAACGGTGTCACCTGTTTCGAGCTGTTGTTCCCCGGGCGTGAAGCGGACTGATCAGTTGAACGCCCCATTGAGTACTTCGTAGATGATGCCCGAAGCAATGGCCACCAGGATCAAGTCAGTGCCCGCCTGCTGCCATTCGTAGCCATCGTAATGTGGCAACTGACCCAGCAAACGGCCATCGAGTTTTTTCGCGATACCCGGCGGCAGCGGTTTGCCGCGTGCCAGGTTCTTCTGGATCCCCGGCGGCAAGGCCGGGCCGGGGCTCCAATAGTTCCGATAACCGCCCAGCACATTCAATACGCCGCTGCGATCCACGTTGGGCCCATGACTGCCCGAGGCACCTTTGCCTTTGGGTTTGTCGTAGTTCTGACCGCCAGGGTTATTGCCTTTGCCGTTACCGCCGCCCTTGCCATTCCCATGGCCGTTGCCAGGATCGGCCAACGCCAGAGCACTCCCGGCAGACAACGCAAGCATTAGCGCAACAGACGCATATTTCGAGCACTTGATCATGGCGATTTTCCAGGGCAGAAACGTCCTTCAACTGTAGTTGAAATTACACCGCGACGCATTGAAAGCAGCGCCCGATCAACTTACCTGACCGCCCGCCTCCACCACATCCACCGAGGTCTGCCAGGCTGCCGTCACCGCGACGCGCAGTCCTTCGATCAGGGTCGTCAACGCCATGGACGGCTCGCTGCCCCCTGGCAAGCGCGGCACATGAATAAAGCCGCTGCGCACACCGGAGCCGGCGAGCGCATGCTGCAGGCGATAGAACACCTGGTTGCACACGAACGTACCCGCTGTATGGGACACCGAAGCGGCTACCCCAGCCTCGCGCACCGCCCGCACCATCGCCTTGATCGGCAGCGTGGTGAAGTACGCCGCCGGGCCATCCGTTACAACCGCCGTGTCGATCGGCTGCGCCCCGAGGTTATCGGCGATACGCGCATCGTTGAGATTGATCGCCACCCTTTCGATGGAAATATCGCTACGCCCAGGCCCCAGCCCCGTGGCGATAACCATCGCCGGGCGCAGTTCGTTGATCATTTGCAGCAGGCATTCCGGGGCCGTGGCAAAGGCACAGGGCAGCCGCCGCGCAACGATCCGCACGTCGTCGCGCAGTTGCAGGCCATCCAACTGGCGCACGGCTTCCCAGGACGGGTTCACCGGGTCTTGATCGAAGGGCTCAAACCCCGTTAGCAACACAGTGTGCATAGTGGCCTCACATCAACAGGTAAAGCAGGACGATATTGACTACCAGCATCATCAGGGCGGTCGGCAATTGCGCTTTGATCACCGCGTTCTTGTCCGGCAGTTCCAGCAAGGCCGCCGGGACGATATTGAAGTTGGCGGCCATCGGGGTCATCAGCGTACCGCAGTAGCCGGAGAACATACCGATGGCAGCCATGACCGCTGGGTTGCCGCCGTAGATCCCCACCAGCACCGGCACACCGACGCCGCCGGTCATCACCGGGAACGCCGCGAAACCGTTGCCCATGATCACTGTGAACAACGCCATCCCCAGCACATAGACCATCACCGCCACCAACTTGAAATCCAGGTTGATGTAGGTAGTGGTGACATGGGCGACCGCCGTGCCCACCCCAGCCTCGTTAAACAACAGGCCGAGCATGGCCAGCATCTGCGGCAAGACCATGGCCCAGCCCAGGGCTTCGGTCAGGCGACGCGACTCCCGCAAGGCTTGCACCGGAGTATCGCGGGTTAGCCAACAGGCCAGGCCGAGGGCGATCAGACAGCCGATACCGAGGGACACAAAGGTAGTGTTTTTCGGGTCCAGCAACGGCACGCCGCCGATCTCGGTGTGCTTGAGCAAGACCGAACCGATCACCGTGGTCAGGGGAATAGCCAACGCTGGAATAAACAACTTGTGCCCCAGGCGACCGGCGCTGGCGCGGGTGGCCTTGTCATGCAGTTCAGCATGGGAGCCACGCCCCACACCGCCGAAACCGGCGATCAATGCCATTACCACTACGCCGGCGCCGATCACCACCGAGGGCAGACGCTCACCCACCAGAAACGGAATCGCGAACAGTAGCCAAAAGAGCGCGCTGGACCAACGCTTGGGGTGGCTGCGATCCAGCACAATCATGCCTGCCGTAATCAACAGCAGCACCCCGGCCAGCCAGTACAGGTATTGAATCGAAATAATCATTGCGCCGCCTCCACAGCCTTCACGCTGGGCGTCAGCTCGCGGGTGAGCCGTCGGTCGAAGCGGTGCAGCCGGATTCCATGCACGATAAATGCACAGATCGCCGTGGGAATGCCCCATACCGCAATGTGCAGCGGCTCCACATCAATCCCCGAGCCCAGCAGGAACGTGTGCATCAGCGCGATGGCGCCGAACGCCACGAAGATGTCTTCACCGAAGAACAGCCCAACGTTGTCCGTGGCCGCACACATGGCCAGGACTTTGTGGCGCACTTTGTCCGGCAGTTTGCCGTAGCGCTTTTCCGCCGCGCCTTCGGCCATCGGCGCCAGCAGCGGCCGCACCATCTGCGGATGCCCGCCCAGGCTGGTCAAGCCCATGGCCGCAGTGGATTCGCGTACAAACAGATAGATGATCAACAAGCGCCCGACCGTGGCGCGCTGGAAGCGTGCGATCCAGTTCTGCGCATGCAGACGCAACCCATGACGCTCCAGCAGTCCGATGACCGCCAACGGTAACAATAGAATCAGCTGTAGGGCACGGGTCTGAAGGAAGCCATCCCCCATGGAGGCGAGGATTTTTTCCAGGGGAAAATGAGCAGCAAGCCCGGTGGCGATCGCAGCACCTGTGACCACCAGCAGCGGATTGAAGCGCAAGATAAAGCCAACCACGATGACAAGTACGCCGATCAACGGCCATAGATTCACAACAGTTTGCATGACGGGGAGGTCCTTTAAATGCGCGCTGCGGCGCCATTACAGCAGGATGTGAACAAAGGGTTCACAGCAAGAGATGGCGTGCAGTCGGCTCGGTTTTTTATTGTTGACCCGGAAGGTCGAGCGTCAGTGGCGGCAACTTTGCTGCCTGGAGGCGGGAGGTGTCCAACAAGAAAAATTGTTGCTGCGATCCAATAAATTTTGTGGGTATCGGAGGGGATGGGGGCGCGTCGTCGGCGACGCCCCCTACGCAAGGCTCAGCTCACGCCGTTGGGGCCATCGAGCACGTACCTGACCTTCTTGGCCAACACATTGGGCAAGCACGGTTTGGAGATCACCTCGAACTCCGCGCCGCCCAGGTCGGTGCGTTCAATGGCGTTTTCCGCGTAGCCAGTGGTCAGCAGGATTTTCATGTCGGGGTACAACTGGCAGACCTCCCGCGCCAGCATCACGCCATTCATGCCGCCGGGCATGATCACGTCGGAGAACAGCAAGTCGTAATGTTCTTCCCTGGCCAGCACGTCCAATGCCTCGGCAGCGCCGTAGGCGATGGTGGTGTGATAGCCGTAGTCCTCCAGCACCATGCGCGCCAGCTCGGCCACATCAGGGCGGTCCTCGACGATCAGGATACGTTCCGAACCGCTGCGGGCTTCCGATACCTTGGGCTCTTCATGGGCCGAGATGCCGGCCTCATCCGCTGGAAAATACAAGCGCACCGTGGTGCCAAGGCCCTCCTCTGAATAAATCCGCACCGCACCGCCGGATTGCTTGGCAAAACCGTAGACCATCGACAAGCCCAAGCCAGTGCCCTTGCCTTCATCCTTGGTAGTGAAAAACGGGTCCATAACCCGCGTAAGAATACTGTCGGGCATCCCGCAGCCATTGTCCGTCAAGGCCATGCTGACATAGCGTCCCGGCATCAGCCCGTCGTAGGACATGGAGCTGAGTTCGCGCACTCGGATATTGCGGGTCTCGATGGCTAAGGCTGGCTGCTCACGCTCCACCAGGGCATCGCGCGCATTGATCACGATATTGAGGATGGCCAGCTCGGCCTGGGTCGGGTCGATGCGGCAGTTCCACAGGTCGGTTTGCAGGTCGGTGCGAAAATCGATGTTGTCACCCATCACACGCTCAGCGGAGCGTCTGGCCAGCTCGACGAAATGATTGAGGTTGATCACACGCCCCTGCAGCTTTTGCTTACGGGAAAACGCCAGCAACTGCTGCGTCAGCGTCGACGCTTTCTCCACCGCCCCTTTGGTCATGCTCAGGCTGCGAATCACCCGATCTTCGTCCAGCACAGGCTTGCGCACGGCGCGGTCGACCATCTCGACATAGCCGCCGATGACCTGCAACAGGTTGTTGAAGTCGTGGGCGATACCGCCGGTGAGCTGGCCCAGGGCTTCCATTTTCTGCGCCTGACGCAGCGCGTCCTCGGCATCGCGGCGGCGACTGACGTCCAGCTGCGAGGCGAAGAAGTACATCAACTGATTGGATTCGTTGTATACCGGCGAAATGAACAAGGCGTTCCAGAACGTCGAGCCGTCCTTGCGGTAGTTAAGCAACTCGACCGAGATGTCTTCTTCTTCACTGATAGATTGCTTGATCTGGCCCACCACCTCGGGGTCGGTGTCCGGCCCTTGCAGAAAGCGGCAATTGCGCCCGTAGATTTCGTCGGCGCTGTAACCGGTCATATCCAGGAAAGCCTGGTTGGCAAATATGATCGGGTTATCTTCGCGATTGGGATCGGTGACGATCATGGGCATACGCGTGGTGCCGACGGCAGCAAAGAAAATGTTCTTACCTGCCGATGTGATATCACCGGTTTCAGAGTTATCCACGCGGGTGTGGAGATCTTTTGGTTGATGAGTCACGGGGCTAAATCCTGTCGGCTTGATAGAGGAGAAAACGGACTTCCTGCCTCATAGACAACCGGAGTCAAAAAATAGTTTGGCGCCCCGTGGCTCCTTTGCTACACCAACTCTTCACGATCAGATCACGCCGTCGTGCTGACCATTGAGCCCTTCCCACTGCCGCTCTCGGCCATGACGGCCTGCAAAAGCGCTGCGGTAACGGTCTGCAATGCCGCGCTGATGGTCATAACTTGTGTTTGAGCTGCGGCGACAGCCACGGCCTTGGCCTCTTCACTTTGTTTGCTGGACTGGGCTCTCTGCAACGTCTGCTGCGCCTGCTGAAGCTGCTTTTGCAATTGTTCGATCTGTTTTTTCAACTGTTTGACCTGATCGGACTCCTGCGGGCCGGATGAGGCCTGGTCCGCGCCGTTTGCGGCAGCAGCCCCCTTAGCTTTTGGATCCATACGAATGGTCAAAGGCCCAGTGTTTTCGTCCTTAGTCGTTTCGCTGGTGATAGACGTGGTCTGCGGGACGACTACCGTGCTCGAATTGCCAGCATTGATAAGCATGTCGAATGTCCTATAACGAGAAAGTGCTCACTTTATCGGCTTGTTTACAGGGGACTTTAGTCTCGCTATCCGTCTACATTGCAGTAAATTCGAGACAACAAAAAAGGGCCCACCTTTCGGTGAGCCCTTCTAGACCGCCCAGCAGAGCGGATTTTGTTTGGTAGGCGCGATTGGACTCGAACCAACGACCCCCACCATGTCAAGGTGGTGCTCTAACCAACTGAGCTACGTGCCTGCTGTGAGGCGGCATTCTACGGAATTCCGAAGGTGTGTCAACATCTTTTTCGTAGCTAACCCTATGAATATGCGAATTTTTTATCGAGGGCCACATCACTCGCAGTTTTTGCATGGCTGGCAGCCGATTTTCAACTCAGGTAGGATCGACGCACTCGTAAAAAATATAAAACAGAGGTTCCAGGATGGCGAACACCCCCTACCCCCAGTCGTATTACGCCGCTTCCGCCAACGCCGTTCCCCCTCGCCCAGTGCTGCAAGGCGAGGTCGAAACCGATGTGTGCGTAATCGGCGCCGGCTACACCGGCCTGTCCAGCGCGCTGTTCCTGCTGGAGCACGGCTTTCGCGTGACGGTACTGGAGGCCGCGAAAGTGGGTTTCGGCGCCTCGGGCCGCAATGGTGGACAGATCGTCAACAGCTACAGCCGCGATATTGACGTGATCGAGCGCAGCGTTGGGCCCAAGCAGGCGCAGTTGCTGGGGCAAATGGCGTTCGAAGGTGGCAGGATCATTCGCGAACGAGTGGCCAAGTATCAGATTCAGTGCGACTTGAAAGACGGTGGAGTTTTCGCCGCGCTCAACAGTAAGCACATGGCCCACCTAGAGTCGCAAAAGCGTTTGTGGGAACGCTACGGCCATACACAACTGGAGCTGCTGGACGAGCGCCGTATCCGCGAGGTGGTGGGCTGCGAGAACTACGTAGGGGGTTTGCTGGACATGAGCGGCGGCCATATTCATCCGCTCAACCTGGCATTGGGCGAAGCCGCCGCCGTGGAATCCCTGGGTGGCACGATCTACGAGCAATCGGCGGCGGTGCGCATTGAGCGTGGCGCGAATCCGGTGGTGCATACGGCCGAAGGCAAGGTCAGAGCCAAGTTCATCATAGTCGCGGGCAATGCCTATCTGGGCAACCTGGTGCCGGAGTTGGCGGCGAAATCGATGCCGTGCGGCACCCAAGTCATCACCACTGCGCCGCTGGGCGATGAGCTGGCCAAGTCGCTGCTGCCGCAGGATTACTGCGTCGAAGATTGCAATTACTTGCTCGACTACTATCGCCTGACCAGCGATAAACGCCTGATCTTCGGTGGTGGCGTGGTGTACGGCGCGCGTGATCCAGCCAACATCGAGGCGATCATCCGACCGAAAATGCTCAAGGCCTTCCCACAACTCAAGGACGTGAAGATCGACTACGCCTGGACGGGCAACTTCCTGCTGACGCTGTCGCGCTTGCCGCAAGTCGGGCGCCTGGGCGACAACATCTACTATTCCCAAGGCTGCAGCGGCCATGGCGTGACGTACACGCACTTGGCAGGAAAGGTACTGGCGGAGGCTTTGAGAGGCCAGGCGGAGCGTTTTGACGCATTCGCCGACCTACCGCACTACCCGTTCCCAGGCGGGCAACTGTTGCGTACGCCGTTTGCGGCAATGGGGGCCTGGTATTACGGGCTGCGGGACAAGCTGGGTTTCTGAATAGGTCGTTGGAGCCGGTTCGCCGGCTCCAGCATTCGTTCCAAATCGCACAAACAAAAAACCCCGGTCTTTCGACCAGGGTTTTTGCTATCGGATCAAAACAGCTTTTAGCTTGCTTTGTGCTTCAAGGCGTTCAGTGGGCCTTGACGCAGATATGGCGCAGCGGACGGGACTCGAACCCGCGACCCCCGGCGTGACAGGCCGGTATTCTAACCGACTGAACTACCGCTGCGTATCGCTTGACCGGCAGAGCAACATCTCTACCGTCATTAAACGTCTGACTGATCAACCTTGGCTGTTCAATCTCAGGCCCGATGTATCAGACCTGGAAAATATGGCGCAGCGGACGGGACTCGAACCCGCGACCCCCGGCGTGACAGGCCGGTATTCTAACCGACTGAACTACCGCTGCGCGTCGGTGCAACCTTTAACGTTGCGTCCTGCCCGAAGGCAAAACTCTCAAGA
>Ga0308164_10001775_pt1 | contig 23487 bp, 19 predicted proteins | sample PhyTR2_FD_201031 | JGI IMG/M metagenome (GOLD analysis project Ga0308164, IMG submission 201031) | Phyllosphere microbial communities from UC Gill Tract Community Farm, Albany, California, United States - DLSLT.R2 | ecosystem: Host-associated > Plants > Phyllosphere > Unclassified | place: USA... | reverse complement strand
CGGGTGGTCGATACCCACGTCTATAACCTGCGTCGCAAACTGGAAGCCGCGGGCATCTCTGATGTCTTACCGGCAGTGCGCAGCGTCGGTTACCGGTTCAGACAGCCATGAAGAACGATACGCATACCTCACTGTGGCGCTGGATCTGCATCCGGGTGCTGTTTCTGGCGATCGGCAGCGTGGTGCTCATCGCCATCTGTATGTGGCTGCGCTTTGCCGTGCAGGCGTACTGGGTTTATTACCGGATGCCGCCCGCGCTGCTGGATGAGTTCACCCGGTTGCGCCAACACCCAGCCAGCGATCCGGCACGCTTTCATCAGATTATCGACCAGTGGTGGGGCATCAACTTCTCCGATCCGTCGCTGGCCTCGTCGGACTGGCTTACCGTGATCGTGCTGGTCGTAGTCATGATCCCGTTTATGGTGCTGATGGCGCTGCGTTTCGCCCGTCCGCTGTCGGCGCAGTTCAGCCAGCTGGCTACCGCAGCGCGAGCGGTGTCGAAAGGGGAATTTGGCCGATCGGCAGTAATCGTAAAAGAAGCCCCACAGGAGCTGGTACGTTTTACTGAAGACTTCAATCAGATGACGCAGCAGCTGGCGCGTTACGAGCGTGAGCTGCGCACCTCGCATGTGGCGATGGCGCATGAACTTCGCTCGCCACTGACGGCGGCGATGGGTCGCCTGCAGGGGATTCTGGATGGCGTCTTTCCTGCCGAACCGCAGCAGCTGGCGATGATCATGAAGCAACTGACGCAGCTCAGTCGCCTGACTGACGAACTGCATCTCTTGTCGCTGGCGGATGCCGGGCAGCTTATCCTGAACCGCGAGTGGTTTAATCTCTGCGAATTACTGCGCGAGCGCTCCGGCTGGCTGATGCCGCAGGCAGAACAGGCGGGTGTGAATATCAGCGTCATAGCACCGGAGGAGTTGCGACTGTATGCCGATACCTTCCGGCTGGGCCAGGTGGTGACCATCATCTGTGAAAATGCGCTGCGTTACGCTGCCGACGGTGGCGCATTGCTGATCACCGCCAGCCAGAGCGATCAGGCGATCACAATGACCTTCCGTGATTACGGTCAGGGTGTGGAACCGGACTTCCTGCCACAGCTGTTTGACCGCTTTACCCGGGCTGACTCCTCACGCGCCCGCCACTCCGGCGGCAGCGGTCTGGGACTTTCGATCGCCAAAGCGATTGTCGAGGCGCACGGCGGGTCGCTTCACGCCACGCTGCCCGCCGACGGCGGTCTGTTAATCGGGATAACGCTGCCGGCGAGATAAATTGTTCTGGCTTGACCATTTCTTGATGGTTCATGGAACGTTTCTGGACACATGCCGGGTTCAATGAGCACAACTCATTAAAGGAACCCGGTTATGACAGACTTCTTATCGGATGCTGCCCGCCAGGTGTGGCGTCATCTCTTTGGTATTCACATCTTTGCACCGATCATCTTCGTGCTGCTCGGGGTATTCATCATGACCGGCTGCCGGGACAATAGTTCTGCTCCGCCTGCCGCCCCGCTCCGCCCGGTTAAATCAGTGATTGCCCCACCGCTCAGCAGTGATGCGTCGCTGGTGCTGACTGGCGAAATCCGTGCTCATGAAGAGGTTGCGCTGGCCTTCAGGCTGGATGGCCGGGTGGTGAGCCGTGCGGTTGAGCTAGGCGATCGCGTCAGCGCCGGGCAATCGCTGGCAGCGCTGGAAAATGATCAGTCACGCAATCAGCTAAGCAGCGCGCGGGCCGATCTCGACAGCGCACGCGCCGCCGAACGGGTCGCCGCGCTGAACCTGCATCGGATGCGGCTGCTGATGCCCGGAGGGGCGATCGCCCGCAGCCAACTGGACAGCGCCCAGGCGGACTGGCAGAGCGCGCAGTCCCGCCGTCTCAGCAGCGAAGCGGCACTGAAAAACGCCCAGGATAACCTTAGCTGGACTCAACTGACTGCACCTGCAGCAGGCCGGATCACCGCCATCACGGTTCAGCCGGGTCAGGTGGTTAGCGCCGGACAAAATGTGATGACGCTGGCAGCAGGGGATACACGCGATGCGGTGTTTGACCTGACAACGCCTGCGCTGCTGCGTCCTGATGACCGGACACCGCTGAAAGTGACGCTGCTCGCCGATCCCGGCGTGCAGGCCAGTGGCACAGTACGTGACATCAGCCCGCAGGCCGATCCGCAGACCCGCACATGGCGGCTGCGCATCTCGCTGAATCAGCCGCCTGAGGCGATGGCACCTGGTGCCACGGTCATGGTCAGCCTTCCCGATGCGCAGCCGCCGGTCATCGCCCTGCCCGCCAGCGCCCTGACCCGCTCCGCAGACAAACCCGCGCTGCTGGTCGTTGATGCGGCGTCACGCCTGCAGCTTCGTCAGGTAGTACTGGCCCGCTTTAACGCGCAGCAAATCTTCGTTACCGCCGGGATCCGGCCGGGAGAGCGCGTCGTCACCGCCGGAGTCAGCACCCTGCAGCCTGGCGAAAAAGTGGCGCTTTCACAGGAGGCTCCATGAAAAAAACGGCTGGCTTTAACCTCTCCGGCTGGGCGCTGGCGCATCAGCAACTGGTGATCTTTTTCATGCTGCTGGTCATGGCGGCGGGTGTGCTGAGCTATGAACATCTGTCACGCAATGAAGACCCGGCTTTTACTATCAAAACCGCCGTAATCTCAGCCCAATGGCCAGGTGCTGATGTGAACACTACGGTGCAACTGCTCACTGACGTACTGGAACAGAAGGTGCAGGAGATCCCGTCGCTGGATGCGGTTGAAAGCGAAACCCGCGCCGGACAAACCGTCATCTACGTCAACCTGCGCGATGACACACCGCCCTCTCAGGTGGCCGGCATCTGGTACCAGCTGCGTAAAAAGATGCAGGACGTTGCCCCTTCACTGCCGCAGGGCGTGCAGGGTCCGGCCGTTAACGACGAATTTGATGACACCTTCGGCACCATTTATGGCTTCACGGCGGATGGTTTTACCGCCAGAGAGCTGCGCGACCGGGTTGATAACCTGCGTCGCAACCTGGCCAGTCTGCCCGACATCGGTAAAACCAGCCTGTTAGGTGTACAGGAGCAGCAGGTGGTTATCGCCTTTTCGCCACGCAAGCTGAACGGCATGGGGCTCGATTTACAACAGGTCAGCGACGCCATTAAAGCCCAGAACGATGTCGTTCCGGCGGGCAGCCTGCGTACCGACCGCGAGAATATTGCGCTGCGGGTCAGCGGCACCCTGACTTCGGTTGACACTCTGCGGGCGATTACCCTGCATATCGGTGAGCGTTTTATTCCGCTGACCGATCTGGCCACCATCAGCCTGCAACCTGCCGAACCGCCAGCCCCGACGTTCCGGGTTAATGGCGTTCCGGCTATCGGGCTGGCGATCTCCATGGCCGGCAGCGGCAACATGCTCGATTTCGGTCAGCAGCTCAGTCAGCGCATGCAGATGCTGGCAGGTCAGTTACCGCACGGTATTACCATGACCCGCGTGGCCGACCAGTCTTCGGTGGTGAAAAACGCGGTCAGCGGCTTTGTCCGGATACTGGGCGAAGCGGTCGTCATCGTGTTAGCCGTCTCCTTTGTCTCGCTGGGACTGCGTGCCGGTCTGGTCGTTGCGGCGGCGATCCCGCTGGTACTGGCAATGACCTTTACCGGCATGTTAATGGCAGGCATCGGACTCCAGCGCATCTCGCTTGGCGCGCTGATTATCGCGCTGGGGTTGCTGGTGGATGATGCCATGATCACCGTCGAAGCGATGGTGGCACGGCTCGAGGCGGGCGACAGCAAGTGGCAGGCCGCGACTTATGCGTTTAAAACCACCGCCTTTCCGATGCTGACCGGTACGCTGGTGATGATCGCCGGTTTCATTCCGGTCGGGTTCGCCGCCTCCAGTGCCGGAGAGTATTGCTACTCATTGTTTGTGGTGATTACTCTGGCGCTGCTCTGCTCGTGGGTCGTCGCTGTCATCTTCTCTCCGCTCACCGGCTGCTGGCTGCTGTCGGCCAGGCACATCAAGGCCGATAAGCCGCCGGGCGTGCTGACGCGCAGCTATCACCGGCTGCTGGAGGTGATTCTGCGCAATCGGCTGGTGACGATTGGCACAGCGATGGCGGTGCTGCTGGTCAGCCTTTACGCCACCACTTTGATGCAGGGTGAATTTTTCCCTGCGTCGGATCGCCCCGAGCTACTGGTCAGCCTGACGCTTCCCGCCAGTGCAGCGCAGGCTGAAACCACCCGCCGGACCGCACAGCTGGAACAGATGCTGCGCAACGATCGGGATGTGGCGAACTTCACGAGCTACGTTGGCTCGGGCGCAATACGCTTTTATCTGCCGATGGATGTGCTGCTGGATAATGAAAACATCGCGCAGCTGGTGGTGGTGGCGAAAGATCTGGCGGCACGCGATCGGCTGCGCAGCAGGCTGGAGCAGAAGCTGACGGTGGATTTCAGTGATATCACCACCCGGGTATCGCCGCTGGAGCTGGGTCCTCCGGTCGGCTGGCCGCTGAAATATCGCATCACCGGCCCGGATAATGCCAGGGTGCGGCAGGCGGCCGATCGGCTGGCGGCGCTGATCGCCCGCTCACCGCTGACACGCGAGGTCAATCTTACCGCCGGAGAGCCAGAACGGGTCATGACGCTGGCGGTGAACCAGACAGCAGCCCGCGCAGCCGGACTCTCTTCCGAGACAATAGCCACCGCGCTGAATACTCTGATGTCCGGCAGCGTGGTGACCACCCTGCGCGATCGTAACCGCCTGATCGACGTCGTGCTGCGCAGCAATGACCCGGAGCGGCAGGACACTGACACACTGGCAGGATTGATGATCACCAATGCCAGCGGACAGAAAATCCCACTGCGACAGGTAGCCACGCTGAACTGGGGAGTGGATGACCCGGTGATATGGCGGCGTCAGAGGCTGGCTTACATCACCGTACAGACCGATATTGCGCCCGGTCAGCGGGCTGAACAGGTCTCGCAGCAGCTCGCACCAGCCGTCGCCGCCCTGCGCGCCTCGCTGCCTGCCGGATACGGTATTGAAGAAGGTGGCGTGGCGGCCGAATCGGACAAAGGCAACGGTTCAGTGTTTGCTCTGCTGCCGGTGACGATCTGCGTCATGCTGGTCTTGCTGATGATTCAGCTGCAACGCTTCTCCGGCATGCTGCTGGCGCTGAGCATGGCACCGTTTGGCCTGCCCGGCATCGTATCCGCGATGCTGCCGGCTGGCACACCGCTGGGGTTCGTGGCGCTGCTGGGGATTATTGCCCTGGCGGGGATCATCATCCGCAACGCGGTGATCATGATCAGTGAAGTCGATGCGAATAGCCGGGCCGGCCTGACCGCGGGTGAGGCAATCCGGCAGGCTGCCCATCACCGTGCGCGTCCCATTCTGCTGACCGCCTGTGCGGCAATACTCGGCATGATCCCCATCGCCCATCAGGTTTTCTGGGGGCCAATGGCACTGGCGATTATTGGCGGTCTGGTCAGCGGTACGCTGGTGACACTCACGGTACTGCCCGCCGCGTTAAGTCTGTTGATGCAGCGCGGTTCACGTTAAAGCAATACCCGGCGCTCCCGTGCTGAGAGCCGCGGGAGCGCCGGAAAGGATCAGTTCATCACCTCGACCAGAATCAGCGGGCACTTTCTGACTTTACAGGCCTGACTGTAGGCCAGCGAGCAGACCGAACAGAGATCGCGCACGTCAGACTGGTACTCATACTCCATGAAATAGCGGAACTGGCCGCCCGCCGAATCTGTTCTCCAGAATCGCTGCGGCTCCAGAATTTCATCCAGTTGCCTGAATGTCAGGGCTGACGGGTTGTGAAACCCGACTCTTACGCGGTATGTAGTCATGCACCGATTATTGGCATCCCGGTCCCTGGCCGCCAGTTGGTTATTGTTTTCAGTTCAATAGCTGGCGCTTATCAACCCGCTTCGCCTGGTGCGGCAGGCTGTTCTGCCAGCAGCGCCAGCAGGTGCAGTACTGCTTTTGACGGGTGAAGCCGACGCCAGGCAAAGGCAACATCCGTAAATAGCGTGTTGTTTTCGATATCGCAGAAGCTGACCCCGGGGTTATCGACGCAGCGCATCGACTCCGGCACCAGCGCAATCCCGCAGCCCGCCGCCACCATGCCCAGCGACGTAGTGATCTGCGGAGCCTGCTGAAAAGTGTGGCGCGAAAAGCCCGCCCGCAGACAGGCAGTGACAATCAACTCATACAGGCTGGGCGAGACGTCGCGCGGGAAGATCACCAGGGTTTCCCCCGCCAGCGCGGATAGCGCCACGGTGGGTGTGCCGCTGAGGGGATGGCAGCGCGGCAGCGCAATCAGCATCTTTTCGGTGGAGATGACACGCAGATTAAATGCCTTGCTGCTTTCACACGGCAGCCGGATAAAAGCGGCATCCAGCAATCCCTCCTGTAAATCCTGCATCAGCAAAGACATATTCTCTTCGCGAGTCAGCAGCTCCATCGCCGGATAACGTTCTTTAAACTGGCGGATCAGGGTGAAGATGCGGGGATTAAACGCCACCGAGCTGGCAAACCCCAGCGACAGCTGACCACTGATCCCGCGCGCAATACCGCGTGCGTTCTCCAGCGCCTGATCGGCCAGTTGCACAATCTGCCTGGCATCCACCAGAAACGCTTCCCCCGCTTCGGTGAGCTCCACTCCGCGCGTCAGGCGCTTCAGCAACGGTGTGCCAATTTCCTGCTCGAGTCGCAGTATCTGCTGACTCAGCGGCGGCTGCGAAATCCCAAGCATTTCAGCGGCCCGGGTGAAGTGAAGCGTCTCGGCTACGGCAACAAAATAACGCAGGTGGCGAAGTTCCATATCAAAAACGTCTCAAAGTTAACAGGTTTCGCTATTGGACCCACCGACTGAATCGGTTCACCATTAGGTTAACACGGCTTAACGGTTAATCGACGAGGCATCAAATGAGCAATTGTGTAACTGATTGTTCCTGTGAGGATCAACTAAAACATACTGTCTTAACGCTTTCCCAGGATGCACCAGAAAGCGTTATCTATCAGACCTCTTTAATGAGTGCGCTGCTGAGTGGCGTTTACGACGGCAATGTCCGTATTGCCGACCTGCTGCGTAAAGGGGATTTCGGCCTGGGTACCTTTAACCGGCTGGATGGCGAGATGATCGCGTTTGACAGCAATGTCTATCAGCTGCACGCCGACGGCAGCGCGCACCCGGCCGATCCGGCGCAGAAAACCCCGTTTGCTGTGATGACCTTTTTTAAACCGCAGCATCTGTATGAATTTGACCGGCCGATGTCGCGTGAGGCGATCCATCAGGTGATCGACAACGAAATCACCTCCGATAACCAGTTCTGCGCACTGCGCATCAGCGGTCGTTTCAGTCGCGTCGAGACCCGCACCGTGCCATGCCAGTGCCGTCCCTATCGCTCAATGCCGGAAGTGCTGGGCGATCAGCCGACCTTTGCCTTCAGCCAGCGTGCGGGCGAACTGATCGGATTCCGTACGCCGCAATATATGCAGGGCATTAACGTTGCGGGCTATCACGAACATTTTATTACCGACGACCGCGAAGGCGGCGGCCACATTCTCGATTATGCGCTGGAACAGGGCACCCTGACCTTTGGTGCCATCAGCAAGCTGGTCGTGGATTTGCCGCAGGACAGCGATTTTCTCAATGCCGACCTGAACCCCGCCAATCTTGACGCCGCGATTCGTGCGGTAGAAAGCTAATCAGAGGAATGACGATGAAAACTCCAACCGATACCACACTCTGGACCTGTGGCGCTGACCTGGTGGTGGCGCAACTTGAGGCACAGGGCGTCCGCCACGTCTTTGGCATTCCTGGCGCAAAAATTGATAAAGTCTTCGACTCACTGCTGGATTCCTCCATCCAGACCATCCCGGTTCGCCACGAAGCTAACGCTGCATTCATGGCCGCCGCAGTGGGCCGCCTTACCGGCAATGCGGGCGTGGCGCTGGTCACCTCCGGGCCGGGCTGCTCCAACCTGATCACCGGCATGGCCACCGCCACCAGCGAAGGCGATCCGGTGGTGGCTATCGGCGGTCAGGTGAAGCGCTCCGACAGCGCCAAGCAGGTTCATCAGAGCATGGACACGGTTTCAATGTTTCGCCCAATCACTAAATATGCGGTTGAGGTCACCGACCCCGCTGCACTTTCTGAATGCCTGTCGAATGCGTTTCGCCACGCCGAACATGGCCGGGGCGGCGGTGCCTTTATCAGCCTGCCACAGGATATTGTCGATCAGCCGGTTACCGGCAAAGCGTTGAGCAGCAAAGGCCGCCCGGTACTGGGCGCCGCACCTGACTCAATGATCGACGCCGTCAGCGAAGCCATCGCCGGGGCTAAAAATCCGGTCATCCTGCTGGGATTAATGGCGAGCCAGACAGAGAACAGCGAAGCGATTCATGAGCTGCTGACACGCAGTCACATTCCGGTCACCAGCACCTATCAGGCAGCGGGAGCGGTCAGACAGGATCACTTCTCACGCTTCGCCGGGCGCGTCGGGCTGTTTAACAACCAGGCGGGCGACAGGCTGCTGCAACAGGCTGACCTGATCGTCACCATCGGCTACAGCCCGGTGGAATATGAACCGGCGATGTGGAACAGCGGTAACGCCACCCTGATTCATATCGACGTAATACCCGCTGAGACCGACAACCGCTATCTGCCGGATGCAGAACTGGTGGGTGATATCGCCGCCACGGTGCGTAAACTCGCCGCGCGCATCACTGCCCCACTCCAGCTGACCCCGGAAGCCGCCACCATCCTTGAGGATCGTCAGCAGCAGCGCAAATTGCTGGCGATGCAGGGTGCCAGCCTCAATCAGTTTGCTCTGCATCCGCTGCGCATTGTGCGCGCCATGCAGGACATCATTAACAGTGACGTCAGCCTTACCGTCGATATGGGCAGCTTCCACATCTGGATCGCCCGCTATCTCTACAGCTTCCGCGCCCGCCAGATCATGATCTCCAACGGTCAGCAGACGATGGGCGTGGCCCTGCCGTGGGCGATTGGTGCCTGGCTGGTCGAGCCGCAGCGCAAAGTGGTTTCAGTTTCCGGCGATGGCGGCTTCCTGCAATCCAGCATGGAACTGGAAACTGCCGTCCGCTTAAAAGCCAACATTCTGCACATCGTCTGGGTCGATAACGCCTACAACATGGTGGCGATGCAGGAAGAGAAAAAATATCACCGCGTCTCGGGCGTCAATTTTGGGCCGGTCGATTTCAAAGCCTACGCCGAAGCGTTTGGGGCAGCGGGCTTTGCGGTGACCAGTGCGGCAGAGCTGGAGCCGACGCTGCGTAAAGCGATGGATGTTCAGGGACCCGCCGTGGTCGCGGTGCCGGTCGATTACACCGACAACCCGCTGCTGATGGGTCAGCTGCATCTGAGCCAGCTTCTTTAATTTCTCAAAAAGGAAATCATGATGAAAAACAGAGTGGCATTTGTGACCGGCGCAGGCCAGGGCATTGGTGAAGCGATCGCCCTGCGCCTGGCGAAAGATGGACTGGCGGTTGCGGTAGCCGATTTTAACCAGGAGACCGCACGCCAGGTCGCGGAGAAGATCAACCAGCAGGGCGGCAAAGCGATTGCGCTGAAAGTCGATGTCTCGCAGCGTGATCAGGTGATGGAAGCGGTAGAAGAGGCGCGCCGCACGCTGGGCGGCTTTGACGTCATCGTCAATAATGCCGGTATTGCGCCCTCTACGCCGATTGCTGAGATCACCGAAGCGGTGGTCGACAAGGTCTACAACGTCAATGTCAAAGGGGTGATCTGGGGCATGCAGGCCGCGATTAAAGCGTTTGCTGCAGAAGGTCACGGCGGCAAAATCATCAACGCCTGTTCTCAGGCGGGTCATGTCGGTAATCCGGAGCTGGCGGTTTACAGTTCCAGTAAGTTTGCCGTGCGCGGCCTGACGCAGACCGCCGCGCGCGATCTGGCACCTGCCGGCATCACGGTCAACGCCTTCTGCCCTGGCATTGTCAGAACACCGATGTGGGAAGAGATCGACCGGCAGATCTCTGAAGCAGCCGGCAAGCCCGCCGGTTACGGCACCGAGGAATTTGCGAAACGTATTACGCTGGGACGTCTTTCTGAGCCGGAAGATGTGGCAGCCTGCGTCGCTTATCTGGCCAGTCCCGATTCCGATTACATGACCGGTCAGTCGCTGTTGATTGATGGCGGCATGGTGTTTAACTGATCTTCGTTCGCCTGCTTCGTCATCGCGTAGCAGGCGTGTTTCCTGCCATCGTTGAACCGTTAATTTTTTTTATCTGAAAAGCGGTTAGCCATCAGACTGTTGACCATCCGGCACCGTATTACCTGCCTTTTTGTCGCCACAGAGATTAAAGCTGCTTATCACCCTGCCGATAAAACAGAGACTCCTCTCCCTGTTCGAAGCGACCATGTTAACGATCAACCATAACGAAACCGCCGCGATTACGAACAAAACGCGGTACAGCACTGACTCTGTTCTGGGACGAACGGTTGAACGGTTATCATCAGGGATGAGAATTAACAGTGCCAAAGATGACGCGGCAGGTCAGGCGATTGCCAACCGCATGACGGCCAATATTAATGCCGATGCGGTGGTAGCGCGTGGCCTCAATGACGCCATCAGCTATTCCCAGACCGCCAGTGGCGGCCTTGGCAGCATCGTCGATCTGCTGATCCAGGCGCGCACCCTGTCGGTCCAGGCAGCCAACGGCACGCTGTCGGACGCCGATCGACAGAGCATCAACGGCCAGTATCAGCAGATTATGGCAGGCATCAATGAAGTGGCAGACCACACCGAGATTTTTGGCCGCTATCCGCTGGCGACCAGTAATCCCGATTTGCCGCCTGCAAAACTGGGTAACGTTGACCCTATCAACACGAAGTTTCCGGTGCCGGGCAAGAATTACTCCTTTACCTCTGGCGTGATCCCGCTGGCCTATATCCCGGCAGGCTCTACGGCGATAAGCATCACGATTGATTCGCTGGGTATGGATGACGATCTCCAGCTCTTTACCCGCGACGGTAAGCACCTGGTCGGTACACCACTGGACGGCAGTGCGCCTGATTACACCTGGGCCAGCAAAAGCATCACTAATGCGGCTACCGCGGATAGTCGCCTGCTGACCAGCAGTAACGGATTTGCCAGCGGTGCGGCTTATGACAGCTCGCAGTTGCTGGAGGGCGGCCCGAGCTGGACGCTGGCAGGCAGTAACAGCAGCACCTACAACGGCATGAACATCACTTACAGCGGTGACGGCGATCGCTATGAGGATGTCGCCAGCGGCGATTTCAACAACGGCACCATCACCAGTAACCGGCTTGAGCGCATCACGCTGGATACCGTCAGCGAGGATTTGATTGTGGTGGTGGTGGGCAATGGCTCCTTCACCGGTAATCTTGACTGGGGGAATCTTCCGGAACCCAAAGGTGTGCCTGCGACGCCGCCGAAGAAGAGCGAACCTATGGAGGTGGTCACCAGCGCCGATTACGGTCAGCCGATCCAGTCGGATACTATTCCCGCTACGCCTTCAGATACCAAAACACTGGGGCTGAACAACACCACGCTGCTGACAGAGGGCGACATCGCCACCACTATGAAGGCGCTCGATAGCGCGCTGGAAAAGATCAGCGGCTATCAGTCGACCTATGGCGCGAAGATAAATCGTTACGAATCGAACCGTAATGTGCTGGCGCAGCAGGGCGTGGATACCTCAACGGCTCGCAGCCGCATACAGGATGCGGACTATGCTGAAGAAGCAAGCCAGCTGGCACGCAGCCAGATTATTCAGCAGGGTCAGACGGCCGTCAGCAAGATGGCGAACAAGACTCCTGAGATGATTCTCCAGCTGTTAAGTAACTAATCTCTCCGACCGGCTGAGCATCCTGACTCAGCCGTTCCCCCTGTTTCTCCTGTACCCAGCACCTCTGATTCCATTTCCAGCTGGCCCGAAATGCATGGTTGCACGTGGTCACCCTTTGATCCCAGTCACACAAACTCGTTTAAGATTCGTTTAAAGATGATCGTGATCACTCTTTTTTGTTAAATAAATGCTAAATCCTGACAGCAACTTAATATCATCTTTCTGAGCAGAGTTAATTAAAACAACAGGTTAATCATTAACACACTATGTAATTACCTGAATTTTCCTGCCGACATGTAACTTTTTCATTACTTTTACGCCATTGCGAGGGCTTTTAATTTGCTGACGATACTGGGTTTTTCCATGGTTGTTTGCTTCATGTATCTGATCATGACCAAACGCATGTCAGCCTTGATTGCGCTGATCCTGATACCAACCCTATTTGCGCTGATTGGCGGGTTTTACCAGGGCCTGGGTACCATGATGCTGGATGGCGTCAAAACGCTGGCCCCTACCGGCGTGATGCTGACCTTCTCCATTCTCTATTTTGGTCTGATGATCGATGCCGGACTGTTTGACCCGCTGGTGCGCTTCATTCTCCGGCTGGTGCGCGGGGATCCCCTGAAAGTGCTGGTCGGAACGGCGGTGCTGACGCTAATGGTCTCGCTGGACGGTGACAGCTCGACCACTTACATGATTGCCATTGCTGCTTTTCTGCCGCTCTATCACCGGCTGGGCATGAACGTGCTGATGATGACCTGTCTGGTCAACCTCGCCAGCGGCATCATGAACCTCTCCCCCTGGGGTGGCCCGACGGCCCGTGCCGCAGCGGCACTGCGCATCGACGCCCTCGATATCTTTATTCCGATGCTGCCCGCCATGCTGCTGGCCTGCGCCAGCCTGGTGGCGATGGCGGTGCTGTTTGGCCTGCGTGAGCGTAAGCGTCTTGGCGTGATGACCCTGAAAGATCACCATATCGACAACATTGAGCTGGGACTGGGCGATGCCGAAGAGTGCGCAGCTAACCGCCGTCCGAAGATGTTCTGGCCTAACTTCATCCTGACCACCGTGCTGCTGGTGCTGCTGGTGATTGGTTTATTGCCGATTCAGATCCTGTTTATGCTGGCGTTTGCGATTGCAGTAATGCTCAACTATCCGACGCTGGAGGAACAGAAAGCGCGCATTGGCTCCCATGCCGGTAACGTCCTGGCCGTCACCTCGCTGATTTTTGCCGCCGGTATTTTCACCGGCATCCTTTCCGGCACCGGCATGGTTGATGCCATGGCGAAGAGTCTGCTGGCGGTAATCCCACATAGCTTCGGGCCTTACCTGGCGGTGTTTACCGCGCTGGTCAGTCTGCCGTTTACCTTCTTTATGTCGAATGATGCGTTTTATTTCGGCATTCTGCCGGTTATCGCCCAGACGGCAGCCAGCTACGGCATCACCGCGGAAGAGATTGCCCGCGCGTCTATTGTTGGCCAGCCGTTCCACCTGCTGAGCCCGCTGGTGCCGTCAGTCTACCTGCTGGTGGGTCTGGCTAAAGTCGACATCGGCGACCACCAGCGCTTTGCAATCAAGTGGGGGATTCTGGTCAGTCTGGTGCTGATGGCGGGCGGTCTGCTGACCGGTGCTTTCCCGCTGTTCCACACCTGATAATTCTCTGCTTACTGGCGGATAACCGACAATTTTGCCCGGTTATCCGCTTCACCGCTCCGCCTACTGCGTCATCCCTCTCTACACTCTATAGCCAGGCTGATGTGCTGCGCACCGGACAGGACGTAGCCTCTCAGAGATATGCCCATTTACCCTATGGAGGCCCGATGAAAATTCACCACCTTAACTGTGGCTGTATGTGCCCGCTGGGCGGCGCGTTCTATGATGGATTCAGTAAAGGCCTGAAAGCACATCTGGTCTGTCACTGTCTGTTGATTGAGACGGATCGCGACGGGCTGGTGCTGGTGGATACCGGCTTTGGTCGCCAGGATATCCATACGCCCGGCAGCCGCCTGTCCGGCTTTTTCCGCGCATTAAACAATATTCAGCGCCGCGATGAACTGACCGCACTGTCACAGGTTACGTCACTGGGTTTCCGGGCTGAGGATGTGCGGCATATTATTCTGACCCATCTCGACTTTGATCATGCTGGCGGACTGACCGATTTTCCGCAGGCGCGAATCCATCTGTTGCAGCAGGAGGTTGATACTGCGCATCAGCGCCATAGCTGGCTGTCACGGGAACGTTACCGGCCCGGACAATGGGGTGGGATCAGCAACTGGGAGACCTATCAGCCGCAGGGAGAAAAGTGGTTTGGTTTTGAGGCGGTTAATCGCCTGCGTGACTTACCGCCGGAGATCTTGCTGGTACCGCTGGCGGGCCATACACCGGGTCACGCGGGTATCGCGATTCAGCAACCCGATGGCTGGCTGCTGCACGGCGGCGATGCCTGGTTTTACCGCGGCGAAATGCGGCAGCAGACGCGGCACTGCACGCCAGGACTGCGCTTTTACCAGTGGATGATGGGCATGGATAACGTGGCCAGACGGCACAATCAGCAGCGACTGCGTGAGCTCTCCTGCGAGCGCGGCGGCGAAATCACCTTTTTTTGCAGTCATGATGCCCGTGAGCTGGATGCGTTACAGGTTAATGCGCCGCTGCGCTGATGAGATAAAAGGTTTGTTTTGGCGATGAGGAAAGCCGCTACGGGGCGAGGACTATACCGTCTCGTCCCGCAATGATGATGCTACGATCCCTGGATGCAGAGGAACGCCGGAAACATCTGTAGTTTCTCGCGCCTTATGCAGATCACATGCGGCCTGCATGGATAACCAGAGCCGTGCCGCAATACCCAGGCCCGCCTCCAGCCGTACAGCCATTTCCGGGCTGACGGAGGCTTTACCGCTAGCCACTTTGCTCAGCGAAGCTGCGGAAACGCCCAGCTGTTTAGCCAGACTGCGCAGGCTGATGTCGTTATCTTCGAGATATTCCGCTATCAGGCCACCAGGGTGTGGCGGATTAAATATTGCCATCAGTGATAATCCTCAAGGTTAGAATGAATGCGTCACCGTCTGTAAATTCGAACGTGATGCGCCAGTTTGCTCTGACCGTAATTGAATAGAGGTTCTTTCTGTCACCCTTCAGTGGGTGAAAGCGAAAGCCCGGATAGTTTCTGAATTCATCCGTTGATACGGCTTCATCAATTACAAGCAGGCGCAGCCTGATACGTTCTGCGTCCTGAGACTGCACGCCGCTTGTGTCGCCTTTCTCATAAAGCTTTTGTAATCCCTTGTGCTTCCAGCTTTTAATCACGATCAGACTCCCTGTTTCGCCATAAGAAACACTGCATCATCTGTTTCGCAAAAGGAAACACTTTCGCGATTTCATCTCCAGAATTCTCACCTAAACTCCCCTGCCAGCAGTCGTCATTGTAAAATGAGCTGTATACCCACTGCGGAGGTTCCATGAGAGCAATCAGTTACAGCGAAGCCCGACAGAATCTGTGTGACATTATGGCTCAGACCGTTGAAGATAAATCGCCAGTATTGATCACCCGCCAGAACGGTGAATCCTGCGTGCTGATGTCGCTTGAAGAATATAACTCACTGGAAGAGACGGCCTGGCTGCTGCGATCGCCTAAGAATGCCCGCAGGTTGATGCATTCCATCGAAAACCTGCAAAGCGGTAATGGGAGTGACAGGGATATTATTGAGTAAAGTCCGTACAAGCCGGGAGGGTCATTTCTACTGGCAGAATACCGATATCATTCCTGAACAGAAGGCTTCTCCTCTGGTAATAATAAGAGCTTGCGGGTTCAGGAGCCTTCATATTGCCCCTGAGCCCTCAGACTACATCACCTTAAGCGGTAGATACCTATACCGCCCGATTACTCCGGATCGCCCGCCCTCTTTTTCAGCTGTGCGGAAAGCCAGGGCGCAGTCAGACTCTCTGCAGATGCGCTGACCTCTTTCGGTGAGCCGGAGGAGACAACCCTTCCTCCTTTAAGACCCGAGCCGGGACCCAGATCAATGACCCAGTCCGCCTCTGCCACTATGCGCATGTTGTGTTCCGCCATGATCACGGTGTGACCACGCTTCACCAGTTCATCCAGCACTACCAGCAGCTTATCCATGTCAGACGGGTGCAATCCTGTCGAAGGTTCATCAAGCAGATAAAGCGTGGGCGTACGCTGGACCCGCTGCAGCTCCCAGGCAAGCTTGATACGCTGGCACTCGCCGCCAGAGAGTTCAGTGGCGGGCTGACCCAGGGTCAGATATCCCAGCCCCAGCGACGTCAGTGCCTTAAGCGAACGCTGGATCCCGTCATGCCCATGAAACACCTCAGTGGCGTCGTCCACGGTCAGATCAAGCACATCCGCTATCGTCATATTGTTCCACTTCACCTCCAGCGTTTCGGGGTTATAACGGCTTCCCGCGCAGACGGAACAGGTTGCGGTAGCGCTCGGCATGAAGAGCAGCTCAATCGAAATCTGTCCCTGCCCTTCACAGGCAGGACAGCGTCCGGCTGGCAGATTGAAGGAAAACCGGCTGGCGCTGAAGCCTTTGGCTTTCGCCGCGTCGGTGTCTGCAAACAGCCTGCGGACGATATCGAAAAATCCGGTGTAAGTGGCCAGATTTGAGCGTGGTGTCCGGCCGATAGGACGCTGATCGATTCTGACCAATCGGCCGATGGCGTCACTTCCGCTGACAACCTGACCCTTAACGTCCGGCACCAGATCCTCTTCCTCGCCCTCCTCGATGTCAGGCGTTTTGTCAAAACGTCCGAGCATTTCCGGAAGCACGCGATTCAGCAGCGTCGATTTTCCGGAGCCGGACACACCGGTGATGGCCGTCATTCTCCCCAGTGGGATGGCGATATCCACTCCGGCAATATTGTTGCAATAGACCTGTTCAAAGCAGAGCCAGCTCTCTGCGGGCCGGCGCTGGCGCAGCCCGGTATAGCTTCGTGAGAAAAGATAGGCCGAGGTGGGTGACGCACTGACTTCTTCAAGTCCTGCTGGTTCGCCGTTATAGACGATCTCGCCGCCATGCGTTCCCGGACCGGGGCCGACCTCGATAAGCCAGTCTGCCTCGGCGATGAGGTCAATATTATGTTCGACGACCACCAGCGAATTACCGGCACGCACCAGGTTCTTCAGGGATGCGAGCAGCGATTTGACATCATCGGGATGCAGCCCGGCTGACGGCTCATCCAGCACATAAAGCACGCCAAACAGCCGCGATATCAGCTGGGTGGCCAGACGCACGCGCTGCAGCTCGCCGGATGAGAGTACGGTGGTACGGCGTCCCGGCGCCAGATGACCCAGACCCAGCGTTTCCAGCTGCTCAAGCCGCATACAGATATCCGACGCCATCCGGATGACCGCCTCACGCAGTGCCGCCTCTGCCGGCAGGTCCGGTGATGCGCCACGCGCATAAGGCTTCAGCAGTTCAGCAAGCTCTGAGACCGACAGCTCACTCAGGCTGGCAATGTCATGCCCGGCAAAGGTCACGGACAGCGCATCCCGGTTTAGCCTTTTACCGTGGCATTCAGAACAGGGAGTGACCGTCACAAAGCGCGCCAGCCGTTTCTTCGTCGTCTCGCTGCCACCCGAATAACTCTGCAGCACGATTTTTGCTGCACTGGTGTACGTGCCGGTATAAGCCGGCTCTTCGCCCGCCGCCAGCGCTTTTTCACGCTGCTCAGCGTTCAGACCGACAAAAATCGGCACCGAGGGCTGTTCGTCAGTCAGCAGTATCCACTGCTGATCCCGGGCTGAAAGCGTATGCCAGGGCGCATCGACATCGTAGCCGAGCGTCTCAAGGATGCTGCGCAGATTTTTGTTATGCCAGCCTCTGGGCCAGGAAGCGATAGCTCCCTGGCGGATGCTCAGTGAGACATCCGGCACCATCGACTCGGTTTTAACGGTGTGCACTCTTCCCAGTCCCTGGCAATGGGGGCAGGCACCTTCAGGATTGTTAGGCGAGAAATAATCGGCGGTCATAAAGGGAACGCCTTCAGGCCTTACGCCCGCCCGGGAAAACAGCAGGCGCAGCGTGACAGAAATTCGGGTGAGGCTACCCACCGTTGAACGCTCCTGCGCGCCAGCCCGGCTCTGCTGAAGCGCCACCGCGGGCGGAAGTCCGTCAATATTATCCACATCCGGCGCAGCAGCCTGATCGATCAGACGACGCGCATGTGGCGACACCGACTCGATAAACCGGCGCTGGGCTTCCGCATAGAGGGTATCAAAGGCGAGGGACGATTTACCGGAGCCTGAAACCCCGGTGAACACCACCATGGCGTTGCGGGGAAATCGCAGTGAAACATCTTTGAGATTATGTGTTCTTGCACCCTGAACCGAGATATAAGGATCAATGTGCTCATCAGCGCGGTAATGCTCGGCGTTGCGTTGTTCTGTCATGATTTCCCTGATTGATAATGCACGGCAGATTCACGATCGCCTGCCGTTAATGACTAAAAATTGCAGATCTCACCCGGCGTTCAGGCTATCCGGCCCGTTTGGGGATAGAAACAACAGCAAGGGTAGTCAGGGATCGCGGTCTGCACAACGCAAGGGATGTTCATCGCTTCGTGGCAGCACAGACTGGTAACCAGCATGTACAGAAAGCCTTTTTATCTCTTAAGAAAACCCTGGAGCAAATTCAGGCAACGGCACACTGACGCCGCGGGACACCGTTCAGGACTTGCCGGACTGGGATGTTGTGGCTGATGCCGTCACGGACCTGGCTGAGCCAGGATTCAATACTGCACAGCAGGAATAAAAAAGCCCGCACACACGCCTCAGCGCTGTGGATAGCCCTTTCAGCAGCAGAGGCGCTCAGGCTTCCACTCTCGTGCCCTTTTTAACAATACACACTGAAGTTTCAGAGCAGGCCGGTGCCGGGCAGGAGCAGGCAATCCGCAGCGCTGAACAGAATGAGTCTGCCAGGAGAGCCCGCAGGACGCGGGCGAAAGGCGGGGCGGCACAGGATGTGCCATCCCCGGCGGTCCGTCAGGCAGAGGAATGACGTGAAGGAACCGCGCAGCGGCGCGAGGACCGCCAGCCCCTGCCCGGCACCAGACTGCGTTATCACCTGTCGCTTAACTGACTGGCATTACGCACATGGCGGACTTCAGTTACTGGACTTATATCCTTTTGGATTCGGCTGCGCCTACAAGTGATGCAAGCGGTATATTGAACATTTCATGCAGGTTGCGGATCATTGGCAGCGTCAGCGCACGCTTATGATTCAATACCTCATAGACGCGGTTCGGGCGTCCAATCGCCGGCACCAGGTCTTTCGCTGTCAGCCCCATCTGCTCCATGCGGAATTTAATCGCTTCTACCGGATCGGGTGCCTCAATCGGATAATGCTCCTGCTCGTATTTTTCAATAAGCAGGATCATGACGTCCAGAAAGTCCCCGGCTTCACTTCCCGGTTCTGGCTCGTTGTCGAACAGGGGAGATACAGCAGCCAGTGCGGCTTCATAATCTGCTTCACAGTGAATCGGTTTGATTTTATAAGTCATCACATTTCCACCGTATTTGCATTTATCTTGTCGTATTCAGCGTGCGTACCTACAAACTTTATGTAGACCGCCTGAAACCTGTAAGCCACTGCAACGATCAGACGGTAATGATTACCTTTAATATCAAACACCACCCGATTGCTGCTCAGGAAATCTGCCGTTCTGTACTTATCCTTGATGTCCTGTGGTGTTTTCCACTGAGCCTTACTGACTTCATCTACCCATGCTCTTAACGGCTGCTCCGCCTGATTATGAACCTCCCAGAATCGTTTGAGAGATGCGATCGATATAATTCGCACTGACTTTCCCTGTGGTCCCACTATGGGACTATCTTAACAATCCCATAGTGGGACTTCAAGGTTTAAGGCGCATCTTTGTTTTCAGGTAAGTTGTATGGGTAAACAGTGATGAATCAGAGATATTGCCAGGTTCGCGCTGGATGACGCTAAAAATTTTTAAGCATCCTTAACGCAAAAAACCCGTCTGCGACGGGTTTTTCAGGCATGAAATGCGACAATTACCGCTCCGGCATTACGGCTTTTTAAACTTGTCTTCAACCTTCTCTTTCGCTTCCGCGATTTTATCACCGGCCTTCTCCGCGAAACCCTCTTTATGCGCTGGCTCGCTGCCTGGCGTTACCGGACGGGTGTCGTGGTCAGCGCGGGCCTGACGCGTGCTTTCAAGTAACGGATCGGCCACAGTACGATTCCCGGTCAGCCGGTCTGCGCCGAGAGGATCTGTACTGGCATGGTCAATATCCACCTCCTGACGACGTACCGAATCGTTGATGGTTTCAATCCGATCGCTTGTCTCTTTACGTAACACCACCTCTTCAATGATCTCCGCGGTCTTATTAATGACGGGCTGCTCATGTGTCTCTTCCACTTCGACAGTTTTTTCAGACCAGTCAACATGGGTGGGTGAACCTGATTCATTCACCGGACGACGGAAGATTGCGGCGTGCTGCTCATGCAGCGAGACATTCTCTGAGACCTGATCGGTGACAGTGTAGCGGCGAACGCGGGTTGACCCTTCGCTGACCAGACGTTTACCCACTTCCAGTCGCTCCTCTGCCAGACGCAGTACATCCTCGTCACTTTCGTCACCGGTCAGGGCAGTACGGGCAGCGCCACGATGGGCAGGATCGGTAGAGAGCGGATCGACGGCGGCATTATCCTGAAGCGTTCCACTGGCAGGTGCAGTCAGACCATCACTGGTCGCGTAACCGGGCGCGTAATCATCGGGCAGCGCCGCACTGCGCTCGGTAAGTTCTTCATGTGCATCAAGGATGCCCAGGGCGCGAGGTAACTCATCTTCATCGGCCCGCAGCGACAGCACTACTCCGCCGGTTCGCATCGCGTCTTCATACACTTCGGCCTGATCCTCCTCCAGCGTATTGCCGAACAGGCGTTGCCAGAAGCCAGGGTGACGGGCCTCCTGACCCTCGGTACGCAAACGATCACCGGAGATGATATCAATGTCATCATCCAGGAACCCGGCCTTGATCAGGTTACGCTTTGCACCCTCTGCCAGTGAGAGATTGCTGAACATTGTTACGATTGTTTCACGCGCCATGTTGTGTTCCTCGGTGATGGATTCGGACGGCTCTGTATAGGGTATTCGGGTCAGGTGAGCGTGCTGTTTGCGCAGGGAAACAACCTGTTCTGTCGCTTCCTCACTGACAACTTTGCGGATATGCCACTCTTCTTTCAGCACCAGATGACGAACGATCTCGATTTCCTCTTCAACGACAGGAATGATCAGAACGCCATTTTCTTCACGGATCTCCGGCATCTGAGCCAGCCGTTCCGACTTTGGAATGCGTTCTATTTCCGCCGTCTGATGCCGGAGCATCAGCGCAACCTTCTGCTGATGCTCAGTGACCTGTCGGGTGACCCTGACATGACCGTCGATGACCCGCTGTTTCGAGACCTCAACAGCTTCCTCCGCCAGGCTTATCACCTGATCGCTACCCTCTGACCCTGGTTTTTCAGGAGGTTGATTGTTCATGTTTAACCTGCCTGTAATACAGAGCGATCATTTGTACTTTTCTTTACCTTGAGCATAAGTCACTGCTTTTCGGTTAATTAAAGCCTGGCACAAAAAATGACAAAAGATAGTAAAAAGCAGAAAAACGCCATTATATGAAGATAACGTGGTGCTAAAATCGATTAATCGGTGAGGAAGATAAAAAACAGCTAACGAAGCGGCAGACAGTGAAATCTCTTTTATCGCGTGCGCGAAAACAGGATCAATCAGGCGTTAACCCGACCTGAAGTGAATCAGGCATATCGGGTCAGGGGTTGAGCCATTCGCTTTCCTGCAACTCGCCGTTAGCCGAATAGCGAAACAGGGCGCGCTGATTTTCGTTTCGCTGAAGCTGATAGGCGTCCAGCACACTGGCCTGAAAAATCACCACGCCAAAGCGGGATTCCCCGGTTTCCGCTGCCGTCGCGTCAGGCGTTTCGTTAGCCGCTGTACGCGCTTCCCCCGGAGGTCCGCCGGTATAAGTCTGCCGCGTGTGCTGCGGTAACGCACGCCAGGCTGCCCGGGCAACATCACTTCCCGCCGCATAACACGCAACCCGCCCTGCCAGCCGCAGCTGCAGGCGACGCTGATGGCAATATCCCAGCACGGTGACCTGCGGATTCGCCGCCATCTCCTGCCACTTCGGGCTGCGAACATCCGTATGAAATGTCAGCATCCTGCGGTCGTCGGCACACTGGCGCAGAACCACGGTGCGCGCCTGAGGTTGCAGCAGTGCATCGACCGTACAGAGCATCAGATAACGAAATCCGGACTGCGGATCGGTCGCAGATTCCTGCAGTGCAGCCCAGGCTCCAGTTTCAAACGTTTTCAATTCCATGGGGATTACTCTCATCAGGGTCAATTTCAGCCATCTGGCTAAAAGCGTAGCAATGAAGTGGGCAGAAGGCCTGACAGCGCAGCGATAAGAGCAAATGTGGCCAGCGGGAGCTGGACAATGCACGAGAGCAGGAGCAGTTGAGATAGCGTCGGGATTGCGGGGTACCTCGCAGAGCGGCGAAAGCGCGTCCCGTCAGTCAGCCACTCTGTGTTATTTTTACGCCATCGCCTCAGAGACCCGATCCGCAGGGAGTTGCACGATGACAACTGAAGAGTCTGCTAAAGTTCCAGCTAAAATACCGCTGAAAGTCACCTCGCCACGCCTGACTTATCGGCCACTTCGGCAGGAAGACTGGCCCTTCTATCTGGCAGTCAGTCAGGATAGATCGGTGATGCAGTACATCAGCGATCCGCGCAGCGCTGAAGAGATCAGAACCCACTCATTTGATGTCCGCCTGCCCGCCTGGTACAAGGGTTGCAGGCACTGGCTCTGTCTGGTTATCGGAGAAAAAACATCCGGTTCTCCGGCTGGCTTTTGCGGGTTTATCGATCGCGGAGAGGGTATTGCGGAGTTTGGCTTTATTCTGGCCGCAGATGCGCAAGGCAAAGGCTACGGCAGCGAGTCTCTGCATGCCATTATCACCTTCTGCTTTGAGCAACAGGATTACCGCAAACTGATCGCGACGGTGACAGCAGGCAATGCGGCCTCACGCCGGACTCTGATCTCAGCGGGCTTTGTGCAGGAGGGGACGTTGCGGCAGAACTTCTTTCTCAACGGCCAGTGGCAGGATGACTGGATCTTCGGCTTGCTGAAACAGGAATACCGACCCGCACACGCATCCTGAGGCGCAGGCTATCAGCGTCGGGCATTCTCCTCTCCGCTCACCACAGTCAGACCGATTCGCGTGGCGTAACGTCGTAACCACTGGCGACAGCGGGTGGATAGTGCTCCTCTCCGCACAGCATCGCCTCAAAGTCCGCCGGCGTCAGTGGCTGGCAAAGACCATTGCCCTGCATAATGTCGCATCCGGCGGCAGTAACAAAGGCGATCTGCTCCTTGTCTTCCACCCCTTCGGCGGCCACCCGGATACCCAGGCTTTTGCCGAGCGCGGTAATTGCCCGGAACATCATACGCACCCGCATGCTGGAACCCAGCTCGTGCGTCATCGACTTATCGATTTTAAAACCCGTCACAACGCTATAGCGCAGCAGGTTAATCGCCCCCAGCGTACGCCCGTAATGAT
>Ga0308164_10001773_pt1 | contig 23515 bp, 30 predicted proteins | sample PhyTR2_FD_201031 | JGI IMG/M metagenome (GOLD analysis project Ga0308164, IMG submission 201031) | Phyllosphere microbial communities from UC Gill Tract Community Farm, Albany, California, United States - DLSLT.R2 | ecosystem: Host-associated > Plants > Phyllosphere > Unclassified | place: USA... | reverse complement strand
TGCCGTCCATCGTGCCCGCGGCGAAGCGGGCCTTGCGCGACGTGCCGTGGATGTGGTTGTAGGTACGCCAGCGGCGGTGCATGCCGTAGCGCTTGCCCTGGTAGATTCCGGCGCGCTCGAACCAGTGGCGCATGCCCTTGGGCAGCTGGCGCGTGCTGTCGATCAGCACCGTGCGCTTGACGAAGTCGCCCTCGTCGGTGACGCTCCACGTGATCGCCCAGTCGCCCAGTTCGATCTGGATGGACGGCTCGCTGTCGTCGCCGAACAGCAGCGACAGCCCCGAGGCCGCGCACCACAGCTCGCGCACCGTCTCCGCCAGAGGGAAGTCCTCGCCGAGCAGCGAGGCCACCAGGTCGATGCCCGTATGCCCGATCCGGTCGAGATCGTTGCACAGGATCTCCGCGCGGAGCCATTCCTTGAGCAGGTCGTAGCCCGCGCCGAACGGCTCGAACTCGCCGGGAGCCTTGCCGAGATAGGTGCCGAGCGCCTTTGCGCGGTCGCTCAGGTCGGGACGCTCGACGTCGTCGATCGTGTCTGTCATTTCTTTTCCCTTCCGGTAGGTATCACGTTCACGCAGCCGAACGGCCTTCCGCCTCGGCGGCTTCGGCCGCCAGCTCCTCTTCGGTGTAGAGCGCGTCGGCCTCCTCGCCCATCTCCTGGAGCTCCTCGAGGTGGCGCGTGTTCGACTGCGGCTCGATGTAGATGCGCAGCTTTGTGCCGGGGAACTCCTCGCGCATCGTGACGCTCACGTCGGAGGTGATGCTCTCCAGCGTGCGGCTGGTGATCGGCTTGCCGTTGTACTCGTCGTGGTAGTCGACCGAGGCGAGCATCGTGACCTCGTCGGGGCCGAAGTGCATGGTGCGGATCTCGTTGACCTCCTTGACCAGCTTGATGCCCTCCAGGATGTTCCACAGACGGTCGGACAGCTCCGGATCCGCCGCCTGTCCGGTCATCAGGCTGTAGCACTTGCGCGCGAGGCTGAAGGAGGTGAAGGCGAGCACGAGGCCGATGCCGATCGAGGTGTAGCCGTCGATGACGGGCATCGACAGGACCTGCGACGCGCCGAGACCGATAAGGGCGATCACCAGGCCCGCGAGAGCTGCGGTCTCCTCCCACACGATCGCGAACACTGTCGGATCACGATGGCGACGGATGGTCTCCAGCATGCTCAGCTTGCGCTTGCGCGCCTGCCGGGCGACGTCCTGGAGCGCCACGCGGAGCGATCCCCCCTCGAGTACGATGGCGATGACGAGGATGATGTAGTTCACCCATGCGTACTGGATGTCGTGCGGATGCCGGACCTTCTCGACGCCCTCGTTGATCGCGACGAGCGAACCGAGAGCGAATACCATCATCGCCACGACGAAGCCCCAGAAGTACAGGCGAAGGCCATACCCGAACGGATGTGACGCGTCGGGCTGACGGCTGGAGTCCTTCATGCCGAACAGCAGCAGCAGCTGATTTCCCGTATCGACGAGGCTGTGCACGCCTTCCGAAAGCATCGCGGAGGATCCGGTGTACAGGGCACCGCCGAACTTGCAGACCGCGATCCCCGTATTGGCGGCCAGCGCCACATACAGAGACTTCTTTGATCCGTGAGCGGATGACATCTTTTTTCCTTCCGGTGAATTCGTCGTATGCCGCTTTTCGAGGCTTCCGACATCAAGAATGCGCCCCTTCGAGAAGGGGCGCATGTGATGGTCTATCGCGTGCCTGGCCGGAGCATTCCCGTCATGCGCCGCGCGCCTGCGGGAGTCAGCTTCATCTCGACCGGGCAGCGGGGCTCGTGCACCCAGTGCGCCAGTCCGGACCGGACGATGCTGCGCATGGTGCGGTCGGACACCGGCGTTCTGCGGTCGAACTCCCCCGACACCAGGCAGCCGGGCTTCTCCCGGAAGCGCCGCGGCAGGTTCTCGCCGTTGCGGTTGTCGTCCGACGGGTCGTCGTAGCGCACCAGCACGCCGCCGATGGAGAGCTCGTAGAGGACCTCCCACTCGACCTTCCGGAAGCGGGTCGCGGCCTCGGTCGCGGCGGCTTCGGCCAGGGCCTGCTCGGCGGTCCTGAGATCCTGCTGCGCCATCGCGAGACGCGCCTGCGCGGCCGTGACGCCGGCCTGGGCCTCGCTCTTCGTCTGGACTGCGTTCATCGTGATGATCCCATGATTTTTGCGCGTCGTCCGCGGTGACAGCGGAGGCGACCTATGCTACCCGGAGCGGGTCGGTGTCTCAGGGAGACGTGTCGGTAGTCTGATCGGAAGGAAACGTAGATGGAGCGGCTGTACCCGCGCGCCCTGCTGGAGTGCATCCAGGAGAACCGGATCCCCTGTCAGGAGGAGATCGAGATCGTCGCGAGCAAGATCAGTCGCGAGGCGTTTCCGGATGGCGGCAGTTCCGACATGGCCATCGCGCTAGCCCGGACGGCGATGACCGGTACCCGTGGCGGCGTCCGTTCAGGGATGCCACGCGAAGCGTAGCCAGTCCGCGCCATCAGGCGTCGGAGCGAGCGTCCGGCGCCGGTCCTCCATCTCGATCTCGACGTTGCCATCGCTGCCGACGACCCGCGTCACGCGTACGTCGTCGGCGCCATCCAGCAGCGGATGGTCGACCAGATCGCCGATCGGCCGGCCGACGAAGGCCGCTCCCGCCGTGTCGGGCAGCGCCTTGCCGAGGACGATGAGACGTGGCGGCCTCATTGCCTCCGAGTAGACCAGTCCGGCGCTCATGTCGTGGTCCGGACGTACGCCGAGCGCGCTGATCGAGATGCGTCCCGCCCTTATCTCGACCTCGGCCGAGATCGGCGACGCGGCGACCGCGCGCTCGAAGCCGTTGCTGCCGTCGGCCGCCCTGTCCTCGTGGAAGACCAGGAGGAGCGGATTGACGCCAGCGTTGCGCAGGATCGTCCAGGCCAGGGCATGGATGTCCAGCGACCAGGCGGGGGTGCCGTCCTCGGGCCATCGCCCCAGCGCCCTGTCGCGGGCCCTCTGCCGCATGATCCGGCTGAGCGCCTGGGCGAGAGTCGCCTCCTGCCGGTCCGCCCTCAGGTACCCCGAGATGGAGGAGCCGCAGGCCGCGGCGTCGACGACCGAGAATATTACCTGGCGTTCCGGCAGATCGATCCTAAGACGCGTGGCTGCCTCGGGGTCGCCGTGCCGCGTGCAGTAGGCGAGCGCGAAGGCCTTCGCGTCCTCCAGCTGGTCGCTCGGATCAGCCACGGGCGGGAACGACGGTCATGATGCGGGATTCCTGATCGATTCGCACCGCGTCCTTCAGCATCGTCCACGTCTCCTGGCTGGGCAGCATGACGAGCTGAAGATCCTCATGATCCTTCCAGGCCCGCGTCGATGGCGTCGTCCCGAGGTCGGGATGACCGCGCAGCGAATAGGTGGCAGGCTGGCTGCCGCAGTTCACGTACGAGATCTCGCCTACGAGATATCGATCGTGGCCGATGCATACGACTGACGCCAGCGGGTAGGGCATGTCGGCGGCATCCTCGTGGAGACCGTTCTCCACCCGTTCGGCCACGTCGATCGCCGTCATGGACGCGAGGTCGTTCGAGACGTGCCGTAGGATACTGTCGGAAAGCGGCTTCATGTGGGCGGTTCCTATTGCGACGGGGATCAGGCGGCGAGCGGTCGTGCGAGCAGGGACCGCGCGACTGCGACGTCCTCATGCGCCACGGCGGCGATATCGTCGATCTCGAGGATGCTCGCGTCGGGATCGTTCTCGAGCGTGAGGATCACGCGTGCGCCATTGTCGGCCCGTCGTTCCAGATCCTCGTAGCGGCAGCCGAGGCCACGCGCGGCGAACGGGTGCATCGTCGCCGGAACCCGTATGACCGTGTCGGATGACGCGTCCGGTACGACGCACATCCGACCGTCCGCGTCGCGCAGCAGGACGCCTTCGAGATACGTGATCATCGCAGTCTCCTTTTCCACTGTCCATTTCGTTCAGATCGCGCGAACCCCGCATCCGGCACTAGGCATGGAGCGCGGATGCGCGTGGCTGCCTGCGTCGCGGCTTCGGCCTGTCGCACAGCGGCAGGTAGAGCGAGACCGTCGCCAGCACGTCCTCTGCGAACTGCAGCAGCGACCGGCCCAGGCTCGTCGCCGTCACGGGGAGGTCCGTCGTCAGCAGGACATGAAGCTCCCTGACGTCGAGGAGGACGCATGCGGCGAGCACCGCCCGCATCCCGGCGTGGAGCACTCCCATCGGCCCCATACGCGCGACGGCGCCGTTGACCGCGCAGAACCGCATCCAGGCGTGTACGATGACGCTGCCGACGACGTGCATCGTCTGCATGCCGTAGAGGCCGGCGTGCGTCGCGGCATCCAGCGTCGCGACGCGCGTCGCCGACAGCGTCAGCGCGATCAGCAGGAAGGCGTCCGCGCATGAGACTGCGGTCCGACGGGGATCGCACCGCGTCAGATCGACAAGCGGCTGGAAGACGTATGCGTGCAGGGGGGCGCGCATGTCTGTCTTCCTATCTGTCGAGGGCTATTTGCGCGTCTTGGAGCGCGGATCCCGCTTGTCCTTGACCACGACCCAGGGATGGTCGTCGCCTGCGAGGATGACGTCCTCGTGGCGGCGGAAGAGGCGATGCTGCTTCTGCACCATGTCCTCGTCGCGCCAGTCGCGGTCGCGCACCTTGTCGTCGTAGGCGCGGTCGATCACGATGTAGTTTACGAAGACGTTGCGCGGCACGAGACGCAGGATCTTCTCGCGGTCCTCGGGGTCGAGGTTGGTCGCGTCCAGCACCGTGAAGACGCCAGCCTCGAGGCGCGCCCGAACAAGGCCGTGCGCGTACTTCCAGACCCGGATCAGCGCCTCCGGGCTGTGGCCCATGTTACCGAAGAGCTGGACGCGGAGCGTGTCGACCGAGATGACGTCCTCGGGTCTGTAGTTAGCCGCCACGTAGGTGGACTTGCCGGCGCCGCATGGGCCGATCAGCATGTGCAGGAGCGTCTGGCCGGCATACTGGGTGGCTGGCTGCTCGTCGGGCGCCACCTGGAACGTAGGAATGCCGTGGTCGCGCCACATGCGCACCACTTCGGGCCGGTCGTCGAAGACGCCGATCGGCTCGTAGCCATCCTCGAGGATGCGCTCGAGGATCTCGGCCTTGATCACGTGGTCGGGTCGCGTGTCCTCGTCCGCCCGCATGTAGATGCGGTGATATGGGATCTCCGCCATCTCCAGCCATGCGATCAGCGTCGCCTTGATGGCGGGATCGTCGTGGCGCGCGGTCACGATCAGTACGGCATCGATGCCGAGGCCCTCGGTGCAGGCCCGGTACAGGATGCGCGCCATCTCGGCGACGCCCTCGATCACCGGATCGTTCTCGGCGTCGCGGTGGAACGACTTCCAGTCCTTGTCGACGCCGTCGAGGTGGTGAAGGCGGTGCGACGGATCGGCCAGCGTGCCGTCGACGTCGAAGATTACGGCGCGCATTTGCTTTTCCTTCAGGTTCGTCTCACCGGCACGAGGTGCGTCGGGACGTCTCTAGCCGTTCTGATAGGTGGCCATCGGCGCACCGTTCCTGTCGAACAGGAATATCACGGTGGATTCGGGGAAGACGATCTCGACCGTGTTCTTCCCGCCCTTGCCGAGATGCACGTCGGCGCCCAGTCCGTCGCTGTCGATCAGCCAGATCGGCCGCGTACGACCGGTCTTTCCCGAGGTCAGGAGAACTGCCGAATGGATGCGGCTCTGCACCAGGCGGACCGTGTCGACGACGCCGTCGCGGTCGTAGTCGATCCGCAGGGGCGGCGCCGCGCGACGTCCCCGGCGTACGGCCATCGTCCCTGCACCGCGCCAGGGGTTGCGGACCTCGTTCACTGCGATGCGGCTGCGAAGCGCAGGCTCCGTCACCATGACTTCCTCTTCAGGACCGCCCTCCGTCATGACGACGCCAGGCGCGATCGGCGGTGCGTCCTGCACCTGAGGCATGGTCGCTGCGAGCATTGCGGCAGTCAGGAATGAGATCATCATGGCAGGTCCCCTTTTTCTGTTGGTCTTGTATCGCATACGGGATCTTAACGTCCGATTGCGTCGGTGCCTCAGCCCTGTACGAGCTCGTTCGGCACGACGGGGCCGCTCATCCAGTGGCGATCGGTCTGGACGTGTCCGTGCCGCACCCACTTGGCCTTGCCGGTGAAGAAGCGGCCGCTGTCGCCCGCGCCGTCCGGGTACGGCATCGGATCCGCGAGGCTGAGCACGAAACCCTCCTGGCGCAGCGGATCGATCGACTTCGCAAGATCGTCGGCCAGGCCGTCGTAGTAGATGCCGTCGTACAGCACCGGGACGGGCGCGATGTCCAGCATCTCGAACACCTCGAGCGTCTGGTCCCAGCCGAGCAGCACGTTGCGCTCGTCCCATACGCCGAAGCCCAGGAACCATGCCGGCAGCGCGTTACCCAGCTCGCGCGTGTAGGCGATCGAGTGGCGCGCATAGCCGTACTCGCCCGAGATCCGCCAGTCGTGCGGGATGTCGGCCTTCTTGGTGGCGTGGAACGCCTTCATCAGGTCGCGCGACGGATGATAGCGGCCGTCCGGCGACCTGGGGTAGGTCTTCTCGGGCGTCATCGTCGTGCCCTCGCCGTCGATCTTCTCGGTGCCGATCACCCGCTTCCCCACGAAGGGCTGGAGGCTCGGCAGCCGCCTGTCGTCGTTCTGCAGACCGGGCGAGGTCGGCAGATGATACGTCCGCGGATATTTGTAGTCCATCGTTCCTCCTCTCCGGTCGTTCGTCTCGTCGTCGTGAAATCGGACCTATGCCGCGTTGGCTATCCGCCAGTGCGTCCTCGTGCTCCCGTCCAGGCGGGCCCAGATGCCGCCTGGGAAGCCCGGAACGCCGTACACCGCCTTCTCGCCGAGCGAGGATGAGGCGGTGACCGGAACCGTGGTTCCGGCCATCAGCGCGGCCGGACTGTTCGGGACCGGCCCGCCGACGTGGATAGCGACGAGGTCGCCGTCCCAGTCGACGGGAGCTGTCTGCCGCATGTCCATGGCGCTACTTCCCGAACAGCGCGAGGTGGCTGCGCTCGATCACCGGGGTGGCGTCGTCGTCCTCGTCCTCGTGGCCGGCGCCGATCTCCAGGCCGCAGAAGCCGGTCCACACGGTGCCGTCGGGCTGCGTGATCCGTGCGTGCTGCACCCAGCGCGGGTGCGCGACCATGCGATACTCGATCACGTGGCCCTCGATCTCGAAGCGCAGCATGTCGGTCCGCTCGACCATGCGGTCCTGATCGAGCGAGCAGGTCCCGTCGCCGAAGTCGATGACGACCTCGTCCGGAAGGTCGACGCCGATCGTCTCGAGGTTCTGGTCGTGGAACACGCCGTCCGCGAGCAGATAGACGCTCAGCATGTGCTTGTAGAGCGAGACGAAGACCGGGCCGTCGCCGATGACGACATGGCCGTTGATCGCCGCGCCGGTCTCGCCGTTCGCCGCCACCATCAGTTCCGATGGCGGAAAGCCCCCGGGCACGCCGTGATTGACGCTGTCGGGCGTGATGAGCGCGTCAGATGCGGTCTCGATGCGCACGCCGTCGCGGTAGCCGTAGCCGCCGTAGCCGCTGTATCCCATGTCTTTTCCCTCAGCTTCGATGTCCAGACCCGGTGTCCGGTGATTCAGGCGTCCTGTCGGCGGAGGCCGTAGGCCAGTCGGCGATCCTCGGCCGAGCCCGGCTCGGCTTCCGTGGGATGGTAGACCGTACGCCCGGCTCGCTCGGCGGCCTCGAGGACGGCCATCATGCCGCGCATGTCGGAGGCCATGCCGCCACGGCTGCCGTAGCGCGCGGGGTCGACGACGAACGGTTCGGGCGGAAGCGGCCGGTCTCCCGTCAGTGCGAGGTGCCGAGCGAAGCCGCGCTGCACGGCGTGAGGCGCGTCGTATTTCAGGCGCGGATAGGACGCCGGTCCCCATGCGCGGAAGATCCGCTCGATTGAGAGGTCGCTCAGACGCTCGACCTCGTCGATGCCCACCGTGCTCTCGACGTAGTCGGGGTTGCGCAGGATCTTGACACCCTCGCCCCGGCTGGGCCCGACGACGTAGGGCTCCGACGCGTAGCGCGTCAGGAGCCCGAGCTGCACCGCCGTGCTGTAGTACCCGCCGCCGTACGAGATGTGGAGGTCCGTGTCCTTCGCGGCGACTGGCGCCTTCCTGTTTCTGCCCATCTTTTCCTCCTGTCCGTTCGTTCGTGCTCTAGCGGCTGAAGTCGCCAGCGCTTACCCGGCGGTAGCGCCCGTCCGCAAGGACGAGATGCAGGTGCCGGTTGCCGTCGCCGTCCTTGTCCATCTCCGCCCAGGTGATGTCGGCCAGCGGAATCCGGTTGCCGTTGACGATCAGCACGTCCTCGTCGTCATAGACCTCCTTGTCGGCCGCGCTGCGCAGTACCGCCATCTTGTGGTCCGGACATTCCGTGCCGTCGGCGATATACGAGCCGAGGTCCATCAGGAAGATGTCGTCGTCCTGGCTGGCGTTGCGGAAGAAGCTCGAGACTTCGCCTGCGACGTCCATGCCGACCGGACGCACGGCCGGAGCGATGATGCCCTCGTCCCCGCCCGCGAGCGTGAAGTTCACGCAGGCGTTGCCGTGGTGCCGTTCCCAGCTGGTGGTGCCTTCGAAGGGGATCATGTCACGGCCCTGAACCACGATGCCGGTATCCGATACCCGCACCTCGCTCGACCGTACCCTCACGGACTCGCCGGGCAGGATGACGAAGAGCTCCTTGCTCATCGTCTTGAGACAGACGAGACCGCCGACGATCTCGCCGATGGATCGGTACTGCTGGCCCGAGGCGTATACGAGCATGGTGGCGTTCTGCATGGCAGACTCCCTGTTCTATGCATGGAAAGCGAGATCGGGCGCGAGCCCGGGATGGCGGAAATGCGTCATATCTGGCGCATTGCGCCTGCCGTGCAGCATATTTCGCGCACTAAAAGCTAAATATGGTCCGACACCATAAGCGAGATATGGTCCGCTCAGGCGGCCAGCTGAGCCGTCCCGGTGTCGACGAGGCCGCGCAGGCGGTCGACGATGATGAGCATCCGCGACGGCCACGATCCGCCGGTCTCGATCACGAGCACGTCCCGCGTCGGGCGCGTGGCCCGTACGAAGGGGCGTCCTGGCCCCATGGTGATGCAGGCGTCGCCTGCGACGATGGTCACGGGGCGACCCGTGTCGGGGCGGAGCAGGGCGAGAATTCGGGTCGTGGCCTCGGTCTCGGCGATGTCCTCGTCGAAGGCGTCGAATCCGGTCAGCGGAACGGTCCGCCCGCCCGAGAGGATTGATACGATGTCCGCGGTCTCGAACAGCGAGGTGTTCGAGTGCGTCGCCAGGACGCCGTGGTCGTAGCAGGACGAGGCGAACTCGCTCAGCATGACGGCCAGGCCGTCGAGATCTTTCGCGGAGCGCATGGTCATGTCGTTTTCCCCTCTGGTTGCATGTCGTGTCGCGTCCGTGACGCAGCCTCCGCCTTCGATGGACGGTTGTTCGGCTGTCCGTACAAAAGGAAAGGGGCCCCGAAGGACCCCTGACGCGGTTCGGATCGAAGCGGCCTATGCGGCCTGCTGTGCCGGGCCCCACCACGAGTCGAGGATCGCCTGGGCGATGTCCTGGGACGACGAGGGGTAGGTGCCCCCGTGATCGCGGCTGCGCACGACCTGCATGCCCGGAATGTCGGCCTGGAACGATCCCCAGCGCTGCCATTCCGCCTCGCCGTGCGCCTGCCAGCCTGCATCGGCCGTCTTGATGCGTCCGCCCTTCACGTCGGAGGTCGACTGCTTCGACATGGCGCGCGTCAGACGTCGCTCGGCGAGCACCTCGTGGGGGACGTCGAGATGGATCATGCGGTAGCTCTCCATCTCGAACGAGCTGTACGAGAAGAGGAGGAAGCCCTCCGCGATCACCAGTTCGTTCTCGCACATGGCGAGACGCGCGTCGTGCAGCATCGCCTTGCCGTCGTACTGGTGCGGCTGCTCGAAGCTCGGGTGCCCCATCACCAGCGGACGTTCGGCGTCCTCGATGAAGTAGCGGTCGAGATGCAGCGCCGGCGCGTCCAGCAGGCGCCCCAGCTCGAGTGCCAGCGTGGTCTTTCCCGAGCAGCTTGCGCCTGAGATACTGATCAGCATCGTCTTTTCCCTTCGTGTCCACGCATCGTATCACGCCGGACCGACGGGAGTGAAGAACTTTCAGGATGGAATGAGCTAGTGCTGGATATCATTTCCCAGCCTCAGCCATCGCAGATAGGCTCGCAGGCGGGGCATCAGGAAGGATACGGCCATAGGCTCGTGCAGGACCCCCTCCGGACCGCAGACATGTATCCGCTTCCGGTATCCGGGCCGTATGCCCCGCTCCTCGACGCAGTTCACGCCTCTTATCTTCATGTCGCCGCTGTCGGGGCGGTACGAGACCTCGGCGACGACCGGGTTGACGCAGACTCCGATGAAGACGGGAGTGGCCCCGGGCGAGATGCGGTGGCGGCACGTGATGCATGGCCGTGCGGCCTCCCGGTGCCTGATCGCGACGATGCGCGACCGTACAGCCCGGGCCATCTGGAGAACGATCTCGTCCGGATCGGCGTCGCCCGAGATCCGGATGGCGATGTCCTCGACGGAGGGGATGCCCTCCTCCGCCGGGACGGTCGTCAGGTCGCTCATTCGCCGACGGCGGTCTTCAGCGCGTCGACTTCGGCGTAGGAATCCTGGCTCGCCTCTGCGCCGTATCCGGCCTCGGCCTGGTCGATGATCGCGTCCCAGGTGCGACGTGGCAGCACGACCTTGACCATCTGGTCGAGGCGGTGGCTCGGACGGCGGTCCGGCACGAACTCCTCGTCGAACATGACGTCGCTGTTCCAGAACTGGACGCGCTCGATGCCGGTCGAGTACCGGTCGCCGCGACGAAGCGCTTCGATCGCGGCACGCGCCATCGGGATCGCGGTGATGACGATATCGGCCGGCACGTACATGCCCACATGGCCGCGTTCCGGGCCGGGATCGGTGCCGATCGTGATCCCGACGAGACGACCGAAGTCGTCCACCGCCGGGCAGCCGACGATCGCGTCGGAGGGATAGTCGTAGGAGGCGCTGACGCAGATAGCGCGCGCGTCATGGGCGTCGTCGGAACCGCAGCGGTAGGTCTGGATCATCGGATCCTCGTAGATCGAGCCGACTACCCCGGTGACCGGCTGGTCGAACTTCGTCTCGCCGCGCGGTACGAAGGTGCCGAAGCGGCGGACGCCGTGGATGTCCGGACGGTGGATCGTCTGGTACCGCGGCCATGACATCTCGGCGGTCGGCGCGATCTGCGGGGTCTCGCCCACGTCGCCGGGCACGCCCAGAAGGACGACCGGCGGGAAGGTCGTGCGCATCGCCCACTGGACGGGGTGCTCGCAGACCGTGCCGTCCTCGGCGACGAGATGCAGGTAGAGGTCGACCACGACCTCGGTGCCGCAGAACTTGCCGTAGACCTTTCCGGGGAACACGCCCCGGTCCTTGATGCCTGCCCAGATGCCGGTCTCCAGCCGCGTCGCGAGCGACAGGAACTCCCGGCTCTCCTTCGGGCCATGGCGGTACAGCGCGCCGGTGATGCTGCGCAGGGTGGTCAGGGCCGCCGGCGGAGTGGTCTTCTCGTTCATCGCTTTTCCTCTCTGGAATCCGTCTCGTCGCGTTCTTTCCGAATATCTGCCCTTCAGACGCTCATCAGCACCAGGATCTCGTCCCCGTACCGGTCGAGGATGACGTCGACGATTCGGAGACTCTCGTTGTGGCGTACCACCAGGTCGGAGAGGTCCTGCCGCACGTGCTCGTCGATCGACTGGCGCATGTCCTTGGGAAGCACGGTGGAGCCGAGCATGGCGGCGATCGCCGCGGTCGCCTCCTCGTCGGACAGCGGGGCTCTGGGCTGGTGCATGCCGCGGCTCAGCGGCACCGTCTTGCGACGGCCCTGGGGCGTCTCGTCCCATTCGACGTGTTCGTAGGCGTCGAGCATCCAGTGCCAGAAGTTGACGTACGGCGGGCGCTGCGCGCGTCCGTCCGGAGCCGCGTCGTACATCGACATGAATATGCGCGAGCTGCCGATCGCCATGCCGTCGGCGTCCCGGTCCGGAAGGTCGTGGCGCGCGTGCCAGTCCACGAAATGCTCGTGCGAGCGGTGCACGTCGCCGATCCTTATGCCGTCCTCCTCGAATCGCGAGCGGATGTCGTCGTAGGAGACTGTCGGAATGTCGGTCATGGCGTCTGGTCTCCGGATGCGGGTTTCGATGTCGCCGGACGCGTCCAGGCGAGCGATATGTCGTCGTGCGCGAACACGACGGCGCGGGCGATGTCGTCCGGCGGGGCGATGCCGAGCTTCTCCATTTCCTGGATGACAATGCCTGCGGCATAGTGCCTGCAGACCCGCGCCATCGGAAAGCCGACCATCTCCTGCCACATGCGGTCCATCATGGCCGCGACGTCGCCGATTGCGACGGTGGCCGGGGGCGTTGTCCTGCTCATGCGCCGGGACGCACGTACGCGACGATGCCGCGGTCGTCCTCGGTCAGGAGCGGATAGAGCGTGCCCTCCGCCGGCCGGCGTCTGATCTCGATGTCGGGCAGCACGCCGTGCTTCACGTACGAGACGAGGTCTCTCAGCATGGCCCGGGCGGCCTCGCCGTTCAGGCTGTGCACCGTGATCCGCTCGAGCGTGGGCAGCCGCGTCGGATCGTCGAGCATGCGCTCGCGGATCATGGTCAGCCCATGGATGCCGTCGAGTTCCTGGCGCAGGTCGTTGTCGAAGGAGACCTCGCGGATCTCGGCGTCGTGGCGGTCGACCAGGTCGAGCATGTCCTCGACGGTCCTGACGACGACCCAGTCCTCGCCCAGCGGGTGGTTGCGGTCGTCGTCCATGAAGATGCGCATGTTTTCCTCCTCGCTATGACTTCGAACCGACGGGCCGTCCTGCCTCGAATGCCTTCTGCGTGCGGGCCTTCATGCGCCGCACGTACTCGTCGGCCACGCGCTCGTCGATGTAGGCGACGACGAAGTAGCGGCCGGGCTTGTCCCGCACCGGTCCGCTCGCTCCGCTTCGCGGGCTGTCTATTCCTCGCTCGAGGAACTCGATCTGCAGGGCGAAGTGACGCTGCATCTCCTCCTTCGTGCCCTCGATCTCGATGGCGCGGCAGGGCTGGTTCCTGAAGAAGCGTGGCATGCTCGTGTTCTCCCTGTGTATCCGGAACGCCGGTGTGGTCTAGCGGCTGCGCCCCAGGATGAAGGCCTCGAAGTCGTGGGTCGGGCGGACTCCGTGGTCGGACAGATAGTGGCGTAGCCCCTCGGGCCATCGCCAGCCGCCGAGCTCGTACTCGACGGAGCCGTTCATTTCGCCGCACACGCGGCACTTCGACATGCCCTTGGTGTGATGCTCGCGCGCGGCCTCCTCCGCCTCGTCGAGAAGCGTCAGGAAGTGCGGCCTCTCGGGCCAGTCGACGTCCGTGACCGGCATGGGAAGATCCATGGCGTAGGGAGCTCGCCAGTATCCCTCTATCCTGCTTTGCATCGTTTTTCCTCCGGTATCTATATCTGCGCAATCGTTTGCGTTCGGGCGATCATCCTGAAAAAGGCCGGTTTCGGCAATTTCATGCTTCGAGACGCCGTTTTACGGATGACGTAGCGGCATGGTGACTCTATGCTTCTCCCAAATCCATCGGGAGTCCGAACTATGCGTCTTGCCGCGTATGCAGCAGCGTCACTCATCGCAATTGGCATGCTGCAGTCCACCGCGGCGTATGCGCAGTCGGATTCGAGCGTCGTCGTGATGCGTCGATCGCTCGATCCGAAGACCCGCACGTACGCGTGGATCCCGGATGCCTGGAGCCAGTGCTCGAACAGCTGCGGCGCCGGTCAGCAGACCCGCGCCGTCCAGTGCATGATGAACGGCAAGCACGGCTCGCCCGACGTCAACTGCGGTCCGAACCGTCCTGCCGATACCCAGTCGTGCTACGACATCCAGGGCTGCGACTATACCTGGCAGCCGGGAGAATGGACCGACACGTCCGGCTGCGGCCAGGTCGTCGAGACGAGGGATCTGACCTGTCTGCGCGGCGACGGGAAGACCGTCCCCAACGATCAGTGTCCGACGCCCGCTCCCGACACCAGCCGCGAGGTCCGCGACCTCCGCACCTGCTCGTACGAGTGGAAGAGCGACGCATGGTCGGCGTTCTCGAGCGAGTGCAAGACCGGAGCGGTCTCGACCCGCACCGTGTGGTGCGAGCGGTCGAACGGCGAGAAGGTCACGGACGCCGAATGCTCGGCATCGGGCGCGAAGCCCGCCGCAACGCAGACCGAGGATCGCTACGGCCAGTGCGGCTACTCCTGGAAGGAGAAGCCCTGGAGCGCATGGTCGTCGTCGTGCCAGACGGGAGCGACTCGCACGCGCGAGGTGGTCTGTCTGCGGTCGAATGGCGACGAAGTCGCGGATGCGATGTGCGGCGCCGCCGGCGCCAAGCCGGCCGTCAGCGAGACCGGTGATCAGTACGGCCAGTGCAGCTATTCCTGGAAGGAGCAGGCCTGGGGCGCCGTCGCGCCTGCGTGCGGCTCATCGTCCAGGTCGCGCAGCGTGCAGTGCGTGCGCTCCAACGGCGACGTCGTCGCTGACGCGTCGTGCGATGCTGGGACCAAGCCCGCCGTCAGCGAGGCCGTCACCGACTACCAGACCTGCACCTATTCGTGGAACCCGGCCGCCTGGAGCGCGCCGTCGACGACCTGCGGCAGCGCCGTCTCCACGCGCAGCGTGACCTGTCTTTCCTCCGATGGCCGTACCGTCCCCGATGCTTCCTGTTCGGGCACGAAGCCCGACGTCTCGAAGACGACCTACGAGACGAGCGGCTGCGGCTACTCGTGGGACGCCGGCGCATATTCGGCGCCTGTCCCCGCCTGCGGCCCGACCGTGCAGAACCGCTCGGTCACCTGCCTGCGTTCCGACGGCCAGACCGTGGCTGATGCCTCGTGTCCGGCGGGGACCCGGCCCGCCGCCCAGCAGGCGGCGACGGACTATTCGACCTGCACGTATGGCTGGACCGCCACCGCGTGGGGAGCATGGTCGAGCAGCTGCGGATCGGCGAGCCAGACGCGTAGCGTGACCTGCCAGAGCTCCGACGGCCGCACGGTCGCCGACAGCTTCTGCGCCGCTACCGCGAAGCCCGACGCGACGCAGAGCTCCTATCAGACCGCCGGCTGCGGCCGCACCTGGACGACCGGGGCGTGGAGCGCGTCGGATCGTGCCTGCTCGGCGTCAGCGGTGCAGACCCGTTCGGTCACCTGCCTTCGCTCCGACGGCCAGACGGTCGCCGACGCGGAGTGCGCTGCGGCGAAGCCGACTGCGAGCCAGACGGTCTCCGACTATTCTGGCTGCGCCAACTACTGGGTGCCGCTTACCGGATTTTCGGACTGGAACAGTCACTGCTCGGCTACCGCCAGCCGGACCCGTAGCGTGTCCTGCGTGCGTAACGAGTGGCACTGCGATCCGAATTCGGCCGGTCTTCTCGCCTATCATCCCGGCCTCTCGTCGGATTGTTCGAGGTCGATCCCGGATTCGTCCTGCGCCGCCCAGGCCATGCCGGCCCGCTCTGAATCGTCTGCTGTCTATGACCAGTGCGGCTACTCGCGCGTCAGTCCGTCGGCGTGGAGCGGGTGGGACAATGCCTGCTCTGGCACCGCGAACCGGACCCGCACCTATTCGTGCCAGCGCTCCGACGGCACGATCGTCGCTGCGGGTGAATGCACCGCGCGTGGGATCTCGCTGACCGAGACAGAGACCGGCGCCAACTACACCAATGCATGTCCGGGCTATTTCGTCGTGGCCGGATGGAGCGACTACAACAGTCACTGCTCCGCTTCCGCCACCCGTACCCGTGCCGTCACCTGCCTTCGTTCGGGCGACAATGTTTTCGGCGGTGACCAGTACTGCACCGATCGCGGCGTCGCGGTTCCCGCACGCAGCGAGACGGCGGCGGTCTTCGATGGCTGCGGATACACGTGGAGCACGGGCGGCTGGGGCGCTCCTGCCGCGGCCTGTGGCGCTTCGGCCCGCTATCGTGCGGTGTGGTGCACCCGCTCTGACGGCGCCACGGTGGATGCGGGCAACTGCAATCCCGGCACGCGGCCGCCCGATGGCGAAGGCGTCACCGACTATTCGGCATGTTCGTACGGCTGGGCGTACAACGGCTGGGGCACCACCGCGCAGAGCTGCGGATCGGTCAGCCAGGCCCGGTCCGTATGGTGCCAGCGCTCCGACGGTGCCACGGTCGCCGAAGGCTACTGCAACGCCGGCGCGAGGCCAGCTGCTTCTCAGACCTTCGCCGACTATTCGGCCTGCGGCTACAGCTGGGTCGCCTACGGCTACCCTGCACAGCAGGCTGTCTGCGGCACCGCGTCGTACAGCCGCGACGTCGCCTGCGTCCGGTCCGACGGTGCCCGCGTGGCAGAGGCCTATTGCGGAGGCGGCAAGCCGCCGACGACCGAGAACTATACCAACTACGCGGCGTGCGGCTATTCCGTATCTGGCTGGAGCGGCTACAACTACGCCAGTAGCTGTTCGGGAAATACCACGGCGACTCAGTACGCGACTGGCTGTCGTCGGTCGGATGGTGCCGATGTCGCGATCGCCGAGTGCTCGAACCGGGGTATTCCGACTTCCCAGTCGGTCCAGACCGCCAACTTCTCGGGTTGCGGCTACTCGTGGCAGGCAGGCGGCTGGTCGGGCCAGCAGGCGGTCTGCACGACCGGCACCGAGTACCGCGACGTGTGGTGCCAGCGTTCTGACGGCGCACGCGTCGACGGATCGCTGTGCGGCGGCGGTCAGCCTGCCGGTGCGCAGGGCTACTCGAACGTCGCCGGTTGCGGCTACACGGCGTACTACGGTGGCTTCGGCGAGTGCCAGAGCAACGGCACCCAGACGCAGGGCATGAACCTGTGCCAGCGTTCTGATGGTGCCAGCGTCGCCGGCGACGAGTGCGTCGCGCGCGGCCAGCCCTGGACGCGTTCGCAGGCCTGCACCTACTATACCTACCAGGCCTTCTACGGCGCGTTCGGCGCGTGCACCAACGGCACGAAGACGCAGGGCATGAACCTGTGCCGTCGTTCCGACGGCGCCAGCGTGGCGGGTGAGGAGTGCGTCAACCGTGGTCAGCCCTGGACGATCTCGCAGGCCTGCACGCTGTCGTGCAGCTGGACCGCTGGCGGTCCGGGATATGGCTCGTCCGGCGCCGCGACGAGCTGGGGCAGCAGCCGCATGCCGACCTCGATGTCGACGATTCCCTGGGTCTACTACGCGCTCAGCAACGGCGCTGTGTCCGGTGGGCCCGAGTATCTCTCGAACACGCCGAACAGCACCAATCCGGGAACGTGCGACGTGTCGAAGAACGGCGTCTACGGTACGATCTACGGCCTCCAGCGGTATAACGGCGGGTATCCGTCCACCACTGGGTCCAAGAACGTCATCTGCAGCTGCACTGGATAAGGGAGGAACGGCATGTCGAAGTCGGGAATGATGGCGGGCGCTATGGCGCTCGCCGCGGTGGCCTCGCCGGCGATGGCGCAGACGCAGGGCGGCGAACGGCCCGTCCGCGTGGCGATCATCGACATCCAGCCCGATCGGCTGGACTGCCGAGACGACAATGCGAAGCTGATCGACGTGACGCCGGAACTGCCGTCGGGGATGCGGGAGGCCGTCGGCAAGAGCGGTCGGACCTCGCACGGCGTCGTCGTGGCGACGGCGTTCGTCGAGGAGATCCGCAAGATCGATCGGACCGTTCCGATCGAGGTCTATACGCTGAACCCCTTCATCAAGCACGGGGGCACCGGCGAGATGATGTTCAGCAAGGCCATGCTGCGCAAGGGGCTCGAGAATCTGGAAGGCAAGGGGATAAGCATCGCCGTTACCACCTTCTCGGTATCCGATCAGACCGAAGGCCAGAAGATCGCCGACATGTTCAAGGCCAGGGGTATGAAGCTCTTCGCCGCGACGCCGAACGAGACGAACGACCCCGGCATCTATCCGGCGGCCTCCCAGGGGGTTATCGCGATCGCGCAGGACGGCGGCGGTCGCTCCGTGGCCAAGGACAGGCGCTATCAGGAGTTCACGAAGTTCGTGTTCCCGGGATCCTATGTCGGCAGGTCGGCCGAGGTGGTCGGTTCCTCGTTCTCGACGCCCCGGGCCGCGGCCTATGCGGCGTACATGGACTGGAAGCAGCCGGGCATCTCCGAGAAGGACATCCTGGCGACGTTCGACAGGACCGGCTGGGAGGTCTCGGGCATGCCGAAGGGCATCAAGTTCTCGGGCGGCAAGGAACTCGTGGAGGCGGTCCGGGCGATGCCGTCTTCCGGCGCTCCCGTCCAGATGGCTTCGATGGATGTCGATTCGACGAGGACCGCACCTTCGCCCGCAGTCCGCATGGCTGCGATGGCCGGAGGGATGGGCGTCAGGTAGCTGACGTCTCTCGACGGGCGGCCCCGCCAGGTGGGGCCGCCTACATGGGCGACTGGGCAACCACGATGTCGTCTACGTACTCGGACGTGAAGGTGAACCCGCCTTCTGCAAGGAAAGTCAGCTTGGTCGTGTCGGAGGTCGCCACGAAGGATCCGGAACGCTGGAACCACTCGTAGTTGCCGTTGGAGCCCCGGCCTCCTGCGATCAGGTTGCCGCCGATCATGAGACGTATTCCGTTCGATCCGTACTGGTACGAGTAGAACGTGACGCTGTAGCTTGCGCCTATGACGGTCTGGATGGTCTGCGAGATCGAGCTCGTGTTGTATATCTGCATCGACTTCTTGCCGCCGTGGGCGACGGTTGAACTGATCGATGCACGACTTGTGGGCGTCCAGCCGGTCATGTCGCTCTCGAAGTTGCCGTTGACCAGCATTCCTGTGCAGTCGGTGACGATCTTCTGCGTCTCGCGGTCGACCGGCTGCGGCGTCCTGCACTTGTCGACCGTCCCCCTGATGCCGGTGCCTTCGTCCGTCATTGCCTCGCAGGTCACCGACCGCGTATGCAGGCTGCTGTTGGAGCACGTCGAGCTCCACTGACTCCATGTCCCTACCTTCCAGTCGTAGACGCATCCAGCATAGTTCGCGGCGGTTTCCACCGTCTTGGGGCGGCTGGTGGAATCGCATAAGGCGTCGGCCACGACGGTGCCGTCGGAGCGACGGCAGACGCTGGTTGCGGACCGGGTGGCCGCCGCAGTGCAGCTTCCCTGCCAGCCGCTGTAGGTCGTCTTCCAGTCGTACACGCAGCTGGACAGGTCCTCGACCGTACGCGTGGCTGCCTGTGGCGCCTGCCGGCACAGATCGGGGGATTCGGGCCTGCCTCCCTTGACGCAGGTCACCGTGCGCGTCTGCACGGTCGTACCGCAGGCGTTCGTCGGTGATGTCCACTCCCCATAGGCCCAGCCGTACTTGGGCTTCAGGTCTTCGGGGTAGGCGATGGCCCCCATGACCTTGCGCATGACGATGGTGTCCGCCGTCTGCGCTGATACAGGGATCGCCGTCGCGGACAGCAGGATGGACATGACGAGAAGGCGCATCGTGGACTTTCGGAAACTGAGTCCGCATCGCGATGCCCCTTGCCCACTGCCTCGTCAAGACTCATCCTGAAACTGTCCGTAAGGTCCTACAGCAGGGTCATTGCACCAGTGATAGGATCGACATAGGCCGAGCGCGTCGGCCCGATCGCCAGCGCGGTGATGGTCGGCACGCCGGCGAACTCCGTGCGCCCGCTGTCGGTGATGGTACGGACCTTCAGTCCTCGTGCCAGCGCGTCGGCCTGCACCTGCTCGAACTGCTCTACCGTGTCGGCCCGGACGGTGATCTTGGCCATGCCCAGCGTCATCCACTCGATCTCGTCGTCGCTGAAGTTGAGATCGTCGTGGCGGTCGATGGCCGCGACGATCTGCTCGCGCATGAACTCGCCGGAAGCATGCGATGCCTGCGAGCAGGCCTTGCCCTGGCGCATCTTCAGGTCACGACGTACCACGAGGACCTGCTTGAGCGCGGTGAAGTGGTCCAGCGCGTCCAGCAGCGGCTGCGGATCGAACGAAGGATAGCGCACCTCCTGCGTGTCCACGAGCACGCGCCTGTCCAATGCGACGCGAACGTCGATCACGTCGTCCCTGGAAGCCGTGACGTACGCCTCGCCGCCGATCCGGGTCCAGCGCAGCATGAGACGCCATTCCGGACCGTCGGTCACGATGTCGAATGCGGGAAGCGGGCGCCTGGCGTCCTTCAGGACGAGCAGCAGCCGGCGCATCGCGTCGACGGGAAAGGGAAACGGCCTCTGCCGCGCATCGATGCGGTCGCGGTTGAACTCCGCGCAGCCGTTCTCGATGTCTTCGGCCAGCCGGTGCCACGGGTCGGAATGTACGTCGGTCATCTTTTCCTCCTTCATGTATTCTATTGCATGCGTCGCCGCTCGGGCCTTCGCCTCTTTTACATGCAGCATTCAAAAAAAGGGTCGCCCTCCGCATGGAGAGCGACCCTGTGCATCCTTATGCCACCTTGCGGCGACGACGTGGCTTCTTCATCTCGACGACGACGCCTTTCATGGGGTCGGCCTGGGCTACCAGTTCCTCGACGGGGGTCTCGACGACGGGCTCCTCGGCGACCGGCTCCTGGACGACCGGCGCGTCCTCCAGGGGAGTCTCGAGCGGAAGCTCGGCGGTCTGCGTCTCTGCGGGAGCGCCGTCGGTCGGCGGCGTGCCGTCCGCCGACTTGCGGAAGTCGACGTAGCCGACGCCAAGTACCTTGACGGTCTCGCCCTTGTCGTAGTCGAAGCGCACGGTGAGCTTCGCCGCACCCGAGGCGAGCGCCTGCTTGACGTCGTCGATCAGGGTGGGGAAGCGGAGCGTGTTGAACACTGACACGAAGCGGTTCTTGATGCCGCGCGACGTCTCGATGTCGGCGCGGAAGTTGAGGTAGGGCTGGTCGTTCGAGCCCATGCCCTCGTTGAATGGGGTGGTGGCGCCGACCATCAGGGTCCAGGGGCGGCCGTTGCTCTGCTTGGTGTCGGTCATGCTGTCATGTCCTCGTAAGTGCCCATGGGGGCGTTGCACAATGTCCCCCGGTAGGCCGGGCGACCTTCTTCGTTTTCCCCTCCTCTTGGAGGATCTCGCTTCCTGCTGGCCTGTCATGATCCAGCCGGAAGGCTGTCCGCCGGACGCGATGTCCGTGGGCGTGTAGAGCGACGCCGTCCCGAAGGACGGCGCCGGCTCAGATGTCGTCGCAGCGCTCGCAGTAGTCGCGGTCGAGATGCTCTGCCGAAGCGTCTGCCATCAGACTGCGGATACCGTGAACATCCTCCGAGAACGGACAGATGCATGCGTGGACGACCCCGTCCCGGGCGATCTTGACGACCTGCTCGATCTCGTCGGCATTCAGCGGCTCGGAGAGCTCGAAGTGCCGTTCGATCTCGGAGATCCTGTCGAACCAGACGACCGAAGTCGCCTCGCGTTCGATGATGCGGACCGGGAAGGGCAGAAGGTCTTTGACGTCGGACATGGCAGGTTCCTCGATGGGAACGATGCAGCCCAGTCCCGGCCGGACGCCGGGGTGTCGCTGCAACTCCTGCCGCGATCTGGAACACCGTCTTCTCGAATTGCCGCCTGTCGTGCCGTCTCTCTCCTTCCTGCCGCCCCGTCGCCGGGGCGGATCTCTCATCCCGACTGGCAGGATGCGCAGGCGCCGTCCCGTGGGGACGGCGCCCGAAGAGGTCAGCCGACCTTCTTCATCGACTCGTTGCGCTCTGCGTGCGCCGACATGCGCGCCGACTTGCGCTCGGCCGCCTCTGCCGACAGCTGTTCGTTGCGCGCTGTCGCGCCGGCGACGCGGTCGGCCTTTGCCTGCGCCTTGACGGGCGCGTTGGCGACGCCGACGGCCTTCTGCGATTCGATCAGCTGCGCGTGCGCGGTCGCGCGCGATTCGCGGTTCGCGGCGCCCAGCGCCTTCTGGCTGGCCAGCAGCTCGGCGTGCTTCTGCGCGCGGGCCGCCTTGCTGGCGACGCCCTGCTCGCGGAACTTCGCACGGTTGGCTTCGACGGATGCGGGGATCGGCTTGCTCATTCTGAATTCCTTCATTTTTCCGTTCCCACCTTGGGAACACTCATTCTTTCCTGAAACCTGGTCGCGGGTCCGCGAGATGCGGACGCGAGCCATCACCCGCCGGCCGGGATGGCCGTCGGCTGCGTTCCTCGTGGATACCGGGTCAGGCTACGGGAGCCAGAAGTCCCTCGTCGTCCTTGCTGGCGAGATAGCGCCGCTGCGTATCGAAGCCGTCCCGTGCCGCGTCGAGAAGGCGTCGACGCACGCATTCGGCCCGCTGTCCGATCTGGATCGTGGCCGCGGCGAGATCGGTCGCGAGCGCACGGCACTCGTCGCCTACGGCGATGCGCGCGGGACGCGCATAGGCCTGCATCGTGGCACGCAGGTCGCCCTCGACCGATGCGATCTCCGAGTGGGCCGATGGATCCGTCGAACCGTCGACGAGGACCCGCAGTCGCCGGATGCGGGCGACGGCCTCCTCGGCGGCGACTGCACTGACGGGAGCGTGTCGCCCGATCGCCTCCAGGATCTGCGATCCGGCCTCCTGGACCGGTTCCGACGTCACGATGCGGCGTCGACCCGAGCGGATGTCGCGAAGCGAGTCCCTCCATGCGGCGGCAAGACGCTCTCCCGAGGGACTGAGCGCGAGCTCCATGACGAGAAGGCTCGCCAGCATGACGGGGATCATGAGGGATCCCATCAGCGTACCGCCCAGGCAGATTATCGCGATCAGTGCCATGACCGCCCCGGCAAGCGTCATCTTTCGACGCCTGGTCCTCCGCTGCTGTAGCAGGTCGTCGTGCTGTCGCTCCAGTCGGCGCGCGATCTCGGCGATCGCTCCTCGGCTAAGGGCTTCCAGTCCCGCCCCCTTGATGACGATCGCGTCACGGCGGATCTCCGGCTCCGAGGCGAGCGGAGGTCCGAACGACTGGCGTCCCGACTTCTCGTAGGCCCAGGCCGTCTCCTTGTCGACCTCGGCCCATATGGAGACTGCCCGCTCCTCGATCCGTGCCGCGACCGGACGCACGAACGATTCGATGGTCAGATCCGACGCCGTGGGGGCGAGCCTGGGAGGAAGAGTCCTGGCGCCGACCCGCCTGGCGATTACCTGCTCGGCGGCGGGCGCGATGTCGTCGTAGAGGATGCGGAGTGCCAGCATGACCTCCGCTCCCTGCATGTCGGCGTCCGCGCGGCGGTGGCCGCGCAAATCGATCCGCACGTGGCGGATCTCTCCGATCTCGCGATCGATGGGCTGGCGGGTCTTGGGGTTCACGACGATCCCGTGATGTCTTGTAATGCGCGGCATGATGGCGGCGCCGAGGCGATCGAGGCTGGCGCTCGTCTTGGACAGGGATATGGCCTGCATGTCTGACCCCGTTCTGTGGATGTCCAGGTGGATATCGACGCTCAACGCGCGAACGGCTCTCCGGTAACGGAGGTGACGTCGAGCGGATGCGAGT
>Ga0308164_10001772_pt1 | contig 23520 bp, 22 predicted proteins | sample PhyTR2_FD_201031 | JGI IMG/M metagenome (GOLD analysis project Ga0308164, IMG submission 201031) | Phyllosphere microbial communities from UC Gill Tract Community Farm, Albany, California, United States - DLSLT.R2 | ecosystem: Host-associated > Plants > Phyllosphere > Unclassified | place: USA... | reverse complement strand
CGTGAAGGCAATGCACTGCAAACCATGTTGCTGTCACGCGTGGACGACATGGAAGCGATCGTGCAACGCATTACGCCACTGATCCCACAGGTCGTGGCGCAGTTCCAGCAGAAAGCAACCGAGCGCATGCAGGAAGCGCTGGGTCTTGCGCATAAATCGGCAGAAGCCGGCACGACTTCCGTCGTCAGCCGCGAAGAAGCTTTGGATCGGATTCGTCAGGAAGTCACGCTATACGGCATCCGCATTGACGTGGCAGAAGAATTGTCTCGTCTGGGCGCGCATCTGGCCGAAACACGCGCCATACTCAAAAAAGGCGGTCAGGTCGGCAAGCGTCTGGACTTCATGATGCAGGAGCTCAATCGCGAAGCCAACACGGTGGGGTCCAAAGCCGCCGTCAAGGAACTGTCAGATGCCTCGATGGCCATGAAGCTTTTGATCGAACAAATGCGCGAACAGGTGCAGAATCTGGAATAAGCAGCAGAAGCAGTAGATATGCCAAAGCGCCAGACCAAAACCATCCATTCACAATATTCAATTTTCTTCGTATGCAGACGTTTGAACCTACTCCCTCTTCCGGCAGCCTGTTTCTGGTCGTTGCACCTTCGGGTGCGGGCAAATCCAGTCTGGTCAATGCCTTGCTGCAACAGGAACCGGCGATCAAGCTGTCGATTTCCTACACCACGCGTACGCCGCGTCCCGGTGAGGAAAACGGTCGCGAGTACTTTTTCACGAATACCGAAGATTTTCTGACGCGTCGTGATGCGGGCGAATTTCTGGAATGGGCGGAGGTATTTGGCAATTATTACGGCACCTCCCGCATCCAGATCGCCGATACCATGGCAGCCGGCACCGACGTTTTGCTCGAAATCGACTGGCAAGGTGCGCAACAAATCCGTAAGCAGTTTCCACATGCGGTCGGCATTTTTATCCTGCCGCCATCCATCGATGTTTTGGAAGAGCGCCTGAAGAAACGCGGACAGGACGAACCCCACGTGATTACCCGGCGTTTACTGGCGGCAGGCGGCGAAATCGCCCACGCTTCGGAGTTCGAATATGTTATTATCAATCAAGAGTTTACAGTCGCATTATCAGAGTTGAGCGCGATCGTAAAAGCCACCCGTTGCCGGTTCGCGCAACAATCAACACGAAATGCTTCCCTGTTTGCCCAATTGGGCATTCATGCCAATTTAGGCTGACGCATATTTAGGAGTACACCATGGCCCGTATCACCATCGAAGATTGCCTGAAACAGATTCCAAATCGCTTTCAATTGACGCTGTCCGCGACCTATCGCGCCCGTCAGCTGTTGCAAGGCCACACCCCGAAAGTCGATGCCAAGGACAAACCAACCGTTTTGGCTCTGCGTGAAATCGCTTCCGGCCAGATCGGCATTGAAATGCTGAAAAAAGTCCCTAGCTGATTGGTATTCCTTTTACCGCAGTAAGGCGTTAAGCGATTGGCATGAACCTGATACCGACAGATTCGACTTTCTCCATCGCACCCAGCAACCGGGCGGCGTCAGACCGCTCGGGCCAGCAAAACGCCACCACTCAGCCCGTCGTACCAGGTGTTGCCTCCGTTACGCACCTGACCAACCGTCTGGCCGAGTACCTGACACCGTCAGAACTCAAAAAAATCAAGGAAGCCTACCGTTTTTCGGATGAAGCGCATCTGGGTCAGATGCGCATGTCCGGCGAGCCGTATATTTCCCATCCGATCGCGGTCGCCGAAATCTGTGCCGACTGGAAGCTCGATGCACAGGCCATCATGGCCGCCCTGCTTCACGACGTCATGGAAGATCAGGATGTCCGCAAGGATGAATTGATCGAACGTTTTGGCGCACCCGTTGCCAACATCGTCGACGGCCTGTCCAAGCTAGAAAAGCTCGAATTCCAGAGTCAGGTCGAAGCCCAGGCTGAAAACTTCCGCAAGATGCTGCTCGCCATGGCGCGTGATGTCCGCGTCATTCTGATCAAGCTCGCTGATCGCCTGCACAACATGCGCACGCTCGGTTCGATGGCGCCGGCGAAAAAACGCCGTATTGCGCGTGAGACGATGGAAGTTTATGTGCCCATCGCGCATCGACTTGGCCTGAACAATATTTACCGCGAGCTGCAGGACCTGGCGTTCTCGCATCTGTATCCGATGCGCTATCGCGTCCTCGGCAAGGCGGTCAAGGCTGCACGCGGAAACCGTCGCGAAGTCGTCAGCAAGATTCTGGAATCCGTCAGCACGACGCTGGAAGCAACCGGTATTCCGGTACAAGTCTACGGCCGCGAAAAAACGCTGTATGGCATCTATACCAAGATGGCCAGCAAAAATCTGTCGTTCTCACAGGTGCTGGATGTCTACGGATTTCGCATTGTGGTCGACAGCTTTGCCAACTGCTATGTCGCACTCGGCACGCTGCATGCGCTGTTCAAGCCCATGCCTGGCAAGTTCAAGGATTACATCGCGATTCCCAAGCTGAACGGCTATCAATCGCTGCATACAACGCTGATCGGTCCTTACGGCACCCCCGTCGAATTCCAGATCCGCACCCAGGAAATGCATCGCGTTGCCGAATCCGGCGTCGCTGCGCACTGGTTGTACAAGGAAGACGACGAAGGCAATCTGTCCGATCTGCAGCAGCGTACGCACGCATGGTTGCAATCGCTGCTCGACATCCAGAAACAGACCGGCGACTCGGCCGAGTTTCTTGAACACGTCAAGGTCGACCTCTTCCCTGATTCGGTCTATGTCTTCACGCCGAAGTCGAAGATCATTGCGCTGCCTCGCGGCGCCACGGCACTCGACTTTGCGTACACGATTCACACCGATGTCGGCGACCAGACGATCGCCGTCAAGATCAATCTCGAACAGGTCCCGCTGCGCACCGAGTTGCGCAATGGCGATATCGTCGAGATCATCACGGCACCGACCTCACGTCCGGATCCGAACTGGCTCAGCTTTGTGCGAACCGGCAAGGCACGTTCGGCGATTCGACATCATCTGCGCACCATCAATCTAACCGAGTCGATTGAATTGGGACGCCGCCTGTTGTCTCAGGCACTGACCACCTTGAATCTGTCGCCAGAGATTCAACCAGCGCTCGCCGAACGACTGCTGAACGAATCCAGCGCCAAGTCGCTTGACGACCTGCATGCCGATATCGGTGTGGGCAAACGCATGGCCGCCCTGGTCGCGCGTCACATTCTGAGTTTGGTCGAGCACGACACGCCGGTCATGCATCCCGACGTGGATCGAAATGGTGAGCTGGTGCCGAAGAAAATCGATCCAGTCGTCATCTACGGTAGCGAAGGCGTTTCAGTGCAACTGGGATCCTGCTGCACACCGATTCCAGGTGATGACATCATTGCGCAAATGAAGCGTGATCAGGGCCTGGTAGTGCATGCAATGGATTGCGAAGTCGCACGTCGTCAGCGCAGCAAGGAACCGGATCGCTGGATCGATGTGGTGTGGGGCGCCGATATCGAACGTCGCTTCGATTGCCGCATCACCTTGCTTGCACGCAACGAAAAAGGTATTCTCGCGCGCGTAGCCGCGGAGATTGGCGAGTCCGATGCCAACATCACGCATGTCGGCATGGATGAAGACAAGGATAATCTGATGACGCAACTGCACTTCACCGTGCAGGTTGAAGATCGCGTCCATCTGGCGAGACTAATGCGCAATCTGCGCAGCATTAGCGGCGTGACACGACTGCTAAGGGAAAAAGGCTGATCACATCACTGATCGGTTTTCTGCAATTCAGCGCTGAACGACGCATTCAATCCGGTGCCGGATAACTCACCTCAAGAATCACCAGTTCCTCCAGACCACCGGGCGTGCGCAGCATGACTGAATCGCCTTCACGGGCCTTGGTCAGGGCGCGTGCCACTGGCGATATCCAGCTGATCTTGCCGTTCAAAGGATCCAGTTCGTCGATGCCAAGAATCGTGACAGTGTGTGTTTCGCCAGACTGTGTTTCGTAGCACACGGTTGCGCCGAAAAAAATCTGATCGCTACCGTGATGAATCGAAGGATCTACCACTTCCGCCAGATCCAGTCGTTTGGTGAGAAAGCGAATGCGACCATCGATCTGGCGCAAACGACGCTTGCCGTAAATGTAATCGCCATTTTCGGAACGATCACCATTGGATGCAGCCCACGATACAACCTGCACCACTTCCGGCCGTTCCACATCGATTAACTTCAGCAGTTCGTTTTTCATCCGCAAGTGCCCTTGCGGTGTCATGTAGTTTTTTGAGCCAGCCGGGATAGGCGGCGCGCCGAAACTTTCTTCGTCGTCGCCATCCTGCGGGTTGTTTATGCTTTGATTCATGGCGCGTATTGTAGCGCGCTCATCTCACAACGCAGGATCAGATGCCGCGGGAGATATTGTTACTCCATTCAAATGCGCGAATCTGCAGCGCATACAAATCCTTAATGGAAAGGTCGAGCTTGTTCATCGTTGGCAGCAGCATTGCACCGGTCTGCTCGATGCGTTCGATGTACTCGACCAGTTTGAGCACATCGCCATAAAAGCCTTTGCGATACAGAAGTGCATCGCGCACCTCGTCCACGACCGGCACCTGCACCAAAATCTGTTCCATCGACTGGCCAAGCAAGGTGTCCATCAGCGACATCACGCCCACCGTGAACGCCTTGTCCGCCACACACTGCTGCATTGGATACAACTGCTCGGCAATCAACTCAAGCAACTTGCCGCGTGTCGTTGCCAACTGCAGGAGCGGCGATGAAAAGTGGCCGCTCTTGCTATGTTCGGCATACAGAAGAATCTGCAGCCAGCGCTTCAGCTGGCGACGTCCCAATACCGTCAGCGCTTGCCCTAACGATTCAATACGTGTCGTGACGCCCAGACCTGCTGTATTTGCCAGACGCAATAGATTCATCGACAAAGAGGCTTCTCTCTTGATCGTCTGCTCAATATCGTATGTATCGGCATCGCTGTCGATCAAGGCCATCAAGCTCAGGATGACGATCTGCGATGGCGCCAGTTTTTTGCCGGAGAGTACGACCGGTCGCGCGAAATAATATCCCTGGAAATAATCGAAACCAATCTCGACGCAATCATGAAATTGCTCGATCGTTTCGACCTTTTCTGCCAGCAGCAATTTTTGCCGCACCTTGAAATAGGCAGCAAGGCTGGTGATTGCCGCCTTGTCCATGCCGGTGATATCGATCTTGATAATTTTTACGAAAGGTAGCAGAGGCTGCAAGGCTTCATCCTGGCAAACAACGTCATCCAATGCAAAGGCAAACCCCTGAGCGGACAGCGTGGCGACCCGCGCCACCAATGCAGGCGTGACTTGAACGGTTTCCAGAATTTCCAGAACGACCTTGTCGCTCGGCAGGAAATTGACGAAATCGCAATCGAGCACTGCGGCATCGACATTGAAGAATCCCAGCGAGCCGCCAATCACATTGCCAATCCCGAGTTCGGACGCATGTGCAATGACAGAAGCCGTAGCGGACAGGTCGTCCACAACATCAGCAGGACCTGTGCGGGCGCGACGAAACAGCAGTTCGTACGCAATCACGTCTTCGTGATGATTCAGGATCGGTTGTCTGGCGAGGAAAAATTCCTTGATCCTTGGACAGTCATCTGGTTGTTGAACGAGATCGGTGATCATGAGGTGAAAGTCTCTCTTGTACAGTAGCAAAAACGCGGCGATCAGCCGATCCTGACTTTCTATTTCAACTACATACCGTCAACCTGCTCACATCACGGCCTCTACATTTCCTCCTGTATTTTTGCCTGACCGTCAGTGTTCAGACAGTCATACCAAGAATTGGGTAGTTGCAAAAATCTCAGTTCATTATTCTGCTGGCATTCCTTAAAGGCAAGTGTAAATTTTGGTTAAATGCAACGATCTGTGTCTTGGCCAACTCAACCGTTTTTTCGTTTCGGCTTGATGGCAGCTGCGTCCGTCTTGCCCGTTTCGATCGTGAATCCCGCACCGGCATCCTGCCCAAGAACAGACACCAGATAAGGCATGACCTCACGCAGCATCGGTTCCAGCGTCCAGGGAGGATTGTGGATGAACATACCACTGCTATGCAGACCAAAGCCATCGGGCGACGGCGTGGAAACGGTCAGGGTGACGTTCAGCCAGCCATTGGATGGGATCTTCTTCAGTTTGTCCGGCATCTGACGTGATTCCATGCGATTAAGCGCTGGATACCAGATCGCATACACACCGGAGGCAAAACGAAGGAGTCCATCGCTGACCGCATCGATCACACTACGGTAGTCGCTCTTGTCTTCATACGGCGGATCGATCAGCACAATGCCGCGGCGCGATGGTGGCGGCAGCAAGGCCTTCAATCCCTGAAAACCATTGGCGCGATCAATCATCACGCGCTTGCCACGCGCGGCAGGACGTCTGCCCTGCTCTGCAGCATGCGCTTCAAGTTTGCGGAAGTTATCCGCCAGAAGTTTGCTATCCGCCGGATGCAATTCAAACAGGCGCAAGCGATCCTGCTCACGCAGAAGATTTTCCGCACAGTACGGCGATCCCGGGTAATAACGCATCTTGCCGCTTGGATTCAAAGACTTGATCAGACCAACATAATCAGCCACTGCAGGAGGCAGGTCATTTCGATCCCACAGACGTGCAATCCCAGTTTCGTACTCGGCATTTTTGGTGGCAAAACTGCTGTCCAGCGCATACACACCGGCGCCAGAATGCGTATCGATGTACATGTATGCCGTATCTTTCTGATTCAGATACGCCAGCAATTGAATTTGAACGAGATGCTTGAGCACGTCGGCGTGATTGCCTGCATGGAAGCCATGGCGATAACTCAGCATAGAAATAAGTCTCGGAGAAGATGAAAAGAATCCAGCCACACGGGCAGGATGGAATAACCGCCATTCTATCAAGCACAACCACCAACACCGCCTAAACAATCGCAATTCAGACAAAGTTCGCGCCGACGACGGGGTTGCGCTCAAAATTCGACAGCGTCTCCCTGCAACATAGCTCCCTGTGCCAGGTGCATAGCATTAAAGATATTTGCATCACAAACGTGGGCTAGCGTACCGATTCGGCTCTGACCTTCCAGCATGATCATCCTCATAAAAACAGGAGACCGATCATGCCCGCCAAATCTCAGATCAGCCGCATTATGGCAAGCAGCCTGCTCTGTGCACTCCCCTTAATTTCTCAAGCGGACGTCATCAAATGCACCGCACCAGACGGCTCTTTGACCTATACCGATAGCCGCTGCTCCGGTTCGTTGATGGTTGGACACATGCCCGAAAATCGCACGACATTTATTCCACCGCCGGTCCATAGCACGCAGTGGGCAGAAAAAGTCGCGCCGCGACAAGTACGCACCGATGTGGAATCGGTTCGCTCCGCCTATAACGCCCTCAAACTGCGAGAAAACGGCACCAAGATGGCGGAATTTACCAGCGACTGAACAGTAGGTCGTCCAGCTATTACTTGAATTGCAAAAGCCGTACTGCATCGCTGCAGTACGGCTTTTATTTTCGGCTCACGATTTGTCAGGCCGCCTTGTTGAACGTCAGTTCGCCATGATCCGCGTCGATCAGGATGCGATCCTTGGGACCAAACTTCCCTTCCAGAATCGCTTTCGAAAGTGGATTCTCAATCTGATGCTGGATCGCACGCTTTAATGGCCGCGCGCCATAGACCGGATCGAATCCTGCTTCTGCGATCTGCTGTAGCGCAGCATCGGTGACTTCCAGCGCCATATCCATACGCTCGAGGCGCTGCTCCAGCGTATGCAGCTGGATCTTGGCAATCGAGCCGATGTTTTTAGCGTCGAGTGCATGGAAGACCACGATCTCGTCAATGCGATTAATGAACTCGGGACGAAAATGCCCCTGTACCTCCGCCATCACCGCCATCTTGATCAAGGCTGGATCGCTACCTTCCATCGACTGAATCTTGTGCGAACCAAGATTCGACGTCATCACAATCACGGTATTCTTGAAGTCGACCGTACGTCCCTGCCCATCCGTCATGCGACCGTCATCGAGCACCTGCAGCAGCACATTGAAGACATCTGGATGCGCTTTCTCGATCTCGTCGAGCAGAATCACGCTGTACGGCTTGCGGCGCACGGCTTCGGTCAGATAACCGCCCTCTTCGTAGCCGACATATCCCGGAGGCGCACCAATCAAACGGGCGACCGAATGCTTCTCCATGAATTCACTCATGTCGATACGAATCAGCGCATCCTCGGTGTCGAACAGGAAGGATGCAAGTGCCTTGCACAATTCGGTTTTACCGACGCCGGTGGGGCCGAGGAACATGAACGAACCATACGGACGATCAGGATCACCAAGGCCCGCACGCGAGCGACGAATCGCGTCGGACACGGCAACGATGGCCTCATGTTGTCCGATGACGCGGTTATGCAAGGCATCTTCCATCTGCAGCAGCTTATCGCGCTCGCCCTGCATCATGCGCGACACGGGAATGCCGGTTGCGCGTGACACCACTTCGGCGATTTCTTCCGCGCCGACTTGCGTACGCACGAGCTGTCGACGCTCTGCCGTATCTTCGCCGGACACCGCGCTCTTCAGTTGCGCCTCCAGCTCAGGCAGCGTCTTGTACTGCAGTTCAGAGACACGTTGCCAGTCGCTCTTGCGCGTCGCTTCGTCCATCTGCAGACGAACCTTTTCAATCTCTTCCTTGATGTGCGCGCTACCTTGCGCGGCAGATTTCTCTGCCTTCCAGATTTCTTCGAGGTCAGCATACTCACGACCAAGGCGAACAATTTCTTCTTCGATCAAGGCGAGACGACGTTGCGAGGCTTCATCGCGTTCTTTCTTGACGGCTTCGCGCTCGATCTTGAGCTGGATGACGCGACGATCAAGACGATCCATGACCTCCGGTTTGGAGTCGATCTCGATCTTGATCTTGGATGCGGCTTCATCGATCAAATCGATTGCCTTGTCCGGCAAAAAGCGATCAGTAATGTAACGATGCGAAAGCTCGGCGGCTGCAACGATTGCAGGGTCGGTAATCTCGACGCCATGATGCAACTCATACCGCTCTTTCAAGCCACGCAGGATCGCAACAGTGGCCTCAACACTTGGCTCACCGACAATGATCTTCTGGAAGCGACGCTCAAGCGCCGCATCTTTTTCAATGTACTTGCGATATTCATCCAGCGTGGTCGCACCAACGCAATGCAGCTCGCCACGTGCGAGTGCCGGCTTGAGCATATTGCCGGCGTCCATCGCGCCTTCCGACTTGCCCGCACCGACCAGCGTATGCATCTCGTCGATGAAGACGATGGATTGACCGGCATCTTCTGCCAGTTCGGTCAGCACCGCTTTCAGACGCTCTTCAAATTCACCACGATATTTGGCACCCGCCAGCAAGGAAGCCAGGTCGAGCGACAGCACGCGCTTGCCTTTCAGGCTTTCCGGCACTTCACCATTGACGATACGCTGTGCCAGTCCTTCGACGATCGCCGTCTTGCCGACGCCAGGCTCACCGATCAATACTGGATTGTTCTTCGAGCGACGCTGCAATACCTGGATCGCGCGACGAATCTCGTCGTCGCGACCGATGACGGGATCGAGTTTGCCCATGCGCGCACGTTCAGTCAGGTCAAGCGTGTATTTTTTGAGCGCTTCACGCTGGCCTTCGCTTTCGGCGGAATCGACCTTGCTGCTGCCGCGTACGGCTTTAATCGCAGCTTCGAGCGCCTTGCGAGTCAATCCATTTTCGCGCGCAATCTTGCCGGCTTCCGATTTGTCTTCGGTCAGTGCCAACAGGACCATCTCGGTGGCGATGAACTCGTCGCCGCGCATCTGCGCTTCCTTGTCCGCCAGATTCAGGAGCGAGTTCAGATCGCGACCAACCTGCACCGCGCCGCCGTTGCCAGATACCTTGGGCAGGCGATCAAGCGCGCTTTTGACCGCGCTGACCATGCCATTGATATTGGCGCCAGCGCGCTGCAGCAGCGAGCGCGTGCTGCTGTCGTCCTGACTCAGCAATGCCGTCAGAACGTGGACCGGTTCTATATATTGATTGTCGTTGCCGACCGCATGACTTTGCGCGTCAGCCAGTGCTTCCTGCAATTTTGTTGTGAGTTTGTCGAGCCGCATTGCAACTTCTCCGTTAGAAGATCAGTGATGCATGGAAAATAGGGCCGGAAACCTGCTTTTCAAGCAAGTGCATTTAACAATTCATGCAGACAGCAAAGCCCGGGAGGCTTTTCTTGCAATATAGACTATGCCGACAAGGCGCGGTAGGTGGCAAAACCGCCGGCACAAAACAGGATGGATCCAAACAGGTGGAGCGAGGTATGCACAAGCGCCCACAGGTAATCGCCACGTTGCAGCAGCAAGACCGATTCGGCAGAGAATGTGGAAAACGTCGTGAGGCCACCGAGAAAACCGGTAATCGCCAGCAAACGCCATTCAGGGGAAATGTCAGGATGGCCGACAAAGAAAGCGACTGCAATGCCGACCAGATAACCACCGCCCAGATTAGCCAGCAAGGTACCAAGTGGCAGGTGCGGCGTGACCGTATTCAACCAGATCGACAAGCCCCAGCGTAGCCATGCACCCAGCATTGCGCCCACACCGACGGCGAGCCAGGCCATTATTTTTCGACGCCTTGCAATGCTGCGTCGATGTGCCATTTCTTCAGGGCTGCGTCATCCGTTACCCGTGCATCGACCCAGCGTGCACCTTCCGGCGTCTGTTCCTTCTTCCAGAACGGAGCTTCGGTCTTCAGGTAATCGATAATGAATTCGCAGGCATCAAATGCTTCGCCGCGATGCGCAGACGTCACGGCAACCAGCACGATCTGATCTCTGGGCAGCAAAGGCCCGACACGGTGAATCACCAGCGCATCGCCAAGCTGCCAGCGGCGCTTTGCCTGCTCAACGATATTCTGCAAAGCCTTTTCGGTCATACCCGGATAATGCTCGAGCTCCATCGCGGCAACACTGGAGCCCTCGTTCATGTCGCGCACGGTGCCGATAAAGGTCACCACCGCACCGATCTGCGGACTATCAGCGCGCAAGGCAGCGACCTCGGCATTGACATCAAAATCTTCGATTTGAACGCGAACAGGCATGTGCGATAACTCCGTTTAAGCTCAGCCGCCGGTCACTGGCGGGAAGAAAGCGACTTCGCCCCCTTCTTTAATCGGCGTATCGGCATCGGTCATGTTTTGATCGTAAGCCATGCGCAGAGAACGCGCTTCGCCCAGCGTTTCAGCCCACATACCGCCACGCTCGCGCAAAAACGCACGCACTGCGCCGACCGTATTGACACCTTCCGGCAATTCAACCGACTCTTGCGACACACCCAGCGCTTCACGCACGCTGGCAAAAAAACGTAACTGAATCTTCATGTTCACGCCATCAGATCACTGAAAGAAAGAAAACGCACGATGTCACCTTGTGCAATTGGTTTGCCGGCCGGATTATCAATCAGCCCGTCACCCCACACCGTCGACGTCAACACGCCGGAACTCTGGTTGGGAAACAGATCAAGGCCGCCTGCGGCATTGATTTTCGCACGCAAGAACTCATTGCGTCGGTCAGCCTTGGGCCAATTGAAATCGGCGCGCATCGCATAGGAAGGCGGCGTGATGTCTTGCACGCCTTGCAATCGCAAAATGAAAGGACGCACGAACAGCAAAAAGGTCACGAAACTCGAAACAGGATTGCCAGGCAAACCGATAAAAAATGCCGTGTCACCCAGTTGCCGATTCACTTCGCCAAATGCCAGCGGCTTGCCCGGCTTGACGGCGATCTGCCACATGTTGATGTGGCCTTCAGCCTCGACAGCCGGCTTGATATGGTCTTCTTCACCAACCGATACGCCACCGGATGTAATGATCAAATCGTGATCCTGCGCCGCACGGCGCAAGGTATCGCGGGTCGCAGCGAGCGTGTCCGGCACGATGCCGTAATCGGTCAGTTCGCAACCAAGTTTTTGCAGCAAACCGCGCAAGGTAAAACGATTGGAGTTGTAGATCGCACCCGGCTTCAGTTCTTCACCCGGCATCGCCAACTCGTCGCCAGTGAAAAACATAGCCACGCGCAACTTGCGCACCACCGGCAAACTTGCCAGACCGACCGATGCGGCCAATCCCAGTTCCTGCGCGCGCAAACGCTGACCTGCCTGGAGAATTTCGCTGCTAGCGCGAATGTCTTCACCAGCACGACGAATCCATTCGCCAATCTGCGGCACATGGCGCACCGTCACGTAATCGCCATCCAAAGCTTTACTCGCCTCGCAGACTTCCTGCATGACGACGGCATCAGCACCTTCAGGAATCATGGCGCCGGTAAAAATTCGGGCTGCCGTACCCGGCTGCAATGGCTGTCCGACATAGCCCGCTGGAATACGCTGGCTGATACGCAAGTTCGCCTCTCCACTAACGCAGTCGGCCGCACGCACCGCGTAGCCGTCCATCTGCGTGTTATCAGCCGGCGGAACATTGAGTTGCGATGTCTGGGCATGCGCAAGGATGCGACCATCGGCGTCGATAGTCGCCAGTGTTTCGGTTTCCGTTACGGGACGTGCCGACTGAAGCAAAAAATCCAGCGCCTCGGCAACGCTCAGCATGGGCTTGGGTGCAGTCATATGCCGGCGATTACAGACCGGTATTGGCAGCGATGAAGGCCTTCATCTTGTCGATGTCGGTCGTCATCACTTCAAAACGCTGTGGCAAATCTTCGATATTCTCGAAACCGGCAGGCCGTTCTGCATCGCGGCCCAGCGCTTCACGAATCGTTTCGTTGAACTTGGCTGGCAAGGCGGTTTCCAGCACGATCATGGTCGTACCTGGAGTCAGATTCTCGCGTGCCACCTTGACGCCATCAGCGGTATGCGTGTCGATCATCAGATCGTATTGCTCATGCAAATCGCGGATGGTGGCAACGCGATCCGCGTGCGAGGATTTTCCGGAGATAAAACCGAAGTCTGCGATCTTGGCAAACTCATCGCCATCGCTGCCCGATTTGCCCGACAGATCAAAGCCACCCTGTGTTTCTACCTGATGGAATAGTGCGCGTACGCGATCACCATCGCGACCAAGCAGATCGTAGACAAAGCGCTCGAAATTGGACGCCTTGCTGATATCCATACTCGGGCTGGTCGTGTGATACGTCTCCGCCGATTTACGTACGCGATAGATACCGGTGTGGAAGAATTCGTCGAGCACATCGTTCTCGTTCGTCGCAACCACCAGCTTGTCGATTGGCAAGCCCATCATGCGCGCAATATGACCCGCGCAGATATTGCCAAAATTACCGGACGGCACAGTGAATGAAACTTTCTGTTCATTGCTGGTCGTCGCACTCAGGTAACCGCGGAAGTAGTAAATCACCTGTGCCACCACACGTGCCCAGTTGATCGAATTGACGGTACCGATCTTCTGCTTCTGTTTGAAAGCATGATCGTTGGACACGGCCTTGACCATATCCTGGCAATCGTCGAACACACCTTCGACTGCCAGATTGAAAATGTTCGGGTCCTGCAGACTGAACATCTGCGCAGTCTGGAATGCACTCATCTTCTTGTGCGGCGAGAGCATGAAGACACGGATGCCCTTCTTGCCGCGCATCGCATATTCGGCTGCACTGCCGGTATCACCGGAAGTCGCACCGAAGATATTAAGTTCAGCATGTTGTTTGGCCAGCGTGTACTCGAACAAATTGCCGAGCAGTTGCATCGCCATGTCCTTGAATGCCAGCGTCGGTCCGTTGGACAGCGCCTGTAGCATCAGCTTGCTGCCGTCCTTTTCTTCCACCAGACGCAAAGGCGTAATGCGTGCGGCCTCTTCACCCTTGCGGACATTACGATAGACATCGGCGGTATAAGTTTTGTGTGCCAATGCATGCAGATCCGCATCCGGAATGTCGGTCGCAAATTTTTTCAAAATCGCATAGGCGAGATCGGCATATGACAAGGTGCGCCAGGTATCAAGTTCCTCTGACGTGACTTGCGGATACTCTGCCGGCAAATACAGGCCGCCATCAGGAGCCAGACCACCAAGCAAAATTTGGGAAAAAGACTGATCGGCGGCATTGCCACGCGTCGAAATATATTGCATGTCGTATAGGAATAAAGACAAAAAACGTCAAGCCGGTGAAGCCGAACGTATAGTAGAGAACGCGCTTTAGCGCAAGCTGACATTATACCGCGCAGCAGCATTTTTCCCCTAGGCCCAAGGCATTCCGAATACCGGCGGCCGAGACCGCACGCACAAACAAAAAAGGCGCCGCAGCGCCTTTTCATGATTTCAACAAAGCGTTATCAATCAGCTCAGATGCTCAAGACGCAACTTGGTGACTTTTCCGAGGACGGTCGGCAAGGCTTCGATCTTCTTGATGGCCGCTTCGACATTCTTTTCCTGGGTCTGATGCGTGAGGATGATGATGTCGGTTTGTGTTTCTCCCAGTGCCGGCTCTTTCTGCATCATGGCGTCGACCGAGATAGTGGATTCTGCGAGGATGCTGGTCACATTTGCCAACACGCCAAGTTTGTCAGCCACGTGCAAACGCAGGTAATAACTGGTCGTCACTTCCTCGATTGGCAAAATCGGCAGGTCGGAAATCGAATGTGGCTGGAATGCCAGATGCGGGACGCGATGCTCTGGCAAGGCATCGGCCAGACGTGCGATATCGACCAGATCGGCTATCACGGCCGAAGCGGTTGGCTCCGAACCTGCACCCTTGCCGTAATACAACGTGGCACCTACCGCGTCACCATGAACCAGCACGGCATTCATCGCGCCTTCGACATTGGCAATCAGACGCTTGGTCGGAATCAGCGTCGGATGCACGCGTAGCTCGATGCCCTGCTCGGTACGCTTGGCAATGCCGAGCAGCTTGATGCGATAGCCGAGTTGTTCAGCGTAACGAATATCAACCGCTTCGAGCTTGGTAATGCCTTCCACGTGCGCCTTGTCGAACTGCACCGGAATGCCGAACGCCATTGCCGACATCAGCGTGACTTTGTGTGCGGCATCGATCCCTTCGATATCGAAGGTTGGATCGGCTTCGGCGTAACCCAGACGTTGCGCTTCCTTGAGCACCGTGTCGAAGTCGGAACCCTTGTCGCGCATCTCTGACAGGATGAAGTTGGTGGTGCCGTTGATGATGCCGGCAATCCATTCGATGCGATTGGCGGTCAGACCTTCGCGCAATGCCTTGATGATCGGAATGCCACCAGCCACTGCCGCTTCGTAGGCAACCATCACGCCCTTGTCCTGCGCCGCCTTGAAAATCTCCTCGCCATGCGTTGCCAGCAAAGCCTTGTTGGCTGTAACGACGTGCTTGCCGTTGGCGATGGCCTTCAACACCAGTTCTTTCGCTACACCGTAGCCGCCGATCAACTCGACGACGATTTCGATGTCCGGATGATTGACGACCAGATTGCCATCGCTGACGATCTCGCATTGATCGCCGACCAGTTGGCGTGCACGCTCTTCGTTGAGATCGGCAACCATCACGATCTCAATACCGCGACCGGCGCGACGCGCAATCTCTTCCTGATTACGCTTGAGTACGTTGAATGTGCCGGCACCAACGGTACCGATGCCCAGCAGGCCTACTTTGATGGATTTCATAAATCTCTGTCTAGATGGAATAACGGATCGAAGGTGCTGTTAAAAGTACTGCAATCGGCATGACGGCTTTAAGCCGCAATGCCGACGCGTCGACGATAGCCTTCGAGGAAATGCGCAATACGGCCAATCGCCAACGTCAGATCATCCGAGTTCGGCAGGAAGACCACGCGGAAATGATCGGTGGTCGGGCAATTGAAGCCGGTTCCCTGCACAATCAGCACGCTCTCTTCCGCCAGCAACTGATAGGCGAAATCCTGATCATCGGCAATCGGATACATCTTCGGATCGAGGCGCGGGAACATGTACAGGGCCGACTTTGGCTTGACGCAGGTCACGCCCGGGATTTCGGTTAGCAGCTTGTGCGCCAGATCGCGCTGACGCAGCAGGCGTCCGCCCGGCCCGACCAGATCGTTGATGCTCTGATAGCCACCGAGTGCGGTCTGAATCGCATATTGTCCCGGTGCATTGGCGCACAGGCGCATTGACGCCAGCATGTTCAAGCCTTCGATGTAATCCTTGGCATGACGCTTCTCGCCGGACACGATCATCCAGCCGGCACGATAGCCGCAGGAACGGTAATTTTTCGACAGGCCGTTGAAGGTGATGAACAGCACATCATCGGCCAGCGAAGCCAGCGAGGTGTGTGTGGCACCGTCGTACAGCACCTTGTCGTAGATTTCATCGGCGAAAACGATCAGTTGATGCTGACGCGCCAGTTCAACGATCTGCTCGAGCAACTCAACCGGATACAACGCGCCCGTCGGATTATTCGGATTGATAACAACGATCGCGCGCGTGTTCGAATTGATCTTGCGCTTGATGTCTTCGATATCCGGAAACCAGTCTGCCTGCTCATCGCAGACATAATGAACCGGACGGCCGCCCGACAGGCTGACGGCTGCAGTCCACAGTGGATAGTCCGGCGAAGGCACCAGCACTTCATCGCCACTGTTGAGCAGCGCATTCATGCTCATCACGATCAGCTCGGACGCGCCGTTGCCCAGATAGATATCGTCGATCGTGACGCCGGCAATCTTCTTCTCTTGCGAGTACTGCATGATCGCCTTGCGCGGTGCAAACAAGCCTTTGGAATCGGTATAACCCGATGCATTCGACATATTGCGGATCATGTCTTGCACGATCTCGTCCGGCGCGTCGAAACCGAACGTCGCCAGATTGCCGATATTCAACTTGATGATCTTGTGACCTTCTTCTTCCATCTGACGCGCTTTTTCGAGCACAGGGCCGCGAATGTCATAGCAAACGTCATCCAGTTTTTTCGATTTTTGAATCGGTCGCACAGCGGTGGTTCCTTGTGTTTGTCGAGCAGCGAAGCTCATGCGCGGCGGCGGCGCCGGAGACCTGTGACGCCAGGGCAAGCGGGACGAGGTTCGGCGTCAGAAATGGCAATGCCTTGCAGCATCGCGAAAGAGAGCCATTTTGCCGAAATCGCGTGATTTTATCAATCGATAAAGGCTGCACGAAAGATGAAAACGTTACAATAGCCCTTTACTTTTATCCTGTCTGCTGCGCGGACCGGTCGTACACGGTTCGGCGCTCGATCATCAGCCATGAAGCTTCACAGCACCCCTACCCAGCAATATCAGACCGTTACCGCCTATGACGATGACGGCGTTGAAATCAACCTCAAGCGTTTCGATCACAGCTTGCTACTATTGCCTGAATCGCCACCAGTGGTGTGGCCAGTCGCGCAATTCGACGCCTTGACTGCCGAGCACTTTGAAGAAATCAACGCTCTACAGCCGGATGTGGTCATTCTCGGCACGGGAAGCCGTCAGCGCTTTGTTCATCCGCGCTTGATTACGTCCCTATCCAAGCGCCAGATTGGTGTCGAAAGCATGGATAGTCAGGCAGCTTGTCGTACCTACAACATTCTGATGGCAGAAGGCCGCAAAGTCGCGCTGGCCCTGATCATTGAAAAATGACGGTACGGAAAGTACTGAGTATTTTTTGTTTCATTTATGCATTCCAATTACTTGAATCAATCATAATCATCCCAATATCGTCTGCTGAATACTGCCGTGTCCTTCCGGCAATCATGTAATCCGCCGCCCTAATGCGGTTTAATCGGTCAGAAAGATAATCATGGATCAAGAACAAGCCGTCGCAGAAACGGCGTCCGCCGTCGGTAAAACAGTGCCGGACTTCAACGCCGCGATGACTGGCGATCAGACCTTCCAACTGGCTGATTACAAAGGCAAAAAGATCGTCCTGTACTTCTATCCCAAGGACAATACGCCTGGCTGTACTACAGAGGGTATTCAGTTTCGCGAACTTTATCCGCAGTTTCAGGCAGCCAATGCCGAAGTCATCGGTGTCAGCCGCGACAGCCTGCGCTCGCATGAAGGCTTCAAGGCCAAGCTCGATCTGCCCTTCCCCCTGATTTCTGATCCGGAAGAAGCACTTTGCCTGTTGTTCAACGTCATGAAAATGAAGAACATGTATGGCAAAAAAGTGCGTGGCATCGAGCGCTCCACCTTTGTCATTGACGAGTCGGGTACATTGGTGAAAGAATGGCGTGGAGTAAAAGTGCCTGGACACATCGATGAAGTACTGGAGTTTGTGAAGGCCCTTGCCTAGGTTTGCAAAACCATTGAATTCAAAAGAATTTTTCTCAGGAAAAGCCGTTTGTGGATTAGGCCGTGCGCCTTCCCAAACGGCTTTTTTACTTTTCGATTTGCAGGAAGCGCCATCCGTCGCCAAATCGGCATCGTGCGTTTCCCCATTTTTTGTTTCACCCGCATCAGTCCTGCCCACGTCATCACGACAATGTCATTCGTTTGTATCGCTTCTTCAAACTTTTCAAGATCGAGGTCCTGATGCCCCTGCCTAAAATACCGACCAAACCAGCCGTTCTGCTTTCACCTCAGGATTACCCGAAGGCAGACAAGGACAAGATCGTCAAATCGTTGACCCTGATCGAGCCATCGGCGCGCAAACCGGATCCGAAACCAGCGCCAGTCGCCAAACAAGCTGAGAAATCCGCACCTGCCCGAAGCAAGACGGCAGCCAATGCGCCGCAAGCAGCCGCGCCACAGAAATCCACCAGCCGCCGTACGGCTGCCAAGAACGGGCCAAGCAAACTGTTCGTGCTCGATACCAATGTCCTGATGCACGATCCAACCGCGCTGTTCCGCTTCGCCGAACACGATGTCTATCTGCCGATGATCACACTTGAAGAGCTTGATGATCACAAGAAAGGCATGTCGGAAGTCGCGCGTAGTGCACGTCAGGTATCGCGCTCGCTGGACGCACTCGTCAGTGGCGTCGAGGAAAATGCCATCGACGAAGGTATTCCGCTCGCCAAACTCGGCAATCGCGATGCCGCTGGCCGCCTGTTCTTCCAAACCAAACTGCAGAACGTCAACCTGCCGCAAGGTTTGCCAATCGGCAAAGCCGACAACCAGATTCTGGGCGTGGTGCAGGCACTGGAAGCACAGCATCCAGGCCGCTCGGTCGTGCTGGTATCCAAAGACATCAACATGCGCATCAAGGCGCGTGCGATGGGCCTGCCAGCAGAAGAATATTTCAACGATCACGTTCTGGAAGACACTGACCTGCTTTACTCAGGCATCCTGCAATTGCCGGATGATTTCTGGGAAAAACATGCCAAGGGCATGGAAAGCTGGCAGGAAAACAAGCACGGCAGCGGCTACACCTTCTATCGCCTGACGGGACCGCTCGTGCCGCAGATGCTGGTCAACCAGTTCGTCTTCATGGAACCGCAAAACGGTGAATCCTCGTTCTACGGCCAGGTACGCCAGATCAACGGCAAAACGGCTGTCATCCAGACCCTGCGCGATTACACGCATAACAAAAACAGTGTCTGGGGCGTCACCGCACGCAACCGCGAACAGAATTTCGCGCTGAATCTGCTCAACGATCCGGAATGCGATTTCGTTTCCCTGCTCGGTCAGGCCGGTACCGGCAAAACGCTGCTGGCGCTGGCATCCGGACTGGCCCAGGTACTCGAAACCAAACTCTACAGCGAAATCATCGTCACACGCGTGACGGTGCCAGTCGGTGAAGATATCGGTTTCCTGCCTGGTACCGAGGAAGAAAAGATGTCGCCATGGATGGGCGCCTTCGATGACAACCTTGAAGTGCTCAACAAGTCGGACAACGATGCCGGCGAATGGGGTCGTGCAGCCACACAGGATCTGATCCGCTCGCGTATCAAGATCAAGTCGCTCAACTTCATGCGCGGACGTACCTTCGTCAACAAGTTCCTGATCATCGACGAAGCGCAGAACTTGACGCCAAAACAGATGAAGACGCTGGTCACACGTGCGGGCCCGGGCACCAAGATCGTCTGTCTCGGCAATATCGCGCAGATCGATACGCCATATCTGACCGAAGGTTCAAGCGGTCTGACGTATGTGGTCGATCGTTTCAAGGGCTGGAGTCATGGCGGTCACATCACGCTGGCTCGTGGTGAGCGTTCGCGTCTGGCCGATCACGCAAGCGACGTGCTGTAACGACAGTCAGAAACAAAAAAGCCTGCCTATCGCGAGATAGGCAGGCTTTTTTATTGTGTTTCAGCGTGGCTAAATCACTGAAGCATCGATTCAAGCAATTACAGGAATTCGGTACCGATCCACCATGCGATCGCTGCGACAAACGCTGATGCAGGAATCGTGAAGATCCAGGCCCAGACGATATTACCTGCCACGCCCCAACGCACCGCCGACATCTTGCGCGATGCACCGACACCCACGATGGCGCCAGTGATGGTGTGCGTGGTCGATACCGGGATACCCAGCATGGTTGCCAGGAACAAGGTGATGGCACCACCGGTCTCTGCGCAGAAGCCGCCAACCGGTTTGAGCTTGGTGATCTTCTGGCCCATGGTTTTGACGATACGCCAGCCACCAAACAGCGTACCCAGACTGATTGCCGTGTAGCAACTCAAGATGACCCAGTTTGGCAATGGATCAGAGGTCGACAAAGCACCAGCGGCAATCAGCAGCATCCAGATGATACCCATGGTTTTCTGCGCATCGTTACCGCCGTGACCAAGGCTGTACATCGCAGCAGATACCAGTTGCAGGCGACGGAACCAGCGATCCACCGTACGCTGCGACTTGCGCACAAACAGCCACGACACCAGCAACATCATTAGCGAGCCGAACAGGAAACCCAGTGTTGGAGACAACACGATGAACATGATGATCTTGAGCAGGCCGGATGCGATCAGGGAATCAATACCGGCCTTCGCAACTGCTGCACCGACCAGACCACCGATCAGAGCGTGCGAAGAGGAAGATGGCAAACCGAAGTACCAGGTAACGAGGTTCCAGACAATCGCGCCTACCAGCGCACCGAACACCACGTAATGGTCAATCACGCTCGGATCGATGGTGCCAGTCCCGATCATGGCCGCCACTTTCAGGTGAAACACGCCAATTGCGGCAAAGTTAAAGAAAGCTGCCATCGCGACAGCGGTCTGTGGCTTCAGTACGCCAGTCGAGACGACGGTAGCGATCGCATTGGCGGCATCATGGAAGCCGTTCATGAAGTCGAAGACCAAGGCCAGGATCACCAAAAAGGCCAGGACGTAAAAACTCATGGTGAGTGTTTGCATGGGTATGTTTCTTTTTAATCTGCAGGATCACGTCAATGCACGTGATCGAAAAACGACGGGGCCAAACGCAACCCCGTAAACACAAAACCGCCGCACAAATGGCGGCGGCAATCGCCTGATCAGGCGTTTTCGACGATGATGCCTTCGATGATGTTGGAAACATCTTCGCAACGATCAGTCACGGTTTCCAGCAGTTCGTAGATGGCCTTCAGCTTGATCAGGTTGCGGACATCCGGTTCTTCACGGAACAGTTTCGACATCGCCGCACGCATCACGTGATCGGCATCTGATTCCAGACGATCAATCTCCTGGCAGATTTCCAGAATTTTGCTTGAGTTATCCATGTTATGCAGCAAGCCAACGGCTGCTTTCACTTTTTCGGTACACGCCAGGCACAGCTCAGCCAGACGCTTGGCTTCCGGCGTGATTGCCTTGATGTCGTACAACGAGATGGTTTGCGCCGCATCTTCCAGCAGATCGAGGATGTCATCCATGCGCGTAATCAGTTGATGAATATCATCACGATCGATTGGCGTGATGAAGGTCTTGTGCAGCGCATCCAGCGTGGCGTGCGTGACCTTGTCCGCCTGTTTCTCGATCCCTTCGATGGCGTGTACGCGAATTTCGAGATCGTCGAAATTGGTCATCAGCGCGACCATTTCCTTGGCGCCCTTGACGCAGTACTCCGCATGCTCGTTGAAGAGGTCGAAAAATTTGCCTTCTTTTGGCAGAAGTCGTCCAAACATGATTACTCTCTTTGAAGATTAAGACATTGAAATCGATAGTGTTTCGATGCTGCACGCACGAATGCGCAATACGAAACCATGCAAAAACGGTAAAACAGGAAAAACTGTCTCCTCAGTCCCCTTGGTACAGCCCAGCAGAACCGGTGTAGTTTTCGAATTTGGTGTATTGCCCCAGGAACGTCAGGCGCACTGCGCCAATCGGGCCATTACGCTGCTTGCCGATAATGATCTCGGCAGTGCCCTTGTCCGGCGAATCCGGATTGTAGACCTCGTCACGGTAGATGAACAGGATTACGTCAGCATCCTGCTCAATTGCGCCCGATTCGCGCAAATCCGACATCACAGGACGCTTGTTGGGACGTTGCTCCAAAGAACGGTTCAGCTGCGACAGTGCAATGACTGGACAGTGAAGTTCTTTGGCCAAGCCTTTGAGGCTTCGGGAAATTTCGGAAATTTCGGTCGCGCGGTTCTCAGACGAACTGCCGCCGTTGCCAGACATCAGTTGCAGGTAATCGACAATGATCAGACCCAGCTTGCCGCACTGACGGGCAAGACGGCGCGAGCGAGCACGCAATTCGATCGGACTCAGCGCTGGCGTCTCATCGATGTAGAGTTGCGCATCGTTCATCTTCTGGATGGCATGTGTCAGGCGCGGCCAGTCTTCGTCGACCAGACGGCCCGTTCGCAAACGATGCTGATCCAGACGCCCGACCGAACCCAGCATACGCATCGCAAGCTGGGTACCGCCCATTTCCATTGAGAAGACCGCAACCGGCAAGCCGCTTTCAATCGCGACGTTCTCACCGATATTGATCGAGAACGCGGTCTTGCCCATCGACGGACGACCGGCAACGATCACCAGATCGCCTGGCTGCAAGCCGGACGTCATGCGATCCAGATCGGCAAAGCCGGTCGGAACACCTGTGATATCGCTATTGCTGTCGCGACTATAGAGTTCATCGATACGCTCGACGACTTGCGTCAGCAATGGCTGGATTTCCTGAAAGCCCTGCGCACCGCGCGAACCTTCTTCGGCGATCGCAAAAATCTTGGACTCCGCCTCGTCGAGCATCTGCTTGACTTCCTTGCCCTGCGGAGAAAACGCCGCGCCAGAAATCTCGTCCGCCACCGTAATCAGTTTGCGCAGCACGCCACGATCGCGCACGATCTCGGCATAGCGGCGAATGTTCGCTGCCGACGGCGTGTTTTGCGCCAGTGCGTTGAGATAGCTGACACCGCCCACATCCTCTGCCTTGCCGCTATTCGTCAGCGCCTCAAAGACGGTAATCACGTCGGCCGGTCGCGAGTTGTTGATCAGCTTGACGATGTGCTGAAAGATGATCCTGTGATCGTAGCGATAGAAGTCGTCCTCATGGACAAAATCGGCGATGCGATCCCATGCGGCGTTATCGAGCAGCAGTCCGCCCAGAACGGATTGTTCAGATTCAATCGAATGGGGAGGGACGCGAAGTGATTCGAGCTGCGGATCGGATCGGGTGTTCATGGCGCGCATTATACCTGTTCAAGAACGGCGCTTTAAGGAGCGCGCAACAAAAAAGCCGGGAAAATCCCGGCTTTTTCA